>JACCDR011021262.1_pt1 | contig 16699 bp, 24 predicted proteins | sample 7446431 | NCBI WGS metagenome assembly JACCDR01 (sample SAMN15323443, study PRJNA562643) | freshwater metagenome | isolation source: river surface water | place: USA:Blue River Watershed | collected 2017-08-17 | reverse complement strand
CATCGTCAAGAAGGTTCTGGAGTCCGCCATTGCCAACGCCGAGCACAATGACGGCGCCGATATCGACGAATTGAAGGTGAAAACCATCTACGTCGAGCAAGGCACCACGCTCAAGCGTTTCACCGCCCGCGCCAAAGGCCGTGGCAACCGCATCAGCAAGCCCACATGCCATGTGTATGTGACGGTTGGCAATTAATCAGGAAGAACTATGGGACAGAAAATCCATCCTACCGGTTTCCGCCTGGCTGTCAGCCGCAACTGGGCAAGCCGTTGGTACGCCAGCAACCGTGACTTCGCCGGCATGCTGGCCGAAGACATCAAGGTGCGTGAGTACCTCAAGGCCAAGCTCAAGAACGCTGCGGTTTCCCGCGTGCTGATCGAGCGTCCAGCCAAGAGCGCCCGCATCACCATTTTCTCGGCTCGTCCAGGTGTGGTGATCGGTAAAAAAGGCGAAGACATCGAGTTGCTCAAGAAAGAACTCGCTTCTCGTCTGGGTGTGCCAGTGGCGGTGAACATCGAAGAAGTGCGCAAGCCTGAAATCGATGCACAACTGATCGCTGACAGCATCACCCAACAGCTCGAAAAGCGGATCATGTTCCGCCGCGCCATGAAGCGCGCCATGCAAAACGCCATGCGTCTGGGTGCCCAAGGCATCAAGATCATGTCGGCTGGCCGTCTGAACGGTATCGAAATTGCGCGTCCCGCGTGCTATCGCGCAGGTCGTGTGCCATTGCACACCCTGCGCGCTGACATCGACTACGCCACTTCCGAAGCCAAGACCACCTACGGCATCATCGGTGTCAAGGTCTGGGTCTACAAAGGTGACACATTGGGTCGCAACGACGCTCCTGCATTGGCCGAGCCACGTGCAGAAGAAGAGCGCCGCCCACGTGGTCCTCGCCGCGATGGCCGCCCAGGCGACCGTCCTGCTGGTGAGCGCCGCGGTGGTGCACGCCGTCCCGCTGGCACCAACGCCGCCCCTGCCGATGGCAGTGACAAGCCTGCTGGTGCAGGTGGCGATGCCAAACCCGCCGTTAAGCGCGTTCGCACAGTCGCCGCGCCAGCTGCAGCAGCTGACGGTCAATAAGGAGTAACAACATGCTGCAACCTGCTCGCAGAAAGTTCCGCAAGGAACAGAAAGGCCGCAACACCGGCGTCGCTACCCGTGGCAACACGGTGGCGTTCGGTGACTTCGGTCTGAAGTCCACAGATCGCGGCCGTTTGACGGCCCGCCAGATCGAAGCCGCACGCCGTGCGATTTCCCGTCACGTTAAACGTGGCGGTCGCATCTGGATTCGTGTGTTCCCCGACAAGCCGATTTCCACCAAGCCTGCTGAAGTGCGTATGGGTAACGGTAAAGGTAACCCCGAGTACTACGTGGCCGAAATCCAACCCGGTAAGGTGCTCTACGAAATCGTGGGCGTACCTGAAGAGTTGGCCCGTGAAGCCTTCAAATTGGCCGCTGCCAAGTTGCCCCTGCGCACCACATTCGTGGAACGCATGATTGGCCAATAATTCAGGAGAAACAAGAAATGAACGCTGCTGAATTGCGCCAAAAAGACGTTGCTGGTGTCAAAGACGAAATCAAAGCGCTGCAAAAAGCCCACTTTGGTCTTCGCATGCAAAAAGCCACGCAACAACTCGGCAACACCGGTACCTTGAGCCAGACTCGCCGTGCCATCGCTCGTGCCAAAACCATCCTTGCTGAAAAGCAAGCCGCCAAGTAAGGAGTGACCATGACGGAAGCTAAAACATCCCTCAAGCGCACCTTGATTGGCAAGGTGGTCAGCGACAAGCGCGCCAAGACCGTGACCGTGCTGGTGGAGCGTCGTGTGAAGCACGCCCTCTATGGCAAGATCGTGGCCAAGTCGAGCAAGTACCACGCACACGACGAAACAGGTCAATACCACCTGGGCGACGTGATCGAAATCACCGAAAGCAAGCCGATTTCGAAGACCAAAAACTGGGTTGCCACGCGCCTGGTTGAAAAGGCTGCTGCCGTCTAAGCCCAAAAAGCTGCAACGCTGCAACCTTTAGAAAAACGACCCACAATGGTGGGTCGTTTTTTTTTACCTGGCCACAAAGGCCACATCATTTCTCTGGAGACCCCCATGATCAAAGTCGGTGACACATTGCCCGCAGCCACCCTGATGGAATACGTTGAAGTGGAGGGCAATGGCTGCAGTATTGGCCCCAACCCGGTGGACGTGGCCAAAGCCACTGCCGGTAAAACCATCGCCTTGTTCGCTTTGCCTGGCGCCTACACGCCCACCTGTTCGGCCAAACACGTGCCGGGCTATGTCGAAAATTTCGAGGCCTTCAAGGCCGCCGGCGTGGATGAAATCTGGTGCGTGAGCGTCAACGATGCGTTTGTGATGGGTGCATGGGCGCGTGACCAGAAGACCGGCACCAAGGTCCGCATGCTGGCCGATGGCAGCGCAGACTTCACCAAGGCCACCGGTTTGACGCTGGACCTGACATCGCGTGGCATGGGCTTGCGCAGCAACCGCTATTCGATGCTGGTCAAAGACGGCAAAGTGGCGACGCTGAACATTGAAGGCCCTGGCAAGATCGAGGTGAGTGACGCGGCAACGTTGCTGGCACAAGCCAAAGCCTGAAGTTTCGTTCAATGAAAAAGGGGCCTGAGGCCCCTTTTTTCATGCCTACCGAAAGCGCAAGTGATCAGTCAATGTCGACTTTCAGGTAGTGTGCGCCGGCATGGGGGTTGTGATAGAACGGTGGCACCTCTTCAAACCCCAGGTCTTCGTACAGTGCGCGCGCGGCTTCCATGTCGTCCAAGGTGTCGAGCAAGACGCAGGCATAGCCAGCATGTCTGGCCGCATCCAGAATGGCTTCAGCCAATTGACGGCCCAAACCCAGACCTCTGAATGGCTGGCGCACATACAGGCGCTTCATTTCGGCCGCGTTGCTGTAGTCGGAGCTGTCCAAAGGTCGAAGTGCGCAGCAGCCGGCCACTTCGCCGTTGACATGCGCCAACAGCAAGGCGCCACGGGGCTCGGCATATTCGCCTGGCAGGCTGCTCAGCTCTTCGTCAAAATTCTGAAAGCACAAATCGACTTTCAAAGACTGTGCGTATTCCCGAAAGATGGCATGCACCTTCGCCAGATCGGCAGGCGTCAAAGCGGGCAGCAATTCAACAGATGGCGTGTCCAAGGTCAGAACCGAAAGTGAAACTCAGCAAAGTGTAGCGGCAGACAGAACGGGTGGATTCAGAGGCTGTCGCGCGTGTGCGGGCTCACGAACCCAAAGACACCACACCCGCCACAGTGGCGCAGGCCAGCAGCCACACCGCCACTGCCAGCCAGCGTGTGCTGCGCTGGTCGGCCGATGCTGTCACGGGCGCATCCAGCACCTTGTCGCCATGCCACATGGCCGCCACCAAGGCTTGGCGTTTGCGCCAGCTGTACCAGGCGATGGCCGCCAGGTGCATCAGCACCAGCAAGATCAACACCAGCTTGCCCCAGTGCTTGTGCCAGCTGGTGGCCAGGCTCACCCACGCGCCAGAAACCAGGCCCGACAAAGGGCCCATGTTGGCGATCTCGTCATCGCTGAACAGGCCTGTGCCCACTTGCAGGCTCAGGAAGAAAAGCAAAGCCAGCACAGACCAAGAACCCAGCGGATTGTGGCCAGCCCGCAGCGGTGCATGGGCCTGGCCTCGCAGATAGCGCTGCATGCTGGGCAGCCCCAAGGGCAGCTGGGACCAGCGTGACCAATGGCCGCCGACCAAGCCCCAAACCAGACGAAAGAGCAACAGGCTGAACACGCCATAACCGAGTCGGAAATGCCACACCATGGCGTTGCCACCGACGTTCCCGGTGATGACCAGACCCACAAAGCCCAGCACCAGCAGCCAGTGGAAAAGGCGGGTGGGCAAATCCCAAATGCGAACAGTCACCATAAGAGCTTTCGATGAGGCAAAAACACGCGAACTGTGGGACACTGTCCCGCAGCCATGCAAGGATAAGCCCAGATGGCCCCATTCAACCCCCCGGAGATGCCATGAAACCACACTTCAGTTTGATCGCCGCCCTGTCTGCACTGACCTTGCTTGCGCCAGCGCACGCACAATTTGCCAAGGCGGAAGACGCGGTCAAGTACCGGAAAAACAGCCTGTTCGTGATGCAGCAACATTGGGCGCGTGTGGGGGCCATGGCGCAGGGCCGCGTTCCGTTCGATGCCAAAGTGGCGCAAGACAACATGGACGTTGTGGCCACCTTGGCCAAGCTGCCCTGGACCGCATTTGGCGAGGGCACCGACAAAGGCGACACGCGCGCCAAACCGGAAATCTGGAAAGAGCCGGCCAAGTTCAAGGAAGCCGCTGACAAGTTTCAGGCCGAAGTGGCCAAGGTCAATGCCGCAGCCAAAACGGGCAATCTGGACAATCTGAAGGCCGCTTTCGGTTCGGCAGCGCCCACCTGCAAGGCCTGCCACGACAATTTCCGCAAAGATTGATGCCCGCGCGAGTCCCTGAGCGCGGCGCTGAGCCCGTTCAGGACTCGGCCAGCAATTTCTCCACCAGTTGGTGCAATTCGCCGAAGTTGGGCGCACCCACATAGCGCTTGACGATCTCGCCGCGTTTGTTCACCAAAAACGTGGTGGGCGTCAGCTGTATCTCACCCCAGGCCTTGGCCACGCCCCCAGTGTTGTCAATGGCCACTTTGAAAGGCAACTGCCGCGTCTGCGCAAAGTTCACGACATAGCTGGGCGGGTCGTAGCTCATGGCCACAGCGACCGTGTCGAAGCCCCGGTCCTTGTACTTGTTGTAGGTGGCCACAATCTCGGGCATTTCTGCCACGCAGGTGGTGCAGCTGGTGGCCCAGAAGTTCACCAGACTGACTTTGCCCCGCAGTTGCTCGGTGGTCATCTTGGAGCCATCGAGCAGCACAAAAGAGGACGCCGGGGCTTTGTCTGCACCGCAAGCGGACAGACCAAGCACGGTGGCCAACAGCAGGGCCAGAAAGTTCAGTCGTTTCATAGGTGTGTCCATTGTAGAACCACGCCCCAGACCGCGTGACGGCTTCGGCCAAAGCCCGGGGTCAAATCACGCCTTTGCCTCGCAAGGGGCCAATCTGGTCGGCCGACCAGCCCAGCACTTCAGCGAGCACTTCTTGGGTGTGCTGTCCCAGCATCGGCGGTGGCAGGTCCTGGCGCACAGGTGTGCGGCTCAATTTGATGGGGCTGGACACCAGCTTCAAATCGGCCTGGATCGGGTGCGACCACTGGCTGACCATGTCACGCGCTTGTACCTGCGGGTCCGCAAACACTTCGCCCAGGGTGTTGATGGCACCGCAAGGTACTTTGGCGGCTTCGAGGGCACCCAGCCAATCGGCCTTGGTGCGGGTTTTCATGATCTCTTCGAGCCGGGGCACCAGCGCACCGCGGTGGCGCACACGGTCGGCGTTCAAGGCGTACAGAGGGTCTTGGGCGATCTCAGGGTGCCCGGCCACCGTACAGAATTTGGCAAATTGCCCATCGTTGCCCACAGCCAGAATCAGATGGTCACGCGTGCCCGGGGCCGCAGCCTCGGGGGCCTTCACCTCGAAGACCTGGTAAGGCACGATGTTTTGGTGCGCGTTGCCGGCGCGACCAGGCACCTTGCCGCTGACCAGGTAATTCGATCCCAGATTGGCCAGCATCGCCACCTGGGTGTCGAGCAAGGCCATGTCCACGTGTTGGCCTTCGCCGGTGCGTTCCGCATGGCGCAGCGCCGCAAGGATCGCCACGGTTGCGTACATGCCGGTGAACAAATCGGCCACCGCTACACCGACCTTTTGCGGGCCGCCACCCAGGTCGTCGCGTTCGCCGGTCACGCTCATCAGCCCGCCAATGCCTTGCACCGCATAGTCATAGCCGGCGCGCTCGCGGTAAGGGCCTGTCTGGCCAAAGCCGGTCACGCTGCAATACACCAGTTTGGGGTTGAGTGCGCTCAGGCTGGCAAAGTCCAGACCATATCGGGCCATGTCCCCGACCTTGAAGTTTTCGACAAACACATCGCAATGCCGAACCAACTCACGGATCAAGGCCTGTCCTTCGGGCTGGGCAATGTCGCAGGTGACCGAGCGTTTGTTGCGGTTGGCCCCCAGGTAGTAAGCGGCCTCGGCGGTGTCCTGGCCTTGGGCGTTTTTCAGAAATGGTGGGCCCCAGCTGCGGGTGTCGTCACCGGTGCCAGGGCGCTCGATCTTGATCACGTCAGCCCCCAGGTCGGCCAAGGTCTGGGTACACCAGGGGCCTGCCAAAACGCGGGACAGGTCAAGAACGCGGATGCCATCGAGTGAATTCATGCCTTCATTGTCGCGAAAATCGGACGCCTTCGGTGACCAGGATAATCACAACATGCGAACCTTCTTTTGGGCCCCGGTGGCCAGCCTCATCCTGGGCCTGTGCTTGAGCGCTTGCAGCCCCGACCAAAACTGGCGGGAAGTCAGCCTGGAGGGCACTTCGCTCAAAGTCCAGCTGCCTTGCAAGCCTGACCGCACCACACGTTCTGTGCCCTTGGGCGGGGCACCGGTGGACCTGCAGGTGGTGGGCTGCGAAAGCGGCGACGCCATGGTGGCGGTGATGAGTGCCGCCTTGCAGCCAGGGGCAGATGCCCATGCGCTGTTGATCGGTTGGCGCCAAGCCACGCTGGACCATGCAGGTGTCAAACAACCGCTGGCGACCGACCAGCAACAGGCCTGGCATCGCCCGGGCTTCTTGCCCCTCGCGTCTTCGGTGCGCCTTCAGGCACAAGGCCAACGTGGCGACGGGCAGCCGGTGTCCATGTCTGCGGTTTGGGGTGCGGTGGCCGAGGGCGAGCGTGTGCGCGTGGTGCATGCGGTGGTCTATGGTCGACGCGACACCTCTGAGTTGGCCGCCCCTTTGTTTGACGGAATTCACCCATGAGCACTGCGAAACACCCTGATCATTTGCCTCGCCGCATGGCGGTGGTGGTTTTTCTGGCGTTCGCGCTGGCGTATTTCTTTTCGGCTTTGGTGCGGGCCATCACGGCCACCTTGTCGCCCACCTTGACGAGCGAATTCGGCCTGAGCGCGCAAGACTTGGGCCTGCTGGCGGGGGGCTACTTTTTGGGCTTCTCGTTCACGCAGTTGCCGCTGGGCCGCTGGCTGGACCGGTATGGCCCGAAAAAAGTCATCCTGGCTTTTTTGTCCGTCGCGGTGGTGGGTTGCCTGGCCTTTGCGTGGGCAGACAGTTTTTATGGCCTGCTGGCCGCCCGCGTGCTGTGCGGCATGGGCGTGAGTGCCTGTCTGATGGCCCCATTGACGGGTTACCGCCGTTGGTTTGACGCCCCCACCCAGTTGCGCACCAACTCCTGGATGTTGATGACCGGCTCGTTTGGCATGGTGGCTGCGACCTTGCCGGTGCAGTGGCTGATGCCGATTTGGGGCTGGCGGGCTTTGTTCGGCATGTTGGGCGGCATGATCGCGATCGCCATGCTGCTGATCGCCTGGCTGGTGCCACGCTGGCAAACCGCACCCGTGGCCACCCGTGTGGCCAGTGCCCCCCACGATGACGATGGCAGTTATCGCGCCATCTGGCGCAGCCGCTATTTCTGGCGCATGACCCCGATCGGCTTTTTCAGCTATGGCGGCATGGTTGCGATCCAGACCTTGTGGGCGGGCCCCTGGATGACCCAAGTGGCCGGCTGGTCCGCGCAGGAAGCCGCGACCGGCTTGTTCGCCATCAACCTCAGCATGTTGGTGAGCTTTTGGTTGTGGGGCCTGGTCACGCCTCGTCTGGCCCAATGGGGTATCCCGGTCGATCGCCTGATTGCCTGGGGCTTGCCTCTGACTTTTGTGGTGTTGGCGTTTCTGGTGTGGGCGGGTCCCCAGCTGGGTTCGGCAGCGGCCGCCAGCCTGGCTTTGTTTTGTGTGTGCAGCACCTTTGTCGCTTTGGCTCAGCCCGCCGTGGCCATGGCTTTCCCGGCCCATTTGGCAGGGCGGGCCCTGTCGGCCTACAACCTGGTGATCTTCGCTGGCATCTTTGTGGTGCAGTGGGGCATTGGTCTGGCGGTCGATGTCGGTCTCAGTGCGGGGCTGGACAAACCGGCTGCTTACCAGGTGGCCTTGGCCGGATTCGCACTGTGCTCCTTCGGGTCGTGGCTGTATTTTGTGTTCAGCAAGTCCGATCAGCCCCGATAATCAAAGCCTCATGATCGGCATCCTCATCATCGCCCACGCCCCGCTGGCCACCGCCTTGCGCGAATGTGCCTTGCACGTTTTTCCCGATTGCGCATTGGGTGTGCTCGCGGTCGATGTGTTGCCGCACGATGCGCCAGAAGCCAGCCTGGCCGATGCGCGCCATGCCATGGCCCAGCTGGGCACCGACGATGTCTTGCTCCTCAGTGACGTGTTCGGTGCCACGCCCAGCAATGTGGCTCAGCAACTCAACGACAGCACACACACCCGTCTGGTGGCCGGTGCCAATTTGCCCATGTTGCTGCGCAGCGTTTGCTACCGGCACGAAAGCCTGGACCAGCTGGTGGCCCGAGCGCAAGCGGGCGGCACACAAGGCGTCATGACCGTGGGCCGCACCGCCCCGCAAAATCAAACAGGAAAGAGACATGCCCCAAGCCACCACGACCATCAGCAATAAACTGGGTTTGCACGCCCGCGCCTCGGCCAAGCTGACCAAGCTGGCGGGCAGTTTCCCTTGCGAAGTCTGGCTCAGCAAGGGCGAGCGCCGCATCAACGCCAAAAGCATCATGGGCGTCATGATGCTGGCCGCCGGTCTGGGCAGCGAAGTGACACTGGAGACGGTGGGCGAGCGTGACCAGGAAGCCCTAGAGGCTTTGCTGGCGCTGATGGCTGACAAATTCGGTGAAGGCGAATGAGCATGCGCAGCTTGCCACGCCAGACGGCTTGTGAGGTGATCGCATGACCTTCAGCATCCATGGTCTGGCCGTGGCGCGTGGCATCGCCATCGGTCGTGCGGTGCTGGTCGCGTCCAGCCGGGTCGATGTGGCCCACTATTTCATCCAGCCTGACCAGGTGCTCAGCGAAATCGAGCGTCTGCGCCGTGCCCGCGATGAGGTGGTCGAAGAATTGCAGCGCCTGCAAAAAGACATGCCCAAGGACGCACCGCACGAGTTGGTTGCCTTGCTGGATGTGCACCTGATGCTCTTGCAGGACGTGGAGCTCACCGCGGGTGTCCGCCAGTGGATTGAAGAGCGCATGTACAACGCCGAATGGGCGCTGACCAGCCAGTTGGAGATCATTGCGCGCCAGTTCGACGAGATGGAAGACCCGTACCTGCGTGAACGCAAAGCCGACATGGAGCAGGTGGCGGAGCGCGTTTTGCATTGCCTCAAAGGCACGGGCTCGCTGGTCACGCAGGCCAAGCGGCCAGCGCGGCCCCAGCAAGAGCTGCAACTGGGCGACACCATGGATGTGCCGCTGGTGCTGGTGGCGCACGACCTGTCGCCGGCCGACATGCTGCAGTTCAAACAAAGCGTGTTTGCCGGTTTTGTGACCGATGTGGGCGGCAAGACCTCGCACACCGCCATCGTGGCCCGCAGTCTGGACATCCCCGCGGTGGTGGGCGCGCGCAGTGCCAGCCAGTTGGTCAAGCAAGACGATTGGGTCATCATCGATGGCGATGCAGGCGTGGTCATCGTGGACCCATCGCCCATCATCTTGGCCGACTACGGGTTCAAGCAACGGCAGGGCGACCTGGAACGCGAGCGCCTGGCGCGCTTGCGACACACCCCGGCCGTCACGCTCGACGGACAAAAGATCGAGCTGATCGCCAACATCGAAATGCCCGAAGACACGGCCGCCGCCATCACCGCAGGGGCGGTGGGTGTGGGCTTGTTCCGCAGTGAGTTTTTGTTCATGGGCCGCCAAGGCAATTTGCCTGGCGAAGACGAGCAATACGAAGCCTACCGCCGAGCGGTGGATGGCATGAATGGCTTGCCGGTGACCATCCGCACGGTGGATGTGGGGGCTGACAAGCCGCTGGACGAGGCCCGTCACGACGCGGCCCACCTGAACCCTGCATTGGGCCTGCGTGCCATCCGCTGGAGCCTGGCCGATCCCGCCATGTTCCTCACGCAGTTGCGCGCCATCTTGCGGGCGGCCGCGCATGGCAAGGTCAATCTGCTGGTGCCCATGCTGGCGCATGGCAGCGAAATCCGGCAAACCCTGGCCTTGATCGATCAGGCGCGCCAGGAGCTGGACCGCCGTGGTGTGGCCCATGGCCCGGTGCGGCTGGGTGCGATGATCGAAATCCCTGCGGCCGCTTTGTCGGTGCGCATGTTCCTCAAGTACTTTGATTTCTTGTCGATCGGCACCAACGACCTGATCCAGTACACGCTGGCCATTGACCGCGCCGACGAATCGGTGGCCCACCTGTACGACCCCTTGCATCCGGCCGTGCTGCGGCTGGTGGCGGACACCATTGCCGAGTGCGTCAAGCAAGGCAAAGGCGTGTCGGTGTGTGGCGAGATGGCAGGCGATGTGACCATGACCCGTTTGTTGCTGGGCCTGGGTTTGCGCAGCTTCTCAATGCATCCGTCGCAGGTGCTGGCCGTCAAGCACCAGGTTCTGCGCTCTGACACCGCCAAGCTGGCGCTGTGGGCCGAACAGGTGCTGGCTTCGGACGACCCCGCCAGCCTGATGCCCGCCACGCGCTGACCTCACGTGCCAGGCGTCTGGCGGTGACAGGCCGCCCGTGGGTTTGTGTCAGCGGTTCAAAGCCGAATGGGCTTGCTGATCTGCGTGGTAGCTCGAACGAACCATCGCGCCCACAGCCGCATGGGTGAAGCCCATTTCGTAGGCCTTTTCTTCGAACATTTTGAAGGTGTCGGGGTGCACATAGCGGCGCACCGGCAGGTGGCTGTTGCTGGGGGCCAGGTACTGGCCAATGGTGAGCATCTCGATGTTGTGCGCGCGCATGTCGCGCATGACTTCCAGAATCTCTTCGTCGGTCTCGCCCAGGCCGACCATCAGGCCGCTCTTGGTGGGCACATTCGGGAACAAGGCCTTGAATTTTTTGAGCAGGTTCAGTGAGAACTGGTAGTCCGAACCGGGGCGCGCTTCCTTGTACAGGCGCGGCACGGTTTCCATGTTGTGGTTCATCACGTCGGGCGGTGCGGCTTTCAGAATGTCCAAAGCACGGTCATCGCGGCCCCGGAAGTCGGGTACCAGCACTTCGATCTGGGTGGTGGGCGAGAGCTCACGGGTTTTGCGAATGCATTCGACAAAGTGACCGGCGCCGCCGTCACGCAGGTCGTCGCGGTCCACGCTGGTGATGACCACGTACTGCAGCTTGAGTTGCGCAATGGTCTTGGCCAGGTTGTCGGGCTCGTTCACATCCAGCGGGTCGGGACGACCGTGGCCCACATCGCAAAACGGGCAGCGGCGGGTGCATTTGTCACCCATGATCATGAAGGTGGCGGTGCCTTTGCCAAAGCATTCGCCGATGTTGGGGCAGCTGGCTTCTTCGCACACCGTCACCAGCTTGTTGGCGCGCAGCACGTCCTTGATTTCGTAAAACCGCGTGGTGGGTGAGCCGGCTTTGACGCGGATCCACTCGGGCTTTTTGAGCACCTCGGCTTGTTCGACCTTGACCGGAATGCGCGAGAGTTTGGCGGCGGCTTTTTGCTTGGCGCTGGGGTCGTAGTTTTCAACGCTTTGTGCTTCGCGCACCACGTTGCGATCGGTCGTGTTGTTGCTCATCAAGGTCTTTCGGTCATGGCTTTCGCGTGGTGCGCGAGGCCAACGGTCATAAACGGGCGGCCAATTGCTGGGCCAGCACCTGGGCTGCTTCGTCCCAGGTGGTCTCTACGCCGATTGTAGAAAGGTCCACGGTTTTCAGCCCGGCATAGCCGCAGGGGTTGATGCGGTCAAAGGGTTCCAGGTCCATCTTCACGTTGAGCGCCGCGCCATGGTAGGTGCAGTGGCGGCTGACTTTGATGCCCAAGGGGCTGATCTTGCCCAGACCCTTGAATGGGTCAGTCGGGTTGACCGGGCCTGTCAATGCGGCGTGGCTGAAGGGGTCGTCCAGGCGCACATAGATGCCCGGTGCACCCGCCACGCGGTGGCCAGTGACACCAAAGTGGGCCAGGGTGCGGATGACCGATTCTTCCAGCTTGTAGACGTATTCCTTGACGTAGTACCCGGCCCGCTGCAGGTTGATCAGCGGGTACGCCATGACCTGGCCCGGGCCGTGGAAGGTGACTTGTCCGCCCCGGTTGGTCTGGATCACCGGGGTGTCACCAGGCATCAGCAGATGGTCGGCTTGTCCAGCCAGACCCTGGGTGAACACCGGTGGGTGCTCGCACAGCCACAGCTCGTTGGCCGTGTCGCCTTGACGCGCAGCCGTGAAGGCTTGCATGGCTTCGTAGGTGGGCAGATAGTCCACGTGCCCCAGCTTGCGGACGAGCATGGTCAGAGCACGATTTTGACCATGGGGTGGCCGGTGAGGGCGCGGTACAAATCGTCCAGTTGTTCTCGACTGGTGGCGGTGATATGCAGCGTCACGCCCAAGTAGTTGCCGCCTTTGCTGGGGCGCAACTCCATGGTCGAGGCATCAAAGCAGGGGTCAAATTGCATGGCCACTTCAACCAGGGCTTCGGCAAAACCGTCGGCCATGGCACCCATGACCTTGATCGGGAAGATCGAGGGGTATTCGATCAGGCTGTCTTTGCGCGGGTCGATGCCCGAAGGTGGGGTGATGGAGGCACTCATGAAAAAAATCCTGTGATCGTTGGACAGACTCAACGCCAGATGATGACGGCGGCCACGGCCAGCCAGCCCAGTGCGAAATTGACCAGCACCAGGGGGTGAATCTGTTGCAAGGCTTTGCCGGCAACGGGCCAGTCGGCCGCTTGCACGGCCGTTTTCAGGCGGCGAAACGGGGCGAACCAAATGTGGGCAAAGATGAGGCACATCAAGAGGCCGATGCCCGACATGGCGTGCCAGCCCTTGGGAGCGAGCTTCATGTCGGCACCCGCCAGCATCCACCAGCCCGTGGCCAGCAGCACCGCAATGCTGAGCCAGACCATCACAAAAAAGCGCGACAGCACAGCCGCCATCAAGGGCAGGCGATCGGGTGGCGTCAGGCGGGTGATGAGCACCGGGCGCAGGGCCAGAACCATCAAGGCCATGCCGCCCAGCCAGATGACGCCAGCAGCCAAATGAAGAAATTTGAACCATTCGTACATGAAAACTCCCGTGAATGGGCAAAAAGAGACGGTGCAAAAAGCCGTCAGAACATGGATTGTCGCTCTTGGTGAGATAAAAATTCAGATCGAGTCCAGCCAATCCCATGGAAAAAGACTGGTTTGGCAGGGGTTTCTACGTATAATCGAAGGCTGTGCGGGATTTTCCGTGTACGTAACCTCGGTGTAATTTGAGATGGCGAAAATCTCCTCAGACATTCAACCGGGCGCGGAAACGGTGCCCTCCCATGGCGTTTCGGCTCCATGGAGCGGCGAAGATTCTGTCCATGAAGACCTTGAGTCCGATTTCAAGCCCCTGACGGCCGAGCAGGCGCAGGCTTGGCGGCAACAACACCCGATGGCTTCGCCCTGGCGTGTCCTGTTGCTCCAGGTGCTGGTGGGTGGTTTGATCGCCATGCTGACCGGCTGGATCAGCGGCCAGTTTCGGCTGGCGGCATCGGTGGCTTGGGGTGTGGTGGCGGTGGTGATTCCCGCTGTGGTGTTTGTCAGGGCTTTGTCCCGGCAAATGCGAGTGAGACAACCGGGTTCTGCGCTGGCAGGGCTGTTTGTCTGGGAATTGGTCAAGATCGTCTTGACCGTGGCGTTGCTTCTGGCGGCGCCCAAAGTGGTTTCTGATCTGAGCTGGCTTGCCTTGGTGGCCGGCTTTGTGGTGACGATGAAGGTGTACTGGCTGGCCATGGCGCTGGGCTGGATGCAACGCAAGTCGAAACCGAATGTTTATTGAACTGATTGGTGATTTATGTCTGCTGAAAACGCTGGCGCACATGCCCCGACGGCTGGAGAGTACATCCAGCATCACTTGCAACACCTGCAAATGAATTTCTCATTTGAAGGCGTCAAGCAAACAAGCATCGTTGACTTCAGTCTGTTCAACCTCGACTCCGTGGTGTTCTCGCTGGTTTTGGGTGTGATCGGTTGCTTGGTGCTCTGGGCTGCCGCCCGTCGCGCCACCTCGGGGGTTCCCGGTCGCTTCCAGGCGGCTGTCGAGCTCCTGTCTGAAATGGTCGAAAACCAGGCCAAAGGCGTGATCCACAACGCCAAGAGCCGCAAACTGATTTCCCCACTGGCGCTCACCGTGTTTGTCTGGATTTTCCTGATGAACGCCATGGACATGCTGCCGGTCGACCTGATTCCTGGTGCCTGGCATGCTGCAGGTCCGGCATTGGGTTTCAAAGACTATCTGCGTGTCGTGCCGACGGCGGACTTGTCCTCCACGTTGGGTCTGTCTTGCTCCGTGCTGTTCATCTGCCTGGTCTACAACATCAAGATCAAAGGTCTGGGCGGCTGGGCGCACGAACTGATTGCTGCGCCCTTTGGTGACCACTGGGCTCTGTATCCGATTAACTTCTTGATGCAGATGATTGAATATTTGGCCAAGACGGTTTCGCACGGCATGCGACTGTTTGGCAACATGTTTGCGGGTGAGTTGGTGTTCATGTTGATTGCCCTCATGGGTGGCGGCTGGGCATTGTCGGCAACAGGTGTTGGTCTGGCCATTGGCCATGTCATCGCCGGTACCGTGTGGACTTTGTTCCACATCCTGGTCATCACCTTGCAAGCCTTCATCTTTATGATGTTGACGCTGATCTACACAGGTCAAGCGCACGACGCACATTGATGACACTTTTTCTCTCGTTTCCTGTTTCTTTTTTCCACTAACTTTTAGGAGCTTCTCATGGAAAACATTCTCGGCCTGGTGGCATTGGCTTGTGGTTTGATCGTTGGTCTGGGTGCTATCGGCGCTTCCATCGGTATCGCTTTGATGGGCGGCAAATTCCTCGAGTCTTCTGCTCGTCAACCTGAGTTGATGAACGAACTGCAAACCAAGATGTTCATCTTGGCAGGTCTGATCGACGCTGCGTTCCTGATCGGTGTGGCCATCGCTTTGCTGTTTGCCTTCGCCAACCCCTTCGTTCTGAAGTAATCCACGTACCTCTTCACGCAAGAAGAAGGACTGAACCGTGAACATTAACGCTACTCTGTTCATTCAGATGATCGTTTTTGGGATTCTGGTGTGGTTCACGATGAAATTCGTGTGGCCCCCGATCACAAAAGCGCTCGACGAACGGGCACAGAAAATCGCTGACGGCCTCGCTGCCGCCGACAAAGCCAAAGCTGAACTCAGCAACGCCAACGCGCGTGTTGAGGCTGAATTGGCCCAGTCGCGCAACGAGACGGCTTCGCGCCTGGCTGATGCCGAGCGCCGTGCACAAGGCATCGTTGACGAAGCCAAAGCACGTGCCACCGAAGAAGGCAACAAGATCATCGCCGCTGCCACAGCTGAAGCTGAGCAGCAAGCTGTCAAGGCCCGCGAAGCTCTGCGTGAGCAAGTCGCTGCCCTGGCCGTCAAAGGTGCCGAGCAGATTCTCCGCAAGGAAGTCAACGCTGGCGTCCACGCTGATCTGCTGAGCCGCCTCAAGACCGAGCTGTAAAAAGCTCCAGCCAGAGAAGACCATGGCAGAACTTGCTACCATCGCCCGCCCTTATGCCGAAGCGCTGTTCAAGGCGCAGGCATCCGATCTTGCTGGCACGGCCGCTTGGCTGGACGAACTGGCTGCCGTTGCCGACAACGCGCAACTGCAACAGTTCGCCGACAGCCCCAAAGTGTCCGACGAGCAGGTGTTCGAGCTGATCTCTGGCGTGGTGCGCACAGCACTGCCCGAGGCTGGCAAGAATTTCCTGCGCCTGGTGATCGAAAACCGTCGTCTCAGTGCGCTGCCTGTCGTTGCACAGCAGTACCGGGTCCTCATGAATACGCAAGGTGGCACCGCTGATGCGGTGGTGCACAGCGCATTCCCCATCGACGCTTCGGCTTTGGCCGATTTGTCGTCCACGCTCGAAAAACGCTTTGCGCGCAAGCTCAATGTGAGCGTCGAGCTCGAACCCGCCTTGATCGGTGGCATTCGTGTGGTGGTGGGTGACGAGGTGCTTGATACCTCTGTCAAGGCCCGACTGGAACAAATGAAATCGGCCCTCACCGCTTGATGCGGGTTGAGACCGGACAAATTTAAAGAAAGAAGGAAAGAGTCATGCAACTCAATCCCGCAGAAATTTCTGAACTGATCAAGAGCCGCATTGAAGGGCTGTCCGCCAGCGCCGATATCCGCAACCAAGGCACCGTGGTGTCTGTGACCGACGGTATCGTTCGCGTGCATGGCTTGTCCAATGTGATGCAGGGCGAGATGCTCGAATTCCCATCCACAGCCGATGGCATCGCCACTTTCGGTCTGGCCCTGAACCTCGAGCGTGACTCGGTCGGTGCCGTGATCTTGGGTGAGTACGAGCACATCTCCGAAGGCGACACTGTCAAGTGCACAGGCCGCATTCTGGAAGTGCCCGTGGGCCCCGAATTGATTGGCCGCGTGGTGAACGCCTTGGGTCAACCGATCGACGGCAAAGGCCCGATCAACGCCAAGATGACGGACGTGATCGAAAAGGTCGCTCCGGGCGTGATCGCCCGTAAGTCCGTGGATCAGCCGGTGCAGTCGGGCCTGAAGT
>JACCDR010674634.1_pt1 | contig 16719 bp, 21 predicted proteins | sample 7446431 | NCBI WGS metagenome assembly JACCDR01 (sample SAMN15323443, study PRJNA562643) | freshwater metagenome | isolation source: river surface water | place: USA:Blue River Watershed | collected 2017-08-17 | reverse complement strand
GAGAATGCAAAACAGGTACAGAATGGGGAATGCAAAATGCAAAACGGATGCGAGCACAAGCGAGACACGATTTGCGTCATTGGCCAAGCAGGCACCCTCGCATTCGCTCGGATGCAGAATGAGCAGGGCAGAGGGAGGAGAATGCAGCTCGAGTACGAACAAACGAGCTAGCGTGCTGACAGGAGCCTTCGCATTCGCTCGGGTGCGAAATGGGCAATGGGAACACAACGACACCACCCAATCCCCTTTCGATCTTTTACCTGACTCCACAATCCATTTTCCCACCACCGTAGCTGTCATGACCCTATCGTCATACAAAAACCTTTTATCAAGCCCCACAATTCGTCCTAAAAGACCTCACACGACCCCAGCGGAACGCTGGGGTTTCTCCCCCCTACGAATGGATTCGGGGGCTTGGACCCGAATCGCCTGACGAGCGGTGGGTTGCGACCGCTCGGCACCAAAATGGGCTCGAATAAGACTTTCTCGGGGCTATTGTGCTGTTTTCACAAGAATAGCCTGGTCCTCAGAAGGGTTCAGGTCGATTTTTGTAAGGATTATTACAAAAACATAACGACGGGGGTCTTCAAAACACCCCAATTCCTGCGTTGAATAAGACTTTCTCGGGGGAATTCCTGCGTTTAGAGAAGGAAGATTCCCCCGTGAGACCGCCCGTGCCCGCCCAAACCGAGAGGATTTTGTGACGTACGTCACAAAATCCGGTCTGAAACGGCTTTTGGCCCGATGGGCCAAAAGCCTCTGGAATAAACATTTGTCGGGACTAACTCGTCGTTTTCGCAGGAATAGCCCCGTCAACGAAGGGAACTTCAGGGCCAAATGTGGGCTTCCCTACAAAAACCGACCGGAACTCTTGACTTTGGCGAAGCCAAAAAGTCAAAATCTCCGTGTGGAGTAAGACTTTTTCGGGGCTATCTCCACATCCACAAACTCCGCAATACAAGACACTTGAGGACAATTTAGGCATTCAAGCCCTCAAAACTTGTGACAAAACTCACAAGTTTGCCCAAAACCAAGCCAAAAACCGAAACAACAGCCCACCGTAGTGGGGAGCAGCCCAGGCTTTTGAGACCCCCAATTCCTGCGTTGAATAAGACTTTCTCGGGGAAATTCCTGCGTCGAACAAACCACGCCTTCCCCTCAAAATCCAAACCAAAGAGGAGGTTGATCCTCCAGGTCAGGTAGACAAAATCCGCAGATGTAGTCTAAAAGAACACCACACCCGTCGGGTCTTCGTCAGGACCAGCCTCCACAACTGGGGCAACCGACGGCACCGACGGCACCGACACCGACACCGACACCACTCCCAAAGTGGGAGGCACCGGCACGGGCTCCACTCCCAAAGTGGGAGGCACGTCCACGAGGGAGGCTCGGCCAAAAACCGCTAACGTCTTCCGCAAAATTCGGTTCGTACTCTTGGAAACAGGGTCAGTAAGGACTCGACCCAAGGCGACCCAATGGGTGGTGTTGGCCAAGAATTGGAGCTTGACCAAGCCCAACGACGGCAGCCGCAGATCGGCCATGGCCGAGGTTTGGTGCAACGCCCGACACATGGCAACAAAGGACTCCAACGGCTCCCGGTACTCGTCCGCCCCCACAAAGGTCGGGTCCAACCATGGACTGAGGAAGGCCACGGTCGAGTGGGCAGACAAGGACGCGGTGTAGACCGAGACGAGGTGGGCAGGCTGCTCCCGAACGTTCAACCGAGGTTTAGGCAGCGTCATCGACTTCCTTGCAGGGGGAACAGGGTCAAGATGCTGTCGGTTTTTGGGGCTTTTCCACGGACCAAATCCGACCACGCCACAAACGTCCCATCAAGGTCCTTCGGACGTTGGGGTGCTTTCTTAGGCAGGCCAAGAAGTGTACGAATCCTCTCCCGACTTTTTGGCGTGTTGAGTTGCTCCACCACGACCTCAAGGGTGGAGCAACTCACCACATAAGGGAACTCAACACCAGAAGCTTCCCACACAAGCAGGTCGTCTTCATCGATCTGCTCAAGCAAGAGAAGCACGTGCGAAGGTTGGAAAGCCGTCGACACGGAGGTGACCATGGCTTGGGTCAGCAAAACGCGATGCACCTCATCTCGAAACGCACCCGTCAGCGCCAAAAAAGCATCTTTACCGGGCTTGTGACGATTGAAGTGGATCGACACCCCCGTCTCCTGATTCAAAACCAAAAGAGTCGGACGATCCAAACTCTCAAGTTCCGAAAACAGCACGTAGCGTGACAACGACTTGCAAAAAAAAACAGGCTCTTGGGTTTGGGGACGATCAACGACAGTATTCATAACAACAAAAACAAAACAACATGAGACTAACACGACTCGTCAGGCGACGAGCGAACTTTGGGTTTGTAGGTACGCGATTGGCCACACCGATGTTTGAGCAACAATTTTTCACAAAGATGTTGAAGCTTTCTCAAATCATCCGGAGTCGCCGTGGTCCAAAGTTGCAACACTTGATACGCGACCGACCGATGCAACGGGGTCGTCAAGGACAACTCGACTTGAGTTTTAGCAACAGCTTGCGCAAATTCCAGGTCGGTCAACGAGATTTGCAAGACACGCGCAACCTGGCGCAAATTTTCGGGGGACAACACGCGGGACCCTCGACGAACCAACGACATAAAACTTGCCGACACACCAATTTGTCGCCCCAACCAATGCCACGTTTGAGACAAGGCATCCAAGCGATGGTCCACCACCACTGCAAGGCTTCGTTGATACCCAGGATTCGGCATTCGTTTTTGGTTGTGTCATGATTTCGCACGTGCGTCAATTTCTCCAAACCGAAAAAGACCTTGACGACAAACAAGGGTTGCCTCCAAAACAAAAGGTCTTAGAAAAAGAGGGTGACTCATCATCAAGTCGTCAACACGTCGGAAATGAGTGCACAACTCAGTGAGTACCACCAAGCGTTGAGCCTCGGCACCACCTTGGCACAGCCGACTCAAGCCGCCAACACGTACCGGCTGCGCAAAAGTGTGCTCCTGAGCTTTCAACGGTGGTGCCAAGACCACGCCATCGATTGGGTGGTGTCCCCGTTGACGACAGAAACCATCATGGCCTACGCCGGCCATTTGGTCTTGCGAAAAGTTGCTCGGGCCACCTTGGATTCCCACATGACCGTGCTCTCCTGGTGGCACGGGTACAATCATCTGAAAAACCCATTTGAAACCGACGAAGTTACCACCTTGTGGCGTAACGCCCAAGCGAAGCTTCGCCCCAAAGAAGGGAAAGCTCCTGTCACAGGAGACATGCTTCAAAAGGGCCTCGCCGTCGGGACGTTTACCGACGAAGAACGCCACGTTCTTCTCACAGGGTTCTTGACCGGGCTTCGCGTCAGTGAGCTCTGCTCGCTTCAACGCGACGACTTGCATCGCCATGGCGAGGGCATGCTTATCCACATTCGCCAGTCCAAAACGGACCAGTCAGCTCAGGGCCAATGGGTGGGGATTCCTCACCACGAGCAGACCCACACGTTGCTGGAAACTCTCTGGGCACGCCCCTTACACGCCCCCCTGTTTCCCTCCTATCAAGACCACCGAAAAGTTCGTCGGCTGGTCAAACGGATGGTCGTGGCCGCGGGCGAAAATCCAAAAGACTTTTCGGCCCACTCGCTTCGTCGAGGCGTCGCCACAACAGCTTACCGTGCCAACGTGGACGTCGAAGCCATTCGGGTAGCGTTGCGTCACGAGAAACGGGAGACCACGCAAGCCTACATTACCCATGAAGGACTCCTGGACTCCCCCGTCCTGCACGCCGCACTCCAAGCGTTATCACCCACCTTGCGGGGCCTCACGGTCATCAACCGCCCAGGCTGACTCCCCCACCCGCTCGCTCGCTCGGTTAGGCGTCCAAGGCAAAGCACATCTGATCTTGGACTAACTTTTCAGGACGCACCGTCTTGAGGGCCAAAGCGTGCTGCAGCAAACGACAGCCTGCAAGCACGTCATCCAACGCTTGGTGAGCCGTAAAAGGGATTTGGGTGATCATCGCATGAGCGTCCCCCAGTTTAATCTTGTCGCTGTTTCGCTCACCCATCGGGAGCTTGAGCAACCTCCGGGAACATGTGTCAATGCGAGGTAAGGTCAAAATCTCTTGCACGGTGTCATGCTCGCCCAACCCGATTTGGTGAGCCGCTGCAGTCACCATCTTGATGTCGAAGTCGATGTTGTGGGCGGACAAGATCGTCGCACGACTGGCCGCTTCGAAAAATAATTTCATCGACATCTTGTACGAGCATCCCATGAGTTGCAACATCTCGGTGGTCAAGCCATGCACCGCAGCGGCTTGCGCGGGGACTTCAACAAGGGGGTTGCAGATCAATTGTTGCGTGCGAAGGACTTTCCCTTCGTAGGTCATCCAGGCCCAAGCAATTTCAACAATTCGAGAATGATGAGGAACCTTGGGGTCTTTCGATGCAAGACCCGTGGTCTCCGTGTCAAAATACAAAATCACGCACCAACTTTACAAATGCTGCGTTGAAAAAGCTATCGATTTGAAACGAAAAAGAAATCCGAAAGCGGAACAGGCGCGAGTTGTGGAAAAGCAAGGGTTCGACTAAACTTGGACATCATGCTGAAAAAATTTCTTCGATGGTCATGGTTGCGGCCGATCGCCAAACGAATTCTTCGTCAGTACGGAGTCCTCGTAGTGCGAGAGTTACTCGAACATATTCCATTCCCCGAAGAACTTCAAAACAAGCTTCGTCCGGTGTTGACCAAACTTGACCACACGTTGACCCCACAAAACATTGAACTCCTTCGGGAGTGCTTGGAATGGTTGCAACGTCAACGGGGAAAAGAACTCAACGACAATCGATTTGCAGAGACCATTCGGATTCTTAAAAAGATTTTAGAGTTACTGAATTAGGCGTTGCGGTGTCAAAAATCCAAGATGAGTTGACGTTCTTTCGACGGATGGCGGAGCCTCGTTGGGGCGCCGTGTATTATCGAAACGGTTCCGCCCACGTAGTTCCCACATGGGTCGCCATTGAAGATGCCGAAAGCTACATTTTGAGAGCACCTGCGCTATGGATGTCAGGCGTCCTCCCGGTTGGACAGGTCGGAAATTGGGTGACGTGGGAATGCGTGTGTGTGGCGACCTTGACGACCCTCCCGCAAGACAGAGGCACCCCTGGGAGGGCCGCGCTTGAAGAGTGGTCCCAGATTGACTACACGGAGAGTGGCGAGAGTCGAGTCCACCGGTTGGTGGATGCTCCACCCTCGTTTCAAAGGGCCCAGCCTTCGCGGTGGGGGGCAGCTGCCGGGGGTGTCTACCTTCAGTATTGGAAAGGGTCCGCGTCGCTCACCATTCGATTACCCAAGGATGACGACTAAGCATGGACTTGCGAACGATTCAAACCATGTGTTTGACACGACTTTGCGCCGTGGTGAATGCCCATCACCCAGAAGGGTTCCCAGAGGTGTTTTGTTTTCGTCAAGGGACACAGGTGTCCGTGGTTGTGGAGGGAGTCTCGGAGGTGACGTTGGAGGCACAATTTCGGACGTTTGCCTGGTACCGTTTTTCCCATAATTACGCGGGCACTCCAGGAAATTTGACAGCAGCGTTAGAGCGTCCGGAGGGTTGGCTGGCCATCGTAGAAGATGGGGAATCCCCCTTGGTTTCGTTTGACTTGTTTTTGTACCAACTCAATCAGCCTCATGGTGCTTTTTTGCTGACCTTTATGGGGGAGCCTTCCTGATGCGCTTACGTCCAAATCACAGCATTCGTCCGCAACTTGTGGAAGCTGCGACACAACGATGTCACGAGCTTTTGATTGAAGCTCAAACGAATTCCGACTTGGATGATGAAGCGATTGTGCAAATTCTTTACGATGAGTTTGATGGCGATGGTCACGCAGTTCTTTCATGCTGTCGAGCCCACCAAAGGTAAGACCAGCGTGGATGGGTATCGTTTGAGCTGAAAGATTACAGCTGTGGAAAAGAAAAAACTGTTGCTTTTTGACCTCGCAGGGTGGATTTACCCTGCATTATACGGGAATACTGGAACGCAAACGAATGCGCATGGAATTCCTGTTGCTGGGCCTAACGCTTTTTTCGAACGGATTTTCCAAATGATTCAACACGAACAACCTCATGCGGTCGTTTGGGCAGTGGACGACCGTCGAGAGAACTTGGTCCGAACGGGATTGCTCCCGACGTACAAAAGTCATCGACCTAAAAAAGAGGAGATGGTGGTGGCTCAGGCGAAGTTGATTCATCAAGCGTTGACCGCTTTAGAGGTCTCGATGGAGAAGGTGGACCAGTGGGAAGCCGATGACGTGTTGGCGAGTTACGCGGCCCAGTTTAGTGAGAGTTTTGATGAAGTCATCATTGCGTCGGATGACAAAGATATGGATCAACTTTTTGTCGTGCCAAACCTCCGTGTGAGCCATCGAGATGGTCGTCGTTGGACCTTGGAGGACGCCAAGCAACGTTGGGGTGTCACGGAGGCGAAAGAGATTCGGCAGGTGCAAGCGCTGAGTGGGGACGCGGCCGATCGGATTCCTGGGGCGCATCGCGTTGGCATGAAAACGGCGTCGGAGTTGATTCAAAAATACAAGACTGCAAAAGCGGCGAAAGCTGCTGCACACGAACAAAAGCCTGGTTTAAAAAAGTCGTTGGAAGCGTTTGACGCCGATTTGAATCTCAAGTTGGTCACGCTGAACAAGACCTTGCCTATTGCACAGGAGATTTCGCTATGGGAAACACCAACAAACATGCAGATCAATCAAACCCTTCGCTCGTTCGGGCTTTTTGCCGCCCTTTAATTTTGGAACTTCGACCGCCGCCGAGAGCGCTTGAGTACGCCATTGTCTGTTTGGCGTTTTTGTCGCTTGCACTGCGTCAGTGGCTTTGATACCGTTTTTGAAACACAAGGTGTGCTGGGTGTCGGTGGGGCATCGTCAGCTGGCTAGCCTTGTACGAGTTCACTGACAACACAAGGAGGCTCGGGGAGCGTCTTTGTGGAATCCCGGGGGGGTTCGGCCATGTGAGTCGGAAGGAGTTCCGATGGCGAATCAGTTAGCACCCTTCATTCCGCAAATTTTGGCACAGACCCTGTCGCAACTTCGGGAGAACCTTCCGATGTTGCGTTATCAGCTCATCAACGTGGACTACCAGAACATCGCCGCCCAACAAGGCGAGTCGGTGAAAGTTCCGTTGGTCAGTACGGTGGCAACGAATGCTGTGACTCCAAGTCACCTTCCCCCGGCGTCAACCGACACCACCTCGAGTTTCGTGGAGATCAAGCTGGACTACTGGCAAGAAGCTCCCTTGACGTTGACCGACCGAGACTATGCCCAGATTCGCATGGGCACCTTAGCAGACGGCATCAAAGCCGCCACAAACTCGTTGGCCCAAGACGTTCACAACTCCATTTTGGGAACGTACAAAGAGTTTTATGGGGTTGTCGGAACCGCAGGGACCCCCCCGTTTGGCTCGGGAACGATGACGGATGCTGTGAACTGCATGAAGCAGTTGTCGATTCAAAAGGCGCCGAAGTCGGATGGTCGGTTTGCTATTTTGGACCCGACTGCGACTGCCGCTGCTGCGATGGTTCCGGCATTTCATAACAACCAGTTCTCGCCTGCGTCCGACTACATTCAGACCGGGTTGTTGGGACGTCAGTTGGGCATTGAGTGGCGCGAATCCCAAACGGTTCCCTTCCACACCAAGGGCACGGGCGCAGCCTATCAAGTCAACGGGGCACATACTGCAGGGGTGACTGCTATTGCGTTGGACACCGGGACGGGAACCATCGTGGTGGGGGACATCTTGACGTTTGCGGGACACACGCAAACGTACACGGTGACCGCCGGTATTTCGGGTCCTGGGACGGTGAGCATTAGTCCTGCGTTGCGGGTCAGCATGGCGGACAACGTCGTCGTGACGTTGTTGGGCAGCCATACGGTCAACTTGGTGGCCTGCAAGCCCGCGATCGCTTTCGTATCGCGTCCGCAAAAACAATCGCAAGTCTCTTACGCGGAGATTCGTCAAATCTTCGACCCGGAAACTGGATTGGCGCTTCATTTTGAGATGTCCCGGCAGCATTACCAAGATCGCGCGTCCATCTCCTTGATGTGGGGCGTTAAAGTGGTTCGTCCAGAATTTGGTGTGCGCCTCTTGGGTTAGTTGACCCCTAAACGGAGGTTGTTGGGATGGATTGGGGGGAACTGGTCACAACTTTATTTGGGGCAAGTGGTGCAGTTTGGGTGGGGTGGCGTGCCGTCGCGGACTTTTTGCGAACACGAGAAGTCCGTCAGGTTCAAGCTAACCTGAATCGCATCGCTCGTATTTACCAAACACTGCAAACCGCGATGGCAGCGACGCGGGCCTCGCGAATTTGTGTGCTGAAAACCGAGAACGGTGGGGGGATCCCCCGACCAGGGTGCGCCGTAAAGAGCTCGGTTCTTTACGAAAATGCAGCGCCTGGGGGTGCTCGAACGCTTCAAACCACGTGGCAAAATGTCTTGCTCACAGGAACGTGGGTGGTGATCTTACGGGACATCGTCGACAAAGGCAGCGCAAGTTTGAATAAAACGCTGCAGCTGAGTGCGGAGCAAGATTTTTTATTGGAATCAGACTGCGACAAAGTCGAATTCATTCGAGTTGCGGTGACGGGCCCCGCCATGTACTATCTTTCGGTGCATCTCGCTGACGCGGTGGAGTTAACTCGTAAAGAGGAAGTCCATTTAAAAGTTTGTGCTCGGGTGATTCAAACACTTTTTGAATCCAGTGCAAATTTGACTAAAGGCGATTTGAACTTGGAGAACCTTTAACATGGCTGTGATTCATGAAGCTGCTCGTCAACATGTTGTCGTCGATGAACCCTTACCGGATTCGATGCGACGGTCCACTTTAAAGATTCAGCATAAAGTAACGGGTGCTGAATCGGTGATCAACGCGTCGGATTGGAATGCCGAAGGGGGCTTTTACACTCAAGAGTCCTACAAACTTTTGAGTGAACGTCCGACGATTATCAATCAGGCTATTTCTCAAGTTCCGGCAGCGGTTCAGTTGGAGATTCCCTCGGTTGAAGTCATGCAAACGATGAAGCAAGAGGGACTGTTGAAACTTGCGGAAGATGTGGGGGTCGCAGACCCTCGCATGTTCAAAGACAAAGCCTCGTTGATTTTGGCCATTAATCAACAGCGGACCGGCTAAAGCGTATGCTCGTCACCACGCCCTACGAACAAGCGAATTCTTACGTCACGTACGATGATGCGGTTTCGTTCTTAGGGCAACGACTGTATTCGCAGTCGTGGTTGAGAACGCCAGCAGTCCCTGATGCAAAAGCTTTTGTGGTGGATGGGACTTGGCCTGCAGGGACGTCCACCATTCCAATTCGAGAGGGGTCCGGGACCTTTACGGCGGGATGTACCATCGAAATCAATGCGTTGTCGTACACCGTTCAAACGGCGACGGTTGTGGGGGCGACGAGTCTTGTGGTCACGACGGGGTTTTCGCAGACCGTTTCTGACGGAACTCCAGTGATTCGGACGACGCTGTCTCCTCGGGAGGCTGCGTTAGTGTGGGCGTCTCATATTTTGGATCAGTCGTTTGATTGGCCTGGGTACAAGTCCAAAGAAGAGTACAAACTTCGATGGCCGCGTTCCCAAGTGCCAGACCCTGATGGGTACTGGTACGACAACCAGTTTGTGCCGGAAATCATTCAACGGGCAACCGCGGAGTTGGCTATGTATTTGCTTGGGCGTGACTTCTCACGAGTTCCTGCGGTTGTAGGGACGGGTTTGAAACGAGGGTCAATGCCGGGGCCCTTTGCGATGGAAGTGGACTTGAAAAACTTGGTGGGCATGATCCCCCCTTACATTCGAGCCATGCTGTCGAAGATTGGCACGCCTTACGGTGGAGCTGGTGGAATGTCGTTTGCCCGCTTGTATCGGACGTAATCATGGGATTGTTTGACGACATTTTTTACGACATGGCCAGCACCTTGGTGGAAACGTTCGTGGAGCAACCCACGTTGTTTTATGTCTACGATACGTCCTCTCGCCCGCTTGCGCGTCCGGGGGAAGAGGTTTCGGAATATCAAGTGTTTCGGGAAGTGGAAATCTTTACATCCCCGCCGTTTCGGCATCGCAATGAGCAAGAAAAGGGTGGGGTGTCGCGTAGCGACTTGACGAATACGCGTCAAGACATGGTTCGTGTGATTGTGCCGAGCAAAAACATTCCAGAGGATTTGGTTTTAGCTCCCTCGCAACACAAACGGATTGAGTTGGATTTTGAAGGACGCCGGTTGTCGTTAAAGGATTACGAACTCCTCCGAGCCGACGACGAGATTGCTCGGATTCTTTACTTTGGAGCGTAACCATGGCCATTGGGGACAACCTTGCACGACTTCGGCGGAACTTGGAAGGGAACCTCAATGCCATTATGCAACAAGTGGCTTGGGATGGGTTGGAGTTCGCACGAAGTCTTGCGGACGTGAGTAAAGGGACGTTGTTGTCGAGTTGGACGTTGTCCAACCGAACCGTGCAAATTGCCCCTGCTGAGACCGAGTTTGCTCCGTATTCGTGGATGGATGGAAATGACCTCTCGCGGAAGTACTCCGCACATGTGCAACAGACCTTCCAAACGGCGCAACAAGTTCGGTATTCTATTCCGGTATTTTTGAGTAATGCAACACCGTATTTGACCCAAAACGTCAACACCAATCCTCACTTAGGGGGTCAAAGTTCGCAAGCTTTAGGAGCGGACACGTACACGAAGGAGATTGCGACGTTTATGCAAGGTCGGCTCCGTGGATTGTTGGCTCAAACCAATCTAGCAGGGTCTCCTGGAAGGTTGCAGACATGATCTTCGATTTGGAGTTGGGCAAGTTTATGTTTCGCCAGGCGATTGCCTCGGTCTTGGAGACCTTGGGCCCTTTGGAAAAAGTGTGCGCGTGGCAAAATCAGAATTTCCAGCCAGAGTTCCCTCAGCCCTACGTTCAAGAACTTGTTTATGTCGTGTCGGAACGACGGGTTTCGATGGGGATGGATCAGATCGATGGGAAGGCGTGTTACCTTGTGATGACGGCGTCTGGGGAAGGGACGTTGCGAGGCGCGACGATCGCTAAAAACATCGCTTTAGCGCTTCCGGCGGCGGAATACCTTCGGGACACCCCTTCGGGCTGCGCGATCTTCCTCCAACGTGTGGAAAGACTTCACGAACACAAACATCCGACCTTGCCGAACTGGTACGTTCATCCAGTCGACGTCACGTGGTGGACCCACTCGTTTCCGGGATAAAGAATCATGGCATGCACAGTTGCTGAACCAGGGACAACCGTCAGTTTTGCTTACGCCTCCGAAGTCAACTGCGGAACATCCCCCACGTTAACCTCCGTGGCCAATGTTGCGGCGAGTTCTGTTGGAGGTGTGTCCAAGTTTACTCGAGCGTCGGGTTCGTGGATTACGGATGGGTTTGTCGGGTTCATGTCGTGGGTGTTAACTGCGGGCTTTACAACTTCGGGGAACAATGGGTATTTCCGGGTTATTGCGGTTACAGCGACAGATTTGACGGTGGATGACCCGTCGGCTTTGTTGGTCACCGAAGTTGCCGGAGCTGGCAAGACGGCGATCATGGTCTACAGCTACTTTCGGTCGACCACACCGCGGCAGTTGTTGCTCGATCGGGAAGAGTTGGAGTCGCAAGAGGTTCGCCCCAGTCGAGCGAAGGCACAATCTCGTCAAGGGTTTTCGAGTGCGTCGGGCAATTTTGGGTTTGAGTTGGCTTTGCGTGCGCAAACGGAGTGGATCACCATGATCCAAGGTGGCGTTTGGACAAAGCCTGCTATTTCTGGAGACCCTGACTATGCCATGGCTGCTGCCACTCCCTCGGTCGGGAAAGCCCGAATTACGCGAGCGACAGGTAGTTTCATTACAGAAGGTTTCCGGCCTGGGGACGTCATTACGACAACGTTGTTCACGGATGCCAACAACAATCGGCAGTGGAGGATTTTGGCGTTGACCGCAACAACGCTGGATTTGGGGGACCCGACTTCTGCGGCGGTGACTGCTGCAAGTTCAGCGCCTCCTGTGATTACCTATCCGGGATATCGGATTGACTTGGGATTGAATATCTACACCAATACGCTTGAGCGTCGATTTGCCACGACAAGTCAATACGATGTGTGGAGAGGGTTTACGGTAAATGAATTGCAGCTCACGCTCAATCCAAAGGAGATTGTGAGTGGAACTGTTTCGTTGATTGGGTTGACTGGGTCGGTAATGACCGGGACGTCGATTGCCACGTCGGGTGTCGCGGCACCGTCTCAAACGGCTCCCATGACGTTGTTTACGGGGGAAATTTACGAGGGCGGAACTCGCCAAGCGTTGTTGACGTCGATGGATGTTACCATTAGCAACAACCGCACCACGGAAGCGGTAATCGGTTCGGCCACGAGTCCAGCGATCTTTGAAGGCAGTCAAGGCGTGTCCGGTTCCATGACGTTTTTCATGGCAGACGGCATCATCAATAATAAATTTTGGAACGAGACCAACAGCAGTTTATTTTTGAAGATGCAAGACCCGACTTCTGCCACGGATTTTATTTCGCTGTCGATTCCGAGTTTAAAATACATGAGTGCGGATATCGATCCTCCACAAATGGGTCCTGTGCCGATTTCCATGAATTTTGTGGCGAACCCGTCCACTCAAAATAATCCTGGTGGGACGACCATTGAGACCAACGTGACGTTTCAAATTTCAGCGCCGTAGTTGGGTCGATGGTTTTAGGCTCTTGACGTACGTGGAAAAATCAATCATGGTCTTTAAAGCCATGACGGATTCCAAAGCTGCGGTCAAAGAAGCAGATTCTACAGAAATTTTGTATACATCGCTCGATCAGCTGGATTGTGCAGATTATGGGGATTTCCCACTGAAATCCCCACAAGGCGATTTGGTGCGGTTTCAAGGCCAGCCAGGCCCTTGGACGTTTCGGATTCAACGAGGCCAAGTCCCACAAGCACGAGCCCAAATCAAAAAGCTTGGGCTCTTGTTGGAAAAGGGTCAGTTGACGAACAATGATTACGAGAATGCTATGATCTCCGCGGTGTTGATTGGTTGGCAAAATTGTCCAACACCATTCAGTTTGCAAGCGGCCCAAACTTTGTTGGCCGATGGTAAAAAATCGTGGATCAAGAACTTTATTATTGAGAAGGCTGTCGAAGATTCAAATTTTTTTACCGGCGTTTAGAGGTGTTCGAAACTTACGTTCGAACTCTTTTTACGCTGCATCACCGTCCAGACCAGAAAACTCCGTCGAAGCTTCAACACTATGAAAGTTACGCGGAGCAAATGGGGTTGGATTTACCGACGCTGTTAGCCACGACGTTTGACTTTCGAGAAGGCGATGGCGCTTTTTTCGCCGATGTCTTGGATTATTTTCAAGACATTAGTTTTGGGCGCGGGTACTCCATGAGTGGCGCCTTGCCGATCTCCCATCAAGAGATTCGCGCTTGGTGCGAACTTCATGTTGTTGTGCTGACCAGGCTACAACTAGTTGTGCTTCGGGCGATCGATATGATTTACTTGGAAGTGGTCAACAAACATGACGACAAAAGAGGAGATCGTCGTTGAGACCCGTGGCGAGGGTCTTGCCGAGACGCTAGCTGCGATTGAGCGTCTTGAGGGGGCCCTCAAGGGTGTTCAACAGGTTTCGACGACGACTGCCCAGTCGTTGATTGCTTTGGAGACCAAAGCAAAAGGACCTGCAGCAACTGTTCGAGGTTTGGCGCAAGCGATTGACCAACTTGGTTCGAAAAATCCGTTTGAGAAACTTCGGTTAGGGAAGACCTCGATTGACCGAGTCCAAGCGTTAGAAACAAGTTTTCGAACGTTGGGTCCCGTTGCTGACGCAGCGGCGAAGTTGCTTGGTAAAAGTGTTGGAGGGATTCTCACGGTTGCGACAGCGTCTGAGTTGGCAACGGTGCATCTTCGGGCTCTGGCACAAGCTTATGGGTTGTTGAATCAAAAGACAGCCGCAACATCAACGGGGACGGTCAAGATTCAGCCAACGACGGTCAGTGCAAGTTACGACCGGTTGACGATTTCGGTTCGAGGCACGATTGCTGCTTTGGACGATTTGGTCCAAGTTTATGGACGGGTTGCTGCTGCGCAACAACCTCTCGTCAGGTTCAATAACAAACAACCGGTTGGGCGTCGAACACCTCCAGGGGCTCCCGCTGAAGAACAACCCGTCGTTGGTGGGAGTGCAGTGGGTCGGTTCACCCGGTCCGTTGGTTCTTACGTGGCTCGCTTTGGCACGGCTGTTGGAGCGATTGGGGCTGGGCGAGAGCTTGCGGAATTCGAAGACAATATTGCTGCGTTGAGTGGGACGATTCGCGAAGGAAGCCCGTACTTAGAAAAATTCCGACAACAAGCGATCGAGATGTCCAGGGATTCTCGACAGTCGATGACGGATGTCGCAGAAGCTCAATTGGCCTTGGTCCGAGCTGGCTTAACGGAAGCAGATGCGCTTCGTTCGACGAATTCGGTTGTTGCTTTGGCGACCGCGGGTCAATTGAAACTTGGGGATGCGACCGAGTTTGCTGTGGAGACGATGACCCAGTTCCGAATTCCTTTGTCGGACATGGAGACTTCGATGGACAAGATCGTCAAAGTCGCGAACTTGTCGACCACCAGTGTCAAGGAGTTGCGGACGTCGCTGAAATACGCTGGCGCAGCGGGGTCGTCGTTGGGAATTGACTTTGACGAGATGCTCGCTGCACTGGGGGCCCTCGCTCAGTCGGGTAAAAAAGGCTCCACAGGCGGAACCTCGTTGCGTCAATTTTTGGTGCTGTTGGCGAAAGACTCGGGGAAGGTGAAAGGATTTTTGGATGAAGTCGCGAAACGAGCAGGGGTGTCTCGGGATAGTTTGGATTTGACTCGCAACTCGTTAGAGTCCGTTCTCAAAGCTTTGGCCAAAGCAGAGCCTTCTGCTCGTTCGGTTTTTGCTGCGTTTGAAAAACAAGGTGGAACGGCATTTATCGATTTGGTGCGGAATGTGGAGTTGTTTTCCACAACGATGAAAGATGGAATTAAAGACGCAGCTGGGGAAGCGTCTCGGTTCCGAAAAGTGATGGAAGACACGTTGGGCGGACAAGCCAAGCGGTTTGTCAATTCCGTGTTGGCTGCGATTTCTGAGCTAAACACCGCGGCTGGGGACCCCTTTAAGACTTTGTTTTCAGTTGGGGCAGACAGTCTGAATGCAGTGGCTCAGTTCGCCAAAGGTCTGAATCAAGCGGCCCAAGCTGGTGACAAGCTAGCTCTTGCAATGAAGGCTGTCGGAGGTGCTGTGGGGGGTTTGGCCTTATCGATGGCGACGTCGCGGTTGTTGGCGTTTGTAGGGGCTGCTGGCGGGATTCCTGGGGTCATTGCGAAATTCAAAAGTTTGGCTGCAATGGTGTTGTTGGTGAAATCCAACACCGACAAAGTCAATGGAGCGTTTGGGGCTTTGAGCCGCTTGAAGATTGCTGGGTTAGTGGCTGGTATTGCTTACGCGTTCAAAGATTTGGAGTTCACGATCGGCAAGACGGTGTACACGCTTGGAGGCTTGTTCGACACCTTCACAACGAGAATCGGTCGATTTTTTGAGTACATGTTTAAAAGCTTGCGTGAGTTGGATTTGCGAATGGAGTTGTTTGCGGACGACATTAATCCGGCGTTCATTAAACGCGATAAGCAAGACCGCGCCAATTTGGAGCAGGAGTTGAAAGAAACGCAATCACGGCTAGCTGAGTTGTCGCAGTTGCAAAGTTCCCAGACTTACTCAGGGGACGCTCAAAAAGCTCAAAAAGCTCGACAAGAGGAGCAAGACAAGATTCGTAACGCAGAAGGGGCTCAAGCCATGTCAGATGGGATTGAGCGCGCCTTTGGGTACCTTCGACAATACTTGAAGCCTAAGGAATCCAGGGGGACGGACATTCCTGAAAAAACGAAACGAGAAGCAAACCCGCTCGTTCTCGCGGAACAGGATGCGTTGAGAAAATTGGCGATTGAGCGTGAGGGAGTCAACGAGTTGGAACGACAACGGTTGGACACCTATTATAAGCTGCTCGATGTCGCCAAGCAGTTGGAAAATAAAGACATGGACCAACTGCCGTCAGAACAAAAGATGCTCGCGCTGGTTCAAGCGTTTCGGGCTTTGAAAAGTAATGCGGTCGCTCCAGGGGCAGATTTGGAAGTTTCAGGGCTTGATTTGTCAAAATTAGAGATTACCGATGACATTGATGAGACGTTTGGTCGATTAGAAGGATTGGCAAAACGTTTCTTTGATGTGATGCGTAACGAGCAAGAAGCGTTCACCCTGCAAAAAAATCAAGAAGAATTCAAGTCTTTAGCAAGTACGGCGGAGTCGTCTGTCAAAGAAATTGAGAATGCGTTTGAAAAAGCTCGGGCTGCGTCCGAGAAGAGTCGGAACAAGACGCTTCAAACAGATTCGTTGGCGTCTGAGCAAGCCCGCGTCAAAGAATTGTTTGCAGATTCCGTCAAAAATATTCAGGCGTTTAACGAGGCCATGATTGTCTCTGGACAGATCGCCAAAACGATTGATTTGTCTAACCTTGAAAAAATGATGGAGTTTATCGGGAAAGACAACGCAGCTCGCAACGCAACTGAGCGTTTTAAAGCTGCATTCGCCCCAATTCAAGAACGACTTCGCGCCCCAATTTCCACGTCGTCGTTGCAGGATTTG
>JACCDR011566382.1_pt1 | contig 16724 bp, 15 predicted proteins | sample 7446431 | NCBI WGS metagenome assembly JACCDR01 (sample SAMN15323443, study PRJNA562643) | freshwater metagenome | isolation source: river surface water | place: USA:Blue River Watershed | collected 2017-08-17 | reverse complement strand
TACCGCTAATTTATAAGATGGTAAAACCCCCCAAAACTGGCCATTTTTTGATCTCTTTTTTCACCGATTTTCATATTTTTGTAAATTCATCTAGATAAAATACGCACCCTACCCCCCTCCAAAGTCTATCTAACTCATAAAACAAAAAAACAAAAATATGTAACTTAAGCAACAAAAAGATCAAAAAATTTGTATTAGTTATGATTATGAGAACAAGAGAGAAAATTTACCAGGAATTGACATACAAGACACGATTTCCAGAGATAATGAGTTTGCGTTGGAACACAGCGATGGTATAGTAATTGACAGTCGCAGCTCCGGACACATTAGCGTAGAATTGATATCTTTTTTGCTGGGACAACTCAATACCACATTCCTTCTGGCTATTAGAACTTTCGACAGCACCCATCGAATCAAATCCATCAACATGGAACCAGTTTTTACTCCAGTATTGTGAGGTCATTGCCCAGGTTCCTTTGATCAGAGGTTTGATCCATGAATATGGAGTTATCGTACCAACAGTCAACTGTTGCTGTTGCAATTGTCGAGTATCAAGTAGACTGTAATAGCTGGTGAATGTTGTAGCTGGACAAGCAAATTGTAGCTGGCCAGTAGCTTGCACGACAGCAGCTATATACACGCGTTTCAGATATTTTCCGAATGAATTATCGAACAAAGATTGCGGAGGATTCGCTGTTGCACCAGCATTCGTAAAAGACTGAACTCCGATATTACAATTATCATAAAGCAATTCCATGCCATTAGAACGAGCACTAGCGATTACGCTTTCGCTCAAAACTGGATTGCGTTCTACGGCACAATATAATTGGATATTGGAAATAGAAACGTCAGTCAAGAGCGTAGTAGGATTGGTAGTTGGAACTGTGGCACTCGTCGAGCGGAAGCCAAAATTATCGAATTTAGGGAAAACAATACGCAACCGTATTGTCTCTGGGAACCATAGATCTTTATCGAGAGAAGCAATCGAATGCACAAAACTCGTGAATGGTATACGAAGAGTCAACACAGGATTCGCTACGTCAGCTCCTCCCACGATTGCTTCTCGTGGGACGGTAAGATCCATCTGATAAGGTGTACCATCGATTATGTTATAACCACCTCCATTTCTGGTAGGCACGTCGCAAAATGCAGCAGCAGCAGTAGGATCTAGGATACAGTTATCGACTGTTTCATTATCGATAGCTGCATCCATCAGACATTTGGATGCAGCTTGGACGTTAGACCAATCCATCAAATAGACACCTCCAGAAGTGAAAATTTGGACAGTTGTGAATGGCATGACATTTGTGAAAATCCAATTGTAATAATCTGCGGGTCCTGGCCCGACACCTCCTGCAGTTGGCGTCAATTTCAAGGTCAGATAGCTCTTCGCCAAATTCACACAGTCAGATCCAGCGGAAGGGATAATGAAGTTACGCTCCTGTCCAGCACTCACAGTACTGATAGCAGTGGTATTTTCATTCGGATAAATTGGCACATAGTCGTAGATCGGCTCGAAGGAGCTCGTTTTTTGGTAATCAACCTGCTCAGGGACGTCGACGGACATTCTCGCAATATATATTACGTATCAACAAAAGTCAAAATTAATTATTTATTCGATGGATCCATCAGAAGATCTATCGCAAACTTCAATAGATCATATACACTTTTCTCTCTAAATACCACTATTTCGAATGAAAGATCGATGCCGTTGAAATCTATCGGATTACCAAACCCATCAGTTATTCTAAATGTGTACAAATTATTTGCATTTGTACTCAATTGTCGACTATTGCCTTCTATGTCAGGATTTAGGAACTGAATAAAGCTGAAGTCTATCGATTGTACAGGAATTGTTTGGCAGATATCATTTGAGAAATTTTGGCAAATTGAGCTATGTATTTGTACAGTATCTATCAATTGTAGTTTTATTACATTCTCGCTAACTAGACTATCACTCACGAAAGTTGCAGTGCTATTTTCGTCAAACCCCATTGCATAATACACATAATCTGTAAAAGTAAAGCTCGGTTGTTGTCCGCTATTGCCAGAAACTCCGAATGTGTATTTACCGTCAGATCCACTAGTTGTGCTATTCGAAAAAGTCACGGAATAAACCCATGTATTCGGACTCGCGAGATCCAACTGAGTTTTCAATGTGCTGGCAAATGATGTTTGATTATAGTTGCCTTCAGGTATTGTCACTGTTGTATCAACGCCAAGTTCTGTCAATACAAATGTATTATTTCCCACGCTGCTATCAAATAGCAAATAACTCTTGGGTATGCTAGCATACGATACAGCTATTCTATTAAATTTATTCCCATTCGGAAATTCTATCTTATAAGTGAAATCGTCGATAGAGCCACTGACTCTGTTCGCCGACGTTATACTATAAAATTCTTTCTCGCTCGCCATCCTATATATTTACTGAGGAATAATTTGCATATCAAAATTACGTCTAAAGTATTTGTTTTTATCTCCAGTACGCGCATCAACCAATAGGAAGTTATATTTCTGTTTCGTTGCATATTCATATATATTTTTAAATTCATTGAACTCAATGCCAATTCCAGAAGTATTGAGAATCAATCGCAAATTATCATCATTTTGACCTCCGAAGATCATCCAACAATCTATCTGTGATCGCTGGCTTGGCGTGATATCTTTTACCCACTGCGATGAAACAACGATTTGTGTTTTCAAGTGACGATTCTTTTTCATCAGATTGACAACGCTGCGGTTGCGCAGTTCCTCAGTAGGCATATCATCGAATACGATGAAAAACTGATCGTCTTCAGTAATCCAATCAAATGGATTTTCTTCATTATATGTTATCTTTCTATCTTCGTCTTCTTCATTTTCTTCTGGCTGTTGTTTCATATTCGCGTTCATCTGCGCGACGAATATCTCTTCTTTTGTCTTTGGTTTCGGTTTTTCTTCTTTTACCTCCTCCTCTTCATCGGCATTCTCACCAAATGGATCTCTCGATTGTGGATGCACTTCAGTCAACATTCCGACGAGTTCCTCCACAAGGTTTTCATCATTATCATCAAAAATGCTAGTAAATGTAATAATGCGATATCCACGATTCCGCATGGTCTTAATTGTCTCTACGTACAATGGATCTTTTTCAACAGTTGCTGAAAATATAATAATCGTGTCCTTGCGTTTATCAGTACGATATTTGATCAAATTCAGCAGCGCATTTGTTTTGCCCGAATTCTTCCTCGCCACGATAAATGCCTGGAAAAACCGCGAAGAACATATTTCCTTGCCTTTAAAATTATCGTCTACAGAATTATTTAACTTGATACGAGGGTTGGCGTATCTGTTGATCTGCACCTCTTGCATATTCACTACTTATTTATTTTTTATTTAAAAACGTTCTCTCAGCTAGTATATATGTAAGCACAGGAAACCTCTAATTTTTAATTATATAAATATGCCGCCCAAGAAGGTCGCCGCGCCGAAAGACACACTTAAGAAAAAAATGGCCGAAGAAGCCAAAAGGCAGAAAGAAATCTTGGAAAAAGAGCCAGAAGCTCAGGAAGAGTCAGATGGCGAAGAGGAATACATTCCCGTGGTTCTGAATTCTCGCAAACATAAGCAATACAAAGAAGACATAGAGAAGACTAAACAGTCTCAGGAACAGATTCTGAAACAGTTCGAATCCGCAAAGGAATCTGAACGTATACTTCGTGAGCTCAATGAAAAATACGAGAAGTTGTCCAAGCAATACGATGAATACAATACTGTCATCAGTACGATCAAGGAGCGTCATGAAATCTTGAATGAAAAGCTCTCCGCAAAGACGACGCCGATGGTAATCCAAGCGCCTGCTCCTCAAATACAAGAGAAAAAAATTACGGATTACGCTAAGATGGGATATCTGAAGTTCTAGATTTACTTGAATGCTTCATAGACTTCCGTAGCAGTAGCAAATTGTTTTTTGTTGTGTTTAGCGAGTATCTTATTCAGAGCCGCAAGATCATCAGAATTTCGCTTTCCATAATTTCGAATACAATTAAGATACTGCTGGAACATCAGTTGATTCTTCAATGGCATATCATCTACAAGTGTTATAGCTTCTCCGCCGTACTTCGGCTCACCACTACGCATGTTAGAAACGATAGATTGAATGTGCATATCGAGCTCACTGAGCTCTTTCTCGAAGATTCCAGAGAAGCGATTAGAGTCGGCCATATCTTCGTTGTTTTTTTTTCTTGGGTATATATAAGGTTTATTATTAATTTAATAATAAAAATAAATAATTAATATATAAAATGGCTTTCCTAAAAATGGAATGTTTGGGTAAATATGAAGATGAAAATATGGAAATATCTTGCCACCGATCGATAAAACGATGCGGTCAAACCAAATTCAAAGTATCGTATACGGTGATTTGTACATACAACAATTTATTTTCGTTAGATTATGAATCGTGTAGAAAAGCAAAGAAAACTATGGAAAAATTTAATAGTGAATTTTTACAACAACGATCATCAAAATTTGTTTTCATAAGAAGGTCAAATGCACCAGGAATATTCATAGAATTTGCAATTCAGGATTTAGTAGAAATTGAACTAGAAGATAGAAGAAAATACAGTGACAGAGAGTTTGAACACGGAAATATAGACTTGAGATCCAAACAAATTGAAGACATCCTACTAGAAATGTGTTATGGTTTGAAAAATATGGATATAGATGAAAAAATATTCGAGAAGATACATAAAGTAAAATTTGGTAGATATTCACATGCCTATTATGTTGACGTGCATGAATATCCATCACGAGTCAATACGCGATAAATATATGTGATCATGAAGTTTTTTTTTACGCTGAGATTCTCGTCATGGTTATGAACGTATTACGTACGTTCGCTGGGTAAAACGATATACGAAGATTGCCGCCAGAATTTTGATAACAATCTGCACGAACTACATCTCCATTGACTAATGGCACTGTTATGCTGATTGTTGTGCCGGATGAATTGGTGCTAGATGGATGGAAGTTAGAACGTGCATAAGTAGTACCGTTGATCAGCAAAGTAAGAATTCTGTCGTTGGTGTTGTTTATTTCAAACTCCACGCCACATTGAATATTCCATAGGCCAGCCATCGCGGAATTACACGTCCAATTTCCAGCAGATATGTTGATGCCTGTATTGTTGCTGTTGTTACTATTGTAATTAATTGTTGTAAAAAGACCGGTAGTGATGGTTTGTGAACTAGACAAATGATAATACAAATAATACAAACGACTCATCGGCTTGAGCTTTCCGGTACCATTAGCTTGAAGAGTTAAGTCTCCGTTTGTAGTTCCGCTCGTCAATGTATCAGCGATGAGGCCGCCACTAGCCACAGTGACGTAATTTTTTCCAGCTGCAGCATAAATATTGCAAGTGCCGCCGCCCATAGAAAAATCAATAGTATTTGCAGTTTTACCTTGAATCGTATCAAGCTTCACAACATTGTTAAAATTAATATTACCAGCCGCTGTTTTTTCATAGATATTGTCAACGGACAAATTTGTTGTACTAACGCTTGTCGGGTTAAAAGTGCCCGAAACAGAAAGATTTCCAGTAATAACAGTATTATTTTGCAAATTGATATTTCCAGCGGCTGTCCCTTCGACTATAGTATTGCATTTGACTTCACCTATCTGCAGAATGCTTTTAGTAGTGGTGCAATCGATTTTCGCAGTGTATCCGTTCATTGTGAAGTCGAGAAAATTTTTTATGGAATTGAAGAACTTGGAATTCGCGGAATCAAACGTAAATGTACTTGTTGGCGCACCAAGATAAACAATCGCTGGTGAAGTCTTTCCGATAAGGTTAGAGCAATACAGCGCGCCAGTAGACGATATATCGCCGACGAAATCAGTACTGGAATTTACAGTTATATTGCCGCCGGATACGCTCTGGATTGTATTGGCTTTGAGAGTATTATTTATTGTTGCGTTGGCATTTATTGTGACTGTTGTGCCAGAAGCCGGCTCGATAGTGTTTACTTTTAACGTATTATTGCAAATGATGCCATTAGCGGCCGTCCGTTCTCTAAGGCTGTCAACATATAAATCCTGTGAAATATCGACATTGCCTTGGAGATAGATTCTAGCGGCCGCAGACGATATGTAACTCAAGATCGCATACTGTGAAGACAAGTATTTGCCGAGTCCGGATGGTCCGATATATAGGATGCCACCATCAGGATTTATCGTTATTTGGCCCAATGGTGTGTATGATGAAATTGTATTTACTGATATATCTGGAGTCAACAACGCGCCGGTAATGGAAGCAAACGTTACATTGGATGTAGTAGAAAGATCCTGATCGAGCGATGATACATGTGACCAATTCGCATTTGTGATCGCGTTTGTATTAATATTCTGGAGCTGTTGAACCTCGAAAACTGTCAAATTCCTCAATTCGTTAAAAACTACTGGGGAGATCACAGGCGTTTCGATATTCAAGCTATCAGTGACGGTGAGGTTCGAAACTACTGCGATATCACTTCCGCCCAAGATTGTATTGGTCAAACTTTGGTATGCATTCCCCACGATATTGCCCGTGATTGTCGACATTGTAATTATATATATGTGGCTATTTTATAATTTTAAATAAATAATTAATCACCACAATAATCTGATTGCAAACCAACGGGCTGTTCCGGGCAAATCCAGTGGTCCTTTATACCCATGGCGGCTACGAAAGTTCTTTCTGCGTTCTTTATCTAAATGGTCCAAACTAGCATATCGGCCGATGACATCGCGGTATTGTTGGTAACGTTGATCACCGAAATACACTTTTCTATTGCCGACTTTGGCGTAGTATTTCTTTGGATACTTATCGCTCACGAATATGTCGTAGCCCTTGTAGCGATAGACTGGTTTGGCCTCCATTTGCTTTATTTTATTTTACACAATATTCCTTCTATATATATATCTTGGAAAAACATGCAGAAAGATTTTATCATTGCGGGCACTTTGTCCGCTACTGGCAGTTATTCATTTACATGCAATATGCCATTCCAGCCGACGCATGTTGAAATATTGTCGAATGGTTGTTATCCCGGTGTGGCTGGAGATACACCAGTGTTTATGTGGCGATCTGACTTTACTCGTGATGCCTCGATCATAGCAGTTGGTTCTTATCAAGCATATTATGATGGCGCAACTGAGATATTTGGCGGACCTCAGCCCACATATGGTGGTAAGTATGAAGTGCGCGACAATTTGCCGGGCACGACTCTGAATATCTATCGCACTACGCTTGCTGGTGCGCAATGCACTGAACCTGCGGCGCAATTCTGGATGCATCTGCGATTCACGAAAAAAAATGAATAAACAGAAGATATCGTATTGATCGCATCCTTAGATGATTATTACTTTTTTTGGCTTATCATCAGTCTTTTTTTTTGCTTCTGGCTGACCCTCGGCGGAATCCTGCTGCGGCTCTGGAGTCATTTCTTGCATTTCGCGCTCGAGCTTGCCAATCGGCACTGTATTTTGTAGTGGTTGTTCGTATGATTGTTCCGATGGAGCAACTGGAGCAGGTGGTTCTGTTCCGGCAGGTTCATCCGCCATTTCTTTTTCTGTCATTTCTCTCTCCCAAGCCAAATAATGCTCACAAGGCGGGCATGAACATTCGCCATTGGTTTCTTCGGCCCCGCAAGTGCATGGGCAAGTGATACATTCGAACTCGGTTTCATCACCTTCATCACCATATATCACTTTCATGATCACTTCATGAAGCACACGGATAATTGCGATATCTTTGCACGCGGTGATTTCCTTTCGTATGGCAGTCTTCAGCTCTTTCAATTCAGCGTGGTCTTCAGCCATCGGCGTTCACTATCAACTATATATTGGTGGGAGACATAATTTTAATTTATTTATTTTTTCATAGATTGCACTTGGTCAACTAGCTTCATCAGCGTTTTGGAGATATCGTCAGAAATGCCACTTTCGTAGACTTTGAGTTTGACTGGATCATTTTCCACTTTCTTGCGGTTGTACTCATCGACGGCATCATTGATAAATTTGATGTGATTGATATCTTCCTTGATGGCCTTGATGCGCAGGATTAGTTCATCGCGGGCCTGCCGACATGCGCGGCGTTCCTCCTTGCCAGGCGTCGGGTGTTGACGCTTGCAAACGATGTATTCCTTCTGGCCACCATCAGCGGTCTGATATTTGACTTTGTGGAAATACACTTTATAATTATCGCCCATATCTTTGAGCGGGCGGCCGCGCTTATTCTTCAGCGTATTTTCAGAGATGGCTTCATCGAGCAGCTCATCAACGAGAATGTTGTCTTCTTCATCGAATTCTTCGGCGTCATGGGAAGCAATGTTATCTTTGGCTTCGGGCTCCGGCTCGACATATCCGCTTTTGGTCTCTTCGACGAGCCGCTCATAAAATTCATCTTCTGGCATGTTGTCATAGTCGGTGACAGGTTGTGTGACAGGTGTCACGGGTTTTGTCACGGTTGTCACAGGGACTTTTGGAGCATCGACTGGAGTTTTGCGCGGACGGCCGCGACCTCGGGTGGCTGGAGTTGCTTGCATTATATATTTTGGTATATATATTATTCTAAAATAAAAAATAAAATTAATTAATTATTTGTCATAAATATTTTAGAATGAGAATCCATCTTCGATATTTTCGAACTTCTCGACTTTTCTCTCTCTGAATATTTTACCCGTCTTCATCATAATGATTTTTCCGAATCTTTCTGCGAGTGTTTCATTCCATGAAGTATGGAAATGTACTGTGTCTGTCAATATGTATTCTTTCTCTGAGATCGATAAGGCAAAGCTATATATATGAGAGCGATCTAACATTTCGCTCGATAAGGCATAGCTGTATGGATAAAAGCGATCAAGATGTGTGCCAGCATTTATTATATCGTGACATTTATCCGATGATATGTAATGTTTACATTTCTCATCAAATTCTCTACTGAGTGCTGATCTTTCTTCCCTATAATAACTAGGTCGATAACCTATAGAATCCTTTATCCAATTCAATTCAGCGCTTATCATTTTCCGATAGTGTACTTGCATATCTCCGCGGATTCTTTCATCTGAAAAGTACATATTAATGAAACGGTTAATTTTCCGGCAACCGTGCAAAGTATACCAACATTTATACATTCTCGTGAAATTGTAAATGGCGTCTGATATGTGTTTTTTACATTTAGCGTCAGTCGATAGTTTCATAAAGATAGATTGTGGAATTCGTTTCTTTAATCCATCCATCCAGAGATTTTTCACATTTTTTGCATCAATCTTAATTTTATTGTATTCTGCCTCGATAGCATCATTAATAATATGTTTCAAAGTATCAATAAGATCGTTAACAATATATGCTTCGTAATCGTAATCGATATATCTATTCAAAAGATGTCTTCGATTATCAGTGCATTGGTTATCATCCAACGATTTGGTAGCATTGTCCTCGACAATTTTATTCTCGTTTTGTTGCACAGCAAGACATCTGTAGTATTCCATATACAGATGTTTTATTCTATCTTTTTCTCCATTCGACATTCCTATCTCATCCCATATCGATGAGAAATCTCCGTTGACATGAGGTATAGTTGTATTAGTTCTGCGTCCAAATATAAATTTGGGATCTCCGAAGCAGTTCTTCATAGCTCGATTGATATCATCGTTGAATACCAGAGGAGTCATTACAATTTCTTCACCATAGATGACATTAGGATTGACGTAAGCTTGCATCTTGGTCCTCTAGCGCTTTTGGTCTTGGGTCTCTTGACTTATGTCTTTATATACTTATTATTCTAAATAAAAATTAAAAAATAAAATAATTAATTCAAAATTTTCTATAATAAAAAATAATATTATACCCCACTTGGTGAGATTAGTTAATAAATGGTACATTGAGCCATCTGTAGTCAGTTTTTTGTTCATCTTGGGTCCAATAATTTGTCGAGGTAAATTTTCTCATCGCAGTTTCGCGGCCTTGACCTTCCATGTCGCGATTATTGGCCATCATCTTGTAGAAGTACGCATTTGATAGAATATCCGACTTAATGAAGTTTATGTTGTCAATCGAGGTTGCTCTAGAAACTGCAACTCTGAGCCATCGCACGAGTGAGTCAGTTTCCATCCATTTGAGGTTGTCGGGATAAACAATAGAGATTTTGCATGATTTGGTCTTAGATTGCGCCTGATGACATGTTTGTGCCCAACAAGGCTGAAATTTGCTGAATTGTTTGTCAGGGAATGAATACAATTTGCCGGGCTCTGACTCACGTTCCATCACGAACATCACAAGCTGACCATTCTCGGCGCGATTCAACGCCTTGATGATAAATTCCTCATTATTGGCAAGAATCTCATAACCATCGATGCCACAGCCGATGCGATATTTCAGTCGTTCGCGCAGAATGCATTTATCGCCAACGCTGAGCATATTGGACTGGCGCTGTTTGTCGGCGAGTTTCATACGATTGATAACGCATCGCTGATAATTGGTCGCGGTAATCACATAATCTTGCGCACAATCGATAGGTTCGATCTTGAATGTCTTGTCGATGAAATCCAGCACATCAGTTTTAGTTTTTCCGAACAGTCCGTCAATAGAATCGAGCACTGCCTTCATCTTGCGCTGGTTCTCGGCACCATCCGCGCGCTTGATCTGTCTGAGCACGATAGTCATCGGAAACATCTGATTGATGATATCGGCGCCAGATACAACAACATTATTTTTCTCGATAGGCTCCAATTGCATGGCATCACCCGCCGCAATGAACTTCTTAGTCGGATATTTGTCCATCGTACGTTGGATGAAACTCAGCACATTTGTATCGTTGAGATAGATTTCGTCGAACAGGAAACATTGATACTTGTTGATAAGCTCACGATTAACGTCAAACTGCGCCTTCTCCATTTTGCTCTTGATCTCGCCATCGTCGCCTGGATAAATCTTCAAGAAATCGTGGCTCGTCACAGAGTTGTATTCTTTTACCTTTTGGGCGCCATATGGAACAATATGCAGAATGCCGATATCTTTGAGCGCGCGCATGACAGTGGTGGTTTTGCCAACGCCTGGATAATGGCCGAGGATCTTTATCGGATATTTGGAATCCATGATATGTGTGCGGAGCTCATTTTCATCAAATTCATCGTTGAGCGTAATTGCTTGATCTTGATATTTCTTAGCATAGATTCTGTCGACAATGTCGTAGATGTTCTTTTTTCCCTCTTCATCAGTGGAACTTCCATACATGTTCTCACCATAATCGATATACTTCTTAATCGCGGATTTGACTTTCTCGAGTTTCCATTGCCCGACATCTGCCCCGATAACATTCGGGTTCATAGTGATGAAATCATCAACCTGTCCCGGTTTTGTCATGCTGATCTGCACACAATCAGTGTGGATGCCTGTGACGATCATCCCACTATTTTTGCATCCATTGTACATATGGGCAAGGTAGAATCGCGCAAGATTGTAAACCATGCATTGGATAGTATAAAATCCAGTTTTAAGTCCGGTTTTGGACGATGAGATACTAATGTACATATTGTCGCCGATCGAGTGCAAATTGGAATAACGCTCGGACAGAACGCTGGCTTCTTGATCACTAACGATCATCCGCATGTCGCATTTTTTATTTGCCTTTGCGCCACATTTGCCGATGAATGTATTGACGAGATCCTTTTTGCATGCAGTGTCGATGTTCGAATTGTAAATTTCATCTACGAGCGTCTTGAAGTCAAAATAGCCGACTTTCGATGGCTTTAGCTCGAATTCAATATCGAATCGCTGAATAAGCTGCGGATAGGTTTCCATAAACACCTTGAGATAAGAACCATAATAAACAGTGCGATACTTGCTGGCAAAGATGAAATCCATAGTATCTTGTTTATCTTTCTCGATCATCGTGGCGACATCTTTGTATTTTATGATATAGAAGTAATCATCGTTAATTTGATCGATTTTGGTAATTGGCGCATCTACGCGCTTCCATTGATCATGCGCCAATAGTATGGGGAATCTATTGATCTTAGTCAAACAAAAGCTGTAGTATTTGTTGTAATCGAATTGCACATCTGGCTTGATATCAAGGCCAATGGATTCAAACGGAATACCAATACAATTGGCGTCAGAGCAAGCTTCGAATAGTTGCATCACATCGGCACCATAAGTGCTGCGATTAGCATTGTTGAAAAATCCATAGAGCTTCTTTTTGAGAAAGTTGTATTTGTGTACATCATCGATAGAGTTGAACTTCATCCGCATATCATGAGTTTGGATGTTCTTGATTTGATTCTTGCCGATTTTGATCATTTTTGCAGTAGAAGTCGAACCGATGATTTGCGTAACTTCGATGCCCTTGGATCTCAGATTCTTGATGATATCAACCAGCGAGCATTTGGTATATATAAGAACATTCTGTTTCTCAGCGATAGTTTCGATTATCTTGTCAATATCGTCGATGAGCAGATTCTCTTTGATAGCGAGTGGCTCATCTTTAATTTTTTCAACGAGTTCAAAATTGTCGCATTTAGGTATTCTATCTTGTCTGAGTGATTGCGTAAGTTCTTTCATTCCATACTTGTTGCAGAAATAAATGTGGTTATTGTGGGCGAGCAGCGCAACAGTAGATGGATAAGTGCTAATTTTGGGTTTCTTGACCGATTGCATGTATTTGATGGGATTGCCGAAGATATCCAAAATGATGATGTTGATGTTCTGACCATGGAAGAAGTTAATAATAGTGTCAATGTCAACACCATCATCAATATTCGTCATTCCAAGCGCAGACTGGATGTATTCTACGGTCATTTTAGTTTTCTTCAATTTCTCATCATGTGCAGATTTGAGAATGTTCAGGATCAACATTGGAACGCATGCATCTTCTTTGTAGTTCTCGGTCACATACGGGTTGATGTACATTTTACCACCAGCTTGAAATATGGCGCCATCAGGCATCGTATTGTTGATCTTCATCTTGATGGCTTCATCATTCATCTCGATATATTTGAAATCGATGATCTGTGGAACATTGCGCATTTTGAATCTGATAGCTTCAACTTTGATGGCATCACGAACTGCTCCACGATGAGCGATAGCATCGATGAAGAATTGCTCTTCTGGAGCAGATCCTTCTATATCTCTGATCGTTTTGCGCAAATTATCGAATTTTTCATGCATGCCAATTTTGTACATATAACCATCATACATATTTATCTCATTTGGTTGATATGCCCGAGCTGGATATAGAAGGCTATTGTACATAATAAGAGTTTTTCTGAATGGCAACATTTTGAAGAATGGATCATTTTCTCTAATATTTATCGTTTCGAAGCTCGTATCTCTTATCATCTGCAAATATATATCTTTTGGGAATTCAAAGTCAACATCGAGTCTCTTTATAGCATCGTTATTTATGGCATATTTGTATACTTTACCTTTATTACTTCCATCTTTATAATGAGTGAAATATCCAAGACCAGTGTCAATGATATAATCGCCTTTCTTATCCGGAAGTTGGTTATATTCATTTTTTGTGATCAGATTACCACTGACTCTGGTATAAATCTTATATTCGAGAGTGATAGGTATTGGTTTTGATTCATTTTCGATTCTCTCTCTTTCTCTCCGCTCATTTTCCCGTTGAGCCTCCAACATCTTCTCGACTTTGGCGCGTTGTGCGCGTTCTTCTTCGATATCTTTCTCAATAGCGATGCGTCTGGCATATTCAGATCCAGGTTGCGGCGCTTGAGCTAGAGGGATGGGCTGGGCAACGCCGATGAAAACCGAAGCCTTTTCGATGATGGGCTTGGTGACAGCTTCGATGAAGGCCTTGGCTCGGGAGAAGAAGCTCATTGTTCTGTAATATATAATAGGGCGACAATCATTTAATAGAAAAAAATTAATTAATTAATTGTCAATAAATATTATAATATTGGAGGAGTGGTCTGGGTGGCATTAGTGTAATAGTTTATTTTTATTTTATATATAATTAAAGAAAATATTATTAGTATAATATATGTATCATGAAGTTGGAAGGCATCAAAAGTGGGGAACGCCCACTACGTGTATTGGAAGATGAGAACAAACGCAAGTACATAAGGTTGTACAATAAGAAAACGAAGAAATATAGAAAGGTTTATATCGATCACCAAAGCACGCAAAGGATGACGAAAAACTCTCTAGCAGTAATATTGTCTAACAGTATGCGGACCAGAAGAAAAGTTCCGAGGACTACACGAATGAGAACTGCGCGAAGTAGAGATGGTCTGGCGAAATATAAAAAAGATCTGCAAGATGAAAAAGATAAGGCGCTGAAAGAGATTCGAGATCAAGTTGCGGACTTTAAGAAAATCATCGAGAACGATTCGAAAACAAAGAAAGAAACCGATGAAGAGAAGAAGCAACGAGAAGAAAATCTAATGAAGCAACTGGTGAAATATCAAGCGATCAAGGACTCGGAGGAAAAGATAAAAGAAGAATTGAAACAAACTGAATCGCCACAGTTGCGAATATTCCAGAAAGAAAAAGATGGAGAACAAGAGTTCAATTATGCGCCGATGCCTGAAATGGAATCTGCATATGTGCATCCTTTTGGCACATTCGGTTTCGATGTATTCAAAGGATTGGAAAAACTCAAAGAGCTACATCCAAACCTCAATGACGAGGAACTATTGAAAATACATATGCGTTTGCAGTTTCTTACTGATATGAAGAATACTGAACTGCAATCAGATCTGAGAAGATACTTGATGAAAAATTATAATGTACCAGCGCGGAAAAAAACTATGAGTATGTTGGAGGAAGCCGCCGATGTCGATCCTGGCAAATTTTACGATGAACTATTGGATCCTCCGACAGATCTATATGTTGGCAATTTCTTGTATAGAGAAGCGAAGCAAAAGAAAGCTGGCGATAAAATCAAAGAAGAGCCGTTAGTGATCGATATAAAGAATTTGCCTGAAAAAGCTGACATTGGAAACTTTCCGGCGGTGAAAGAAGAAGTTAAAAAAGAAGAAGTTAAAAAAGAAGAAGCGCCACAGCGGATCGATCTCGGAGACATCTTCGAAGATGAAGAAATGAAAGCTGATCCAAATCTATCACAGATTGATTTTGGAGAATTCTTCGGAATGGGCCGTAAATTCGCTGATATCAAAAAAGATTATGTGGCAGGAAATGGCATTTCTGACCAAGAGATAAACGAGATAATGGAAAAATATAACATTCCTGGATGGCAAGGTGCAATAACGATAGATGAAATCACAGGATTGAAACCGGTATTTCCGATGTGCTTCATAGTAAATCTGATAACATCTCGCGAATTCAAACTAGAACCAGATATTGTCGGCCATTGGTGTGCTGTCGTCATCAAAGATTGGACAGTGGAATGGTTCGATCCATTTGGAGATCAACCGCCAAAAATATTCGAGGCGAACATGCGCATATTGTTTGACAAAGTTGACGATCCTGTAATGTATCGATTGAAAGTCAATGACGTACGCTGGCAGAATGTGCGATCAGATAACTGCGGCTGGTTCGCGATGCAATTCATTTTGCGCAGAATGGTCTTCGGCTGGTCATTCAAAGAAGCGACTGGATATCACCGCAAAATCATTGATATGAGCAAACTTGGCGAAGAACAGATTGAGACCTTCAAAGAATACAACAAGTTTTTCTGAGATAACAATAATTATTTATGAAAGACAATATGTTATAATATGATATACTGATAGTATGAGAAAGTATTCTCGCACTCGCCGTAAAGGCGGTCTCAAGATCGCTGATGTGAAGAAACTCGCTTCCGATGCTCTGGCTCTCGCGCGAAAGATTCGTCCTTTGCAACGGGCGTCGCAGGTCGCTGGTTTCAGCAAGCAATATGTGCCGGAAAAGTACAAGAGTTTGGTCGGAGGAGTTGAGAATGTTCTGTCCGAGGGATCGCGTGTGACTGGACTCGGTCGGCGTCGTTATCGCCGTCGTCGCAGCGGTGGTATGATGGTTTCCACTGGCACTCGTGGCATGATGGGTGGCAAGAAGAGACGTGGCCGTAAGATGAAACGACGTGGCGGTTTGGACATCGGCAAAATCCTGAAGAGCATTCCACAGACTATTGGAAATGTTGCCAAGGGATATCGCGATTTCTTGCTGAAGTACAAGCCCGTTACTCGCACTGCTGCTTTGGCAGGCGATATCGGGCGCTTCGCTCAAAATATTCCGGTGTATGGTGCTCCTATTGGCCAAGCATTCGGAATTGCTTCGAACGCGGGACGCCTGGTGGGCGACGTGACCGGAACGGGCAAGATGGTGCGAGTGCGGCGCAAGAAAGGAGGAGCAAAAAAAACTCGTACGGCTCGGAAGAAACCCCGAACTGTTGGTCGGTCGACTCGACGAGGTGGCCAGGCTCAGTATGTTCCTGTTATGCGCGCCATACGATTGTAAATATTTATTATTTTAGATTATAAAGTATAGAGATAAATATACGATAGAAGAAGATGACGGAAGTCAAGATAGGGAAAAGTATGTGTGAAGTCATATGCAAAGATGGGAATAACGAAGTTAATATCGATGGACCTTTCATCGAATTTATCAAACTAAATAAATACTCCATCGACAAAGATATGCGAAATCTAAAAAGTTTGGAACCTGAATACACTCACGTGATCAATCTTACAAAAAATGGAAATGCTATCTCTAAAAAATATACTAAAAAAGCCCAG
>JACCDR011658664.1_pt1 | contig 16727 bp, 12 predicted proteins | sample 7446431 | NCBI WGS metagenome assembly JACCDR01 (sample SAMN15323443, study PRJNA562643) | freshwater metagenome | isolation source: river surface water | place: USA:Blue River Watershed | collected 2017-08-17 | reverse complement strand
TTTTAACTTTTTAACTTTTTAACTTTTTAACTTTTTAACTTTTTAACAATTTCCATATAAAAACCACCCATTAACGTTAATAGATTAAAAGTCTCGATATCCATAAATGTTTGTTTTATAGTTTCATCTATATGATTAGGTTCGTCAGATAAATCTGATACGTCTTTTATATATGTGCATATATCAGATGTAATGGAATTAAATTTCGATTCGCATTTTTCACATTTAGTTGTGACAGTAATTTTTTTGTTATTTTTACACAGACATATATACTGAATATCTTTTACGTCTTCAGTATCTGAAATTGTATCATTGTGAGTTTTTTCAGTCAGTTTTTTTCGGACCAATCCTTTTATGTAAGAATTAAAATTAGACATGACATTAATTATTTTCTTTTTCTCAGGAAATAATTGGAGGAATTTATGTGCTTCTCCAAACATCTCAGCTTTACCATATATCATGGACTCTTGAATATTATTCTGTAACGAATTAATATATTCGTCGTTGTATAATATATTCTTAATTTCTGTCATCAAACTACTTTCTATTAGTAGACTGCTTTTGTTATAAGAATGTTTTTTTGGACGAATTATGTATCCGTATAGGCAAAAATCATCTAATTCAGATTTGTTATCTATAACAGTATCACGAGTGATATTGGGGTCATTATTTGTATTATTATTTGTATCATCGATATTGATATTGATATTGATATATTTTTTGTATGATTCTTCTGCTCTCTTTTTTAATTCATTGATGTCGATACTGTCTAATTCTACACGTCTTTGAGATGGAAAATTACGGATCTTCAATTCGGTACTAACAACACCAGTTTTAGTGTTTACAGATCGCACAAACCACAGATGATTTGCTTTTCCATTCAATTTTGACGGGATAAATTTATGCATATTTTCATGTTTAAATCCGAATGTATAACATTTCGACTTAGATAATTTTGTTGTTAATTCGTCCCAGGAATATCCCAAAACTTCATTAGAGCAATGATCAATCATATCTACGTATGATACTCCATATTTTTCGATTTTGTTCATATCCAGCCCTCTAACTGTAGAGATTACCCATCTATCGTTGAAATAATATAAGTTGAATATCGTACCATCTTCTGCGTGGAAAACATCATATTCTTCTTTCGGATATGTTAACTTTTTTTCAGATATCTTATTGTTTAGGTAGGGCATCGGGTAAACAAGTACCCTCAATTTACCACTATCTTTGTCTAATCCAATTATAAGTCCGTTACATTCGTTTACGTTAAAATTATCCGATTGATGACATCTAAATCCTCCGGTGAGAATCATACGTTCATCATCGTAAAATATAGTAATTCCCATATGTATGGGGATATTTTTCCACTTTAAAATATTAGAAAGTGTATAGTTATTATTATTCAACCATTCTAAAACTGTTGAATGTAAAGTAGGTTCTTGTTTAATTTCTTTAGAACTCATATTATAAATATAAGTATAATTAGTGTTCACTTTTCTTTCAACATAAATATAAGTAAATGACTTACTTGAATTACGGAGGAAAAGCAGGAGATGCTGGAACATATGGTCATGTTCCATATTCGTTTTACGAAAGAAATGTGGCTAGAACAGATATTAGTGAAGATAATGTTCCCGACTTTTTAGACCAATATATGAGAGAAACATTAGTGGATAATACACTTGACGAGCCATTTTTTGCGACAGAAGAAAAAAGAAGCGATTATGGAAGTCAAGCTCAATTAAACTTACGATATAGTGGGAGTCGTTCCGGTCTTGATCCTTATATGCCGGACGGAGCATTTCTTGACCATGAATTTTTACAACCAGATCCAAAACCGGGAGATTGGATGGAAAGATATCGCGAACAAGCCGCATCAAGAGTAGGAAATTACAGATTTTTAAACGATGATGATTATAGAGTTACAGACGGAGCGCAAACAGAAAAAAGGACACAACACAATTTAAGGGTGGCAAATTTTGACAGGTTTAAGAACTCGTTCAAAAATTTTGGCACAAGCACAGATGGTATAACACGTCGGAGATCTGCACCGACTACAATGATGTGTCCTAAGGAATATACAGACACGAGTGATGTTATTGGGGATTTAAACGAATGTGCAAACAGAACTAGAATGAATGCCGCGGCTGAATATTCAAATAATTATGGTGCAAAAACTAATTATACTGTCACAGATCATAAATTTACTAACTCAAAATACGGACATGTAAGAAGTTCAAAGGGCAAAACTAATCCACAAAATGGTCTATATCTCTCTAATTTTGACCACAAAGAATATAAGAAGGATGTAATCGCTACCAATAGAATGTTAGCTAATGTTATTATTAATGGTATGAAATTAAGAAAAAATGAAGTAGAATCCTTTTCGGGAACAAATTATGGAGACGAGAAGGTACATAGACAGCGTGCAGTTAAAAATATTATCGCCGGAAGTATTGAGAAAGTAATGAGAGAATCCAAATATTCGCAACCTGTGTCCGAACAATTTATGTCAAAAAATGGTGTAAGAGCCAATATGAAAGATACTAATATTAGAAAATCGATGGGAAATACTACAGTCAATCACAATATAGTTGAATCAATGGTTCAGGTTAATAGGGCAAAAGGAAAAAAAAGATCGAGTGATCTTAGAGAACAAATCACTAATAGTGCAGCTGACAATGGTATATATGTTGATATGAGTACGAGATCTACTCGAAGTAAAACAGATGATATCAATAAATACAATGCAATTTCATCTACCCACCTTGAAGATTCAAAGAATTCCAAATATTACGGTTCGGCAGTGCCGAAGAAAAGAGTATCACCTATAGAACAAATGGAATCGGCACAATTATTAGGTGTGTCTGTAGAAAACTTAATTAAGAAATCTGCAAAGAAACTCCATATATCAAATACTTCTAATCAACACGATTATAACGAAATTAATGAATTGGGAATTGAGTCCAATATCGCAGGAAAGATTGATCCGTATTCACAAACTCGAAGACCGGGAATTGACTCCGGAGACTTTATCGAAAGTGATACTTTAGGTGGTTATGTTGACTTATAATATTAATCAACATAGCGATTCCACATACCTAATTTTCCCCCTGAAAACAAAAAACGATCTATTTTTATTCTTGAGTTTATATATAGGTTTGCATTTGATGTAAATATGAAAGTATTCTAACACAAATTCGTCTTGTAGATCGGGTTGATGATTAAATATGGTTATAACATTAGATGATATTTTCTTATCAATAAGTTTTATATCCTCGTATTTTTTGTCGATTATATCATGATATTTTTCTATAAATTTATATGTACATTTATAATTCTCCCAGAAAACCTTCGTACAATTCATCTCGCGGAAATACATATATACATCGGGGACAATTAATGGGTCTATTCTACCTCTCTGCAACACATCTATCCAAGGAAGTGAATTTTTGAAGTTAATGAATACATTATATGTTATCACTTGATGATTAGCAATAGTTTTCATACTTAGTTTTCTGGCCGCATATTTTATTATAAGTCTCTCATCTAATTGTTGGTAGGTTGCTAATTTATTCCAATTTTCTATCTTTTTTTCGAATAAAAAGAGCAGTTTATTGGGTATCACTTTTTTTTCACATAACAAATCATCCAAAACTATCTCGGCTCGTTTCATTATTTTTTTATCGGACATTATAGAATCCCACGGTTTCAGACTGGGACAGCAGAAATATAAATTCCAATCTATTTTTTTTATATATTTTTTAACGTACCACAATGGTAGATTTCTTCTGCTTACTATTTTCATATCTACTTCCAAATCACATATATCAATAAAAGTTACAGGTAATAGAGATAATATGGCTTTATTTAACATTTTTGATACGACATTATACCTTGTTTTATGCAGAAACACTTCACGTAATGGTTTGAAGTCTAACGTTATAATAGTTTCGTCTTTATCGTCACTCATAGATCTCTGTTGGGGTCTAATATTAATATATATTTCTGAGTTTTATATCTTTTGTCTGTTGCAAAGTACATATCAAGTGGGCCAAACAAAAATTCCTTTTTATCGACTAATGTTGGCGCTTTGATGTTATAATTTCTAATGTCATGTGAAGGGTATACTGTTTCGGTCGATTGTACTACTCCATTTTTTATTACTTCATGGGTAATTGGTGGAATATTTTCAAACTTGAAAAAATCTCTGTATTTGTCATTAGAAACTAATATATTATTTCTTGACAACATTATTGATATGTAATCGTCACATGAAGATGATTCCTCAGTCTCGTCTGTTGTGTACACTAGATGATATGTTATGTTGGGATACTTTTTTGATAATTTATGTAAAAATGTTCTTGATTTATCATTTTTCTTTATTACGATATGGGAATATGGAGAATTTACTATTCTCGAGACATTGTCTAATCCATCATCGAAAGATACTTTTTTTATATTTTCTATGAAATTATGAACTATATTATTGCCATCAAATATCAACAGACTTTTATATGGATTAAAAAACGGGGCACTTTCTCCTACATATTTAGGTGGTTTTGGTATTTTAAACTTCTTTTTTCTTGCACCACCTCTAACGTATTTATCATCATAACTACGTCTACAATACCCTAAGGCCAAAAATATGATAACTATTAGTAGTAACACTACAAACAATCCAAAATTGCATTCGAGACACATCACTTGAGTACGTGTATATATAGTGAAAAAAAGTATATTGATAGACACGATATTTATGTATAAACATCGATATTTATGTATAAATATCGATAATTATGTATAAATATCGATAATTATGTATAAATATCGATAATTATGTATAAATATCGATAATTGTGTATAAATATCGATAATTGTGTATAAATATCGATAATTATGTATAATTATCGGCGGTTATAAGCTCGTAATAAGTTTCCTTAAGTCGTTTACTTTGTATGAGTTGAGATCGTTCAAGTCCGAACATGCAATAACATTTCGATCCAACAAGATATACTTTAGATAATCTTTCCAGTCTTCTACATTGTCGAATGGACTAAAGAAACCTTCTACTTTTTTCTTTAACGTCTCAAGTAATTTTGGCCATTTTTTATCTGGAACTGGAACAGATACTTTTGCTTTGTCGAAGAACGGGGTATATTTAGTGACGGAAGATATGTATGCATGAATAATTGATGCGTCACATCCTTTTGCTTTAATTTCTTGACAATTATCGGGGCATTTTGAAGAATGCTTTCTTTCATATTTTTTTCCTTTAGTCGATACCCCACTATCGATATTCTGTAGAATATTCAAAATCTTTTGTTTCGTAGAAAGGGGAGTAACTCCTGTTTTTTTATTCATCTTAGCTTCCTTTAATAATTTTGAGGTCTTACCTACTACAGCGCAATGAAGACTATTTTCCATACCGGAAAATGCCTCACATGATGAGTCAAAATCGGGCTTTTCATATTCTTCTGTTGACTCGATCTTTAGTCTATTTGATATGTCAGTAAAACCAGTTTTACATTTTAGAGGCGATAGGTTCTTAATAACCAATTTCAGAGTTTTACAAACTGAAGTTCCGTTTGGACCCACGTGCCAACTAATGGTGAAGATATCATTAGTGTAACTAGATTGTACCTTTGAAACTCCTACTTTAATCTTATTGATACTTGTTAATACGGCCTCGATATGTTGGAATAGTGCGTGGCATAATATAGCCGATCCAGGGTCCACAAAACATGCATTATTGCTTTTTCTGTTTAGATAATTTAATGTATTATAGTCGCAATTTACTTTAAAGGATATTCCTACTATAATGTCATTAAATCTTTTAGTGTTATTAATATCTAACGTCATTTTTCAATCTAAAACTTACTATATATTAATAACATTATATATATTCTCAAAAATTGAAAAACAAATTTTGAATCGCCCATCTATTGATATATTAACTACCTAGACATTCATGTCGACTAAAACTAATAAATCCAGTAAATCTAAAAAAACTGAAACAACTACCGATGAGGTAGTTGATAATCGAACCCCTGAACAAATCAAAAAGGACAAGGAAGAGGAGGAAGAAAAGGCTGCTAAAAAAGCAGCTGAAAAGAAATTAAAAGAACAACGTAAGCTCGATAATGAAAAGCATTATGCTAATGGATTGGAAACTTGTGTGAAACTCGAATATTTGAGTAAATTTCGCCCAGATGGTTTCGACTCTATGACGTTCTCTAACCAACTTGGAGGAATCTTCCAAAAGATGGTAGTTGAAAAACTTGTCTCCCTTAGAGAAGATATTCAAACTGCTGGAGCTAATGATCCATTCCCTAATGGAATTAGTTTACCAGGAAAAAATAGTTCCAAACAACATAAAACCGAAAATAAAAGAAAAGTACATGATTCTTCTTCAAGAAGATATATTGGTATAGTAGATGAGGCTGATACTCAAGATGAAGAGGAATATGATCAAGAAGAGGCTGAAGAAGAAGTTGAAGATGCTGAACCGGTTGAAAATGATGAACAAGACGACAACAAAGACAATGCATCTGAGGACAGTAAAGCCGATAAGACTTCCACCAAAAATGTGAATAAACCCAAATCTGTGAGTGTATCTCCAGGAGCCAAACAATGTTTGGGTTATTGTACTAAACGTTTAATCAGCGAAATGATTGTTTTAGGAGGTAGTAGTAAAGACCTCAATTATGCGATCAATGATCCTCTCTTTGCTAAAGATCTTAGTTTGCAATTATTGAAGCAGGTACCAGCAGGTACATTTGGTACAGATTTAATGTATGTTACTATACTCAGTGCTTATTTGGACAGTGAAGACAAGAGCAAGAATTCTCAACAAAGAGTTGATGATTTGGTAAAACAAAATCTCTCCGCGGAAAATTTCTCTGAATTAAAACAGAAAAAAGGGAAAGTACCCGCATTTGTACCATTTATCACAGCACCCAAAGTGGTCAACTATATTTGTGAAATTTTAAACTCTTATTATTCTCATTTAGCTTATCACGTCGCAATGATGATTACCTCAATGAGTAAAATTTCAGTAACTGGCGACGTTGTCAGTGCTGCAATGAGATCAGTATATTATGAAAGTTTACCCGTCTTAACAGAATTTATCAATGCAAATAAAGTCCAATTAAAAGGATTTGGATCACTCAAATGTCTCGGCGAGTGCAGATTAGTGGAAAAATTACTCTTACCACCTCCCAAAGTTTCTGATAAGAAAAAATCAGGAAAAAAATCATCAAGCAATGATGCTGATGCCGAAAATGATAGTCAAGCGGGTGATGAAGAAGCTGAGCATGAGCCAGAAGAAACTGAGCCTAAACCAGTAAAGTCTTCGAAGAAGTCTTCTTCCAAAACAAGCAAAGACAAAACTACTACCGTAGAGAATGGACATAAGCCATCCACAAAGCACAAAAAACCAGTGAGAAATGTTCTAGCAGATACAGCTGATGATGAAGAGGCAGAAGACATCGATGCTTAAATCGTCAATCAACGATTATCATACCTAATATGACTTTATATATTTTTTTTTTATTATCAATAATAATATTATCATTAATGGCAATAACATTATCATTAGCGTTAATAATCAATGGCCCACCCGATAAACGATCTAAACATACTAAGACTTAGTTGTGTAGTCCTCAACAGTTTATATTCGAAAAAAACTCGACCTGGCCAATCGAGAGAATAAAACTGTCGATTACTTTACAACCCGGTAGATCTATATTGGCCAATAGAGAGCTGGCAGATGTTGTGAGACTAATTTGTACTCCAACACTAAATATTTTTTGCCTAAGATTCATTGTAAATATCAGTCGATATTTGCGTGTATACATTCCATAAAGTTGTCAATTTTTTTACATCTATCGATGGTTTGAATGTTGATATACAACCAACACCGATATTGGGGTCAATCTCGACTGCGTTAATTCGAATATCGTCTCGTATTGATATTGGTACAAAGATATTATCTTTATCACCATTGAATCTATTGTAGTCAATGTAATTTCCAAACTTAGATATGAATTTACTGTTGGTCTTTACAGTAGGTCTTAATAATAATAAGTATCTGTTTCCCAAGATCACATCGTAATAAATGAACATGTGTAGAAATATTTTTTTACACAAGACAATTATTGAACGTATATAATCGGCGTTTATATTTCTCGGCAATTTCATAACACTGATTCCTTTAGACGTTAGTTTTTTAAACGATAAATAGAGTGCGTTATTTATATCACTCTCTGAAGTTACATCGGTTGCCAATATTGATACCCTTTCTATGTCAGAATTTTCTGATATATTTCTTATTGAATTGATATCGCCGATAATATTATGATGTTCAAGATCTATATGTTTTACACACATACCTAGTTCCAAATCTTCGTTGTGTAATTTAATACCACACTCGAACACATTCCTGGCTTTTTCAGACATTAAAGATAATATGATCTCTTTTTCACCACCCGAACACTCCAAATATTCAGATTTCAATTCTTTTATTATAGAGTATAATATCATCTTTTCAATTACATATAAGTCTGTTTTTTTTAAATACGTATAATCGTCAAACAAAGGGTGTTTGATCTTTATGTTTGTAAACTTGATATCTTCATTTTTTGCCTTGAATGATTTTGCATCTGAACTATTAAACTCTGAGTATGTATTTTGATCCACATCCAAATTCAACACACAAGTTTGAGTATAATATTTGAACAAATCTTTTAAACTATGTTCTTTACTGTCTTGATTTTTATCGTCCATTACGATAGTAGTTAATTTATATCTCTTAATAGATTCATTTTTTCATTTAATATACTCAATCATGGGAGGATCTCAATCTAAATCTTCAACAAGCGTTCTTTCGAAAATGGCAGTCGATGCCGTTACTAAAAATATAATGAGTTGTAAGGGAAATAGTATTGTTTCTCAATCATTCTCACTTGAAGGCGATGGAAATGTTGTCAATGGGATAAAACAAGTTCAACAGTTTAATCTAAGTAGGGACTGTGCAAATTCAGCTTCAAATATAGCAGATATGCAACAAGCCGTAGTTAATGTAATTAAACAACACGCAGATGCCCAAACGAAATCACTGATAAGTGTTCTCGAAGGTAAAAGTGATAGTGAAGTTAATACTATAATAGAAAATGACGTCAAACAGTCCATCACTCAAGAAACTATAACCGAGGTTATATCAAATACGATGGCAATGCAACAGCTCAGAATCAAAGGTAATAATAACACAATTATTAACATAGACCAATCTCAGACTCTAGAGATTTTAGAAAAGAATGTCCAAAATGTTATCAATAACATTAAAATCATACAGGATATAAATTCCGTATCGAAATCAGAATCTACATCAAAAAACGAAAGCGGTATTGTAAGTATTGTAAGTTCTATGTTCTCTTTTACATTTCTTATTATTTTAGTCGTAGTAATTGCTTTTGTTATAGTGGGTGTTTTATATGGAGATAAAATCTTGGCAATTTTCTCATCAAAAAAAGAATCTAAAGATAATAAATAGTACAATGACTATTGACTGTCTTTTATACATAAATAAAGCCAACAATAAAATTGCTTTGGAATGTCTGTATATTTTTTCATTACAATAAATACTTTTCCGTCCTTTATTGCAATTCCAGATACTAATTTTTTTATGCATGTATTCTCGTCAAAATGAGTGTTATAGCCTACGTTAAAGAAACCTGCACATTTATATCCCATACTATCTTGAATAACGGCAAAATATAAACTTGAGCTCAATCCCTGTATATTCTCGACTCCAGAAACTTCCGTTCTGTGAGTAATATGTTCACAAGTTATGAACATATTTCTGTCTTTAATTAAAGTAAATATCAGCCCATCTTCAGGGTTAGAGTAAGTAACATTTAAATCTTTTCTGTAAAAACAATCTTTTGTAGCCACTAATGATTCGTTCCAATCTTCGAATTCAACCGACTCAATCCATTTATTCTCAATACAGACATGACTATTTTTTTCATCTTTAGTTCCAGTACTTTTTTCGTCGAAATTATAGACCGAATATGACCTTCCTCCTCCCTCATCATAACAGAATTTTATAGGTTTGTTGAGATTTCGCGAAAATATATTGATTTCTTCAGGGAATTGATGATTAACTATCTTATACTTTCCTTCATAAGTAGTATATGCATCAAACGGAAGCTTGTTCGGTTGAAAATTAACAAATTCACTTTCTAGAAATTTTTCAGACAATAAAGGATTTGTATAATCCCCTAAACAAATTATTTTATTTACATCATTTGCGGGATCAAAATATTCAACTAATCTTGAAACTACATTTGTTTTCTTATTGACATTATCTACAGACACTTGAAATTGTGGTTTGTCTCGATCCAACACAGTTACTAGACCAGTAGGCAGCCAGTCATTACGATAATTGAACGCACATATAATCACCTTTTCATTATAAACGGCCTTTCCATAAATAGGCGTGCCGAGTTTACTATTAACTAATCCGTGGAATATTGGGGATTCCACTAATATATGATCTAAATCATCACCCTTTATATAAGCCGTAAATAGATACGAATCAATATCACCAGGTTTCGAATAGAATGCTGTAGATTTGGATTTTTCATTCTCTATGGTGTATAATTTCCTACCACCGAAAATTGTGGATTCCTTGAAATCAACTATTCCTTTAATGTCTGACATTTCTGTTAACAGACAATTGAATTCATTTTTTTAAAAAAAATGTAAGCACCATTGATGTATATGTATATGTATATGCATATGTATAATTATTCGTCATTTGACTCGGAATCTAACTGTCCATTCATATATCCAGCCAGCTTAGCCGCTTTAATTATTTCACTCTTGGATGGTGTATAGCGTGATAATATTCTATCTGGTGTATCGTATAAATTGATTTGGGGCGGTCTGGGTTTTATAAACATAGAAACCCCCGTCATATTAACCTCTTGAGTGAATACTCTGGATGAGAAACTAGAAGGGATTAGACAAATAGACGCGGCGTCTCCACACCGTTTGCATTCGTATATATTATCTTTGAAGTTGACATTTGCATAATTACCACAACGACAAATTTTACTAAATGTTCCGTCGGAATGATTCTTTAATTTCTCATTTATAAAATATGCAGCTCCATGTCCGTTCAACACGTTAACTTCCATCTCACCGAGACGTAAACCTCCACCGGCTCCTTTACCATCTTTTGGTTGGTGAGTAATTGAATCCCGAATAACTGAACTTCCAACTGAATACATCTCGTCTTTTACGAACTTTTGTAAACGTTGATAAAATATCGGACCAACAAAAATTGGACAATCTATATATTTGCCGGTAATGCCGGACATCATTTGTTCTGTTCCATCTCTTGAATATCCTAATTTCTCTAGTGAATCGAACCATTCATTTCTGTCATTTTTAGCGAACATTGTTCCATCATTATGAATGCCAGTTAACGCGGCAATTTTAGCGGCTACACTTTCGAAGAAAACTGATTGAGTCATTCTACTGGGTATACCATGGGGGCCGAATACAAAAACTGCACTCATACCATTTTCTGTAAATGGCATATCCGCTTGTGTGAACTTACCACAACCAATACCCTTCTGTCCGGATCGCGATGAGAATTTATCTCCGATTTGCACAGGTCTGTGAATTCGTAAAGCTATTCTTGCACCTCTAGTGTCCGAATCTAAATCGGAGATCAAAGAACGAATTACTACAGCCTCTTCTTTATTATGGTATACTGTCGATGTATCCTTCTGTATAGTTTTACCATCGTTTTGAGACGGGAAAGTAGATATCTTCCCTACTAAAACGGTATTTTCCGTTACTTTTTCGCCCGACCGAATTACACCTTTCATATCTAGCTTTGAATAGTCAGCATTTTTCAACCCATCAGTGTCCGCGGGAGGCTTACACATAATATCTTTGGGTTCTAGTTCTACTTTTTCATATGTTAATTTGATTCCATCAAACAAACCACGCTCTAAAGCAGATTTGTTCATGCACAAACCGTCTTCTACACTGAAATGTCCATAAGTGTCAATCATAACAATTATATTAGACCCATTAGATGGAACATATAGATTTGATGCCGTGAGAATAAGTGGTCTTTCATTCACAAATTGGAGAAATGACATTTTATCCATACGATAAGGCCAGTTGTAAGATGCAATACCACACGATTGTTTTACTTGAGAACATTGATAAGTACTTCTTGCTGGAGGGTTATGATGTCCATACGGAATTGTCAATGATGTGATTCCCAAAATGGATTGAGGAATTTCACAATGAGTATATTCGTGTTCATATGAGTCTGATCTTTGACGTAAAAGATCTAAATTTGGACATACATAACAATTCTCCTGTTCTTCCGGGGTTATGAATTCTATCTTTTTCTCGAAAATCAAATCGTTAGATGTTTTCTTTCCCTTATATAATAATTCAATGTCATTGGACGTGATAGCTATTCCTTGTCTAAATGGACCGGACGGATTCTTGAATTTTTTTGGATCTCTCTTATTATTGTATACAATAATAAGAGGCCTACATAATCTGCCCGCATCTACATATAATCTAACTTCATTAAGCACACTATCCCAACAAACAGTTGTGTGCGCGTCGAATACTAGATTTCTTCTTTTCTCTCTATATTTATTTGCAAATTCTAATGAGTTTTTAACATATCCTACCTTAAAACCATTTACATATACTCTACCATAATCCTCCCGCATTATAATTTCGGGGGTTAAATTTGGTGTGGAGTGTTTACCATGATCAAATCTAAGGTCAGGATCTGCTTCTACTAATTCTCTAAGCATTGCACTGGAACATGTAGGTGCTATGAACGCAAATATAGCCAATTGTTTGTGTATACCAACATTTGTACCGTCCGTTGGTGAATGTATAACATCTACAAACCCGATCTGTGATGGATTAATTTTTCGCATGTCTAATGCCCTATCTGATTGTTTAGACGCCGAATTTGCAGACTGACTCAACAAAGATACTTGTCTCATCCCGGCGACTTCAGACAATCTATTTTTTCTATTGACCGGACGAGTGGATAATCGGTTTTGTTGTACTTGATTGCCAACTTTCAACTGGGATCTCGTACCGGTATTAATAGCCTGTACTATAACATTTTCAAATGAATTATACATGAATGTATTGATTAATATTCCCTGTAAAGATACGGAATGAAACGGAGTTTCATTAAATATCTTATTCATCTTTCTTATGAGAGGTTGAACTATTGCTTTGTTGTAAAACGTTTTGAATGTTTTAGCATAATTTTCTCCGATAGCGTGTAATCTTTTACTAACAAAACTATCTCTATCGGTTGGTTTTATGTGTGGATAGATATACACCATCAAAGTCCGTCTAATTAACAAACCAAGATATTTTAACTTCTCCCATCTCACGTCTTTTGACATGCCGATATGTTGTAACCAATTATTGTCTATCACATTAAGTATATTTTGACGGGCAACATGATAACTGTGCTCGGGGTTGTTATTAAAATCTAAATACTTGAAAGATGTGTTTCTAGTCATATCGACTATTGCGTTGGCGGCATCAATGGTATTATAAATGTTTCTGTAGTTCTTATCATATTTTGCAGATTCTACTGAACTATAAAGAATCGATTTCAGATCTCCATTTTTTGGATCATCTAAATCATAAAGGATCCATTTCATCATTTCTTTGTCGTTCGGACAACCCAATGCCCGAAATAGCAAGAAGAACGGTATCTCCTTACCACTCAAAGCATTTCTAACGATTTCTACAGTCAAAGTATGATCCTTATTATAAATAATACGGGTCATATCCGTGTTTTGGTAATTATCACCAGACTTGGATATCAATTCACATCTTACTAGTTGTTTTCCATATCCTTTATTTGTATAAATCTTAGCTAAATTATATCCAATATTTTCTACTAAATCGGTAGAATAAGCATTGCCCACTATAAAATAACCTCCTTCATCGTAAGGATCTTCCCCTAAAGCCCTCTTGGCGATATTGTCCAATCCTCTAGTGTTACATAATATACTACCCTTGACAACAGGTATCTTTGCGATAGATAAATCTTTAACATATTCTTTTTTTTCTATAGTAGTCCCGTCCAAGTTTGTGGCGATGGCCTCAATTACAGCATCGATTTTTGCCACTCCACTGTAATTTTTTCCTTGAGCTTCTGCTTCTGCCGGATACAATGGTCTAGTTAAAGGCCCATTACTATCAGTTGTAGTGGGTTTGGATAATTGCACATTGGATATTTTAATATCACAAGTTATATTTTTAATTCCCGGGTTGATCGTGGACTTTTTATCGTCTTCGTTAACCTTAAGAACGGTTCCGATTTTAAAGTTCTGAGTTATGATCTGGTTTATACCACTATTATAAAATTCATCTATACTCTTTATGTTATGAGATTCAACTCCACCCCTTACTTCTATGGATGAGTGGCCTACTATATATAATGAGTCCTGATGGATATCGGGGTCGAATTCATCTATTTTTAGGTCAAAATTTTTACTGTCTTCAGTTTTTATATCAATAATAGGATCTTCGACCTTTTTAATCTTTTTCTTACTTTTACTATCCATAAATGTACACTACTCACAGATCGTGGTATATACATATAACCCAGATCAATTTTCAGATTAAACTTTTTATATGATTATAACTATAACATTGCTATATTGATGTACAACAGAAATTACGTAGATGATCGTCTAAGTGACGAAGCTATAATTAGAAAAATTCTAGATTTTTCTAGTGCACCATTAAAAAATTGGATTAGTGATATTTGCGGCAAAAGTCCAGAGGAAGTATTTGGTAATTATGTTGACGAGATGGATGAGATGCAAACCAAACATGGGAGTAAAAACTGTGTAATATATCTTACAACAAATCCCAACTTGGAAGAGTTGAAGAAGTACCACGATGAATTAAAAAAAGAAGAAACTAAATATATTTCTGTCGGGGACCTATACCCAGATATCAAAGAACTACATAAGAAAAAGTTAGAGCAAGAGCAAAAAATAGAGAAGAATAAGAAGGGTGATGACTCAAAAACTCCTGTTGAAAATCAAGATGATCAAATTTTTGATCCTAACAGATTGATAGACCTTAACGAATTAATCAGTGTTAACTTTCCACTATCTCGTGGGGAGTTAAAAGAATGTTCTCAAATACAAAAGGCTTTGGCTCTAATTACTAACGCGGTAGTTAAGGGTTTCGAGTTGATTAAAAAAGATATGAAAGAAAATGAAAACAAATTTTACAGTTTAATAGAACATGTAGTTCCTACACTCAACAGCAATGAAATGGTATTTCAGCCCGTACAGTTTAATCACTTAGCTATGAAATATACGAGATTGGATAATCAAATCAAACAAATGTCCGCCGATAAGAAAAAAATGAAAAATATGCCCAAAAGTTCTTACTCAAATAATGTAAAGCTTTACAATGAGGCATTATCGGAGCTTAGAGAAAATATCAAGCAATCTCGAATTGAAATGGCAAAAATTTTACCAAGCGATGTAATTATTTGTGACGCTAATGCTCAGATGAGAACTCAAAAAATGAAACAATATAAATTATACGTTGTATTGGAATATACTAAAATAGAAGATCTAGATCATGTCGTGAAAAGGTTACCACAATTAGGAGGAAAAAAATACACAGATGCTGAGAATGTAGTTGATGATGATACCGGTGTCAATGACGATGGCGATGATAATGATAATGATACCGGTGTCGATGATAATGATACCGGTGTCGATGATAACGACACCGGCGTCGATAACGATGACGATTAATTTTCATCTTCAATATATATTTTTTGTTTATTCATCTCTTCTTTGATAGATAAGCAGAAAGCATAACAGTATCCTTTTTCTTTAAACAACGATGAGTTGGAATAAAAACATGCACTAACGTTAAGTTTGTCCTCAACTCCTTTCGTGGATATAATATAAACAATCGATATCACTGAATCAACGATGCTACTAAGATGTTTGCTAGAACACTTAATATTATCGTCATAATAGCTGTCATCTTTCAATACTTCAATGTTTGGACACCTATTGTCGTTAAACGATTCATCAAATTCATCCACAAGAGCCTGTTGTTTTTTTTTAGTAACTTTCGTTTCATGACTATTACGAATATCCGTGACATATGTGTCAATATCTCTACTAGAAATAACACACGCACGCTTTATCTGTTCGTCTGTCAATTCCGAAGGTTTTTTTTTATATACCTCGTTTATATAATAATGAGCTTTCTGAACCAACATATGAAATGGTATTAGTTTATCTCCAATTTTATACTTTTCGAAAGAATCACAAAATCCATATACTCCACAGAAACAACTTAAGCCTTTATATCGTTTTTGTCTATTTAATAGCATGATTATAAAATAATCATATGGTAGATCGGAATTATGTTTCGATAGCCATACCAAATAATCTTCGATGTTGAAACGATATATATCTGTATCTGATGGTATAAAGTACTTTTTCATAATATAATAACTGATCACATCGACATTTATATCAACATCGTTTTTATATGGGTCAATACTAAAATCTAAGTGCTTTTTATCACTCATGTTAAATCAATATTATATACATTATATAAATTCAAAATGCAGAAATCAGAGCTAT
>JACCDR010892910.1_pt1 | contig 16727 bp, 22 predicted proteins | sample 7446431 | NCBI WGS metagenome assembly JACCDR01 (sample SAMN15323443, study PRJNA562643) | freshwater metagenome | isolation source: river surface water | place: USA:Blue River Watershed | collected 2017-08-17 | reverse complement strand
GGCTTTGACCTATTTGGTAGGCCTGGTTCTGGCGTCATCGCGATTGTGTACGGAAACGCCGACTCGGGAGACGTCGGCACAACAAACTACCGGATTCTGTCGCGAACGCTGTCCTCGCATTCGGGCACATGGAGCGCGTCTGTTACGGCCTACGATCCCAATAGCGTGTTGCTGGTATCTGGACCTTTCGCAGACGACTTTACTTCGACGTTCTGTCGCCGTCCGAACGGTGATCTGCGCGGCGTCGTGGGTGGTGGCGTAAGTCTCGGAACCGCTGGTGACCCGCTAGGGCTGTTCGAGATTACGAGCATCACTCCGTTCTCATCGTTTTCGGTCGACAAGCTGTTTGGCTCGATGGTGTTCGGAGCAGTACATCGACCGCTGTCGATGTGCGTGGACTCAGCGGATAAGACGCATCTCGTATATTCGGTGATATCTGGATCGACGATGACGTTGCGCTATTTCCGCGCCGACGTTTTCGGAGTCGTCGAAGAGACGACGATTCTTGAGACGGTCACGTTCGCCAATACGCAAACATCTGCATATCGCTTCTTCCGGTCAGCATCGATATCTGTCGACCAAGACTCCAATCCACATATCGTGGCGATGCTGCGGTCAAACCCGGTCACCGGTGGAACAACCCCAAGCGGAGGCTTAATCGAAGGGCAGACGATCTACTACCGAAAGAACCCTAGCGCGACGTGGGATCGATACCTTGTCACCAACCGGCGTGACGTAGTCGCATCAGCGACGAGCGGAACTGTTCGCACCGTGAATTCGCAATCCATGCCGTACGATGTTTCTGTGGTCGGCAAAATGGGTTATCAAGCGGCAGGCGCAATGTGGGTGGAGGTGGCGTGCCACAACGTTGGATCGACCGGGACTTTCGATTTCTGTGATTCGCCAGGCCATCAACGCCGCGTCATCATGACCGACGATTGGGAGCCTGGACTAACTCGTCGTGGCCGCAACGCAATGCTCGGAGCGCAAGCGAACACGACGCAGGGACCAAAATACAACACGGCGCAAAATGCTCTGGCCATGTCGCAGGGCGCCACGCATCCAGGGTCCACACTTCCTCGCACCGGAGCGAACGCGCTGACGGTGAACGGCTCCACCAGCGGTGGCAAGGGCAAGACTGGGCAGAACTTCCTTTTCCTCGCGCATCTCGCGACCTTCATTGCGGACACGCTTTCGAAGTGGACCGGACGCAACGTTCTTGATTTTGCGCAAACCCCGACGTCGAAAAAGGTAGTTCATCGACTCGCGCAGAACTTCATCAACTTTATCGGGGCGATTGCAAAGTTCGGGGCGGGGTCAAACGAGCTTACGTTTTCGCAGTCCGTCACGGTGGGCGGTGACATCCGAGTGTTCGCGGAGAACGAAGTCGACCTCACGAACGCGGCGGTGTTCGATCCTGTCGAGACGTGCGAGACAAACTACAATCCGATCATCCCGATCCCAGCCGACCCCGAATCGCACCTGTTCGTGAGTCTCACCGCGCCGGCGTCGGCACCCGTGAAGACGATCACGTTGCGACGTCCCGAACTCGGGAACGAAGACTCGCTCGCGATGCAGGGCGAACTCTCGCGCGCGCAATCCGGTGCAGCGCGATCCACGATCCGCACCCCGAACCCGATCTCGTGGAGCGCGACGTTTACGGGACTGACGCGCAAGCAGGTCATCGAACTCGAGGACTTCTTCGTTGCGTGGCGCGGTAACCGAATGATCTACCGTGACCACAACAATTGGCGATGGCTTGTCTATGTGCTCACGGATAAGCCTACTTGCCAGTCACAGGGACCCGAGAACTGGTTCCTGACGCTCGAATTCACCGGCACACCGATCGTGGAGTAACGAAATGGCAGCAACTCCACCGGTAGCACTAGGCGGCGGAACAGCCGTGGGAATGCTCGAATCGCTTGGCGGTCGTCACGTTGCGAGAGCGACGAACGGCACGATATGGATGATCGTGTCCGAGGTTTCGAGCGTTACGTATTACCTGGTGGCGTACTTCGTCGACAAAAACTCTGTTGCAGCGGTGCGCGAGGTCATCACTAGTGGCGCCGTGGGCTACGTCGGCATCTCTGTTTGCGTTGACACTGATGACATGCCCGTCGTTGCGTACACACGCGCAGGCGTCACCGGCATTGACGTCTATCGTAGAGAGTCTGGCACGTGGACATCTAAGACTGGGTTCACGACGAACAATTCATCGGGCATCGAAGCGCATCAGATTATGTGCCGAGAGGATGGCACGTTCGATTGCGTCTACACGAACCACAGATCGTCTACTTCCGTGGCTTCGATTTTCCATCGAGTGAACACTGTTGATCTTGGTGGCGCGTGGGCGGCACAGACGACAGTGGATTCGGTTAGCACCACGAATACAGGCATCTCCCTTGCGCGCCGTTGCGCAGCCGTGATGGATCACGCAGGCACGATCCATGCGGCATGGGTGCTGCACACCGCCACCTCGTGGCCGATCAAATACGCGACGTACAGTGGCGGGTCTTGGTCAGCACTGGAAACTATCCACACGCCACCGACAAACATTGCCACCTACTCCGCACGGCACTTGTCGATAGCTGTGAATGCAAGCAATGTTCCGGTGGTGGCATACGCGCGGCAGACGCGTGAAAGCTTTGCTGGCATCACTGGCATATTCCTGACGCATCGCACTGGCGGTGTTTGGTCGACTCCCGACCAGGTACACGCGACGGTCGAGTCAAATCAGACCATGCCGTCAGTAACGATCGACCAGCAGGGCGACCTGCAAGTTTTCTGGCGCGGTGACAAGCTGGTGTCGACGCTCGGTTACGACTCAATCTATCGAGCGTATGGAACGGTGTCGTCGTTATCCGTCGAGAGAGTAGCCGACATCGGAGCATCGCTCATACAGCCAGAGATACCGTTCGCTTGGGAGCCGTTCGGACACGGATTCCCGGATAACGGTTGGTGGATCATGTTCGGACGTTCAGGTTCTCCACCATCGATTGCATTCGATGGAGAGGTTGCTTGGGTCCACGAACCCAAATGCGGCAACGCGCTCGCACAATCCGTATCTGGCTCTAAGTCGGGCACGAACCAGCCAGGCGCAAACGTGATATCGATCGTTCAGTCTCTCGGGCTTACTCGAGCGATCAACGCGTTCGCGGAGAACTTCATTTTGTTCGCGCAGCATGTGTTCGCGCCGTTCGCTGCAAACCGTATTTCGCTTGCGCAAACAGTATCGATTGCGGGAAGCGTCTACAGACGTACGGCAACTAACACGCTTGCGCTGAGCCAAACAGCAATCCGAGAATCTCCCGTGTCGTGCGAGACGGACTACGAGCCGACTCCGGCGCTGAACGCTTCGGATTCTGCTTCCGCGTCCACTTCGTTCGCGGGTCCGTGGCCGTCCTTGTCTCGGAAGATCAAGATGCCGCTGCCGAAGTACGGGGATAGCCGAGGCGTCGACCTTCGCGTGACAACGCTCCGCACCCGGCACGGCGAGACGTACCAGTCGATCCGCTCTGGCACGCTCCGCGAGTTCGTGGTGTCGTGGTCGCAGCTTTCGCGCCTGAAGGCACTTGAGATTCGCGATTTTCTCGACGCCATGACCGGACAAGAAATTCTCTGGACCGACGCGAACGGGCATCGGTGGAGAGTGCTCGCGGTAGATCGAGAAGCACGTTTGCGCGCTACTGGCGTCGAGTACGGCAACGAAATCGAAGTCTCACTCTCTGGGGAACTCCTTACATGAAAACGCTTTCCCCGGCAGTCACGAACGCGCTTGCGGCCAAGGTCGGCATTGGCGCGCAGATCGTGATGAAGATCGAGTTCCCTGCGCCGTTCGGAACCGAGTGGTACGGCGACAAGACGACGACGATTTCCGGCACGAACGTGACCGGCGCTATCAAGTCGATGTCCGAAATCTCGGCGTCCGTCGGTCCCGACTTCGGTCCCGCTGTGTCGTCGGTTCAGGTCGAACTAATCGACCCTGGTGGACTCCTGTACCTACACTTGCTTTCCTCCACCGGAGCGATCGAGCTTTCCCCGGTCACAATCTACCTGCACATCGAGGGAACGTCGATTGGTGATCTCGTGGAGCTCATGCGCGGTGTCATGGGTTCCCCGATCGACTACTCCGACGCTGATCGGACTTTGCGCTTCGATGTCGTTTCCCCGATTCGTTCGACACCACTCACATACACACTCGATCAAGAGCTTGATCCATTCGTTCCGGACGAATCAGACGGTCAAGTCTTGCCGCTGTGTTTCGGTGTCCCGCGAGACGTTCCGGCAGTACTACATCGACGAGGACCGCAGACGCGTTTGCTCGAGGATATTGATTCGAGCGATACAAAATTCGAGTTGGAGAACGCGGCAGACTTTCCTTCCGGCACGTTAACGCTTCGAATCGAAGACGAGATGGTGGCGGCGACGATTAGCGGAAACGAAGTCACGGCCTCGGCGCGCAACGTGCAGAAATACTCGAACCTAACGACAGCAACCAGACCTAGCGCGGACCCAGACAAAAACAACCCGTTTGTGCTCTGGTGTACTGACTCGAACAAGGACCACGTCGGGAACTACGTCATCATCGACGCAGACGACGTACCCGGCACAAATGCATCATCGCGCGCTCGTCTTTGCGTCGCTCAGAAGGGCACCAAGCTCGTATTTGACAAGCCTTGGACGGGTGTTTCTGGCGGGCTGTGGACTCCTGGATCTGGTCTGACATACGACGTTCGACGCTACGCTTTTGAGTGGGTCAACGTGCTCGGAGTCAACGCGAACCAGTGGCAGACCCAAGCGGGAGCAACCGTCACCGTGTTTGGACTAGAGGGAGCCGATTACATCGCAAACGCGGTGTCGTCGACGGACGTGCTCAGAGTGCGCGCTTACCGCACGTACCAGAACGGTCGGCTCGGGATGACGGAGAAGCGACTTGTATCGGTTCCTTCTTCCCTCTGGACTCATTTGAATACGACGGTGCAAGTAGCTGACGGAAGCGGAGCAACTGTCAGTCAGACCGTCACACTTGTGCGATTTCCAGTTGCGCTTGGGATGCTGAATCAAGGGTGGGACGACAGCCAAATCTTTGTCTCGTTGCGATCCTCGATCGGCACAAATATTTCCGATCAAATCAAGTGGATCATTCAGAACAGGACCAATGCGACGATCAACGCTTCGTCATTCAACGCGGCTGCAACTGATCTGTCGAAGTACCGCGCCGACTTTGCAATCCGTGACGACGCAGACGCACTCGAGATAGCGCACGCCCTCGCGTGGCAGGGGAGATCCGCTCTGACCGTGTTTGGGTCCACCGCCAGACTTGCGTATTTGTCCAAAACACCGACTGCCACAGATTTCGCACTCAAGGAAACGGACATTTCACGCGATTCCTATCGACTCGGGTTATCGACTGTCGAGGACGTCAAGACCGTTCTGCGCGGCACATGGCGACGCAACTACACGGGCGATGGAGATCGCATTGTGAGGCGCCGCAAGAACGTCGCAAACTTTGGTGCGCGTCGATGGTCGAAAGACTTTTTTGCGTTTCAGCGCGTCAGCCTCGTCCGCAAGACGGCAACGTTTTGGAACAACCGATACTCGCGCACGTGGCGGCTTCTTACTGTCGATGCGGACATGTCGATGATTCGAGCAGAGCCGCTCGACAGGGTATCGGTGCAACTACCGTTTACGCTGCACGCAAACGGGCTAGTTGGATGGGTTCACGACGTGCTCTATTCGTCGATGCCGCACCGGATCAAACTCATGATCTGGTTGCCGATCGAAAGTGGGCCGAACGTTGTCTCCGCGAACGCGTACCTCGACGACTCGGGCGACTCCGCGATCAGCGATCCGACCTTTCCCAACGCGAAACAGTTGATCGCGCGCATCGCTCCATTTGCGTTCTCGATGTACTCGGAGCCGCTGCAGCAGGCGATGCCGGTGAAGATCCTGAAGGTCATCACCACGAAGACGGCGGAAGTCGAGCTTTACCCGAACGGACTTTCATTTCCCGCGTCCGGCACGGACTTTCTCACCGTGCTCGTTGCCCCTAGCGCGGCGAACTGGGCGGTGGGCAAGACCGGTCTGGCCTGGCGAATGCCGGGTGGCGACCTCGTCTCGGATACGTGGGCGCAGTCGTAACGATCTCTCGCGCGCGGCCTCGGTGGGTTCTTTCTCCTTCTTCTCCCCGCCCTGGCCGCGCGCGTCTTTCTTTAGAAGGAGCAGCACGCCATGACCAAGATCCGTACCTACCCTGACGGCACGATCGGGTTCTCCACATCTGACACCGAACTCGAAGCGCACCTTGACCGGACCTACGTCCGCGCGCCGGGTGGCGAACGACGATGGATCAAAGTGGAGCGCGATTCAACCGCCGACCTTTCGGATTTGGTCGGCGCTCGCGCGGGCTGTGCGTGCGTTGTACTCGGTAAGGGGCCGTCGCTCGAAAGGGTCCGCGAACTCGAGTTCGACGAGTCCACGGTGTTCATCGCGATCAACGAGGCTGCGCTGTCGAAGCTACCGCCCCGAATCAACTACGCGATCGCGGTGGACCGGCACGTCATCGACGCAATCGCGGGCAAGACCCGGCCCGAGACGATCACTCTTGCCCCGGCTGCACCGGACCTCCCCGCAGGGGTCACGCCGCTCGGCGGTGGGTTCTGGCAGGGCGGGATGCGCCCGAACATGGGCTGTTCGCCCGCCGCTCTGCGCCTTGCCAAGCTGCTTGGCGTGCGTCAGGTGACGCTCGTCGGGTTCGATGGGTTCGATGGACCCACGGCGGGCCAGGTCTACGCTCCGTCGATCCTGCGAAGCGGAGTGACCGATCGGGACTCGGGGGATTTCGCGGTGGTGAATGGGGCGATCGGCGAGGAACTTGCCGCGTGGCCGGCAGACGCGGTCACGTTCCTGCACCGGGTGCCGAAACCGAGGGTGCCGAAGGGGCGTCGGCCCTGATGCTGACGCGCCTCGGCGGTCGTCGAGGTGTGTTTGGCCGAACCGCATTCGGCCAAACACGGGCGAAGAAAGAGTTTTTTTCGAGCGACACAACCGCGAAGTCTCGTCCCTTGCCAGAGGGCTTTTGTCGGTTTTGTCAGCACGCCGACGGGACCAATAGGTCCCCACCGGGTCCCCAATAGGGAACCACTCCGACCCGGCGTGGTGATATTCAGACCTCGCCGAAGAAGTGCAGCATGGAGAGCGGGAACTTTGCCGGCCACTTCGCCGCCTTTGCGTCCGCGAGCAGTTCGGCGCGGTCAGACTCCCCAAGCATCGGGGCCATCCATGCGTTCACGCCCTGGACGCCCACGACCATCGACTCTGCCGGGTGAGGCGGTCCTCCTTCGGCGGTTTCCTTTGTGATGTCGTAGGCCCAGGTCGCGGCACCGCGCTTGCCCATCCACACGATAGCACGGCACTTGTTGAGGAGCGTTGCCGCGCGCCCCGTCGTGTCGATGCGGGTAATCGCGGCGAGCGCGGAGCCAAGGATGCCGACCATGAACAGCCGCGCGTGCGGTCGCTTCGACACCTCGCCACCGTTGCCAAGGTAGTGCCCGTACATCGGCCACGCCTTTTCGATGCACGCGACGATGTTTTGGATCGCGATCAGGCACGCGCCCGCCATGTCGGAACGACCTGCGCGACGGTAAATCCGCTGCCCGTGGAAAAGCGCCCACAGTACCCACCCAGCGGTTCGGTAGCGGTCGTTTGCACCAAACCAAAACGCGGTGTCGTCCGGCTTCCCGTTTGTCGGATCTCGAAGCCAAGGCGTGTTGGCGTTCTGCCAGTACGACGCCAGGAGCCGCGTCGCGTAGTGCCCGGCCCATTCGAACCCGAACGCGTGCAGGTCGTCGAGCAACCCGATCCCGCCAAAGTGGAGGTGATCCCACAACCCGTTCAACTCGTTGAACTCGGGCGTGAGCACCTTCGGATCTAGGATGCCGCGATCGATGAAGTCGAGACGGATGCGCTCCGCGTACGCGCCGACCAGGTCGGCGGGCAACTCCACGCCGTGCTGCGTGAGCAAGGAAAGCGGGCCTTCGTACCAGCATCCAGCGGTTCCACCACCCGGCCCCGTCGCGAGCGTCGACCACTTCAGCGTTGACGGCGCGGGCTTGTAGGTGGCAAGGAAACCTTCGAACGCGGGGTTGAGCTTCGGAGCGGGCAGAGCAACCAAAGACATGCGGACTCCTTCTTGAGAGTTTGTGGCGAGAATCAGCCTTCGACGATCGTACCGCCAGCGGAAACCACGGCATCTTTGAACGCCGACACAAGTTCGTCCAGCGTTGCCTGACCTTGCCACGTGCGAATAGTGGAAGAGTATTCATCGTCGCCGAGAGCCCAAACAACGACTTGCGTTAACGGATCTCCCGATCCGGTGGCGGGATCGGTCGATATGCCACCGAACAACACCACATCGACAGCTTCATCTGCCCAGGACTGCGCGCTTTCACCCTCTCGTTTGGCGTACAGCTTTGCGCGCCTCGGTGCCGATTCCATCCAAGCGGTAGTAACGTCGGAAGAACTCATTTGCCGGACTCCTCAAATGACTTGCGAAACTGAATTGACTCCGAGATGACGCGCGCAGCAAACGCTTGCGCCGTCTCGTCTGGCAGGCGATGCACAGACACAGATACATCACCTAGCGCGGAAGATCGAAACTCAACTACGACGACGTCGCCTCGGTCCTTCATGACGCGCTCTTGCAGCACCCACACACGCGACAGCATCACCCCGGCAACCAGCACAAGCAAGGCTACGATTGCCCTAGGCGCGTCACTGGTGTTCGATTCGACCCGTTCCGTTTCCATGCCGTAGCTCCCTGATCTCCTGCGAAAGTCCGTCGAACCGAGCACGCGATTCGACGCGAAACTCCTCGCCGGATTTGATGATTTCGCGCAAGGCAGCGACGGCTTCCACGAGTAGTTCCTTCAGTTTTGTCACCGCCTCCAAGTGTTCCTTCACCACGTTTTCGATGAGTGGTCGCGCCCATCGCGCGAAAGAGATCGTCGAACGAAACAGCCCCCACACGATCACAACGAGGAGAATCACGGCAAGGCCGCGATCCGCGAACAAATTAAACGCTTCTTGCAGCGTCATCGCGGCACCGAACTGGGTTGTTGTTTTCGCATCGTCCGTGCTCCTGACTTTTGCGCACCATACAGACGAGCCTGGAAAATTGAAATTCCGCAGCAAAAACACCGCTCTCGCCGATACCATCGATCATGCCGACCTCCCTGGCACGGGTTGTTTCGTCATCTCTCGGACCAAGGTCCGCGACAGCTTCACAGCAGTCGCGGACCTTCTTTTGTTCGTCGCTGTCAGGCCGGTGCCTCGGTCTGAAAAATTTTCAGCCCCGGTATCGCACGACACCCGCTTGTGATCGCGCGTCGTATCGCGACCTCGTCGATCATGAGGTAGTCTTTCGGAACGGCGTCGGCATCGACGATTTCGAACACCCACCGCTTTCGTAGCGTTACGCTCGCGCCACTCGCCGATCGCATGGTCTGACTCGCGACGGACGCGGGCGGCGGCGCAACGATCGGCGCGACGGCTTGCGCGACTTCGGCGGCAGCGACGGTTTCGCGAACGCGGTCTTCCGACTCCATTCGAAGTTCTTCGGCGGCGATCTGGTCTTCGAGGTTCCCCGACTCCTCGGCCTCTTTCGCGATCCGCGCGGCTTCCATCGCTTCGCGCTCGGCCTTGATGCGCGCCTCTTCGGCAGCGCGTTGCTCGCGCTCGATCCGCTGCCGCTCCTCGCGCTCCCTCCGCTCTTGCTCCTGGCGCACTTGTTCGCGCCATGCCGCAAGCGAACGCTTCATCGACCGGTTCGCTTCCTCGATCGCGTCAAGCATCGGACGAAACGCCGCATCACACTCCTTGCCCGCCTTGACGATCGGATCTTTCAGGGTGCGATACAGCTTCTCGATCTCGCGGGCGCGGGTCGTCAGCGAGTCGATCACGGTGATCGCGGCCTCGGCGCTCGCCTCGTCGCAGACGACGGTGGCCTTGGCCTTCGCCACAAGTTCGGACGCTTCGGTACGGACACGCGCGACGATCGCGCCTTCCTCGGTTGCTTGCTGCGTGGACATCTACAGGACTCCTCTCGGATGGTTTCGTGTAACTGGTGAATCAGGCGCGGGCGTCGGGTTCGCTTGCGACGAGGACGACTCGTTCAAGCTCCTCGTCGGTCATCTTCGCGATGGCCTTGCCGACCTTCGCGACCGCCGCGTCTACGCTGGCTTTGTGCCCCGCCTTCAAAAGCAAATTGATTTCCGCGATGAGTTCGCGGCGCTTCTTCGTGGCCGAGCCTGACGCGGCATCGGTCGGAGCCGAAGCGGTCTGCGCGGGCGCGGCCTCGCGTGGCGCTTCTTGTGGCGCTGCGGCGGGCGCGGGGCGGGCGTCCTTCGTAGGCGCGTCGCCCTTCTTCGCGCGGATGCGTTGCAGCACGCTCACGCCTTGCGGCGGCGGGTCTTCGCCGCCGTCGTCCGGCGCTAGACCGCGTTCCGTGATGCAGTCGAGCCACGTAACGTGACCGTCGCGCAACCCGACGTAGAGTTCGCGAAGCTCCGCAACCTGCTTCGGGACCAGCGTCGAGAGCGACTGCCCGCAGTAGCGTTCGAGTTCTCCGACCGGAATCCCGATCCCGCCGAAGCCGTCGATCAAGTCGCGCTTGGCTTGCTCAGGGTTTTGCGCGGCGCTGTTCTCGTTCGTCCTCGCGATCGCCTCTTGCGCATCTGCGAGGATAGAACGATCGAGCCACTTCACGATCAGGTTGCGTTGCGCCTTCGAAATGGCCGAGTTCTCCTTTGCGAGCAATTCCGCATCGGTTGCGGAGACGATGAACACGGTGTGCCCGTCGCTGTTAGGACGCGAGCTATAGACCGTGCGACCCGCTGCGTTTCGTCGCTCCACGGTCTTGTCTATCGTCACTTCGTGCGACCATCGCCGACGATACTGGTAGTCTGCCATCGTCACGCGCCACGTGCGCGAACCGGCACGCGTCTGCGTGCTCGGAGTGTCTGCGACCATCAGCGACGAAATTTCTGCGTTCTCGAGATACCGCATAACAGCTTCGGCAAACCGGATCGACGGACCGCGCACAGGATCACCGCCACCGAAGCGGAGGCTGTACACGGCTTGCTCCGCAAACACGGGGTCGGCGCACTCCCGCAGCAGGTTCTGCCGCAACGCTTCCAAGTTGCGCGGGAAGCGCACTGCAAGCGCAAACAGCGCCTGCATTTCCGTGATCGCACCGGCACGCGCTGCCGCTGCCGCAACGCTCTCGCCGCTCGTAGCGGTCGGCAGTGCTGATTCGTGATCGGACGTCGTAATCATTTCGGTTGTGGTCATCGTCGGGTCTTTCCTTTTGCTGGCTTGTACCAGCGTGCGTAGCTGTATGGGGCTTTCGTGTGTGCGGGTACGTGCGTCTCCTCGACGCTATTCACTTGGATTCTTCCAATTCCTTCGACCTCGCCGCGCGACGCGGCACCAAGCGCGAGCAGCGCACGCGCGTCGATCTCCTCGGCCTCGGCTTCAAGTGCCTTCACGATCTCGGATATCTCCATGCGACGGCGCGCAAGCGCCTCCCATTCGGGACCAGCAAGCATCACGCTCGCCTCGCGGAGACGACGCCGATACAACGAAAGCGCGGCACGCCTGGCGCCGGGACCGGCCACCGTGGCGGGCGGCTTTCGCGTCTCGACGCAGCGCCAGAACTTCGCGGCCTCGTCGAGCCAGTACGCCGCAAACTCCTCGTCGAGCGCCCACGTCCGCATCACCGGACGGTTCCCGCCGATCATTGCGCCGAGCGTGACGAACTCGGGCGGCTCCGGTTCCTCCTGGCATGTCAACAGTTCGTGCTGCGTCTGCACCACGTACTCATCGGGTGACGCGCCGTCGCGCCACTCGTCGGCAAGGCCGATGTCGACGTTCTTGATTTGGAGAATGCCGCGTCGTCCGTCGCGGTCACGCACGAAGAAGTCCGGCGTTGAGCGCATGTACGGAACCGAGTCAAGAACGACCGAGCAGGCAAACGCCTTATCGGCTTTCACCGGCTCAATCACGTACCCCGCAATCGCCGCGATCTCCTCGCCGATGCCGCGCTCGAGGCGCAAGCCGATACTCATGGGCGTGCCGGGAACGGGCGGCGGGTCGATCTCGTCGTGAGGCGAGACGCGATCCGCCCACACTCGGAGCGGACATGAGTACGACGAGATCCCGAGCACGGCGGGCGCATCGCTGCCACCGATGCCGCTGCGCCGCTCGCGTAGCCAATCCTCGCGGGTTGCGTGCTGGATGATCATCGGCGCTCGTCCTCTTGCGCACGGAGCCGCGCAAGGTAATCAGCCTTCGTCCACGCCTTACCGAACGGTGTGACCTCCGCTTGTGGCGGAGACACCAGAGAGCGCCCATCGGAGATTAGGCGAACGCCTAAGCCAATGGCGCACTCCGCGTGAAGCCAAACAAAGAGCTGGTCACCCACTTCGCCGCACCCATGCCAATAGACGAGGTCGACGGAACCAAGGTTCCTGTGGCACAGAAAGCAACGATCGGCGGGTGTCATTGCGAGCGCGAGCGCTCGCGTCGTCACCGCGTCGACTTGCGCACTCGTTGCGTTGCCGGCCTCGACGGCGGCCTCCGCCGCGGCATCGTACGGTTCGATTTCGAATCGAGCGATGGCCGCCATTAGCGTCCACCAGACTGCACGCCGCGCTTCGCGTTGCGCGCGTTGCGGATGCCGTAGCGGTCCGTCGCGACGTCGCCGCGTGCGTCGCGGTCCGCTTCGTGGGCGATGCGGGCTTTCACGACCGCGTTTAGCTTCGCGAGCACAACGGCGCGCGGCACGTCGGCCCACTTCGCGATCAGGTGCGCGTGGTGCGTGTCGCACACCTGCGCGCCGGTCCTAAGCGCGGAGAGCTTCGAGATCGGGATCTTCGTCTCCTTCGCGACGCTGCGCATGATGAGTTCGCCAGCGAGGAACAGTTCAAAAAGGTTGCGTTTTGGTGTGGTCATGCGCGCGAGGATACCGGGAGTCGATCGCGGCGCAAGGACTCACGCGAATAATGTTCGAGGCGAGCGATGTCTTGACTCTGCGGAATCGGTCGTCATGATCTCGCGCGTCGGATTGATCCCCGACGACAGACAGCGCAAGGCCGGGCGTCCATTCGGGCGGCCCGGCCACTCCACATCGCTCGGAGCGCGCCACTGTGACACCTGAAGCGATGGAGTCGCTGTTCATGCCCTCATATCGTGGGCTTTCTACGGTCGTATTCACGACCGACCTCGGGGAACAACACCCGTTCGCATCCCAAGAGCCGCACTGTTCGGCCCTTCTCCTCTACGTCCTCGCGACGTGTTGGAGCCGGGCGAACAAGACGGACGGCCAGATCCCGAAGGCGACGATTCGCCGCTTAGCCTCTTGGTCAACCACTGGTCCACCAGTCGACGAGTGCGCCGCTGCGCTCGTTGCCGCTGGAACTTGGGCCGACCGTGGAGACGGTTGCTACTTCGACAACACCTACGAATCGATGCAACTCACGACCACGGAAGAGGAAGCGCGATCCATAAAGCAGCGAACCAACCGACTCGGAACCAACAAAGAACCAGTGGTTAACCAGGCGTCCACCGTTCCTGCACCTCAGATCGAATCAGATCAGATCGAATCAGATCATGTCGAAGACAAGACACCTCCTGCGGAGGTGCGCCCGTCGGCTTCGCCGCCGAGCGTGGTTCCCCGTGAAACCGTCGAAGATCCTCCCGCCGTCACGAAGCCGAAGAAGCCACCCCGACCCAAGCGCGAACCGCACCCGATGCGGAAGACCTACCTCGACGAGTTCCATTTCGCACACAAGACGGCGACGGGCGGGGCTGTTTACTCGTGGGACCCGCGAGCGCTCGCTGCGCTTGACCGCGCTTGCGAGACATACCCGCTCGATCGGTGGAAGGCTGCTTGTGCCGGCTACGCGCGCCGACTCCCCGAGTGGATGTTCCGTGACGGATCCGCACCAGACGTTCACGGCATGATCCGCAGCTTCAATTCGTTCGCAGCCGCAGCGTGCGGCGCACCCTCCAACCATCCAGCCGGACCAAACGGGCGGCTGTCGATCGAACAAATCCTCAACTACCGGAGTGCTTCCAATGGCCAGCGATAAACTCATTCGATCCTTGATCGCGATGAACTCGGCGTTCTTCCCGAACTCGACGCCCCCGAACTTGGCCGCGATGGATGTCGTCATGGACGTGTGGCGAGACGAACTCGCGCCGTTCACGGATGCCGAAGTCCTCGCAGCGGGCAAAAAGGCGATCGGTCGCACCGCGTCGCCGCTCAAGCCCGTGGACATCGTTCCGAAGCTCGCGTGCGCCCGTCTCGGCGTGCTGCCGTGGGAGCAAGCCTACGCGGAAATCTGCGAACTGATCGATGCTCGCAACGGGTCTTTCCGATCCGCTCCAGAGTCGCCGCAGAAGTGGGTGGGGGATCGGATGTTAAAGGCACTCCAAAACCGAAACCTTGATTCCGCTCACGCGATCCGCGCGCAGTTCCGCGACGCCTATCACGCTGAGGTCGAGCAACTGATCGACCGAGAGCGTGAACCGGGCGGGTTGCTCGCGATCGAGGCAAGAAAGCAACCAGCAAGCAACCAGCAAGCAATCGAGGTGTCGCCATGATGCGCCCTCCGAACGAATCGAAACCGAAGTCGAAGACCGAGGAACAGACCGAGATCGAGCGGCGCAAGGCCGCGAGCGACGCCTACGCGAACCGGCACCTCACCGAGTGCTACTACGAGTCGACCGTGATCCGAGAGCGGCACGGTGTATACCTTGCGATGACGGCGCGCTCTTCGCCGCACCTGTGCCAGCCGTGCGCGGATCACTACATCCCGCGCGGCATCCAAGTAGAAAACCCGTACCTGCGTCACCAGCACGTGACCGCCAAAGAAATGGACGAGAACCCGGCGCTCGAGCTTGCCATTGCCGACGCAAAGAAATCGACAAAGCATCCGCTGGAGAGCGCCGCAAGACCGATGACGGCAGAGCAAAAGGTGACGATGGTCCGCACGCTGCGACACGCTTTGTTCGGCGCGCAAAAAAATGAAATCGATTCCCGTGAATAGGAAGTGGAGCGCGTGGTAAGTTTGTGCGTGTTCGAACTTGTTCTTTCCGAAAGGACGCAAGGTGCATATTTACGGACCAGATGAGTACACGCTTGATCAGGAAAAAATCATCGAACAGTCAGAGCGTGAAGCAATAAATGATCTTGATTGCGCGCGGCAGCACGCGGTCGATGAAATAGTCGGGTCGCTATCCGACATCGAAATTTCGACGCTCGTAGCGGCTTTAGTGTGTGACCCGAAAAGCGGGCATCACTCTGCTATCTCAGCGCGCGGCAAGGCTCGAGATTTGCGCGCCGTATTGCGCGAGAGATATACGGCTATGGAGCGAGACGAAGCGATAGAAAATTTGGGGAGAAAAGAAAGCGATGATTAGCGAACTCAATGCCGAGATCGCGGAGGCGCGGGAGTCGGCGCAAGTCTCCGACTGTTTCTGCTGCGCTGGCTTGCTCGTCCCCCGCCTTCTTGCCGCGCTTGAACTCGCGATCGAGCAGCGGGACCGATGGTTTGGATCTTTTGCCGACGCTGCCGGATCGGAAACAGACGAGAGAATAGCGCAGGACGCAGCCATCCTTGCTGCGCTGCGAGGTGAGGCGTGAGCGACATCGCGCCGAGGCCGTGGGCGTTGATGGGCGACGCGATTGTCGTCGATGCGCCTGGATTCGTGCGCGGGCGGAGAGTGGTCGGCACTATGGACGACCACATTCACATCGTCGCCTGCGTGAACGCCATTCACGCGGCAGGCATCACGCCCGAGGCGCTGGCCGCAGATCCCGAGTGCGTGCGGAAGCTGGTGGCTGTCTCGGATTGGATCACTGGAACTGCCATCACAATCGCTCAGGACAAGGCGAAGGTAGTAACTTCGCGGTCGGCGATCGACGACATGAAGGCAGCCCTTCGCGCCTGTGGCATAGAGGTGAAGCCATGACGTGCGATAGATGCGGCGATGACTGCGACTCGACATACCAAGCGCCAGACGGTCAGGTGTGCTTGGAGTGCGCGACGCGACGTGCTCCAGATCCATACGTCACCCCGATCGTCACCTGCGCCCGCTGCGGTCGGATGGACTGCGGCGAGTTCGGCGGGTGTGGGCCTGACCCGAAAGTTGTGACCGCGAAGGAACTCCGATGATCTCAAACTCCGAAATCACGATTTCGCAAGCCGACATGCAGACCGCGCTCGCCTACTGGCTCAACGCGACGACGATGCGCGAGCCGGTCAAGGTGACGAGTGTGAAGGTCGAGAGCGAGCGGAACTACAACGGCGGCATCAATACCTTCACCGTCGTGATCGAGCGCGCCGAGAGCGAGAAAGTTGTGGAGACAAAGCAATGACCACCCAACGCCCCGACTGGTCCGCGCTCGCCGTCGTCATCTGCTTCTGCGCGATGCTCGTCGTGCTTCTGGTGCGCGAGGCGATGTCGGCGCACGACATGTACCTGCGCTACGCCCGATGGCGCGACCTCGCTGCGTGCGCGGCGATCGAGCTTGCGGAGCGGTGCCCCGAGAACGAGACGGCGCGTGCCGTGCTCGCCGCGATCGAAAGAGACGTTGACCCGATGGAGGAGCGATGAGCGCGATTGACGAACTATTCGATGCGGTCGAGAACATCACCGACGAG
>JACCDR011616986.1_pt1 | contig 16733 bp, 8 predicted proteins | sample 7446431 | NCBI WGS metagenome assembly JACCDR01 (sample SAMN15323443, study PRJNA562643) | freshwater metagenome | isolation source: river surface water | place: USA:Blue River Watershed | collected 2017-08-17 | reverse complement strand
ATTAATTTGGCAAAGCCAATATAAATTATCTGCGAAAACGGTTTATATTGGCTTTGCCAAATGTGAGCATCGCTATTTGAAAACGGTAAGACCTTGAAAAAGGCTTAGCCTTTTTCACAGCATTTTTAAATAACATTTAAAAATGACCGTTTTCAAATATACGGGCACTCTTATGGTTCGCGAATATTCGAAAACCGTTTTCGAATAGCGCCGAACACAAATAATATTCGCGAACCAGTTCACCGAAGGTGCGAGAGCCCGTATATTTATTAATTTTGAGTTCTTATCAACTTTTCAGTAACGGTATAATAAGTTCATTCTAATCTGCCAGGCAATATTTTTAATTATAAAATGTGAATTCCAAATTTCCATTCTTAACCTCCATTATATTGTATTTTGTATAAATTATTTTAAATTCAATCCCTAATTTATTAGGATTATTTTTACTATTGTAATATAAATTATTAAGAATTTGATTTAATATAACAGCAATATTTTGACCTTTAATATGATTCATATTAGCAAATCCACTTGGTTGGACATCATCTGTATGTAGGGAAAATGTCTTAAACCAAACCCCATCTGGTAAGGGCGCTTTTAATAAATAAGTTATAACATTGGCATAAGTATCTATTCCAATATTATAATGTTCAAATAAATTATATTCATTAGATACCTTTAATTCTATATTCTCAATAATATTTGTATCAAAATTAGTATATTGTGATTTCCCATAAAGTGATATCCCATTTAAATCTGTTTTTCTTCTCCCAAATAGATAAATATCTTTTATTAATCCACTCATATCATTTAATGAATCATATAAAGATGTATCATTAATATCGAGAATAATTTCGTGATGTGTCTCAACTACATATTCCAATTTATTTGTTGCCATTATTTGTTTCTCATAATTATCAATAAATCCATATTCCATTAGTAGGTTTATTTTTGGTTTTGTTATAAGATTCAAAAGATAATTATAATCTAAAAAGTAATGATACCCAGCCAGTGCAATCTTCGTTCCTTCACTTAATTTGGTATCAGTTTTTATATTATTCATAAGAAAAATAAAATCATCTTCTGTTAATATAGGTTCATTATTATCATCATAAGACCCATAATATAATAAAATACTGGTACTATCAATACCTGGATATTTTGCATTTAAAACACGTGCATCAACTATATTGCAATGATAGGTATAAATATAAGCTGGTAGCATAACCTCTATATTATTATAGGGTAAATCATATGGAACAATACTATTTGTTTCATCAGTTGTATGTTGGTCTCTTCTTAATTTAACAGTTAATAATTCATTGTACATATATTTCCAATCTTGAAGATAAACAATATTTTTCAAGTCATTCACACGGCTATTTATTTTAATACTACTATTCATCATACTAACAAGTGGTAATGATTGAGTAGAAGTATTATTAAAACTAAAAATAAGGGGCGTATAGATAACATTCGGCGTCCCTTTATTAGTATATATATCTTCTGTATTCCCAATCATCTTTTCATAATTAATTTTATATTCTTGTAATATATTTTTCGTTTGATATAAATGCAACATGTCATTTGAATAATTATCAACAGTTAACCCATTAACAACCAATTCAAAATAATTAAAATAATAATGCCCTAAATGATCTATCCATCTACATAACAATTGTCCTGTATTAATAATATCATATTGAGTGGTATAATATGATACATTCCCATAATAATAAGTTAAATAATTAATATTATTATTGTACATAGTAGTGATAGTATTTTGTATTACTGGTATATTTAATGTTGTAAGACCAACTATATACGCAGCAATATCAGTATTTTTTAATATACTGGGCTGGATTAATAATCGATATTTATAAATAGTTTCACCATAACTATTGAGTATAGTTAAAACTCTACTTTGAAGAAAACTAAGCGTAACATTTTGTAATTTTAATATTTTATTTGCCTCAACATAAACCTCAATCATAATATTAGAAAAATTCTTCATATTTGTATATAAATTAGTCCATTTACTTAATTCTTGTTTAATATTACTAAGTTTATTGTTTTTATATTCTGTATATTTGCTATTATTAATAATATTATCATAAAAATTTAAGCTTGGTAATTCAATTTCAAAAAAACCACGATATAATATATTACCAACAACCGGAATTTCTACTGCAAAATTTTGCCCGTAATTAAATATTTGCGATGATATAATTTTTTTAAATTCTGTTCCAAATGGTGTATAATTTTGTCGTTTCATATTATCAATAAACATACTTGCTGTTTCAATTGGTGTATTTTTATCTTCCAATATAATAATATTTCCAGATGGTTCTATATCAGTCATTATCTTATTAATTTTACTTTAGGTTTAAATTATTTATATTAGTTTGCTATAAACAAGAATATATATTTATAATAATGAGTAAAATTTTTGACTACAAGTTCCTTATCATACTTGGGTTAAGTTTAGTTGTTTACTTTCTTTATCGCGAAGTTGAATTTTTAAATAAAAGAGTTGCTAAATTAGAAACAAATACAAATGCAATTGAAGGTCCTGCACAGGGTCCTAAACCACAAATGATAGACTTGCCGCCTCCTCCCTCTGATGAAGATGAATCTATATCATCAATTACTGAAGAAATAAATACAAATGAAACATTTCAGGATAATAAAGTATCTTCCAAAAGCTCTTCCAAAAGCTCCACAAAAAGTACAACAAAATCTCCCACTTCTCCCAAAAGCCCAATCAAAACTACTATTGATAATATCATCGACAGAACTATCGCGGAAACCCTTCATCAGTCCAATGATATTACACTTAATACTGCAATTCTTAGGTCTACAGTTAATAATAATGATGAAAATGAAGAACTTAATCCAACTGCGGAAGAACTTAATGGGACTGTAGAAGAGTATAGTAATGAGAATCTTAATGTAGAACATATTTATAGCCACGATGGTCTTGATAGTAATACACTTGATAATGATAGTATGATGGTCGATAGTATAGTTAATATGGTAAAAGATAATGAGATTTGTGAAATTCCAACAAAAAAACACACTGTTGAAAGTTTAACTAAAATGAAATTAGATGAATTACAAGAGATGGCTACTAAATTAAATATTGATATAAATACAGAAAATGGTAAAAAAAAGAAAAAAGCGGATCTTGCGAGTGAAATTTTATCACAATCATAAGTTAAACCGGGAATAAAACATTATAAAAAATCTAAATTATAGTATATGAATTTGGATAACGCCTATTTATCATGCCCTGGGCTTATGTCTGATGGTCGCGCCCAACCAACTGATTATCGTAGCCACAATCGAGTTCTTAAAGAAATGAAAGGAACTACTGAAACATCTTATGATTTTAGAGAAAAATTACAAGGTACTGGTTTACGTGATTTAATTGCCGGAGTTCGCTTTAATATGTGCGGAGAAGTTCCAGCTGGTGATGTTTCGTTTGATCCTACAATTAAATTAGATGTTGTAACTGACGGCTCATGGCTCGATAGTTTCAAGCCATTTAAGGGGACTATGAAAGTTCAAACCGTTTTACCTATTGGTAATCTTGAAAACAGAGCATTACAAGCAAATGAATCTGCCAATATTGTTAATAATGTTCAAGAACAAGCAGTTCCTGCGCAATAAATTATTCCCGGTTCCACTTATTAAGAGCCTTAATATTAAATAAAAATAATTAATTTAATTATTTTTATAAATTAATTTTATGCCGATTATTAAATAATAATAATTTAATTCTATCCTTTGTATTATCATCATCACCCCTATTCTCTATTAATTCCTCTATTTTCTCCCGTACAGGTGCATCAAGTTCTTTTTTATATTGCATGTAATAATCTTCAATATCACATACTCTATAATCAATTAATTCTTCAACAAGTTCATTTTTATCAACTAATTTAAATATTTTACTTTCTGTATCATATACATGTGCATATGTATTCCTATTATTTGTTATGGCTATATTTTTAAATTGTGGGAATTTATCGTTAAAATGCACCAATTCAATCATATATGGTAAAGCATTTTCTTTTTTATTTAATATAGTTAATTTATCAGTTTTTGTTAATACAGCATCTATATTCTCACGTCCCAATGCCATTATATTTATTGTATTGTTAATTACACCATTATTCTGGTCTCGTCCCGCTGAATTATTTATTTTATTCAGCGTTTTATAATGCATTTTACAGTTTTTATTTAATAAATCATTTACCATTTTCTTAATCTCATCCATATCTTTCTTTAACATTTTATTTTCTTCTTTTAAGTCATCCATATTCTTTTTATACGTATTATTACAACTCTTTTCATGTCGCCATTTATTTTGGTTGTATTTAAAGCCCTTGCCACAATATTTACATTTATATTTGTCGGCTGATTCAGCATAATCCTGAATGATTATATTTGGATTATCTACATCATCATACATGATTATATTTTGATTATCAGGATGATTATCTTGGGTTATTTTTGGAGAGTGAAACTTCTTTTTATGGTTGCATAAACTTGATTGGCTTTTATAGTATTTATTACACGGGATACATTTTAACTTTTCGTCCATATATAATATCGTATAATATTTATATTCTTAAATGATTTTATAAAAGTGAAAATTCATTCACTTTCACTTCACTTTTATTGAAAGTGAGGGGGGGGAGTCGGGCAAAGTTTCCATAGGAAAATGGATTTCTATAAAAATCTTTTTAAAATTCAAAATATTTGTAAAAAATTTATATATTTTTGAAAATATAAATTTAAACGAATTTTTAAAATATTTCTATTTATATAAAAAGAAAATAACGGTTAAATAAATATTTATTATGTATTATAATATAATTATGTTTCAAAGAGATAGATTTGATAAACCATATATTCCCCATGTAACAATAGATAACAAACTTATTATAGATGCATTTTTAATTGCGGGTAGTATGAATGTATCTGAATTAAGTCAATTTATGATGATAAATATGATACCATATAGTATTGTGGACAATGCTGGAAATACGCTTATTCATAAAGTTATAAGTGAAACTGATGTAACTAAAACAGAATATCAACGATTAATTATGATAAAATTTTTATATAACCAGAATGTTAACCCAGATGCACCTAATAATATAAATCACACACCTCTTCATTTAGCTTGTATCAAACAATATAAAGATATTATTGATTATTTACTTGAACTTGGGGTTGATGTAAATTACAAAGATAATTTTGGGAATACCCCATTACATAGATTAATGACAGGTAATATTATCCCGGAAGAAAAAACGACACAGGGTAATCTTATTCCAGCCTCCAAAAAAGTAGATAATAAGATGTTAGAATTATGGAAACAAGAACGTTCTAAAATTTGGGAACAAATAAAAGATTCACCATTTATTAATGCAATTGATAGCACTTTACGAGCAAGTATTGGGAGTGAGGACGAAGAAAAGAATGTGGTAAGAGATTTTCAAGAGCGTTATCTTGCTATGAATTTAGATTTGACAAAGCAGGATGACATTAAAATGGCGAAAGATTTAAAAGGGGCAAGTATAAATCGGTTTAAGGAAATTATCGAAGCAAAATGGAATAAATTTCCAAATAATCCAAATATAGCTATTCATAATGAGGAACCAGAATCATATCCACATGATCTTCCTTTTAAATTATCAATTATTAAAAATGCAAATGTACAAAAAAATATTAAATCAAATATTAAAACATCAATAGAAAATATAATAAAAACATCAAATGTAACTGTTAATAATATAGATACAAAGGCGATTAATGATACTATATTGCGAGATTTTTTAACTGATAATTATGATTATATTCATAATACTCCAGCACCGAATGCTGATACATTAACACTAAATAATTTTGATGGGATTAAAGATAATTATGACAGAAAAAATGAGATATTTAAATTAAAAAATGCAATTTTATATGATGATGATATTATTGATGTTGAAAACAAAACATTTGTTGGAGGTGCAAATTATATGAATATTGTATATGTCGATAAAGATTCATTATTGAGGATCATGCGATCAAATAGTTTTATTGTAGAAAAGTTATTATATTGTCTTATAGTTAATATTCCCACTGCAATTACTTTTAATGGCAATTTTAATCTGTCAGCTGACAATATAAATAATCGCGTAGTTGAATTTTTATCAAAATATATTAATGATACATTAACAACAGCTGAGTATGATGCATTTAAAAATATAATTTTGGGAGGTAATAAATGGACAAGTTTGTTATATCATATTGAACATTTATATGATTATGATAAAGTTACTTGGTTATATTCTTTTATAAATAAATTTTTATATATTCAGAGCCAACTTAAATATACAAATGATTTAATAGATGAAATAAATGGGGGTACAAAAACAATTGCAAATTATATTCCACATGAATTAAATCCAGAGTTATCTGAAGCGATATTAATTTTATTAAGCGGAATGATCCATAGTAAAGGAGATTTAACTACATCAATTTCTTATGCAATGCGTACAAAATATATTATGAACTTTTGTAATCCATCAAATATTCGTAATCAAAATAAATTAACCGGGTTTTCAAATGGAAATAACCCAAATTTAGTAGCACCGTCTATTATAAGTGCATTAGTTTATTTAATATTATCACCTCAAAGATTAGATATTATCGTTACTAATATTCCAGAAAATAAGCGATCCCGAGATGAAATAATTTCTCATATAAATAACTTACAAATAAAAGAAGATTTAAAAAGAATTATATTAGATACGTTTTATTTAATTAATAATGAAGCTATACCTATAATTAATAACAATAGTATGGTAGAATCATTAATTATAAGAATTAAACAATATTGTGACTCACTTGAAACTGCACCTAGAGTACAAGATGTATTAAATTTAATTGATATTATACGTAAATATGTAATTAACAAAAATCCTGATATATATTATCAAATTCGTGGTATGTATAAAGATTTTAATTTTGGAAATTTTAGAAATCTTACTAATTTACATCATCATTTACCTGGATTTAAACATATATTTATAAACAAAAATAGAATATTAACCGAACTACCTAAAGAAAATATGATCTTTCAAAATGAAGCATTTAATTATTGGTTAATATCAGATTATTGTTTATCAAGTGAGATGAGTTTTTTTATATACAATTCTTATACACGTTTCGAAGATCCAGCCGGAAATCGATTTACATCATATATAAATAGATTAATTATTGCAAAATATATTGAAAGTCATTTTCTTGGTTTAGAGTTTATGGGTATAATGAGTGAAAATAATAATACACCAAATATGACTATAAATGGAACCAACATAACAACCACGTTACAAATGTACAATAATATAAATATTAGTTTACCATTTAATCCAGTTGATTATAATATACCAAAATTCGCTGGAAGATTACGAAACATTGTACCTGATTTATTACGTTTTAATATTATAGATAATGCAGTAGTTCTTACAAATAATCATCATACATCTTCTTTTCCAACAACAATTGTTAATTATATTGGTTGTATGTTGACAAATATTAATAATGTTCAAAAAATGATAAATCATATAATGTCACGAATTAAAGATATGTTTCGAGTATTTAATTCGAATGAAAAGTCATCAACTTATGCAACGGTTATTGCATATTCATATCCTTATCTTGCAACACTTTCTAAATATTTACAAAAAATGAGTAATTATATGAAGACATTAGGACCCCAATATAATGAAGCATTTAATCATATTCAGCGTATAATGAATAATTTTCATCGTAATAATCCAGATTTACATTATAATCTTACCAATATACTAAATAATATTAGTACATTTAATTTACCTGTTTTTGAGGGAAATGTAAACAATATTAATGCTAATTTATTTTTACATTATTATATGTTAGCGACAACAGACAATATGAAAATACCCAAATTTATTTACCATCAATTAGGCAACGAACCATTATTGGTTTTTGATAAAAATGGTGTTGATATTGATATGAACAATGGTAATATGAATAATACTTTACCACCACAATATATACTAGATAGTAAAAGAGGTAGTGATAATAAATTAATCGGATTATATAATGATATGTATAATAATGGTATTTATCTTAAAAAAGAAATATATGATATGGAATATCAAGCTAGTAAAAAGAGTAAATTACCACCATCATTAAAAAGTGTATTATCTTTATTCTATCGCTATCACATAATTGAAACTATAAAATCATTAACTAATGTTACAATAGCAGATGAAATAGTAGAAGCTGATGTGAGTAATGACATGAAAAAAATTCAAAAAGAATATATTAAAGCTAAAATAGTTGAAGAATTATTCCAATTATATTTTAAAAATAAAATAGAAGAATATGGTAATAATATTTATAATAAATTAATTGGTAGTACTATTAGAGTATCTAGTATAGAAGTAGAAAAAACACTTGGTTCGGTTGATTTTAATATTATATTAAATAAACCAGTTTCTGAATCAAGATTAAATGATATAGATTTAAATACCAATATACAATTATTAACAAACCTATTTCAATTTACGGAAATGAAACCATTAAAAGAGCAACGATATATATATCCTGAAAAATATTTTGATACGACATTACTAAAGAGTAAATATAAAATAAATATTAATAATGATATAATTAAAAAAATAATAGAAAATGGTGCAAATATATTTAATCATAACGAAGATAATAATAGTGCATTAGTAATGATGATTAAAAATAAATATCATCCAGGATTGAAAATTATAAAAGATTATGTGACTAATGATGATTATAGAAATAAAGATCATGCATCACCATATAATTATATGGTAGAACAATATGATTTACATACAGCCTTATACAATGAAAAATTTATTGACGCTCAATATAAAGAGATTGTTACAATCATCCAAGCAAATGATACATATCGACACAATATATTAAAATATTTAGATACATCATTTCAGACTATCATGTATATGACTGAACATTATTTATTTGAATTATTATTGCGTTTAAGTGATAGTTTTACTCAAGAAAATTTAATAAATGTATTAAGTTTACTTAATTATAGCATTGATGATATACCATCATTAGATTCAACAAATTATAACAATAATTTATTTACTAATATAATAATACCACGAACAGAATATATGATTATTGTACTCAATTTAATAGAAGAAATTAAGATACAAATAAAAGAATTAGATGAAAAGTTAGGAAAATATCAGAAAGAGGAGACTGAATTAAAATCAAGTAATTTATTTAACAAAAATGGAATTGGTAGTAATATAAAAGATAAAATATCAAATTTAACCACATTAAAAATAAATAAAGAAGCGATTATGAAAAAATTAATAAAATTTGCAGAAAGTACAACAAATATATGGAGAACCCCGTTACAATCCAGTCCAAAGATAATTAATAGATATAATGAGATGTTAGATAGTATTGGTGGAAATGGATATATGGATGGGTGGAGACAATACATTAGTTATGAAAAGAATACGCCTTCAATTGAAAGATTTATACAAAGAGTTATACACTTTGAACTTAATAATAAACAGATTGATAATATTAGCAAGCTTGAACCATATTATAATCACATAACATCAATTATAAAGGAATATTTTGAAAAGCCTCGTTATTTAGATGATAATAAGCCTTTAAATTTTGTATATGAGTTGTTGATCCATAATACAAAAGCATTCATATGTACCAACATAAATAATATCATTAAGAGAATTTTATTTGAATATATAATAGAAACAAATAAAACCGGTGTTACCAATGCAATGGAAATGATTGATTATATGGTAGAGCCAATAAAGGATTATTTATATAATATCATCCCAGATATTTTTGTAAGAAATAGTGTTGGGATATTTAAAAATTATAATGATGAAATGGAGAATATAAGTATGACAGTTGCAGAAGTGTTAAATAATTTATTAGATTTACTCGTAACATCTAGCCCCATTAAGATTGATTCATATGTTCTCAATATAATGAAAAATAATGTAAACCAATATTTTGATACTATTGTTTATAAAATTATAAATAATTGGAATGTTGTTGTGGAGAATATATTTATTTTTAATATAAATCAACATAGGAATATATTATGTTTATTGGCTTTACACTAAGCCAATTAAGTTTATTGGCTTTACACTAAGCCAATTAAGTTTATTAGCATTAAGCGAAGCTTAGCTTATAAGTAATTAAAAATATTTAAATAAATATTTTTTTATTAAATAATGTTCTATAATTTATACCAACACACAAAATATGATTCACAATTTGAAGAAATTTGTTGTGAAAATAAAGATTCAGATATTGGATATATAAATTTAATAATAGATAAAATATCATTACAAGGATTAAATGATGGTTTCCTATATGCTTGTCAAGTTAATAATATGAAAGTTATTCTACACTTACTAGAAAAATATAGTGAACATTTATATTCAATAAATAAAGGATTTGTTATAGCTTGTAATCATAATCATTTAAATTTAGCTAAATTTTTTTTAGATAATTACAATATTGATATACATTATGACCGCGATTGTGCACTAGAAAATGCAAAGTTAAATAATCACACTGATATTATTGATTTACTGCAAAATCAAATGCTCGCTCCTTCAAGCCATCCAAATAATTAGTCTTCATACTATTTAGACCGGTTCGAACCGGTCTAGTTAATCTTTCTGTTATCCTAAGGGTGAAACTATGATTTAAATTTCTAAAATCAGGTAAAGTTCCATCTGGATATAAAAATTTTATTTTCAACTCACTAAGAGATTTTATAGGTATATCAAAATCTAATGGTGAATCAACATACGTATTAAACATAACATCGCCTGGGTTCCCACACATTAATATTTTTGTAAAGGCATTATCAAAACTATTCACATTATAAATATTTTCATAATCATTCAAATATAATAACATATAATAATTTTGTCCACCGAAGTTTAAATAATTTGGAGACATATTACTATTACCAACACTATTAAATGGAGTCGGTACAATATAATTATTCATATTTGATGTAACATGACTAAAAGGTGTAATGGACGTTGGTTGACCCACATATTTAAAACCAAGTAAATCGCCCATGGTATCACTATAATTAAAAAGAAAAGAAACCAAAGATGGGCTTTTAATGGTTGTTTTTGCACCACCATCCCCATCTATATTAATATCACTACTTGCAACAGTTGATACTAACAAAATAGAATAAGTTTGTGCTTCCTTGTTAACACTATAGACAGTATGAGTCGTATTGAGGAGAGTTGCGGATATATCCCCAATATCAACCGCATTTGATATAGTCACACTATCTCCAACTTGAACATAATTATTTGGATGTTTAACGGTTAACATAATAATCTCATTACCAAGAGATAAATCTTGCTCTAGATGGAGACTATATGATAATATTTTACTAGTATACGCTGTAAATTTAAATTCTTGGGTGTTGTTATTATAACTAACATCAAAATCATTAAATACGATATCAGTATTAGTTGCTCTTAATCTAACTATACTATTCATTTGTTTTTTTAATTGTTCGGATAACATATCCATATAATAGAATCCTTCTTTCACATCCACGTTATAAATATAATCCCCATCCTCATAATATTTCCAATATAATTTATTATTATTAATTGTTATATTTGCTTTCATATTATAATCAATATAGGGTATTTCACTCGATATTAATTCCATTCTAACTACATCATTAAATGTTTTCTTTAATGATATCGAATAATTATTCGCATCAGGATATCCTTCAATTATGGATAATACTTTGCCTATCATTATATTTATTCCACCATTAGTATCATTATAAATTGCTCGAGATGGTGAATTAAATTCAATATAATTATAGGTAACATTTGTTATTTCGTGATAGGCTTGATACTGGTAAGTATTAATTGGATAATTCGCATTAAGATAGGGCAAAAGTATCCCGCCTATATTATTTGATTGGAAGGTAAATATTTTTTTAATATTCTCAAATGGGGCAAATACAATGGTGGAGTTTGGTTGTTTAATATTAACATAATTAAAAGGTAGTTGTATAAGAAAATAATTTTTTATTAATTCTTCTTCGGTTATATTAAGAGTAGTAATAACAACATTTTTAATATCATCCGGCATAATAGTATTATTGTAAATATAAACACTGTGAATACCAATTATACTATTCATGGGAATATTACCAATCAGATAATAATCAGATGTAATTGGTTCGTATAAACTAACATTCATCTTATAATTTCCATCAATTGTATAACTAGCATTAATATTGTGATTATTCATATTTACTAAATAATAATTATAATTTTCAATCAAATAAATACAATTATTTAATATAATTTTATCTGTAGTAATATTTTGTAATACTATTTTATCGCCCACACTATAATTTGATACCATATTAATTCGTACCCTATATTCCCCAGCAAAAGTTTGTATACTATTAGCGCTCAAAAAAGCCGAATTATAATCAATAACATTAGCCGGGAGAATATTCCTATTACGGGAATCAATATTAACCATTGATACTTTATAATATACATTATTCATATTATCCTGTATATCATCGTAATTATGCTCAGCTTTTGTAATATTTAATTTATCGGTAAAATCTTTATCAATAGATAAGTTTAATCGATAATCTTGCAAAGATTTTTGTAATTTATTGTTCATTATTATAAGAAGTTGTAATATTTTTATAATAAAAAAAATTGATTGGGAGATAGGGAAAAATGTATTTTTCCTATCAACCCCCAATTAACATTTTTAAAATGACTATAAAAGTTGTTTTAAAAAAATTGATAAAATCATTTAAAAACATATAGTGCGATATCATAGTAATGTCCAAAGCAACCGATTATGAGAAGATGACCCCTATTGAGCATATTCTGGCTCGTCCTGATACCTATATTGGTAGTGTTAAAGCAACTACTACTACTATGGATGTGGTAAATAGCGAAGGCAAGATTATCAATAAGGTTATTCGTTATGTACCTGGTTTTCTTAAATGTTTTGATGAATTGCTGGTGAATGCCCGTGATGCATCAGAAGAAGATAAGACTTGCGATACCATTAAAGTGGATTGTAATGTGGAAGAGGGTTATATAAGAATTTATAATAATGGTGATAAGGGTATCCCAGTTGAGGAACATCCTAAATACAAAAAAATGGTACCGAGTATGATTTTCGGCGAGCTCCTTACCTCATCCAACTATGATGACAGCAAAGAAAGAACAGCAGGAGGTCGCAATGGATATGGTGCTAAATTGGCATCTGTTTATGCTACCAAATTTGAGGTCGAAGTAGGCGACGCCAGTCGCGGAAAAAAATTTTTGGAAACTTGGAGTGAGAATATGGGCAAGACATCAGGAGCCAAGATTACCAAATATTCTCAAAAGAAATCTTATGTCCAAGTTACTTTTTATCCTGACTTTAAACGGTTTGGATTAGAAAAAATGGAGGATGATATTGTATCTTTGTTCCATCGTCGTACCATTGATATTGCCGGTGTTAGTAGTGAAAAGATAAAGGTATATTTTAATGATACTAAAATCAATATTGCTAATTTCAAACAATATATCTCTCTCTATTATCCAGACAATGATATCCTATATGATGATAGCAATGATAGATGGAAGGTGGGATGTCTTTATATTCCAGATAGTGGGAATAAGATAGTATCATTCGTCAATGGTATTGCTACTTACAAAGGTGGTTCACATGTTAATCACGTAGTGGATAAAGTGGTACGAACTATTACCGAAGACCATATTAAAAAGAAAAATAAAGATATTAAGATTTCACCAGCGCTCCTTAAAGAAAATTTGGTATTTTTTATCACTAGTACAATTGTTAATCCGGCATTTGAAAGTCAAACCAAAGAAACTCTTTCAACTGAAATAAAAGATTTTGGTTCTAAATATGAACCGAGTGATGCTTTTATCAAGAAGATTGCCAAATCTGGATTGGTTGAACAAGTTATTGAATTTGCCAAATTCAAGGAGAATACAATGGGTAAAAAGACCGATGGCAAGAAAACAAAATCACTTCACGGTATTGCCAAACTGGATGATGCCAATGAAGCTGGTGGAAGAAACTCACACAAATGTTCTCTGATTCTGACAGAGGGGGATTCCGCTAAAACTTTTGCAGTAGCGGGGTTGTCTATTGTCGGACGCGATTATTATGGTGTTTTCCCACTAAAGGGTAAGATGATGAATGTTCGTGATGCATCAGTCAAGGATATTAATGAGAATGAGGAAATTACAAATCTCAAAAAAATTCTTGGCTTGCGCCAAGGTGCAAAATATGATGATGACGCGGAATTTAAAACTTTGCGTTATGGTAGGATTGTTGCACTGACTGATGCTGATCAAGATGGTAGTCATATTAAGGGTCTTCTTATGAATATGTTTCACTGTATGTGGCCTGAATTATTGAAACGTGAAAATTTTATTACCTCTTTGGCGACACCAATTGTCAAGGCATTTAAGGGGGATAAAGTAAAAGTATTCTATAATATGACCGATTATAAGGATTGGTTGGAGGAAAAGGAAAATGGATGGACTATCAAGTACTACAAAGGTCTTGGTACGTCCGACCCAACCGAGGCGAAAGAGTATTTCGTGGATATTGAGGATAAACTGATTAGATATTTTTGGGAAAATGGTCTGGAAGAAGAAGATGAAGATGGAAATAAAAGAAATGTGGAAACTAGTATCTCAGAAGATGCAATGACATTGGCTTTCCTCAAAACTCGTGCTGATGATAGAAAAGAGTGGTTGGCAAATTATGACCGCAATGATATTCTTACTTATGAGGATAAAGAAGTTGGATATAGTGAATTCATCCATCGAGACTTGAAACATTTCTCGAGTTACGATAACGTTCGTTCTCTTCCTCATATTATGGACGGTTTTAAGCCATCTCAGAGAAAGGTTCTATTTGGTTCTTTTCTAGGTAGATTGGATAAGGCAGAGAAAAAAGTATTCCAACTTGGTGGTATTGTATCGGATAAGGCATCCTATCACCACGGTGATGCTTCTATTAATGCAACCATTGTTGGTATGGCACAGGATTATGTTGGTTCAAATAACATTAATGTACTTGACCCAATTGGTATGTTTGGTAGTCGACTCCAAGGTGGTAAGGATGCTGCATCACCTCGTTATATCTCAACTCGACTTTCAAAACACTGCAATCTTATTTTTAAAAAAACTGACAATATGATTCTTAATAAACAATTCGAAGACGGTGTCCCGATTGAGCCAGAATTTTATGCACCCATTATTCCAATGGTCTTGGTGAATGGGGCAAGTGGTATTGGTACTGGTTTCTCAACTGAAATTCCACCTCACAATCCAATTAATATTATTGACAATCTTATTAATATGATGGATACAATTAAATATTCTGAAATGACACCTTATTGGCGTGGTTTTACTGGATCGGTTGATAAATTGAAAGATGGGCAGTATAAAATTACAGGTAAATATCATATTGAAGGTGATATTATCCATATTACTGAATTACCCGTTGAATCATGGACACAAAATTATAAGGAATTTTTGGAGAGAGAAATGGAGGCGGTAAAAGCTCCTAAAACTCCAGTAAAGGGTAAACCCAAGAAAGTTGAACAGTTTATCGTTGACTATAAAGAATATCATACCGATACAACTGTTCATTTTGCAATTGAATGCACTCCTGGATTCCTATCCAAGTGTAAAGATATTGAAAAGCAATTCAAACTCTCAACTACGGTATCTATTAATAATATGCATATGTTTGGTGTGAATGGTAAGATTCAACGATATAATACGGTTGAAATGATTATGCGAGAATTTTATACCAAGCGCCTTTGTATGTATGATGATAGAAAGAAATATCTTTTGGATGAACTCCAACATCATATTAATCTTATTAGTAATAAGGTACGATTCATTCTTATGGTTGTAAACGATGAATTGATTGTTAATAAGAGAAAACGAGCTGATATCGAAAAGGATTTGGAGAAACATAAATTTCCTCGTTTGGCAGCGAAGTTTAATGATGAAGGTGATGAAGATGGTGAGGATAAAGGAACATCTAATGATACATCTTATAACTATCTCCTTACTATGCCTATCTACCATCTCACCTTTGAGAAGATTGAAGAATTGAAAAAACAAAAACAAGAAAAAGAGGAAAATTATGATGCCTTTAGTATCATTCGCCCTGAGGATATTTGGAAGGAGGAATTAATTGAACTTAAACAAGTATTGGAAAAAGAAGAAATTAAGGAAGAGAGTAAACCGGTGAAGAAAGTAAATAAAAAGAAGAAATAATATTATTTTATAAAAATTGATTGGGAGATAGAAAATTAATTAATTTACAATCAACCCCAATAGTGCCGGACACACATTCTCGATTAACGTTATTTTCTCTATTTGTGTTCGGCGCTATTAATTTGGCAAAGCCAATATAAATTATCTGTGAAATTATCTGTGAAATTATCTGCGAAAACGGTTTATATTGGCTTTGCCAAATAATATTCGCGAACCAGTTCACCGAAGGTATATCTTTTGGCGAAGCCAATATAAACGGTAAGACCTTGAAAAAGGCTAAGCCTTTTT
>JACCDR010792702.1_pt1 | contig 16738 bp, 28 predicted proteins | sample 7446431 | NCBI WGS metagenome assembly JACCDR01 (sample SAMN15323443, study PRJNA562643) | freshwater metagenome | isolation source: river surface water | place: USA:Blue River Watershed | collected 2017-08-17 | reverse complement strand
GCCGCCTCAACGGAGGACCGAAGTCTTCCTAACGCTGGCCGACACTGGTCCGAATGATGACATTACCCACCACGAACGCACCCGGAGACGATCCTGGTGCGTTCTCTTTCCAGAAACCCTAATAGAATCAACCACTTATAAGTCATTGATTCCATTGAAATTTCCAATTATTGACTCTGCTCTAAAACTACTGTAAAATATATAATAGACTAGCGTTTATTTAACATTAGTAATAGAGGTTACAAATGATCTACCTAAAGTGTCCCAAACGATTCAAAGAATTTGCTTGGCAATGCATTGAATACCTTGGTATGGAGAATCTCAAGGGTGATATTGAAATCACCACTAACAAGAGTCTTCGCGCTTACTACGGCCTGGCCTGGGGCGACCGAGAAGAAGTGGAGATTGAAATCTCTACCTTTGGTAAACACAATCTGAAACAACTCAGGTCGACCATCGCGCACGAACTGGTACACGCCCGACAGTATCTCACTGGCCAACTATATAATGGATACGGTCATCACGGCACCACGGTGTTTAAAGGTCGCGCATACAATCACTACATGGACGCAGACAAGCAACCGTGGGAACGTGAAGCAGAAAAACTTGAAAAAGAGATGATGGACTTTTTCTTCCCCGAATAAGAGAACACTATATTATGATATTGGTCAGAGAGCCCGCTAAAGTATCTATGGAATTTGCGTTCTGTAGTAGACCCTTTTGTACTGGACAACTGATCTTCTCCAATGTGTCATATCTGACACACCCTCCGCAGTACCCACACGTATGCAATGTATGTGCTGAAATGGAGACACTGAACGCGGTGTACCCTAAACTTGTATATGATTACGCTGATCCAGAACACCCTCTTACTTAAACAGGAAACTTTGTTATGAAAAAAATACTCTCCTCTGCAATTGCAGCGATTGTTCTGTCTTCTACCCTGACCGCCTGTGGCACCAAGGTTGAAGTACCTCCCGCGCACGTAGGCAAGGTTCTCACCAAGAACGGATACGCGCCTGGTACCATATCACCCAGTAAATTCCGACTACAACCCTGTATGGCCTATTGTGATCGCCTGGTGTTGTTACAGGCGAATGATAGTGGGTTCAAGGAGACAATGACCGTCTTCATGCCGAAAGATAAAATGAATCTGGACGTTGAAGTTCGTGGCACCTTGAGTATTCCCACCACTGAAGTAGTGGTTAATGCGATCTACGACCGAGTTACCTCCCAACCCGTGGAAGGAGAAAGGGAGATGAGCATAATCACCACCGGAACAGTCTATGATATCTATGGTCGTCAGGCTCTACGTGGTATCGTTCGAAGTGAGATTGTGAAGTACCAGATTTCAGACGTACTGGAACAACGCGAGGCGATTGGTGCAAACATCCACGCTGCGGTGCAGAAGAAGATGAAAGCCACAGATACTCCGTTGATCGTGTCTCGTTTTGAGTTGGCGGACGTCCAACCTCCTAAGGTCATTGTTGACGCACAACAAAAGGCGAAGGAACGTGAGATTGATATCCAACAAGCTGAAGCTGATGCGCAGGTGAAGATGGTTGAGGCTGAGAAGGACCTTGAAGTCGCGAAGAAAGAACGCCTGGTCGACCGAGAGAAAGCTGAAGCGATTGCAGAACAGAACCAAATCGCGGCAGACAGTATTACTCCTGAGGTACTTGAGTACAAACGTCTGGAGACCGCAAAGGAAATCTACCAGGCTTTGGCCCAGAGTAATAACGTGATCATTGTGCCCGCGGATGCGAGTTCATTCACCAACATTGGCGAGTCTGCGGTGTTCGCACGACAAATGGCCAAAGAACTGAAAGGTAATCAGTAATGCTGGACTTCAATATCAGTAACCTACTTTTCGGAGTTGGACCCACCTTCATGACATTGTTGGTGGGACTGACAATCTTCACCTACATTATTTCCGAGTTTAACTGGAAACAGACCTTCAAACGCATGTGGTCTTACCATTACGGCCTACTTGTGTTATTGTTGTTCGCAATGTCATTCATGACATATGGACCGCGTATCAAGGTCAATAGTGAAGTGAATAAAGTTCCCTATCAACCTGGCACCTCAGATTTCATTCCTGGAAAACCATTAATCGATCATGTGGACCGCAGGGGACAGTTTGACAATAAACTTCAGGATCGTCCCATTGAAATGGATGCGAGGGAACGTATCAGCGAGGAAATGTCTTCTCGGGATTACTGGCGCACCCGTAACACACCCTTGTCGGAGGAAGAATGATCGGCCGATCCGTATCTGATCGCCTTATGGTGAGTGGGGAAAGTTATCTAATTCTTTACCCCGCTTCGGTCGGTTATTGGCGCCAGGCGACATGGTATGAACCCTCTCCTTATACGTTAGGAGGATGGCATGACGGGTACGACACCAGACTTAGATATTCCGACCGAGTGGAATGGTATGTAGAACTGCCCACGATAAACAAGGAAAACAAATGAAAGTTATTATTGCAGGCGGCCGAGAATTCGTGCCGTATAAAGAACACACCCAATGGCTGGTAGAGAACCTTCTGGCCATTGACCCAGAACTGGTGATCACCGGGGGTGCAAAGGGTGCAGACGCATTTGGACACTCTGTAGCGACCAATCTACATATACCCGCTGTCGAAGTTATCGCTAATTGGAACAAACACGGCAAGGCTGCGGGTCCTATTCGCAATAAGGCCATGGCCCTTCTTGGCGATCTTCTAATTGTGTTTCCTGGAGGCACAGGCACCCAGAACATGATTGACACGATGAAAAAACAAAAGAAACCGATCTTGTCTTACGAACGTCAAGTGGACCTTTCCTGGTTTCTTGAAACCCTTGAACTGGATTTTAGTAAGGACTCATGATGAAAATACGATTAATAGGACACACCGTTCCAATGTTGTCTATATCCATAGACGAGTCAATTGAGAACATGACTGATCTTGTGGTGTACTGCGCCCGAGTATCGAATCCCTCCAATCAGGGCAATAAAGAGACTGCTGACAGACTGGTTAAGTACCTGATCGATCACAAACATTGGTCACCCTTTGAAATGGTGTCCCTATGTCTGGAGATTGAAACCACTCGTGATATCGCCAGGCAGATACTACGCCACCGATCATTCTCATTCCAAGAATTCTCACAACGGTACGCTGACCCCACTAAAGAACTGGACTTTGTACTACGCGAGGGTCGTTTGCAGGACCAGAAGAATCGCCAGAACAGTATCAAAACGTCTGACGCAGATTTACAGGCCGCCTGGCACGAGAAACAGGAAGCACTCATTGACCTGGCCAAAGAGACATATCAGTGGGCCATCGAAAATGGTATTGCGAAGGAATGCGCTAGGGCCGTCCTGCCCGAAGGTAACACTGTGAGTCGCCTGTACATGAATGGCACCCTACGCAGTTGGATCCATTACTTGGATTTGCGTATGGCGAACGGTACTCAAGAGGAACACCGTGAGATTGCTCGCGCCTGTGCAGAGGTTATATCGACGGTTTTTCGTCTTCCTGAGACTCTTGGTGAGAATGGTCATTAAAATCAATAGCTTACGCGCTTGACTTATGGTACCATTTTGATATAATGGTACTGTATGAGAAAGAACACGTTAGAAAAACTGATCAAATGTCGCGAAAGCCTGGTTTCCCATGTTATGCGCGGCAATCGAATTAGTGAGAAGAACCAACGCTCGCTCGACTTGATTGACAGGTACTCTGAATTGCAGGACCTGGCTCGAATTGAGGGTGTTTGGAGAGAATTCTGTCGCCGATATGGTTACAGTGAAAGTCATGATGTGTATGATTATTTCGCATGAAAATACCAAATTTTATTAAAAACCACCCCGTTCTGTTAGATACGTACAATTTCGCATTGGACGCTCATACTAATCGAATGGAAGACGGTAAACCCCAACTAAGGAAATTCTCAGGTGTGCCTTATATCACGCACCCTGTGGCCGTCCTTGGCGTCCTATTGCACAATAACCTAGGTGATCTAGGTATGTGGCAGGCCGCATTGTTGCATGATGTGGTCGAGGATACGCTTGTAGAACTCCCTGAAATCAGGGAACGGTTCGGGGAGGACGTTGCGTACCTTGTCGAAGGTTTAACGAAAAAATCTCTGGGTAGTCCCGATAGTCGCGCCATACGGAAAGAAATGGACCGTGAGGCCTATGCGTCCTATTGCGCTCGGGTACAGACGGTGAAGGTTGCAGACATATATCACAATACGTTGTCAGCGGGTTCTGAAGGTAAGGACGACTGGGCAATGATGTGGTTGAATGAGGCCGAGAGTCTTCTCAGTGCCCTGATGTTGGCTGACGAAAATCTTCTAGACCGTACTATTGAACTTGTAAAGACGGCCAAAAAATTCAGGAGTAAGTAAGGAGTACCATGATGGTACAGGTAGTAGGAAAAGACACCTCGGTTGTAAAACGAGTGACTTGCCGCAATTGTTCATCTGTGTTAGAATATGTTCCAGGTGAAGTAAAATCGCGATCTGGCAAAGACTATTCTGGCGGCCCTGATGGCAAAGAATGGATTGACTGTCCGTGTTGCGGTAAGGAAGTAACACTAAAATCTTGGTGATGTATGCACTACAATTGCAAAGTGTGCCACGGTAATATAACTTACGTGGACGAAAAAACCAAACTATGGGAAAACTGTGAGAGTTGCCTTTATACTCAACTATTGGAGTTGGTGGCTTCGGCTGCCTGGCAAACCATCGACCCTCAGTTCTTAGAAACCCCCGCACAGAAAAGACTTTACAACGCCCTGCGCAAATTGGGTCAACATTTAGGATACGCCTGATGTGTTCTGTGTATTTACTACCCACATTGGGACTTATCTACACCATAGCGGTTGTTTGTTGGGGCGCATATGGCGCCCGTCAGGCATATGGTAAAAGATACAAATGAACATCTTCATGTTGGACTCAGACCCGAAACAGGCGGCTAGATACCTAGGTGACTGTCACGTTGTCAAGATGATACTTGAATGTGATCAAATGCTCAAGACGGGTATGGTCGGACCTAATGAAAAGGTCGGTTATAAGAACCATCCCTGTAGCGTTTGGTGTCGCGCCTCCAAGGCGAACTACCGATGGCTTATCGATCATATGACAGAGATGCTCAAAGAGTACACCCGTAGATACGGTAAGGTCCACGCCTATCAAGACAAACCCAAAACATATTCTCTGTTATGCAAACCTGTGTCCCGAGGACTAACTCCTGCGGCCCAGTGTATGCCTGATGAATTCAAGAACGCGGACCCTGTACTGGCGTACCGTGCGTACTATCGATACAAGGCCGACTCCCTCGTTCGTGGATTGAGTTGGTACAAAGACAGAACGCGAGTCCCCGACTGGTGGTAACCCATGTCCAGAAGACAACAACCTTACAGTACCTTTATGTTCTCCGAGAAACGTGGTCTTGCCTGTTTGGATCAAGGAGACAATATTTACTACGTCTGTAATGGAGATTGGTTCGGCCGCAGGGAAGGCGACACGTTTTGGATGCAAGTGCCTCATATGAACGAGGAAGTTCCTGTCACCGTCGATGATTGGGTGGAGAAGGATCTGATGAACTTAAACCACGACGAACGAATGAGTTGGTATCTACCGTACGGAATGAATGTGTGGGAACAGTTCCACGACTTGTTTGAACAAGAAATGTATGACTTTGAAGACGAGATACCATTCTAATGTCTAAGTTTGATGAACCCGAAAGAGTGTATCCTGATACCCTGACGGATGAAGAATATAAACAAATGTGCGTGAAGGGTATGGATTCAGGGTACACTTTACCTCGATACCTGGCCGAACGGTTGCATAACGCCCGGCGAGAACTTGCTGAACTAAGGGAGTTTGCTCGTGACTGCGCAGATAATTGGGACTGTGATACTGGCGCGAATCTGGTGCATCATCCCCATTGCCGATCTTGTGCCGCATATAGATTGACTTCGATCTTAAAACCTGTCGATAAACCTAAACGCGATTATGTGGATGTTGAAACCTGGCACGGTACGACAAGGGTGGTATTACTTGGTGTTGATGAAAACTACGGGTTAAAAGAATGAACTTAAAAGATGAATGGTTAAAGACTTCTCGGGTATTGAAGTATGAGGAGTGGCTTGAAGATAAGGTGGAAACCCTTAATGAGAAGTGGAAAGATTCCAGTTTCTGGCAACACCATTGGAATAATGAGTCAACTACCGCCAAGGCTGAACTACGTGCCATGCGAAGTGTCGCTTTTGGTTATCGACGAGCACTTGAAACCCTTCTAAACGGAGATTTTGTTCTTCAACCCGAATCTCATGATATGCGCCGGCGATTCATTAAGGCGCCTCTATCCGAACAAATACCAGAGTATCGCGGGCAATGAGCAGAGAAGTTACCGAAGAAGATACCACGGATCAGTTACTTGACTATTTAGGCCAGGATTGCGAATGGGCAGCAGAAATCGTGCGAAAACGCCTCAAGGCTCTGGAGGGTGCGCTACTGACCGAGCAGCAGGAGGTAACCAACAAGCAGTATGAGGAGACTTGCCGACAATTTGAGTCTACCGTGGAAAGTCTTGAGCGCGAACTATCCACCCTGCGGGAGTCGATGCGGTGGATACCTGTTAGCGAGCGTTTGCCGGAAGAAGAAAACGAATATCTTATTTTCGATGGCGCTGAAATATGGCATGGCAGCTTTGCAGCTGGTCAGTTCAGCGAGTTAGCAACCAGTGACCCGCTATTCGACGTAACCCACTGGATGCCCATCCCCCAACCACCAGAGCAGGATACAGGGAAATGAGCGAGCATACCGAACTATCTAGCCGAATGATTGCCCGAGCAGATTTAGATAATTTGCCCGCTAATCATGAATTGCGCACGAAAGCCGCAAGGCTGGATATAGCAACGGCCAAATACTATGCCGAAGCGCAAGAGTGCAGCGTACAAGAATTTATGGGCTGCTGGGCGAGAGCCCGTAGAGCGTGGAGCGACTACACAGGAGAGCCGCTGCTATGAGTAAGCAAAAACCAGCAGCATGGCTTCACTGTGACCGACCAGAAGCGGACGTTGTTACCGATAAGGTTAAGCATGTGTGGGGCGAGGTGGCTGTCGGCAGTCTCGCGGCATACTCAATACCGCTGTATGCCATAGACATAGACGCAATGGTGAGCCGGTTCCTGAGCTGGACGCTGCCGAAGGACTTTGCGCCCGATGGTCGCGTCAAGTTCGACAGAGTATTTCTTGTATTTGATGGTTTTGACGGCGCGAAAACCGCAGATATATCTGAAATGCCTGCTCACTTCTGGCCCACTGGAACAAACCTATTTACCGCTGAACAGGCTAAAGTAATGATAGAGCACATACTTGGAGGCGAGCATGAATAACGTAGTTGAACTGGACAGGCAGCGCCCCCATCGCACGACCGCAATTACATGCGGTTTTTGTGAGTGGAAATGGGTTGCGGTATATTCAGAAGGCACCAAGGCGCTCCAGTGCCCGCTTTGCCACCAATGGGTTAATGAATTTGGCACGCATATATCAAAACATGTGCGGTATGACGATTACGCCGCACTACTCGCCCGCGTGGAGGCTGCCGAAAGTGAAGTAACGCGCCTGCAAAATGAATTACGCAATGGTTTTGCAAAAGCCCGCGACGATATGCGCGTGATGCTTGAATTGCAGGATGTTATCAATGCTTTAAAAGGCGAGCTATCCACCCTGCGGGAGTCGATGCGGTGGATACCAGTCACCGAGCAGGTTGAGATTGTAACGAGGTCAATACTGTTTGCTGATTGTGGTGCTGATATGGATTGGCAAGACAATTTACATCTTGGCGAGGCAGCGATAAAAGCATACCGCCCCATAGTACAGCATTGGCGCAACGATGCTTTAGAGGCAGCCGCAAAAATAGCCGAGCGGTATGGAGTTGGCGATGCAGCCTATGACATACGAGAGATGATAAAGCCAACAACTTGGACACCAACACCAGAGGACAGCAGCGATGAGTGAGCCTAACAGCACAAAGCACTTGATTGACAAGCTCCAAGCCGAGAACGCCGAGCTACTCGCCAAAGTAGAAACAGCGAAAGCTGAATCAAAAAACTGGCAGCATTCGATGGGGCTTGCTATCGAGGAGCGCGATGAAACAATCGCAGACCTTGAATACGAGCGGGAGTCGATGCCGGTATTGATTGGTTATATCGGCACAGACACGATAGAAATGCTAAAAGACAAAAGGGTTGGTATTAAATACATCAGACCAGATAACTTTAATAATTGGGGTGAGGCTATTTACATCTACCCACCTAAAACATCAAAGGAAAGCAGCGATGAAACCCGAAACTGATGGCTTACATCCACACCATGACGGACAGCGGGCAGCAGTCAAAGCCGAAAACGCCGAGTTGCGTAGGCGGGCTGAAAACGTCCACCAGAGGATGACTGACGACACTGACGATGATTGTGGCGCACAGACAGTGAGCCGCAGGGAGTGTGAGCATGGCAGTTTAGCTCGCAAGTGCCTGATATGTGAGCTAGAAGCCGAGAACGCCGAGCTACTCGCCAAAGTAGAAACAGCGAAAGCTGAATCAAAAAACTGGCAGCATTCGATGGGGCTTGCTATCGAGGAGCGCGATGAAACAATCGCAGACCTTGAACACGAGCTATCCACCCTGCGGGAGTCGATGCCTGTGTGCGTAGGGTATGTCGAAAAATATGATATTGAAATTCTACGCAGCTATGAAATTGATCAGGATATTGAATTATACATCTGCAAAGAAAATAGCCCGTTGCAAAAATATCCAATCTACGTCGACCCAACCAAACCACCAGAGGCCAGCAGCTCGCGGGAGATAACGGGAACATGATTGATTTTCTAATACAGTTGGTGTTTTTTGTCTTTACGGCCATGGTCGCGCTTCTGGGACTATTCGCCATCTTATTCTTGATCTTTCTAGCCAGTGTTGCCATAGTTGCGTTAAAGGATCGAATACAGAAACGGTATAAACTAATACTCAGGAGATTTAAGTAATGCCAACAGGATACACTGCGGCCATAAAGGACGATATCACATTTGAACAGTACGCCCTCGGCTGCGCGAGGGCCTTTGGTGCCCTGATTGACATGCGGGACCTTCCCTCAGGCGCGCCTATAGTCGAGGAGAAACCCACCACATATCACCTGGATCGTATAGACGAGTATAATGATACTCTCGCTCGTATGCGTCTTATGTCCGAGGAAGAAATAAACGCGGCCGCGGATAAAGAATATCTCACGAATGAAAATCACCGTCTGGAGAGAGTTGAGGCGAACCGAATTCTCATAGAGAAATACAAGGACATGTTACAGAAAGCTAAGGACTATGTTCCTCCTTCACCCGAACACAAAGAGTTCCGGGCGTTCATGATAGAACAACTGGAGTCCTCCATTAAACATGATGACATGTCAGAATACTACAAAGAACCCTGCACCAAGTTAACAGGACATGAATGGTTGCACCAAAAAATTAGTGCGATACAGACCTCCCTTGACTACCATACCGAACATTATGTGAAGGAAGTAGAAAGGGTCGCCAAGAGAAATGAGTGGGTACGATTACTCAAAGAGAGTCTAAATGGAAAATAAACTGCCTCCTGGAGTTGAAATCGTAGGCCAGACGTTTCGTGTAACAGACTTTATTGTTTATTCAGAACATTTCCGCAAACAAGGGAAAAAATTACCTATGATAAAGATTCGTGATAACTTGGGTACGACATTTGATGAATGGCATACCGAAAATAAAATCAGGCCAGCGGGTTTGTCGATCTCTATTGCTCGTATGGCCTGGAATCACCAACAGGAGAGAATCGACCTGTTGGAGGAAGAAGTCCGACAACTGGAACGAAAGTGTTCCAACCTGATAGATTCATTTGATGACCTTTCTGAAAGATACCTTAGAAAGGTGTACGATCCTATTGGTTAAGTGGTCATGATGTATAAATAGAGGTCACCATATGATAATAATAAGAGTACAACGTGGCCACTGCATTCACCTTAGGACTAGAACCTGCTAAGACATTCGCGCCTGCGGCCCTAAAAAAGGATTTAACTACAATCGTGAAAGGCTTCCCGAACAAGGAAGCCTTTTTTGCGGATGAAAAGTGGTCCAAGAAAAATAACTCACAGTGGGCCATCAAAGTCGGAGAACCCAACTTCGCCTATCTCAAGAAAACCTATAAACTCCCTGAGAAGACCAAGAAAGTATTGCATCAACCCGTGAATGGGTTCCAGATCAAATGGATGCTTTCCAGTAAGAAAGCCAACACCAATGCGGCTGACGCTAAGACTACCCGTATGCAAGAACTCGGTTCTGCATGGATCATGCGTCGAGCAATCAATGATAACATTCGTTACAAAGATTGGCAAGACATCCGCCGCGATAAAAAATACCCCGAACTCGTAAAGATATACCCAGCCGTTGACGATAGTAGCGAATGGTTGCAGGGTTACTACGCCCAACAGAAACGTATGTTAGAGGAGTTTGCAAATGAGAAGTTCACCGAATATGTCCGAGAAGGCGGTTTCATGGACTATATCAGTCATCTGGTGGCCAAGAAATTTGGTATCTCCAAAAAGGACACATGGAACCCAGCCGACATTTGGTTGATACAGAATGAAAAGAAGGTGATGACTGAGATTGACAAACTCATGGCTGGAAACAAGACCCAGACCATCATAGAGTTAAACGCAATACTCCGGAAGATGTTCAAGAACCGAGTGGTTGTGGGTATATCTCTTAAGAAGGTCTCCGGTAAAGTCGCCCGTTATGAGGAATTCAACGTATCTGATACCGATCTGGGTACAAACTACACCTACAATTATGTCAAATCCACCATTGCATTGACGTATAACAAAGACGTAGGTGAATTCGGAACACAGGACACCAAGGTGGTTGTGGGGGGTCACGGATCAGAGTACCAGTTCCAGATCAAGGGTAACGATAGTGCTGGTATGTCCAACCTCAAGTTCGAACCTACCGCCAAAGGTGCGACCTCCGCGCGGGTGGGTAAGGCGCCTGTGGACATGGTACAAGAGTTGATGAAAGACAACAAGATGAAATTTGTCAATAACCACAACCTATATCCGAAGACTGTGGAAGCCTTCAATAAGGAATCTACTAAATATGTGAAGATGTTTGACTTTGTGAAAACCAAGGTCGAGACTAGGATAAACAATTCTAAGGAATTCCAGGCCAACATATTGGCTGGATTAACTTCGTCTAAGTCGAACCACATTGCGGTTTCGAAGTTGATGCAGATACATTTCCTATATGAGTTGTTAAATTTGGACAAGAAGTCCCGTGACCAGATAATGACTGATATGGTGTTTATCGCATCCAAAAAGGGCGTTCGATTCGGACCATTTGGAAAGTTGTATTGATGCGGTACACAGAACGAGAACATAAGGTGTTTGGAAAACCTAACCTACTGGACCAGTCTATAGTCCATAGGGCAGGTAATCCCACAGAACAAGAGATATATCAAGCGAGGTGGGTGTGGTATCACACCATACTGGCTGTAGAAATATTCTTAACCAACGTACTACTGGTGGCGTTACTGGTAGTGGAGATAGTAAAATGAAGTCATTTAAAGAAATGGTAAATGCAACAAAAGGTCCTAAGGCTAAGAACGACCGGGAACTCCGAAGACTTATGAATCTTCCGATCAAGGATTGGACAAAAGAAGATCACGCTTGGGCAAAATCTGTTGGCCTAATTCCTCCTAAGGATTAATATGTTATCATTTACATCCTACATCACAGAACAAAAAAATACTCATTTAACCCATGTGGAGGATGCTGTCATCTATGGTGGTGTAAATGGTGCTCGCCAGGCCATTACGTCTCTCCAAAGTATCCGAGACATGTTGGCCGGCCACAAAGAGGGTAAGGTGTCTGTAAAGTGGGATGGTGCCCCGGCGATATTCGCGGGTATCGATCCTTCTGATGGTAAATTCTTTGTCGCCAAAAAGGGTATATTCAACAAGAACCCTAAGATATACAAGACTGAATCGCAAATAGACTCTGAACTTTCTGGTGAGTTGGCCTCCAAATTCAAAGACGCCCTGAGATATCTACCAGAACTGGGTATCAAGGGTGTCATTCAAGGCGACTTCCTGTTCAGTCAATCCGATCTGAAACGAGAGAAGATCGACGGAGAACAATACGTCACCTTCCATCCTAATACCATAGTGTATGCTGTACCCGTAAAGAGTGCCCAGTCTCTAACCAAAGCCAAACTGGGCATAGTGTGGCACACCACGTACACCGGTGATACCTTCGAAACCATGACGGCCTCATTTGGGGTTGACATGTCCAAATTGAAACACTCCAACAACGTCTGGTCCCAAGACGCGATGTTAAAGGACCTGACCTCCGCGACATTGACTGTGGAAGAGTCCAAAGAAATCAGTCAACTGTTGTCATTCGCGGGTCGTCTATTCCAAGATATCGCCGGCAACGTACTTCGCACCATTGAGAACAACCCTATCTTAGCGCAACACATAGAACAGTACAATAACATCTATGTTCGGAAGGGTGCGGGTATAAAAGACACCAAACAACATGTGGAGAGATTGGTATCTTGGATTCACGCCAAGTATGAGAAAGAGGCATCTACCAAGAAGTCCATTACAGGTAAGTCTGCGGTTAACCAGAAACGCGAGGCACTACTGTCATTCTTCTCCAACAAGAACAAGGTCCAACTGAAAAAGATATTTGACCTCCAGAAACTCCTGGTACAGATCAAACTACGTCTGATACCTAAACTTAACAAATTGACCAGCGCCAAGACCTTTGTACGCACCGGTAACGGTTTCAAAGTGACCGGATCCGAGGGGTTTGTTGCAATCGACTCTCTCACCGGAGGGGCATTGAAACTGGTGGATCGTATGGAGTTCAGTCATAATAACTTTAACACCTCTATTATCAAGGGTTGGCAGTCACCGTCAAGAAACTAATTGTATAAATACCCTCATTGGTGTGAACAACTATATCATATGGGATAACCAGGAGAATAAAAATAGTGCGCAAAAACGTATCCGAAGCGTTTGTCTACCTTAAAAAGGAAGACCTTCCCCCTAAAGTCAAGAAACTCACAGATAAAATCTGGAAAATCTGTCGAGCCCACAAAGCCAATCCTAGAGTCTCCGTAGAACTGATCCGCGGCACAGTATATGATATCAACGTAGAGATGGGTAGGGATTATGACGAAAAATGGCCAGGCCTTATAGACGAACTGTGGGCCCTGATACCTTGGGGCAACAAAGACAGAACAATCCAACTTTCAACGCAAGCTTTTATACATCCTGCTCCAACTCACACAATTTCAGAAGAATCTATTATGGAAAAATCTAATAAGAAAATCTCATTCAAAGACTTCCTGGCCGTCGATTACGTACCAGGTGAACCAGAACAGGTTAAACTGAACGCGAAGAAACGCAAGAAAGACTGCGCCACCGGGAACACCAACGAATCTATCGATGAAGCGGTTGGTGAATCCTCTGAAAAAATCTATGTTCGCGCAATACAAAGAACCCTAGACCAATATGGTTCTAAGGGTAAATTGTCAGACTCCGAACTGGACGACCTGTTCAATATGGTTCGTTCTGGCGTTACCGAAAACCTCTCCGAAGCCGGTGTATTGAATTTCACACAACGCCGGGCCCGCGCAATGCAATTAAGAAAGAATAAAAATAAAGTGAAAATGGGTGCTAGGCGTCAAAAAAACAAAGTGGCTGATAGATCGAGGTTGGTGAACAGATCGAAACGGGACGTTCGATCCTCTCTATTCAGAAAATTATCCCGGGGTAAATCTAAGGGTGAAGTGCCTCTTGGTCAAAGGGTGGCCATTGATCGGCGCCTAGCACGTATGGGTAAACGAATCGAACGAATAGCGATGCGTATGTTGCCTAAGGTACGTAAGATGGATATAGACCGCAAGACCAACCGAAACAAGGGAACACAGAAATAATACATTATGAAATTCCGTAGTTTTAAACATCACATAGATGAAAGTGCGTCCTCAGTCGCCTTTACTTTTGGTAGGTTCAATCCTCCCACCATAGGTCATGGTAAACTGATGGACAAACTGGCTGAGGTTGCTGGCAAGGGTAGTTACAGAGTCTATTTGTCCCAGTCTCAGGATCCTGCAAAGAATCCTTTGCACTATATGGACAAGATCAAGAATGTCCGTAAGATGTTTCCTAAACACGCCAGGTCCATTATTGCCGATAAGAAGGCTAAGACCGCAATCGAAGTGTTGGTGAGTCTGTTTGATGCTGGTTATAAAAATGTCACCATGGTGGTTGGTGCAGACCGAGTTACTGAGTTTGAAATCATACTTAACAAGTATAACGGTGTAAAGGCGCGCCACGGTTTCTATAACTTCGAAACGATCAAAGTGGTGTCTGCTGGTGAACGCGACCCCGATGCCGAAGGTGTGGAAGGTGTGTCAGCATCCAAACAACGAGAATTTGTGAAGAAGAACGATTTCACTTCGTTCTCCCAAGGTGTACCTAAGACCATGGCCACCAAGGATGTCAAGAAATTGTTCAATGACATTCGTATTGGTATGGGACTAAAAGAGAAATACCAGTTTAAACGTCACATAGAATTGGAACCTTTATCAGAAACCCGCGAGAAGTATATAAAGGGTGCCCTGTTCGAACTGGGTGATAAAGTTAAACTGAAAGAGTCTGGTAAAGAGGGTGTCGTATCTTGGTTAGGTTCCAACTATCTTATTGTGGAACTGGACGAAGGTAAGAAATGTAGAGTGTGGTTGGAATCTGCCATAAGAATAGATCCAACCGATGCTGTTGAAATTACCAAGACTGAGATACGTAGGGAAAAAGAGGCTGATGCTAGAAAACACGCTAGCATGATAAAACGCGCAATGTTGCGAAAGGCACTAAACAGAAGAAGAATAAGAGGTTATTAATGTCATTCACCAAAGACCAGTTAGACAAACTAAGAGACCACTACTCAGGTATAAAGACCATCGATCCTAGTAGTGAGAATGGTAAGAAATTCCTTAGTTTCGTACACAACCAAAAAGACGATGCTTTGAAGTCTTTGGCTGGTGCCAAGATCAACTTTGTTAGTATGTTGGCAAAGAACGAATTGAAACGCCGGGGTATCAAAGAAGAAAGTGAACTGCATGAAATAAGTCTCAAATCCAAACTATATTACATTGGTCGTGCTGGTGCTGATATGGAAAAACGAAAGGCCTCAGCTACGGATGATCTAAATAGAACCGCAAGTTCTAACGATGCGGATGAAGTTCGACGTTCCCAACTAAGTTACAACAAGAAAACCGACAAGAACATAAGAAGACAAATAAAAGTGGACGGTGTTATGCGAAAACTAACCAACGAAAGTGCGGAAATTGACTCCCTTGTAGACAAGGTGGAGGACCTGAGTTCTGACGACCTTTCTAAACTTAAGAACCTTTTGAAGAATATGGACCCTACCATAAAAGAAAAGGTTATGTCCCATGTGGATAAGAAGTATTGGGAAGTTCTGGGCATCGATGAAGCCACCTATTACGACTCTGGATGGCATAAGGCGCAGGGAACGTCATCAAAGGACTTTGTGAAGGATAAATCCGGCGCAAAACACGGAATGAAGTCTAAGGTCCGTCACTTGGCCAGACTGGGACTCAAGAAAGCGGCAGATGACTCAGAAGATCGTCCAGTTCACTCAACCTATAAGAAACTGAAGGCCGGTAAAGACGTTGAGTGGTTGACTCGCGTATCCGAAGAAACCATCAATGAAGTTCGTCATCCTCTGGCGGACCATGACTACCACCGTAAGTCAGAAGAACAACTACGTTATATCGCAAAGGATGCCGGCGAAGCCGCTCGTGCCATGCAGAACCATAACGTAGACGCCGAGAACAAATATCGCGACCAGGCCTCTGATGCCAATACCGTGATGTATTTCCGTAAGAAATACTTCAAGGGTGGAAAGATGCCTAACTGGTACGCTAAGAAGTACGGCCACAAGGTTTCCGAATCTGTTGAAACGGTTAACGAATTGTCTACCGATCTACTGCGTCGATACATGGACAAATCCCATAAAGACGAACTAAAACATGACCGTAAGGCCATGAAGGCGCTGAAAGGAAATGACGCATCCACTGTCACTCCAAAACAGATCGCGAAGTTCAAGAAACACGATTACAAAGCCCTGAATAGGTACCAAGGTCGAAATGTCGCTCGTCATAAACTTCATATGCGTGGTGTGAAGGAAAGTTCTGATGACGCACCAAAATACAAAAGGGACAAGGACGGCCGAGAGGTTTGGGACAAGGAAACTTCTTCCAAGATACTCCAACACACCGGTAAGAATATGAATGATACCGCAGATCGTACCCTCGACCAAAGACGCCATGCGTACAAACCAGTTAAAGAATCCTCCGGCGAATCTTCCACATCACACATTCAACAACGCGGTCGTTTGGCCGTGAAGTATAAGAAAAAGAGAGCTGAGGAAGCCCTTAGGGCCAAGAAACGTAGTATGAAAGAGGGAACGCGAAGTAATGACTATGCTGATGATTTCAGTAAATCGGACCTAACTAAACGCCGTAAGTCAAAAAAGAATTCGGATTTAGTTAAAGCGAGATATAAAAGCAACAATTATGCTGATGATTTCAGTAAATAGGACCTAGCTAAACGCCGTAAGTCTAAACAAATTGGAAAG
>JACCDR011958522.1_pt1 | contig 16739 bp, 33 predicted proteins | sample 7446431 | NCBI WGS metagenome assembly JACCDR01 (sample SAMN15323443, study PRJNA562643) | freshwater metagenome | isolation source: river surface water | place: USA:Blue River Watershed | collected 2017-08-17 | reverse complement strand
GTTGGGTGCCGCACGTGAGGAAATAGCTCGTGGTGTAGCGGAATCCGAATACGTTGTGATAAATAGCCGTTTGGACGTAGCTATAGGGGACGCCGCTGCTATTATCCGCAGTGAGCGGATACGCCGGGGTGATAGGGCGCGGATATTTGAAAATCTGGTAGGTTAATTAGAGGGGCTTTGAAAGCCCCTTTTTTAATACGTAAAACGCTACGGTTCTAGGGTATCGGGTACGACGGCTGTAGGCGGTAGCTCCTGCTGGCGGACACATAGCTAGTTCTGCTGGAGTTGGTAGCGGAAAGTCGTATGTGATAGGAGTGCTGCGTCGATTTATGGTGGCTGGTATTAATTCATACCTGGAAGTGCTTAGGGTATACAAGAAGTCTGATACTACATAATCATACTCGGGTGAGTGTGAATCCAGTACTTCTAGATAATCTGCCATAGAATGGGCTAGCCAGTTCATTAATTTATCGTATATGGCTGCTCTTTGTAGATTCGTTTTTTGTGGCAGTATTTGATCTATCAGATCTCTTATTATTTCTGGGTGTCCGTGCCAATAGTGTGGCGGAGGTAATGGAAAATTAACACCCAGGTCAAAATATGTTTGTGTAAAATGGTTTACCAGTATATAGCGTGTCATTCATCGTATGTATACATTTTACGTATATATAGCTGATTTACCTGGAATAGGTAGTACTGGTGTGATAGTGGCCATTGTGTGGAATTGGTGGCGTGTCCCACATGTAGGTCTCCGGTGGCCGCAAAAAGCCACAGATGCAGCAATTCATGCCCTAGAGAAGTGCACGAGATATCCGTGCATTTTGGTGGTATGTGTACGTACATCCGTACGATTTCATTTTGTGGTGGATAAGTTAAGCCTAGTAGGTAATGTGGTATTTCTGGTGCAGTAAACTTATCCGACTGCCACACGAGTTGTGTTTGACTGAGTAGTTGAATAAATCGTGTGGGGCTTTGCGGAAGCGGTGACTGCGACATTACCTCTATAAAAGAAGCTATGTAGGTATCTGTGTGCGTGTATGGTGATCGGCATTCTTGCAGGTATGCTGTACGATCGAATGTGGGTGGCTGACACTCTATATAGTGCGACGTGCGGCACGATATGAGTAACAGGATTAATAGGCTAAGTAAGTATCTCATGGCCTGTTGGTGTTATCAGTATCGTGTGTTCGGCTTGAGCCGTTAGAGAGCGATCTGATGTAATGGCCTCCCATTCATTCCGGAAGTGTATTTGGGGAGAGCCAGCAGTAAGTATGGGCTCTATCGTAAATATCATTCCTGGTACCATTTTAATACCTGTTTTGGGTGTGCCGATGTGTGAGACAAACGGTGGCTGGTGGAAAGTCTTGCCTATTCCGTGTCCCACGAATTCCTTGATTATTCGGTGATTGTGTGCTGTGGCGTGCTGGTGGATCGCTGCACCTATATCGCCCAGGTATGCTCCGGGTCGACACTGAGCTATTCCTATGGATAGACACTCTTCGGTCAGGGTTATGAGTTGCTGTGCCGCAGGAGTGGGGGTACCTACTGTGTAGGTTCTGGAGGTATCTCCATGATATCCATTTAGCAGTGGAGTGACGTCTATATTGACGATGTCCCCGTCGTTTAGTGGGATGTGATTGGGAAATCCGTGACACACTACTTCATTCACAGAAGTGCAGATGTGGTGGGGAAAAGGGGTTTTATTGCGACCTTGGTAACCTAGTGGCGCTGATGTGGCTCCGTGTTGGGTGGTCCATTCGGCAGCTAGTTGGTCTAGGTGTGCGGTAGTGACACCTGGGACAATGTGGTTGCTTAGGTATGAAAGCAGAAGGGCTGCCAGTTTCCCAGCAGCCCGCATGCCCTCTATATCTTGAGTATTGGCTAAATACACTAATTTCTCCTGGATAGCGTTTTGGTAAGCAGATGGTCGTAATCATCTACGCCAAAGTAGTCTTTGGCTACCGTCTTGAGTGTTTTATACATTTTAGATTCAAATGCATCTGCTATGGCGTCTACCCCTGGAGTAAGTCCGGATACCCCTATATTATCTCTTAATCCTTGGAAAAGTTCGGCCCTAAATATTTCCACGATACCACGAATAGCTGTATCATCTGTTGCGGATGAGGAGTTGAGGAAAGAGGCTAGGCGGCCTTTATCTCCAGCTAGCTTATCATATAGGTTTTCGGCGTATTCGGATGCTAGTTCTGCTGCTTCGGTGGGTTCCATTAGCGTACCTCTTGTTGTAATTCGCTTAGTTTATCATTTAACTCTAGCAGCTCTTGCTTTAGTTTATCTTTCTTTTGCTGTAGTTTTTTAGCAGTTTCTATAGCTAGAATGCGGCGGTGCATTTCTTTCTTTTGGGAAGGACTAAGTGCGTCCCACTTGAGGTGCGGCTCTAGGTCTTCTTGGTATTTCCTTAGCCTTTTCTGGTAAGCTTCATCGGTTTCAGCTTGATATGGAGATTCGATAGCTATGGAGTTTATGGAGGCTGCTGGTCTTACCCAGTAAGAATCCGGATCAACTCCTTGTGACTTGGCTTCTGAAATAAGCTGTTCACAAAATTGCCTTAGGGTTATGGTACCTAGCTTATAGGTCCAGCGGGACTCTGTTTTGTCTATTTTTGGTCCTTCGCCTAAGATTTTCTTTAATAACTTGCGTGTTATATTTTTGGTTTTAACTAGCGGCTTGGGTTTAACCGGCTTGGGTCCTTTGGGTGGGTGGATTATTTCTTCCATTTATTTTTTCCTCTATATATTGCTTTAGTAAGTAGGCGTGTCCTGCTGGGCGCGATGGGTCCGCAAATGCCGCTTCAGTATCTTGCTGATCCCAGTATACATCAAAATCAAATAGATAAACATCAGTTATGGTCAGTATATCCATTATCGTATTGATGGGTGATTGGCAATACCGATCTAGCTTTTGTCGGTAGGCTGGGCGATAGATTTGGGCTCTGGCTTGTAGATAATCTAATTTGCCTAGTTCCTTAATATAGGAAAAGGATGGCTTCACCCCTTTACCCATAGGGTATCGGTGTGGTACTGGGTCATTTAGACCGGCATCACGCCACTTCAACCATTCTTTTGGAGAGTTTTCGTGCTGAGGATAGACCTGGGCAAACTTATAGAAATTCTCTACGTTACGAGCTTGAAGTCCATATAATTCTATCGGGCCTTGATTCATGAATGGAGAAAATGCCTGACCGAAATCGGTAGACGTGGAAGTGGTATTTACTTTAAATGCATTGGGTGGTATGAGTGAGCGATCTCTGGGCCCCCATAAATATATCTGCTTTAATCCCATTGAAATAGCTCCTCTACTACCAGCTCTTGATCTTCCGTGATTTCCCCTGCATATGACGTGTAGTCATTTCTGATATGGGCCAGGAATTCTTCTATTTCGCTGTGGGTTATAGGTAGATGTTCTCTCATTCCCAATCCCAGTCAACGTCTACTTCTGCAAGAATATTAGGCTCTGGCAGTTCTATGGTAGCCAGAGTACACGGCTGTGGTGGGCCTAATGATATCTCACAGCACAGATTTCCTGCCTTTATCTTAAAGTTTTGGTTGAATGGCTTGTGCACTCGTATTTGCATCTAAATCCTCATCCGACCATTCTACTAGTTCTGGTGCTTCCAGTTCTTTTAGGTCGGAATTTTGTTCGATAAAGTCTTTGTATATTGCCGCAAATCGCCGATTTGATGGATACACGGTATTTGTGATTTGTGATAAAATATCGTAAAGCTTGGAACTGGTCACTCGCAATCCTCCCAATCAACCAACTCTGGTGCCAGAAGCTCTTCTTCTGAAGGGATAGTTTTAACAGTAAACTCCACCCATGTGGAGTCTATCTGCATATTAACAATATACTCCTGGAGTGCCCTTTTCAGATCAATCATCATTACAGTACTGCCTTTTTACCTGCGGAAAGCATATCCGCTGAAATCCTAAAAAAATTACCCTCAGCCGTAAGTAGTTCACCCAGCATTAATTGTGAGTGTGATGGCGTCTCGCCTCGCTTTAGGGTGGCATTTTGCTCGGCAATTCGCGCTTGTACGGCCATTACCATAGCCCAGCTAGATAGTACATCCGAAAAGTTTAGGAGGACTTCATCTTCACGAGTCCACTCGGTTATGGGTGCGACTCTATTTAGTCGCTTTATAGCTAAATCAATATAGGAGTTTACGTTTCCTAATGAATACACTGCGCTATGTGGGTTTGCGCCCAAGCGTTTATATGTAACTTCTGTCAGCCAATCTTGCATGTGTCACCTCTGGCCCTAGTATGCAAAGCAAAAGCGCGGGAACGCCCGCGCTTTCAACGTCCGGCTGTACGCCGCTTCACTTGACTTTTGCCATTAATTCCAGGTATTTTGATTCAGATGCTGCACCAACTAGCGAATCTACTGGAGTACCGTCCTTAATGGCAACTACCATTGGAATACCTCGGACTCCAAATTGAGCGGCTAAATCAGCTTGCTCATCAACATTTACTTCCACTACCTCTACACCGGATTTTGCTGCAGCAGACTTTACGATAGGGGCTACCGCATGGCATGGTCCGCACCAGTCTGCCCAAAACTTGAGAACGACATTTTTGTTTGTTAAATCCATTTTTACCATCCTTTTGGAATCTTACCAACTAAGCAGTTTATTGTGTTTTTATGCCAAGGCATAGACATTGCCAGCTCACCACGGCTATTTAGCCCCTCTTCATCTGGCCAATATGGCGTTTGGCCGGGAGTGAGAGTATGTAGGCCGGATTGAAAGGGGCCGATTATTTGAGTGTGTGCTGCAGTCCTACAACCCAGTAGGTTGGTAAACGCCTGAGCAAACTCTTTACCTTCTGTGCCGTGAAATGTGGAGCAGGTTCTGAACCACCAGGTAGAGTTGGGCGTGAGGGCTCGACCTGCAGCATGCAGGAGTGGGTATAGGTGATTGAATGGTCTGAGTGAGTGTATACTCAGGTATTCTTCACCTATTGCAGCAATACCAGGTGCCCCGTGCCCCCAAAACTGAACCTCGGTTGGTTTGGTTTCTGCTACAATATTAAGGGCTTCCGTCCACAAGTATACGGGGTATACTTCATCTAGAGCCCTGAATGTCCGGTATAGTGAAGCACCCAGTGCCCAACTTCGAGTTAGCCATCCTTTGGGATCGGTGGCATCATACAGCATTATTCTTGACACTTATTAACTCCACAATGTGCTTTTTAATAAAAGCATTAAGTTCATGGTCTGCTGAGTAGAATGTACGACAACTGTATTTGCTAGAGAAATCCAGTAAATCTTTAAGGAATTCTGGTTGTCCTGGGTGATTTCTGAATGAGTGTGTGGTGACCTTTCCGCGTTTGCAACTTACTGATGCAAATACCCTTCCTTGGGAATTTATTAACTTAATGAGATAAGCTCCCTGTATACCGAAAGCCCCGGTCATTCAAACTCCGGATCTAGGCGAGCTTCTAGTTCTAGCACTCTGGCTTCCAATTCCCTAATGGTTCCAATTAGCTCTTTCATGCTAATTAGTTCATCATTAACCTTAATCTTGGTATCGCACTCATCTACCGTTAATTTATTCGTTCCGTCTGACCCTCGTATCTCTAGTAGAGAAGTGGGTTGGGATTGAAGCGTCCCCCACTCAATGTGGTTGCTTGAACCAGTAATATATAGCTTTTCGCAATCTGAATTGTAGATTAAGTCTCCGTAATTTAATGCCATTTTATCTCCTCCGAATCTGCATTAAGCTCATCTACCTCTCCGCAAATAGAAGCAACCTTCTTTTCTAGTGATTCTAGTTTGCTGGTCAAATCACCTATTTGCTTTAAGCTCTCCCTTACGGAGATCCAGACTCCATTTAACTTTACCATTACATCGGTCTCGTCCCATGAGCCATATGAATACGAATTTCCCTTAAACATCAGCACCGAATTATCATTTCTATCCTTGATAACTATAAACTCATCACTACTGTTGTTCTCGCATAATACTCCGTCAGGCGCAATAGTTAGTCGCATTTCATACTCCGTATGGCGTGTAGGAGAATGTAATATTGATGTCTCCTACGCTATTTTTGATTAGCTCCTTAAAGTCCGCTTCGGAACCAAGGTCTAGGACGGCGCCGCCCTTAATAACACGCCAAAGGCCTAGCTGCTGCAGGATATCCATTTTATTTATAATAAGGTGTGTGGCCGAACCGCGCCTTAGTTGCTTGGCTAGGAAATCAATATTTAGGTAATTGACCTGTCGGCGGCGACCGGTTGTGGCTCCAAACTCTGCACCAGCATCACCTATACGGTCTAATAGTGGATCTTCTTTGTTTTGGAAGATTTTATTACCTACATAGGTATCATATGCCTTAGCTACTGCATAGATATTATAGATGGAACGGTGTGATATTCCGTTATTGATTAACCCGCCTACACCACAGTGTGATGAGGTTACATATGGGTATGAGTCACTATCTATGTCCAGACCTAGTGACTGTGCCCCTTCTGCCAGGATGGTGGCACCTGCATTTTCATCTAGCCAATCATGAAAATTAACCAAGTATGGGGCTAAAGTATCGCTTGACTCAGCCCTCAAGCCAGTGCGAGCGTATTTGTCCCTGTAGCATGGACCAACACCCAAGCGCGTGGTGCCAATCTTGGATTCTGACACCTCCTCACTTCGATGAGCGTCCGTAACTATATGTGCATTATGTGCTACCTTTACACAGTCGTGCACTCGGGGGTTAAATTGCTTTAGGTAGTCCAATTCTTTTATAAAATCTCGCTCATGGACTACACAGCCTGATCCTATAAATGATGGTATACCTATTGCTGCCCCAGTAGGAATGAGGTGCGTTATAACTTTTTGGCCATCTATATAAAAGGTGTGTCCTGCATTATGTGAACCATTGAAACGCATGGTATGGGAGTACCGGCCACTCATAAGCAAGGAAAATGTTACCTTGCTTTTGCCTTCATCTCCAAAACCAACGCCCTGAACCATATCAACTCTCATCACTAACCTCTGGTATGTATTTAACGATTGTAGTTTCCCCGCCTTCTTTACGTTCTTTTAGCATGCGATTAATTGCGTGGCCCTCTTTCATATAAACCCAATAATGGGGGTTATTTTTCCTAACCACTATAAATAATTCAGATGGCGGCGGACCATCATGACTGCTTGTAGATGACATCTTCACTCCTTAAAGGATAAACTTTATTTAATGCCCATAGGGTCACATCTTTGTAGTGTGTGCTTATTACAGGTATTTGATATATCCAGGCCGTAGGGCTATTTATGAAGTTTATGAGTACTTGACCTACGATGTCTCCGTACGCTCTCGGATATACCTCTTCGCATTTAGCTATTTTACCAGGTTTCAAGTTTTGGATTTGCACCGTAATACCATATACGTGGTAGGGTGGCGGTGGATGAACATACCCATAGTGGTAAGTGGGGTAAAACACATTTGTGTAATAAGTATTTGTGCTTGTGTAATAAGTATTTGCGCTGAACGTGTAATAGCTCATGTTTATCAATATGATGTGCAACAAAACGCAAAAAAACCTCAATCTTACTGGTTTTTAGCCAATTCGCTTGTGTAAAATCTACTTTTAAGCGAAAAACGTAAATTAATCAGTAATATTGAGGTTTTATGTCGTTTTTTGGTATAAATCAGGGTGCTTGTGTTAAATCGGCCAGTAGCTCTGGTTCACCTAGAACTACCCACTTATCTTGCATCTGTGCAAATTTCAACATAGTAAGCAGGTGCTTGGTTTCACCTGCTCTTGACAGTCCTACGGCCTCAAATATACCGTAACCCAGGTCAGAATGCGGCGGGGCTAGTGGCCCACAATGGTTTATTGTCATGTTAATATTGATGCCAACTTGTGCAAAGTGCTGTGTAACTAGGCGCACATGCTCTTCGCTAAGCACGCAAGTTTCGTGCTTAAGGTCTTGATTTGTATGGTAATTTGTTGTAGCACAACCTAGCGTCAATAATAGTAATAGGATCAAGTGGCGCATTTAAGTTCCTCTATGTGTAGCTTGAGGCCATCGACCCCGCCGTCTTTAAGAATGGCCAATACATGTGATACGAATTCAGGTGAGCGGACATCGAACCCAGGAAAATCCTCGGCATTAACTTCAGTCACCCTTTTATTGTCAATCCTGATAATCCAGTGTGACTTCTTTTTATCCCATGACATACCATAGCATGGGGCCACGTGATTTACATAATCAAATTCTTCTGTGTCTGACTTGCTAAGTAAAAACTCCCTTAGCTCCTCAGATAGCATTTCCTTGCTCATGCTGGTGGCCCCTCTTCCAACCTAATGCGAATCTCTTCTTCGCGCTGGACGATATATTCGGTCTTTGAATCTACCTTTAACTTCATACCCAGGTATGTATTGATAAATACGACATCTCCTACCTTTAGGGTCATACCAATGAAACGCTTGCCCTCAACATCGTATTTGCCATCACCTACAGCCAATACCCTGGCTTTGGTAAGAGCTTTCTCTTGTGCTGCTAGTGGGATTTCGATACCACCACGCGATGATTCTTTGATTACCTCTAGCAAAACATTGTCATATAAAGGACGATAATTATTGGTGCTTGACATGTTACTTACTCCTGCTCTTTAGTATATGTCTGGCTGCTGCGATTCCACTACAGCCAGCTTGTGCAAATGAGTTGGTGTGGCCACTCATATCACCTACTATGTATAGGCCACCTACGGTGGATTCCATATCTTTGGTTAGATTGAATATTGCTGTATTTATCCTGGCCTCCGGGGCAAATACCGTTCCACGCCTCTTTGCCCCTGGAATAAGCGTTAGCAATTTGCTAAGTCCATCTACTAGACCAGCATATTCTGGCACTGGGGCCAGAACTGATTCACCGGCTAACCACCTACTTACAGGCTCTCGTAGTAGCTGTTCGTCAGCTAGGACGTTTGCAATTTTTACTAGCCGAACCGCGTCAGATAACGCATTTTTGCTATAAAATCTCTTTAAAAGGAAACAACTGGCATTGTGTGTGATCTTTCCTGTAATGTTTCTAACATTGGATGTTTTAATATCATCCACGTTTTCCATCTCCACTATACCACGGCATGTTAGAACCGAAGTCCTGTAGTCGTCAAATGATACCCTGAAGTTTGATGAGCCAAATTCAGAAAGTGCTTTTTCAGGGAATTCAAGCCTAATGCCCAAATCGAAGTGAGGTGAGCTACGTTGCAGATCGAGGCTTTGTAGTGCTGATTCAGCCCAGTGTGCTCCGCCCCTGCCCAGAGCCAGGATGCACTTTTTGGCAGTAAAAACCTTATTATCTGATGTGTATAATTGAAAGTTACTACCCGATTTATCTATCTTTTCAATCCTACAGTTAGATTTAAGCTCTATCCTGGTTTGCAGATCCTTTTGCACTGATTTCTCTATCTGAATCATTTTTTCAGAAGAAATTATGTGTGTGGTGGGTTCAAATACGGAAAATCCTAGGTTACTTATCTTTAGCAGTTCCTTTTTGCCCAGCTTTCCACGAACCACTTTTGCTTTTCCCTTCATGTGGCTGTGTAGGTGACCCATGAAAGCTTTAAATAAAACAGGGTTTAGTACATCACCACCAAACCCTGGATCTTCAAAAATTCTGACATCTGATTTGGCTGAGCCTCCAAACCATCCGTTGGAAACATTCCTGCTATCATGTAATCTCTTGACCTGCTCGATAAGCAGTACTGACATTTTTGACTTTTTGGTTATCTCCATAGCGGCTAGAAGGCCAGCTGCGCCAGCCCCCACAATTGCTACATCATATATCATTTTACTGGGTCCTTATGGGCGGATGAAAGCCATTCTGATAGAATCTGGGATAATAGAACTGCATCCCCTTGCTCCAAAATAGCACTCATGACGGTCACAGACCGATCATCTTTAGGACCTCTCATAGTAATTTGTAGTTTGCTGCCATCAACAGTTATTCTATCGCTTAGTTCGATATAGCTACTGTTATCCAACTGTATTGCTTTTAGAAACATTTTGTCCTATACTAGATTTTGGTTATTACAGTGATACTTTAGTTTGGAGCCCGCTGCCGCCATTACTTTGTCTGGATACTGTAGTGACTCTAGAGGCATTTCCCTCTTATTTCGTAGAGCCTCTCGGTAAGCAGTTTCGCCTAAATTATACATCGTAAGTGCGACTTTTTCAATATTATAGTCGTGCGTGTACTTAAGTAAATCTGTTGCAACATCAATCATATGTGAAAGGTGTGCTGCAGCACCCCATATGGAGCTTATTGGATCATTTAGATCATTTACGCCGTAATGTTTTGCAACTTGTGGCATCAGCTGCATTAGTCCCTGAGCACCAGCCCCTGAAGTAGCGCATACGTTGCCGCCCGATTCTACAGCAGCCATACCACGCAAAATATCCTCAGAAACTCCATGTGCTGCAGCCGCTGCGGTGAAAGCCCGGTCTATTTGCTCTATTAGGGATGAGTCTAAAGAAGCTCGCGGAGCAGCCCGCTGCTCCCTAATCTGGGTAAGTAAATCCCCAGAAGGGATTAGAACCTTTTGACCTATCTGTAACTTGGTGGGATCTACGCCCTTATTGGCATCTAGCAGATCTTGTAGTATGAGACCCTCTTTTTGGGCCAGAGGGTGAGACTTTAGTATCTTTTGGAATGTATCGCCACTCTTGATGGTATACTCTTCTGAAGTAGCTAGCTTTAAAAACCTATCAAATTCCCTTTCTATTGAAAATGTCATCGGCTCACTCCTATGAAATCAATCCATTCCTGGGGTATATCCCTGATATTGGAAAATACCCCCCTTACTGGGGTCGTCGGCCTTGCTAGCAGAGGCATTCTGGCCTCCTCCGGAGTTCTATCACCTTTGCGCTGATTGCATGGAAAGCAAGCTGCTACACAGTTTAGATATGACGTATTACCACCCCTGGAAGAAGGCATGATGTGGTCTATAGTTAGGTCATTTTTCCTTTGGCATCCACAATATACGCACGTATATTTATCACGTATAAGAACTTGTTTTCTATGGAACCTAGTGCTTATAGTGAATGGATTACCAGGAAAAGCCCTGGATGTTAGCCGTATTACTGCCATATCATATTCGGTCTGTGCATCATCATAGAATGACAGTATTTCAGCGACCTGTCGCCCTACAACCAGCTGAATGGCCCTCTTCCAGGAAACTACGCGAATGGGTGCATAATTTCGATCCAATAGTAAAACACTTCTCTGGTGGCTCATGGTTTTATTCGCTTGAAATCAAAATTTGGTGCAACGTCTAATTTATCTTTACGCCAATTTGTATGTGTACTTACGCCAGCCCTTACAGCGCCTGCTACATTATGTGAGTATAATTGGTCATCTGGCAAGAAGGTGGCTGGTATTTTATACTTGGCAGTGAGATCTGCTACTAGTTGCTTGAGTGTGGCATACTGGGCATCGGTGTACCTGGTAAAATGCGTGTACCCACGGTATTGTGGCACTACATCATATAGGTGAGTGTCTGACTCTCGGCAATAAGCTACCCCATAGATGTCGGATAGAACACCATCTTTTAACTTTAGCGGCCCCAGACCACTAATCTCTATACCTATAGATGAAGCCGACTCGGTTGCATTAGAGTAGCTGCCATTGCCAGATGGCCCCAGGTGATAGGCCCAGTGCTCTGGGTTAAAGAGCTGGTATGCTGTGCCGTCACGAGCTATTACAAAAGCAGTGCTTACCTGGCTTTTGGTGAGAGTGGCTAGGTCTCCTTTAAGGACACCCATGGTTTCATGTAGTACAACCCTCTTTTTAGCACGTACTTCCTTGATAAAGTGCTTGTGATTTGGGAGTGTAAGTGCTTTTACATAAGGGAATACACCTTCGCTAACCTTATACTTATTTCCGTTTGAATCTACCAAATTTTTGGCAAAGTCGGCTTCCATATCAGCTATTTTGTATGCCCTCATATAATGCTCCTTATAACTTCAATATTTGACCCTATTATACTTAAAAAAACGCATAGGATATTGGTCTCTTTCTGATTTTACAATTTCTGGATTTGGATCTTCTGGCTGCCACTGTTGTGGATCTAATTTAGGAAATCTAGTGTCGCCATCTATTTGAGCCATTATTTCAGTAAGATATATATGATCAGCCGCTGCTAGGGCGGCTCGATATAGGTATTCTCCGCCTATTACCCATACTTCTGGAGAGTGATTTAGGCCCTCCAGTATGTTCTTAACCCAGATGGTAGTGGGTGAACCTTCTGGTAACTGTGGTGGTTCACGGGAGCTTAGTACTATATTAGTCCTCCCTTTTAGGCCACCTCCCATGCTATCATAAGTTTTGCGTCCCATAAGTACGGTTTTGCCTTTAGTTAGGGCTACGAAGTGGCGCATATCTGTAGGGCAGTTCCATGGTATGCCGCCGTCTTTGCCTATAATACCATTGGTTGATTTTGCTGCTATTAGATTTATCATAGTGGTTTTACCTGTAGAACCTGACTTGCGACACCAGCATAGTCAAGATTTCTGGCTATAGGTGCAACCATAGCTTTAATTAGCAAATTCATTCGGATTTTAGCAGCCTCCTCTTTAGATTTGCCCCTGGTGGCCTCTAGAATTTGCAATCTTTCTCGATTCAAATTTATCGAACGCTGCACTTCATCCCACTCTGACTGCCACCATTGTTCTTCAGACCACCACTCCCTTGGTGGCTCATCATAATTTTCATTTCGGGCCCAACAAACCTCTTTCGGATCCCAAATAACGCTGTGTATTCGACTATTCCTTATGGTAACAACGCCATCTATGCTGGTGCCGTCAGTCAATGTGATATGAGCATCATACCAACCGTCCAAGAAATATCCATGACCCGGTTGTTCAATAGAAATTTCCCATGGTACTTGATCACCTATTTTATAGGTTTCGCAAACATCATTTCCGGTTTTGAATTGGGCTTCTCGGAAACCCATACTATCATCACTGCTTACTACTGTAGTGAAACTCCCCATTTGCTTACCTCAATATATTGGTTCGCCGCGAATCAACCTTTTGCGATCCTGTTCTGGGAACATTTGCAAAAACTCTATAATCTTTAGACCTAGCCAATCGCCCTCTTTCAAGCAAAGTTTTTCGCAGAACTCTAGATCTGAATTACGGACATTTAAATCATCTAGCACTAGGTGGAGCCTCCCGCCTGCACCATTATTGGGCATGGAGTAATACTCACTCATGGCCTCTGCAAATGTCAATGGCGTGTGTGTTAGAAGCAGTTCTTTTGCTTGATCTTTATGCTTTTCATTCATACTGCTATCGGTGCCTCGATTTTAGGATGCGACTTATAGTCAATTATCTTGAAATGCTCGTACCTAAAATCATCTATGTTTTTAATGGATGGGTCTAGTTCTAACCTAGGAAAGAAATATGGGGTTCTGCTTATTTGTAATTTAGCTTGTTCTGTGTGGTTGGAGTAGATATGTGTATCGTTTGTGCACATAATCAATTTCCCTGGCTTACGACCAATTATCTGAGCAATCATATAAGTTAATAGCGAGTAGCTTGCTATATTAAATGGCGCGCCAAGGATCTCATCGCATGATCTTTGGATTAAATGACAATTCAATTTCTCATTAAAAATAGTAAACTGAAACGCAAAGTGGCACGGAGGTAGGTGCATTTCCGGCAAGTCCCCCACATTCCACGCTGAGACTAAGTGCCTGCGGCTATAAGGTGCCGTCTTCAGAGATTCGATAACATTCGCTATCTGATCTACTTCTTTGCCATCAGAATTTAGCCACTTGCGCCACTGCACACCATATACTGGTCCTAGGTCTCCATTTTGGTCGGCCCACTCATCCCAAATATGCACATTATTATCTTGCAAATACTTGATATTTGAGTCACCTCGTAACATCCACAGTAGCTCGTGAGCCACACCCTTAAAGTAAACCTTCTTGGTAGTAATTAGCGGAAAAGAGTCCTCTAAATTAAACTCTAATACCGCACCTGGAATCATGATGGTGCCCACACCTGTACGGTCTACCCTAGATTCCCCATTTTCTAAAATATACTTCAATAAATCCAAATAGCCCTGCTCTCCGTAACCTACAAACATCAAACACCCGCCTTTGTATAACCATTGAATATAGCTACCCGATCTAACCATTGTGTGAATTCTGTAATACTTTTAGTATGCTTACTCATATTACATTCAGTGCATGCCGTCGCACAATTGCTGTACTTATATCCAATTGAATTATCTATTCGATCAATTCCATTATATAGGTACCCTCCATCCCTAGGTGGTTTTTTGCTATTTTTCTGATGTAGCTTGCTAGGTGGGAGTCCGCAATAAGAACAGTTACTGCTTGTAATAAGCTTAAATTGTTCAAGAGTTAACTGAAACTCTCTACCATCCCTATTTGCACACCTTTTATATGCACGATATACAGAGCGCAGTGAAGAATCGGTGGCTGCCTCTAAAGCAAGACAGCCGCAGGATTTGGCTGATTTAATTTTACTAGAACTTAAGTTCTTAACTTTACCGCACTCGCATCTTACAGTCCAAAAGTGAGTTATCCTGTCTGATACTATCCTCTTTTCTGCATATCCGGTCACTGTCAATAATTCGAATTTTTTCCCCAACAGGTCTTCCAATCATTCTCCTTCCAGCTCCTTAACAGTGCTGTTTACTAGAAATGCATTTATTTCATCTTCTGTGTGTCCACTCGTTTCTGGAACCCAACTTAGTTTTTTAGGACTGAACTTCATAAGGTCGCACAAAGCGCGGACATTCTCTTCATTAAATAGTGTGTGCGTTCTGGAATGGAATTCTGTGGAGAATGACTCTATGCGGTCTAACTTACCACGCTTCTCTAGCTGAGAATAACACCATTCTAGTGAAGAACTAAATAGATAGCATAGGTCTGGCTTTATCTGCTGTGCATAATCGAGCATCTTGCACAAATCTGCATCCTCTGGCAGTACATGATCTCGTTCCAGAGCAGTGTGGTATACGTAAGTGCTTATAGTGCCACGATCAGATATAACTATCTTGCCTAGAGCCAATGCCTTGGTTATTTGCTCTATATGTTGCGCTCGGTCTGCTAAAAATAGGAATAGGGCTGCTCGGTCTGCTATAGCAGACTCAGGATTTAGCAGTAGCTCCCTAATTGAGGTGCATATGGCCGAATGTGGGCTTCCCGGTTCTTTAGTCAGCCAAACATCGTACCCTAGGTCTGTTAGGGCTGTCGCTAGTTTTTTGGCGTGAGTGCTTTTTCCTGTACCCTCTCCGCCCTCCAATAGAATATACATGTTACACCTTATAGAAATTCTTAATATAGGTCTTCCTGTGCATAGGTGTGGGCCCATGCTTCAGTAGCGCAGCCAGATGTGCGTCACTATAGTAGCCGCTGTTTTTCTCAAATTGAAAATCAGGATACTTGGCGGAGTACTCAATCATTTGACGTCTTTGAGCACACTTGGCAATTATTGATGCTGCACTAATGGTTTTACAGTACAGGTCACCTTTTATTAGGCAAGAGCTAGTCATACCAGGCGGTACATTGGGTATGGGAAAATTTCCATCGAAAATAACATCCAACTCTGATATGGGTGCCTCGCCTGCCCTTAGCACATCGCCCATTACTCTGAGCTTGGCGTGGTGAGCCGACTCGGCATCAACTGTCTCTGGCAATATCTCTTTGAGCACCCACCAGACGGCCCGTGATTTTATTACCCCCTCAAGTTCGAACCGCCTCTTATCAGTAAGTTTCTTACTATCATTTAGCCCCGGTATGGTGCTAAAATCGAAATTTATAGGAAAAATGACCCCACAGACAAACAGGCTGCCGCATAGATTGCCAGCGCCTGTTTCGTCCCATCCAATTAAATGTCTGCCCCTATTCCAACTTTCACTTTCCTTACTCATTTGTTCCTTATAGAATCTCGGATGCAATTTCTGCAAACGAGGAGCGCTCGCCCTTGTGTAGGGTTATGTGAGCGGCAGAAGGTTGATCGGCAAAAGCCTCGATTACGTGCCTTAGGCCAGATGAGTGCCAATCTAATTTGCCATTATCAATCTGCTGAAGGTCACCAGTCATAAATATTCGAGAATTATCACTTAGACGTGTGCACAGTGTCTTTATAGAGTGTGGCGACATGTTCTGAGCTTCCTCTACACAGACAATAGTATCTTTGAGGGAGCGACCGCGCATATATGTTTGCGGAACAATCTCAATCACACCATTTTCCCTCAACATATCTATATTGATTTTCTTATTCTCCCCCATTATAACATCAAGGCTATCATAGATGGAGTCTGAGAACTCGGCCATCTTCTCTTCTAGTGAACCTGGTAGGAATCCAATATCGTGCTCCATAGCCACAGGAGCTTTTACTATAATTATCTTCTTATATAGTTTCTGCTGCATTACCAGCTCCATTGCAGCTGCTATACACAGCAAGCTTTTGCCGGTACCAGCCTTACCCAACAAAGTAACTAGCGTAATTGATGGGTCGAGCAATGCCTCTAGAGCAAATGTTTGTTCGGCATTCTTGGGACGAATACCAAATGCTGTGTTGCTACCAGATACCCTGGTAAGTTTGCCGTTTTTCTTTATGGCCATCGCAGACTTGTTGGCTGACGATAGCAAGAAGAACTCGTTAGGCTTCCCTATGCCAAGCTCTGTATCTATAAAACCCTGCGAGTATAGCTGATCAATCTCATCGTCCAGTACAGAGATC
>JACCDR010076963.1_pt1 | contig 16739 bp, 19 predicted proteins | sample 7446431 | NCBI WGS metagenome assembly JACCDR01 (sample SAMN15323443, study PRJNA562643) | freshwater metagenome | isolation source: river surface water | place: USA:Blue River Watershed | collected 2017-08-17 | reverse complement strand
CTGGATACGCGAAAGCAGAAGGTGAGTTCCTTCTTTGGCTGCTCCATGCGTACAACGTTACCACCACGTCATGACGTTTGCAGTTAGAAACAGGCATTTATAGACGTTGTCAATACACGTTTCCCGTTGAGTTAACGCTCTAGTCCTGCGCTTGCTAATTGCGTGGGGAAGCGCCAAGGGTCTAAGCCTGATGACCAGGGCGCGGGGGCGTTCGAATCCCGACCCTTCCCGGGACAGACCCCCACGTCGCCGGATGCCCCCGCGCCCCAGTCGTCTCCGACGCTGGCGTGGGCAATTCGAAAGCTTCGCCAGGTCGTAACGACCATCGACCGCGGCAAGTACGAGGACAAGACGGACCTCGCCGCACTCGACATCAAGCGGAAGGCTTGCGGGGACCTCATCAAGGCAATTGGGGTCCGCGACGAACTAGACCACCTCCGCGAGCTAGCAGCGCAGCTCGAGGAGGACCGGGCCGAGCGCGCCGCATTGGAGTTGGGTGTCCAGTTCACGGACGAAGCTCCGCAACTCCCTAACCAGGGAAGCGGAGAGCCGCACTAGGGGACGACGGGGTGACCGCTACGTTGACCTCGCAGTCGAGCTCCGGGTGGTCCGGCAGGACCCGACGGGCAGGGAATTACTCCCCGGCAAGCCGCCTCTCCGCGTGGTCCGCACTGAGCGCCTCGGGGGTCGGTGGGACACTGTTCAGCGGAAGTTCACCGGTCCCGCGTCTCGATACCTCGTCTGGCACGTCTCCGAGATTCAGGCCGGGGCGATTCTCGGACAAGACCCCAAGCAGACCCGCACCCTCCTCTACAGCGCAGAGGGCGGAGGGAAGACCGAGATGCTAGCCATGTGGGGCATCGTTCAGGTCATCCGCCTGGCGGTGCTCGGCGTGTTTGTGGCTGGCGGAGCGACCGCTCCCACCCACGAGCGGCTCCAGACTCTCGTCAAGGCGGTCCGCGGGCGCATCCCCACCGCAGACGCCCGGAGCCCCCAGCCTGGCGCATGGGCCACCTGGTTTACTGATGCCCGTGAGCTCCGGTTCGTCACCGGGCACGTCATCCAGTTTCGCTCCACGAAGAAGCAATCGAGCGCCACCGGGTCACCGGTCCAGGGGTTCACCTGGGGATTTTCGATGGACGACGAAATCCAGGACACCGCCGAGAACGGCGCTGACCCGGACATCGAGGCTCGTCTCCGAGGCGTCAAGACGTCTCGCCGAATGGCAACCGCCACGGCGAAGGACTCCTACAACTGGCGCACCCAGCGGGATAAGTGGCTCACCTCGCAGGACTGGGGCCGGCTCTCTATCCCCTACAGCGAAAACCCCTTCGTCTGGCCCGAGCACTGGGAGCGGATGCGGCGAAACATGTCCCCGCGCGAGTGGCAGCGCCGGGGACTCGCGATGGACGTCGGCCCCGAGCGGATGCTCTACCACACGTGGAGCCGTGAGTTGAATCTCCGCCCGGTCCCGAGACTCGGCAAGAGCGACATCACCCCGCGGGTCGTTGGAGCTGCTGCCCTGGTAGGCCACGACCCCGGGAAGATCTTTGACGTCTCGCTCCTCCTCTTTGCCTACGAGGTGGAGGGCAAGCGCAACTGGTGGGTCCGCGACGAATTTACAACCGAGTCAACGACCATCGACCAGCACATCGCTGGCTTCAAGGCGCGCCTTCAGGATAAGTGGCAACTCCAATACCCTCAGCCTGAGGAGCCAAAGGCTCTCGTCCGCTGCGACCCGTACTCGGACTCCTCGGACAATCAGCCCGACCGGGGCGTTTACACAGCATGGAAGCTGGCGGGGTTTGACGCCCGCTCTGCCGCCTACAACGCTCGAGGCGAGGGTAAGGGGCGGGTCCCGAAAGAGGCTCGTATCGAGATGGTCTGCCGCCTCATCTGCAATGCGGCGGGGGAGCGGCGCCTATTCGTTGAGTGCGATGACCGTAGGCAGCCCGTAGCTCCGAAGCTCGTTGAGTCTATCGAGCTCTCCGAGCGAGACGAGGCCGGCAGGGCCGAGGCGCAGAGGAAAGACAAGCGAGACCTCAGCCACTGGACCGCCGCGCTTGGCTATGCCCTGTGGCCTTACGAGCGGCTCCGCGAGTTTGAGGGCGTCCGGTCTGCGCGGGGGCTCGTATGACCGTCTCTATCCTGGAGACGCTTGGAACGATGCCCAACGGCGAGGTTGCTCGCCTGGACGTCGATGGACTCCGGCGTTCAATGGAGCGGTGGCGCCCGAATCACAAGGACGAGGAGGCTCGTCGCAAGGAAACGAAGAAGCGGCTCGACCTCTACAAGGACCGCGGTCGCAAGTACATCGAAGATGCGGTCGATAAGGCGTACCGCAACCCGCAGTCGAGGGAGTGGCGGAAGGCACTTATCGAGTTCGCCGAGTTTCAGAATGTGACCAAGCGGGTCATTCGAGAGACCTCGACGGTTTACTCGGAGCCCGCTTCCCGGAAGCTCTCGAGCGCGTCTGCGACACTGAAGTACAAAGAGTTTCAGGAAGAGGTCTTCTACGACTTCAAACTCCGCAGCGTTAACCACTTCGGCAACCTGACAAATGACCTCCTCGTCTGGCCTGTGGTCAAGGACGGGGTCCCCGAGATGCGGGTGGTGACGCAGGACCGCTTCACCGCGATTCCCCATCCGCTCAATCCCCTAAAGCCGGTGATGTACGTCGTGGACCAGTTCCCCGACGGATACAACGTCAAGGTCACCGACCCGCACTACCTCGGTATGTCCGAGAAAGAGTGGGTCTACCTCGATAAAGACTGGCGGGTCATCTCCATCGAGGAGCACGGGCTCGACCGGATGCCTGCGCTTTTGTGGCATCGCCAGGTTCCCGACGAGTGCTTGCTCGACTGGTCTAGCGGGCGAGACCTCGTCTCCGCTCACCTCGCCGTTGCCCTGCTCAACGTGATGATGCTGAAGCATCAGAAGGGCGGGACGAGGGTCCCTTACGCCACGGGCGACACGTCCAACGTTCCCCGCAACCAGGCGATGGACGAGGAATCGCTTATCGAGGTGGGCGAGGGGGTCACGCTAAACACGCTCGACCTCGGAGCAGACCCGAGTTCGTTCATCGACGCAACCCGGGCAGTCATCAAGCAGATTGCCGCCAACTACGGCATCCCCGAGAGCGTTTTTGACCTCTCCTACCAGGCAACATCGGGTTTCGAGATTGAACTGAAGCGGTCCGGTCTCCGCGAGATTCGCCGCGACCAGATTCTCATCTTCCGCCCCTTCGAAAAGCAGCTCGCTGACCTGTGGGCTGTGGTTCTCGAGAAGGCCAACAGCGAATGGGCCTACTCGACCCAGGGCTGGGCTATCGACTTCGGGGAAATTGACACACCGCAAGAGCCGAACGCAAAACTCACCGTGTGGAAGGAGCTCGAGAACCTCGGGCTCATTAACCGCATCGACATGTACCGCCAGCTCAACCCGGAGGCAACGCCGGTCGAGGCTGCCGCGAAGGTCCAGTTCAATATGGAGATGCGCCTCGAGTGGCAGCGCATGTTCCAGGCGCAGCAGCAGCCACTAGACAGCAATCCGCGCGAGCCCGGCGGTCAGCCTCGGCCCGGGGGGCGGGTTACTGACGAGGAAGACGAAGAGGAGACGCTCCAGTGAGCGACTGGACTCTCCCAGGCGAGGCGTTCGAGTTCCTCGAGGAGCGGATGCTCACCGACGCCACCATTGTGGAGCTCGGCAGCGGGGAAGGTACCCGGCGCCTGGCCAGCATGTTCTCGGTCGTCTCGATTGAGCACGACCGACGCTTCATCGGCAAGCACCCTGCCGCGTACATCCACGCGCCCATCGTTGATGGCTGGTACGACACCCATGCGGTCAAGGCAGGGCTTCCTGCCGACTACGATTGCATCGTTATCGACGGTCCGCCGGGCAACGTAGGCCGGCTCGGGATGCTCGAGGCGCTCGACCTCTTCAAAAAGGTCCCGGTCCTCCTCGATGACGTCCATCGCCCCGAGGAGCAGCGCCTCCTGATGGGGCTCGTCGAGGCGTGGGGGCACACATCGTTCTCGGTTCATCACCTGAAGGGCGGGCGGGCGTTCGCCACGTTCGGCTGGGGGAATCTGTGAAGGTTGCGCACTACATCCCTGCCTACAACATGCAGGTCTCCGTCAACTCGGTGGCGCAAATCCTCCAGGACAGCGCGTCCCTGTTCGACGCAGGGCACAGGCATCACTTTTGGTCGCAACACAACTGCGACCTCATCTACATGCGGAACCATGCGCTCCACAAGGCGCTAACGGAAATCCGCGCCGACTACCTGTTCATGCAGGACTCGGACGTCTACTCGCCTGCCAAGGGCGGACCGGTCATTCGGCTGCTCAAGACGGCGCAGGAGACCGGGGCAACGCTCACGGGTGCAATCGTCTCCATGCGCACGAGACCACCCAAGGCGAACGTCTGGCCCTGCTACCCGGGCGAGATTTTCGAGGCGGACAAGATTGGGACCGGGATGGTCCTTATCGACCTGAACAAGGTCCGCGAGTGGTACGACGACTTCGACGAGCCCTGCTTTAGCAGGCTCTACACCACAGGGAAGTGTTTCGAGCCGAAGGTCGGCTCCGACATCTACTTCTCCTACGTCGTCCGCTCCAAGGGTGGGCTGATTGTCTGCGACGGGACCATCCCGACGGTCCACGTGGACACCACTGCGCCCTTGGAGTTCGACGGCGAAACAGTTCCGAACGAGGCGGATACCTCGGAGGCCACCAGGGCGGCCTAGGCCCTCGGGAGACAGCAATGAGTGACGACAACCAGCCCGAAGCACCAGATCAGGCAACGGTAACCCCTACCGAGGCTGAGAAGCCTGAACAGGAGCGAACCTTCTCCGCGAAAGAGGTTGAGGCGATTGTCAAAGACCGCCTGGCCCGAGCGAAGAGGGAGCCGAAGCCGGAGCAGAAGGCACAGCCGAAGAAAGAGGAAGCCTCCGCGCCGAGCGATGACCTCTCTTCCATCAAGGAGAGGCTCGCGTTTCAGGATGCCCTCGACGACCTGACCGACGGACTCGACTGGAAGCCATCGAAGGAGGACAGAGCGCTTTTGCGCTCCATGTTCAAGGCCGGTGGCGCTGAGCAAATGGCTGCGCTTGCGGAGCGACTGAAGGCAGGCGGGAACGGACCCGCCTCCTCGGCTGCGCCAGCAGTGGCTAGCCCACCCGGGAAACCATACGTGGAACCCAAGGGTGCGCCCAACTCACCAGCCGATGTCGTCGAAGAGAACCCCACCAAGTGGAGCCGCTCGTATATCGACCGGCTCAAGGCTGAGGGGACATTCACCAAGAAACTCGAGGCGTACTACGGCAGCGGTCAAGGAGGCCTCTTTCGGAAGCCCATCCCGAACGTGAGGTAGCCCAATGGCCGGTGAAACCACCAAAACCACCCTGACCGAACTCGTCAATGCCGAGTTCATCAACCCAGCAATCCAGCAGTACGCCATTGACTACACAGTGGCGGCACCATTCGTGAACTGGCTCGACCTCCGCGGCAAGGCCACGGCAGTGGGTTCGTTCCCGCGCTGGATTCTCGACACGATGAAGGAAGCCGCAGCGACCATCGGTGAAACCACCGACTTGACCGCAACTGCGCTGGAGACCACCGACGTTCAGATTACCGGCACCGAAATCGGCATCCGGCGAGACGTTACCGATGCGGCCCTCCAGGAGACCATCATCGGCTCTCAGCTCTTCACGTTCCTGGTCCAGGACGCTGGAGCTCTGGCAGCGGTCTCGCTCGATGACGACATCGTTGCGCTGTTCACCTCGTTCTCCAACTCGGTGGGGCAGGGGACCACGGACCTTGACCTTTCGGTCATGGTCGCGGCCCAGGCCCAGCTCCGTAAGCAGAAGATGCGCGGCTCGGGCGTCTACATCCTGGACGACCAGCAGGCGCACGACTACCAGACGGCCGTCGCAGCGACGACCGGGACCGTGGTTGGCGGACTGATGTCCATCCAGCAGGCGTCCATCGACTCGGGCTACCTGGGGACGTTCTTCACCTACCCCGTGTGGCAGACCGGACTCTGCGACACGTCCAACACCGGCGCATCGGTGAACGGCGGATTCTTCATCCGTGGGGACACCAATCCGGCCAGCGCTGCAATTGGTGGCGTCATGGTTCGCGACGTGACCACCGAGTTCCAGCGGGATGCCTCGGCTCGTAAGACTGAGTTCGTTGCCAGCGCGAAGTGGGGCGTTGGCGAAACCATCGACGACGCAGGCGTCCGCATCAAGACCGACGCGTAAGGAGCGACCAATGCAGCGCAAAGATATCGGAACGAGAAACCCGGCCCCTGGCAGCCTTGGGCATCTTGGGGCCAAGGAACGAGATGCCGCTCGTGCCGCTCGGAAGGCGCGCAAGGAAGAGAAGCAGCGCCTTCGTCTCGAGAAGATGAAGAAGGGGCTGTCTTAAACAGAACCGAACGGGGAGGGCGCCTGCGGCCCTCCCCGCCTGAATCGAGGAAACAGAATGGCCCGCGACAACAGCAAGCAGACCGCAATCAAGGACGTCACGGCGCTGCCCCCGACGCGTACGCACATGGACGCTGACGGGATTCGTGTGACCGAGAAGCTCAACCCGATGCGGGTCAATCGGAAGATGGTCCACCCCGACGGAGACGTAGTGGTCATCAGCCTAGCCACCGGATGGGCCATTGACAGGCTCGGACCCAAGAACCCATACGGGCTCCAGATTCAGGAAGAGAAGCTCGCCACGAAGAGGGGGTTTCTCCCCTTCGACGAGTGTCCGGTGGCCACCGGCCGAGTTCCCGCGCGCGAGGGCGACGAGCCCTGCAAGGGCAAGTTCTCCGACGCCAAGTGCTGCCCACACCTCGACCGCATCATGCAGAAGCGGCGCGAGGCCCATCGTAAGCAACAGGAGTCCTACCGCCGCTCGAGCATGAGCCCGCAGGCAAAGATTGCTGAGAGCATCTCGATGCAGGCTGCGGGTGCCGCGGTCCCGGACTCTGCCAAGGGCAAGGGGATGCCTCGTGGATGAGACCCCCAGTCACGCGCTAGATGCGCTCGTGCGGGATGGCGTGGCCGAGCAGCGCGCCAAGGGCATCATGCCTGCGCCCGGCGCCGTGGCTGAATTCATTCGCCCCATCCTCGAGGAGGGGGAGAAAAAGACCGAGGCGAACCGGCTCCGCATCAAGCCGAACAAGCCAGAGCCGCAGCCAAACGAGACCGTCCGCCGCTCATCGGAGGAGATGGAACGCGAGGTCAAGCGTCGCATGGCAGCCAAAGGGCACGAGCCGCTCCCTGGGAGCTGGACCGAGACCAGGAAGCCGGCCGACCTAAAGCCGGAGCGGCCGACCCGCGAACAGTTCCTGAGCAAGAAAGATGCGCTCGCTAAGGCGCGCCTCCGTAAGCGCCTCCGCCTCCTCGCCTCTAAGCCTGACTGGGCGGAGAAGCTGCGGCAGGTCAACCCGCTTGCTCTTAACGGGCAGCTTGGGTTTGAGAAGCAGAGAGAGGCGGAGAACTACGTCCGCAAGGTCATCCGCGACTCCTGCGCCGTGTTCGGGGAGTGGATGGCGGAGCCGAAGGGGAAGCGCTGGTTCACCTGATGGCCCACCAGACGATAGACCTGATTTACAACGTGACCGGGCAGTCACTCTACTTCGACTGCCCCGAGGGGCGCCCCTCGTCCGTCACCACGTCAACGGTCTACGCCAACACCACGGGGGACGATGGGACCACGGAGAGTGCAACTACGGGTTCGGCCGCTGCTGAGACCAACCCGAACACGACCTTCGATGCGGATAGCGGTTACGGCCAAGCCGATCCTCGCCAGTGCAACCTCACGGCTACGACGGGGGTTGCGGTGGGCCGTGTCTACCTCGCTACAAACGCGCTTTCCGAAAAAGAGCTCGTCGAAGTCACGGCCATCTCCTCTGGCGCATACGTCCTCGCAAGAGAGCCGCTCGCCAATGCGTATGCGTCAGCGGACACGTTCGTATCGACGCGCGTAACCCATGCCATCGATTCGACCTGGGTCGCTGACAGCTCGAACATCAGCGCGGAGATTGCACCCAACGCCAAGTACCGCTGGCGCCTGGTCTACGTCGTCTCGAGCGTGACCTACGTCCACGACGTCTATTTCGATCTCCTCCGCTACCCGGCTCGCCATGACGTAACCCCGGTCGATGTAGACCGGAAGTTCCCCGGCTGGATTGACCGTCTCCCCACGTACTACCGCGAGGACCAGGGGCGGACGCTCATTGACGAGGCTCACCGGGAAATCAAGTACGACCTCTACAACGAGCTCAAAGGCGACCAGGACATCCGTAATCGCGAGGTCGTCAACGAGCTCGTCATCCTCCGGGCCGGGATGCTCGTAGACCCGAGCGAGGTCAACGAGCGCCGGTATCAGGACCGGTTCGCGCAAATCATCCGTTTCACCAAGGTCCCACTTTCGACTGGAACCGGCGCGGGGGCCTCCGCTGCAACGCCCGCCCTTATCTGGAGCAAGTAGCCATGCCGATGAAACCGCCCATGCTCGCCAGTTTCTACTCGTCCCAGGTGCTCGCGGTGGGCGCCTCGTCGGGGAAGTTCACAAACGCGATGGCGCAGGGGGTTCAGTATTTCTTCACCTGCGAGAGCGACTGCTGGGTGAAGGTCACTGCAGCCGGCGGGTCAGCGGCGGCCGACACCCCCGACAACTTCTTTGTGAAGGCGGGAATGACCATCCCGCTGTGCAACATGGAGGACAGCGGGACGACTAACTCGTTCGTCCACGCCATCCGCCAAGCCGCCGATGGTGACGCGACCCTGGTTGGTTTCGCAATGAGGGTCTACCCGAGTAACTAATGCCCTGGCAGCGATTCATACCCTGGATCAACTCGGGGAGCGTTTTCGACTTTGCGCTCGCAATGAGAAGCGTGGGGCGGGCACGGATTACGCCAGCCGTCCTTACGCACTCGTCGTCGTCCACGGACGGGACGAGCTTCGCGACAGCTTCCATCACGCCCGCCAGCGGTGTCCTCACCCTCTTGGCCGTCCACTGCTCGCACGCGTCGGCCGCGGAAACACCAAACTCGGTGACAGGCAACGGGCTCACCTGGACGGCCGTCACCAATAGCATGGTGGCGAACGGGACTAACACTAGACGCACCGTCTGGTTCTACGCGTTCGGGGCAAGCCCCTCCGCCGGTGCTGTGACAATCGGTTTCGCCACGACTCACACGGGCTGCGCGTGGTCGGTTATTTCGGTCCCTGGTGGAGTGCCGGCTGCTCCAAGGCAGGCGACGACTAACACGGCGACATCGGCGGTAACGGTCGTAGGAACCCTGGCGGCCCTTGAGAGCCCGTATAGCGCGCACTTCTACGCCTGCTCCCACGCCACGGCGGAGGGTAAGGCGGTACCGGCGGCAGGCAGCTGGTCCGAGCTTTCCGACCAGCCGACGACCGCGTTTACGACACCGACCGGCTCCATGCAGGTTGCATACGCCATCGGTGACATCACGGCCGATCCGACATGGGCGACCTCGGGTGCCGCGCAAATCACGAGCATCGAGGTCAAAGCATCGTGACCCCGCGCTTTCACATCGCGGTGCAAAACGGCTTCCTCTCGGACGATGCGGCCGTGCCTCCGCCGTCGATGCTTGCTGATGTCTACACCATCGGCGGCTCCCCCCTCCGCTGTCTCGAGGGTGACACCCACGCGCAGTTTATCGCCTACTCGCAGACGACCATCGAGAACCGCATCACGAACGCTCTCGAGAGTAACGGGGTCACCGACTACGCCACGACCACCAGACACTTCACGCTCGACATGGAGCACCCGAACGACGGGGTGGATACGTTCGCCCATCCCACCGACCTGCACCAGGCGGATGCGACCAAGCAAGACGAAATCGTCACGGCGTGGAAGACCCGCATCGCCGCGGCTCGGGTGGTCCTGCCATTCGCAAAGCTGTCGATGTACGGCACGCTCATCCCGGACGGGAACGGGGACGAGACGAACGCGACCTATGCCGCGAGGCTCGCGGCCCTAATCGAAGCGGGGACCGAGGGGCTCTACGACGGGCTCGACTACCTCGCCCCTGTTATCTACCCGCGCTTTGGCCCTACCGACACGCAAGGCAACTGGACATCGCTCGCGGCCTACACACGTCTCGGGGTGGACGGCTCTCGTCAGCTCCGCAAGTCGGACACTTCGAGGCTTCCGCTCCTGCCGTTTCTCTACTACCGCGTAGCGAACGGCAACTCGAACCACCACGATGACATCCTCCTCGATATGGGGCTCGAGATGGGCTTCCATTCAACCCTGCTCGCTCAGGTTTCCGTCTTGGCGGGCAGAGACGTTGACGACGTCGTCTTGTGGGTCGGCTCGAACGAGACGAACACCGGAATCCTGCCGGCGCCAAATGACGGTGACTGGACACTCTCTCAACTCCTGGTCCGCCTTATGCCAACGACAACCGTTGACCTCATCCGTACCCAGATGGTCTCCGTTCTCGAGGCGGTAACGCCGACGAGTCAAACGGGGGTCAAGTTCCGGTCCCACCGAGACGAAGTGGAGTTCTTCGACTGGTGCGGGGCGAACAAGGAAGCCGCGTTCCGCCGGTTCGAGGTCCAGTGGTCGGGCGGATACGAAGGCCCCGAGGTTACCAACACGGACCTGGAGTGGCACCGCACGGAGTTGACGGTCACTCTCGCCTACCCGCTTACATGGGGGAAGTACGGCGCCAAGAACCGGGCCTCGCTTCTCAAGATGGTCGAGGAGGATGTCCACCAATTCGACGACCTGGTTGGGTTGCGGGGTGCGGCGAACTGGACCGGCGGGTCGTGGGCCATAAAGAAGCCGAACGACGAAAAGGCGGAGCAGGGTGGGGTGTTGTTTGTCCGCATGACATTTGATGTCGGCTACTACAGGAGCGTCTAAGCCATGGCTGCGAATCCATCACAGTTGGGGGCGGTCGAGGCTGCCGACGAGACAACGTTTGGCGAGAACGTTTCGACGTGGGATTACCGGCTGCCCGTTCTGGGGCGGGTCGATACGTCTGGGCTGACACAGCCGAAGATGCGCATCGATATCGCTAAGCAGTACATGAACGACGGTTACCAGGATCTCCGCTCGGTGATGGGTGGCGAGTTGTCTATGGAGTTCGTGCTCCCCGGGGCGGGCTCCACCACGGCGGGCGCGATCCCGACCTCGAACATGGCCACGTTTCTCGGCTACGTGTTCGGAAACGTGGCGCAGTCCGCCGCATCAGGGACCACCACGAACGGAGCCGGGACCGACGGCGACACGATGACCACCACGGCATCAGGGACGTTTACGGCAGGTAGCCTATGCCGCATCGGCTCGCTGGGAGACGGTGATGGTGAAGGGCAGTGCTACGCCATCCAGTCTCACTCGGGGACCACTCTCCAACTGCTCAACGAGACCGCGGGGACGGTGGCTAACGGGCAGGTCATCTACACTGGCTTCAACATCTACCCCAGCGAGTCTCCTTCTACGGCAGGCGGCGGGACGAGCCTACGATTGTCGGTCCGCACCGCGAACCAGCAGTACATCTGCCATGGCTGCTACCCGACATCGGCCAGCATCACAGACCTTGGCCCCGGCAAGCAGCCGAAGGTGCGCGTGACCTTCGCCGTTGCTTGGTGGGCCACCGCGAACGATACGTTTCCCGTTTCGACGTCCATCCAGTCGCACGCTGGCGTGGTGTGTGCCGCAGGCTCGCTGTTTGTTAACGCAGTCGGCACTGATACCTACGCTACCAAGTCATGCCGTGACTTCGAGTTTAACTTCACGATGGAAAACGTGCCGCTGGTAGGCCCGGGGGGCGTTAACGCATACCAGCACATCATCGGCTACAGGCGCGTGCGGCACGAGGCAACCGTCTCATGGGTAGAGGATGCGGATGCAGCGGGCACCCAGACATGGGACGACCACTACACCACCTCGGAGAACGCGACAACCAACAAGCACGCTTGCTACACGATGGCCACGAGGGATGGCGCTACGGCGGCGCTTTACTTCCCCAACCTCACGATGATTGACCCGCGCCCGGTGCAGTTCGAAATGAACGGGCTCAACTGCGTCAAGCCAACGTTCCGGTGTGACACGGGCGGTACCAAGACAACCGACCTGACCAGTTCGCCATGGAGGCTGTTCCTTTGCTAGTCCGCAAGACAGTCACGCTCGTCGATGACTACGAGTACATATGCTCCCAGGACCAGGCGCTCCATAAGGAGGACCCGGAGTTTGGGGACAAGTGGCAGAAGTACCTCGACGGAACGGCGCCGGCCCCGGTTATCCCTGGCGCCAGTCCGACGAAGTTCACCTTGCGCCATCTCTCGACGGTCTCGCGTGGGCGACTCCTGAAGTACCTGGCACGAGCGGAAGTTGACTCCTCCGAGTGGCCGGCCGCAGCCATCGCCGCGTTTGCCCTCGGCGTCAAGGACGTGGATGGCTACCAGGGTAGAGACGGCAAGCAGCTCAAGCTGCAGCGCTCCATGGACGACGGGGTCCCGATTCTCGCCTCGGAGTCCATTAACGAGTTCGAGATGGACGTAGTTCTCGAGGTGGGCGGGCGAGTCATGGCGAGGCTAAACCCCGACCCAAAGTGATTGAGGGTCTGCGCTACCTGCCTCGTGTGCAGGCCCAAAGAGATGAGGCGAACGGTGCCTGGTACCTGGATTGCGAGACATGCACGCTCGGTCACGAGGAGCGCCGTCGGTTCCGTTGCGCGTTCGTGGCGGAGAAAGACCGCCTGCCGCAGTCCGGTCCAGAGCATGACGCGAATTGGTGTCCCGGGTACACGACGTCCCTCCCCGATGTCATCGAGGCTGCCCGTGCGCTGTCCTGGCGACGCGATGGGCAACTCGGGAACTTTTACGACTTGCCGGTCCTCCTCCGGGATTGTGTGGACATCCTCGACGTCGCGGCAAAGCAAGAGGAGCGCGAATCAATGCGCAAGCGTCGCGAGGAGATGGACGCCAAGAGGGGGCGCTAGGTGGGGCTGAGAGAGGAAGTCGCTAAGGTCTTAATCTCGGTCAAGGCGGATACGTCTCAGGCCAAGGCGGAGGTCCGCTCGCTCCGCGGCGAGGAGAAAAAAGCGGCGCAGGAGCGCCTGGCAGAGCTGGAGAAGCAGAACCAGGCGATCGACGCGAACATCAAAAAGTTTGTTGGCATCGGCGCGGCCGTCGTTGCCGGGCAGAAGGCGTTTGAGCTAGCAAAGAAAGCCGCCGACGCATTCATCAAGTCCGTTGAGGCATCGGGCGGGGCAGGCTCTCACGCTGCTAAGCAGTGGAAGGATGCAACCAAGGCGTGGAACAAGTCAGTAGACGACCTCCTCGTCTCTATTGGTGCCATCGTCGTTCAGCTCGCGCCGCTGATTAAGCAGGCCGCCGAGGCGGTGGCGCTTGCAGCGAAGATCGGGAAACTCCCAGGCATGGGGGGCTTTATGTCCCTCGGGACAGGGATGCGTACCGCTATTGGCGGAATGCCTGGCCTAGGGCGGATTCAAGACCGCGTCGAGGCGCACGCGCGCGTCCGCGGGATGATTGACAACGCCCAGGCGCAGCGTCGGCAGCAACTGATGGACGAGATGACGACCACCGGGTCTTATCTCGCGGACCAGTTCGGCGACATGGCAAGGCTCCTCGCCAGGGACGTTAAGGCGATTGCGCGGGGCGGGAAGATCGAGGCAGTCAAGAAGGCGAGGGAGAAGAACTACGGCGACGGGTACCGCACCGACGTCCTCGGCGGGTTTCAGGACATCTATGGAGCGCTCGCCGGTGGGGCCGCGGGGCTCGGCGGCGCGTTCTCGGGCGCTGTTAGTGGCTACCAAAACGCCGGTATGCGGACGCTTGGCGGACCCGAGGACATCGCTGACAAAGCGAAGACCAAGGCTTTCCGCGAGAGTATGGCCGGTATCCGCCAGGAGTGGGAGGAGTTGCTGCGCCTGGAGGAGCAAGCCGCGCAGCTGACCAAGGACAACAAAAACCGGACCATCCTCGAGACTATCTTCGGAACACCGGGCGAGGTGGACACGTTAACGACGGCAATCGGAGTTGCCGGGCAAGCGTTTGCCGGACTCACGAACGCCGCAGGAGCCGCGTTTGATGCCTGGATTACGGGGTCAAAAAGTATCGGGCAGGCGTTCAAGGAAGCCATCGCCGATGCTCTTCGCGCGTTGGCTGTGCAGGCCCTGGTCGAGTCTCTCAAGCACGGGGCATTTGCGCTCGGCGCTTTGGCGTTCGGGAATTTCGCGAGCGCTGGAGCTCACGGTTTAGCGGCAGCCGAGTTCGCGGGGGTGGCAGCAGCCGCCGGCATCGGGGCGCGTTTGATGGGTCAGCACACGGGGCAGTGGAGCGGCGGAACTAGCGGCAAGGGTGGTGGCTCGCGTCCGTCTGCCGGCGGCTACATGGGTTCGGGCAGGGGCAAAGAGAATGACGGTCCGAGCACTGTTAACATCATGCTCGGCTCCGACTTTGGGATGCTCACGTCCATCGAGCAGAAGCAGATGCTCTCGACGGCTATCTCGGTTGGGATGAGCAAGAGCCGTCGGCGGACCAAGCGCGTGAGGTGGGGTAGCTAGTGGCCCCCACGAATGGAAAGCTTGAGCATCTCATCACCGTCCCAACGGGCGGCTGGGATACCACCGTCGGTGGCGTCACCAAGACAGTCGCCGCTGGTAGCTACTACATCTCCAGTCCGGGCTCGGGCTCGCGGAGTTTCATCGAGGAGGTCGAGTACCAGTTCGGCGCTTCCTCCGTTTCTATCAGCGCATCGGAGAGCGGGACCGGAATCGTCACCATCGTTTTCTCGGGGGCCACGGCGATCGCCTGGGTGGACACCGAGGTCCGGGACCTCCTCGGCTTCACCGCGGACTCGGCGAGCGCAACCACCCACGTGGGCACGCTCTCGGCTCGCGGCATCTGGCTACCGCACCTGCCTCCGCTGCGGCATAACGCAGGAGGCTACTGGCGGGGCTACGACGAGAGCGATTACCGCTCGGTCTCTAATGCAGCCGGACATGTTTGGGTCCGCTCAGGGCAGCGCAGGACCATCCTCGACCCGCTCATCTGGCGAGGGTTGAAGCAGGAGTACACCTGGCGCGAGAACGAGAGCACGGCCGGTAGCTACACCAACAAGTCCATCCAAACGTTTTGGCGGGATGGCGTGTGGGGTGAGGCTGCGTGGGGTACCCCGGGCGGGCCGGTCCGCTTCTACCCCGACGCATCGGTTGATACCGCCTACGGGACGTATCGGCTACTCGACTCGGATGAGTTTCGCCCCGAGCCGATGGTCGAAGGGTGGATAGGCCTTTGGACCTGGCGAATGCCGAGGATGGTCCAGGTCCCCGGGTCCGAGGCGAGCGGGCTTGGCGGTACCTCGAGAGCCACGCAATCGACTACGCATCACGAGACGTCATCGTCCACAGACAACACGACCGGCTACACGACCGGGTCGATTACCCCGACCGCCAGCCGGCTCCAGACCATCGCGATTCTCTCCTCGGAGAGCACGACCGCAGAGACCCCGACCAGCGTTGTCGGCTGCGGTTTGACCTGGGTCCTTATCCCGGGGGCGGAGACCTACTGCCATCCCTCCGCCGTAACCAGGCGTCTCTCGGTCTGGCGCGCTCGTGGCTCGAGCCCAACCACGGGGACCCTGACCATCACGTTTGCCAACGCGATGACGTCTTGCCTGTGGTCGTGGAGCGAGCACACCAACGCCGATACGAGCGGTCTGAATGGCTCCGGGGCCATCGTGCAAGTCGTCACCTCGACGGCGGCAGGCGGGTCATCGACGATGACGAATACATTGGCGGCTCTCGAGCATTCAACCAACGTCCACTATGCGGCGCTTGGCGTAGCAGCTGGCGACACCATCACGGCCGACGCGGACTTTACGGAAATCGGTAAAGACACCGAGGCCACCCCGGCGTCATCTATCGGCACCCAACGCGCGGCGAATCAAACGGCTGTCACCCCGACGTGGACATCCGCATCGGCTGGGTGCATCTCGATTGAGATCAAGAGCGGGACGACCTGATGGGCACGACCGCCGATGCCCTCGAGGACCAGGAAGGCGTGCGGACTGGGTTCGCGCTCATCATAGAGGGGCTCGACTTCGTCATCACCGACTCCTCGAACCTGGGCGCCGTGACGACTGCCTATGCTGGCACTGGCTACGAGAAAGGGCTCCCCGGTCTCAAGATAGAGGGTGCCATCCGCCAGGGGATAAAGCCCTTTCAGTCGGACATCGACGTCTCGACCCTGACATTCCGCATTACCCCGAACCAAGACGACTACGGTGAGGGTGTTGACGTCCTCGGTCGGACGATGTTCAAGATGAAGCCGACCTACCGGACGCAGCTCACGAGCCTGTTCCAGGCTGCAGCGGACGGCTCCGGGACGCTCGCGGTCAAGGACGCACAGACTCAGGGGTGGGGTAGTAGCGGGACGCTCTACGCGGGAAACAAGGCGTTTCGATTCTCCTCTGCGGGGGCGGGTGCGTTCACCATTCCAGCCGGCGGCGCACAAGTCCTCTACCCCTTCGCTGCCGATAGCGGACTCCACTTCTCTCGCCCCATCCTTACCCCGGGGCAACAGTTCCATGACCAGGGCGCGGCAGGGTGGATAACAAGCGAGCCCACCAAGTGGATTCACCGCAAGGTCGCTCTCTACATCCACCGCATCGTGGGTGGCGTTTGGGACACCCGGGCGCAGGCTCACCTCGAGTTTGCTGGGCGCATCGCCG
>JACCDR012121160.1_pt1 | contig 16743 bp, 20 predicted proteins | sample 7446431 | NCBI WGS metagenome assembly JACCDR01 (sample SAMN15323443, study PRJNA562643) | freshwater metagenome | isolation source: river surface water | place: USA:Blue River Watershed | collected 2017-08-17 | reverse complement strand
GCTTGCGTGACGGCTCGGGACGCAGCAGCGATGCAGCCTCCAAAGCCGCGAGCCTTAGCAGGCATTTTCGCCTTCAGTGGCGGAATCGCAAAGAATGCGGCATCACGTTTTCTTTCCGTTTCGAGTGTAGTGTTGTTGTCCTCGTGTGCGCCTGCGCAGGCCGGGTGGCTTGCGCAGGCCAGCGGGCAGCCGGTGAGCTACACGGAGGCAGGAATCATCGTTGTCGGGCTCGGCCTCATCACGTTTCTCGCGAAGCTCGTGAAGGCAATCGGCGAGCTGCGCACCGCAGGCCGGAACTTTGTCCGCGAGTCGAACATCATCGATGCCGCCGAAAAGCGCGAAGGCTCAATCCCGCAACCGCTCGTGACGACGCGCGACAACCCGCCGGTCGGCAAGCGCGAGTTTGATCAACATCGCGAACGAAACACCGCAGCGCACAACGATATTTTCGCCAAGCTCCGCGACCTCGAAGAGAAGCTGCGCAAGGAGGCCGAGGCGCGCACGGCTGCGCTCTTTGAAAAACTTGACGCCGTGTCGAGCGAACTGCGCAGCGCAGACGATCACAATTCCGACGCCATTAAATCCGACATCTCCAAACTCACCATGCTCGTCGGCGAGCTGCGTGGAGCGATGGAGAGCATGAGCCGCAGACTCAAATGAGCAAACCCGTTCCACACACACAAATCGAGCGCACCATTTTGCAGGTGCTAGACGAAACAAAGCCCTACCTCGTCCCGGCGAATGTGCTTTTCGGACACACGAGCACAGCCGCCGTGCGCCCCATCACCCGCGCCGAGTTCGACGCCGCCCTGGACACGCTGCTCGCCAAGGAACCGCCGCAAATCTTCGCGGCCAAAACCGACGACGCCACGAAATACAAAATCACATCTGCGGGGGAGGCGCGGCTGCTTGAATAATGAGCACGCAAACCTCGCCGATTTTGGAAGCGCGCGAACTCATGCTGGCTTCCGGCGTTCGCACGGACTCACGGATGTTTACGCTTCCGCTGACGGCATTCGAGACGCTTGCCTCACTGGTATTCTGCGAGCGCGTCGCGCCGAAAGTCGCACTGGCGATGGTGGAGAAGGACGGCATCCCAAAAAGCAAACTGCCGGGCATCTCGGCGTTCTATCAATGGCAGCGGGACTTTTTGCCATTCTACTCGGCCTGCTCGCGTCGGGCTGCGGTGAAGTTTGCGAACGAGGTAGCGGACGAAGCGAAGAAAACACCGGGCGAATGGAATCAGGCCATCGCGGACAAACTCTCGCAGGCGACATTCGAGCTGCTCACGGACCCGAACCGCGATCCCAAAGCGGTGAAGAACTTCGTGACCGGCGTGCTCAACTTCCAGAAGCTCGACGTGCAACGCGAGCAGCTCGCACAAGCGGAGCGGAAGCTGAAGCTGCTGGAGGATTCCGCAGCGCGGGCCAAGGCGGAACTCACGAAGGTTGCAAATGCGGGCGGACTGTCGCCGGAGACACAGCAGCAAATTCAGCAAGCCCTCTCGCTTCTATGAGCGCACTCGCAGCCGGCCAGCTCTCACACTTCCCGCTTCCTCCGAAGCTCGCAAAGTCGCGCCCGGCTTACGCGGGCGACTTCGCCGGGAAGTGCAAAGTATTTCCGGCTCCGGATGCAAAAGGTGTGTGCCCGTTCTTCCTAGGCTATCAGGCCGATTGGATTCGCGACGGCTCACGGCTGAAGCTCGAAGAGAAGGCGCGTCAGATTGGTATCTCGTGGAGCACGGCATATCGCGGCGTGGTGGAAACGAGCGCAGTCGGCGCGCGATATGATTCATGGGTGAGCAGCCGCGACGAGATTCAGGCCGGGCTCTTTCTCCAGGACTCGAAGCAATTCGCGGGAATCCTCAATGCCGCCGCCGAGGACCTCGGCGAGAAAGTCATCGATGACAAGGGACACAGCGCCCGCGTGCTTCGCTTCGCAAACGGACGCGCCATCAATTCGATGAGCAGCAATGCGGATGCGCAGGCCGGTAAACGCGGATCGCGTCTGCTCGATGAGTTCGCGCTTCATCCGGACCCGCGCGTTCTCTACTCGATTGCGTATCCTGGTATCACGTGGGGCGGCTCGCTCGAAATCGTGAGCACGCATCGCGGCTCGCAGAACTTTTTCAACGAACTGCTCACAGAAGCGCGCGAGAAAGGAAACCCGAAAGGATGGAGCCTTCACCGCGTCACGCTCCAGACCGCGCTGGAGCATGGGTTCCTTTACAAGCTCCAGTGCAAACTGCCGCCCGAGGACCGCAGGATGCAGATGGATGAAGCGGAGTATTTCGACTTCATCAAATCCGGCTGCGCGGATGAGGAATCGTTTTTGCAGGAATACATGTGCGTCCCCGGCGACGATGCGTCGGCGTTCCTGTCTTATGAGCTGATTGCCGGTTGCCGGTATCCGCTCCCGGCTGGATGGGCAGAGTTCCGCATTGACCGCATCGCGTACGATTCGCGCGGCAATGAATTGCGCGGAACCGGCCTCGGCACCTGGACAGCCGACAAGGCGACCGCACCGCTGTATATTGGATGGGACATCGGACGGATGCGCGATTTGACCGTGATTGCCATCGGCGAGCGGCTCGGCTCCCGGATGCACATTCGCCAGATCATCGAAATGGAGCGCACGCCGTTTGAGCGTCAGGAGGCCGAGCTGCACCCGTGGCTGCGTCACAAGCTCTTTCGCCGGGCAGTCGGCGACCAGACCGGAATCGGCCGCCAGTTCGCCGAGCGCGCGGCCCGCGTCGCCGGGAAGATGCGCGTGGAAGGTCTCGACTTCACGCCCGCCGTGAAAGACGAACTCGCCACGCCGATGCGCGCGGCGTTCGAGGACCGCAACATTCTCGTGCCCGATGATGCGCTCATCACTGCGGACCTTCGCGGAATCCGCCGCATGGTGACGGCGACGAATCAAATCCGGTTCGACGGCGAGCGCGGGAAGAACGGGCACTGCGACCGCTTTTGGGCGCTGGCCATGTGCCTGCATGCCGGGAAAACCAACAGCGCACAAATGAGCGCGACCGGCTCCAACATCGGAGGCCGTCGCGGCGACGCATTCGGACGCCGCGCCATGCAACCAATTTCCGGAGGGAGGCTCGCCGGGGTATGACATTTTCTATGCTACCTAGAATCCGTGAGGGCGCTTGCGCCGTGAGCGGACGTGACGCAGGGCATGGGGCCTCTGCGCGGGAGCTGCGCAGCCCCGCAAAACTGAACGTGGCAATGGCCGCAAGTAAGACTGCGCGCATTTTAGTCGTCAGTAGTCAGTTGTCAGTCGTCAGTCGCGCCCACTGCCAACTGCCCACTGCCAACTGCCCACTGCCAACTGCCCAAACCCTCCGCGCCAAAAAAACGGGGTCCGCTGCCATTTCCGCACCTTTGCCCCGCCAAAATCATTTGAATCAAATTTTAATCGGTTTCCGTGCGTTTTCCGCCCATTGCCGCGCCGGTTTGCACCCCGATTTCGTGAAATCTCCCGTGGAGGTGACAAAATGAACGCTCTTTCCGGATCAATCGGCAGCTTCGGTGCCTTCACTAATTCCCTGCCTGCCCGTGGTCGGCTAATCTATTCGGCTTCCACTTCCGCGTTCGCGAATCTCGGACGGTTTAATCCGCTTCGGAATCTCACGCCTTCCACGCTTGCGACGGCGCTCGATGGTTTCGACGCCGGTTGGTTGTCTGACGCAGCGCGAATCTTCGCCAGAATTTCGGACCGCGACAGCACAGTGAAGACTGTGAAGCCGAAACGCGAAGGCGCTCCGGCTCGCGCATCGTGGCAGATTGCCAAGGTGAAGACGACTTCCCCTGAGGAGGCTTTGCGTGCAGAGCTGCACGCTGCGGTTTTGGAGCACGCATATAATAACCTGCGGGCAACCGATGCGCTCGATTCCAATCTGTGCGGCGGGTTCGATATGCTGCGCAGGCAGATGATGGGTGCGGTGTCGTACCGCTACGCCGTCCACCATATTATATGGAAGCCCGGTCCGGCCCGCGTGGTGGAGGTGGAAATCGAGGGCGTGATAAAGCGCGTGAGCGTGCCGACCATGGAGGCGACCTTTGAGCATGTGCCGCTCGAATACTTCGAGAATCATCGCGGGCGGCTCGCTTTGCTTCCGATGGGTTACGCGGGTTCCGGCGTGGAAGGCACGCAACTCCCGCGCGAAAGCGGAGATTGGATGGTCACATGCGGCGAGGGTCTGCTTTACGCGGTCGCGATTTGCTACATGTTCAAAAAGCTCGCCCTGTCCGATTGGATCGAGTTTTCGCAGGATTACGCCCAGGGCAAGGTCCTCGGGCGCACTTCGGCCGCGGAAGATTCCCCGGCGGGTGTCGCGTTTCGCGAACTGGTATCCACATTCACCGGCGGGTCGCGTGCAGTGGTGTATGGCGACGACGGAAACATCGCGGACCCGATTGAGACATTCCAGAACAGCGGAACCGCAAGCGCCGATGTATTCGCGAAACTTGTGGAGAAGATGGAGCGCGCAATCGTGGCGCTCTATCGCGGAGCGGACCTCGGCACCATGTCCGCAGGCAGCGGCGAGGGTAGTGGCGCGAGCTTGCAGGGCGATGAAACGGACGGGCTGCTGGCAGATGACGTGCAGATGATTTGCGAATCGCTGTGGTCGCAGTTCGATGCGTTTGTAATCCGCTACACTCTCGGCGATGCGCGCCCGCTGGCGTATCTCAGCATCCCGCTCTCCAATGATCCGGACCTCGCCCAAATCCGTGAGAACGCTGGGTTCCTGGCGGATCGTGGGGTTCCGCTTTCCGCGCAGAACATCGCGGAGCGTCTTGGATTCGCTGTGGCAAAGAGCGGAGAGGCGTTGCTTTCGCGCGCAGCGTCGCCGGCCTCGCTGTCTGCATTCAACGCAGCGCAGCCACGCCAGCAAAAGTTCCTAGCCGCAAGCCTGCGCAGCGCAGCCGAGGGAATTGCAAAGGACTTCGAGCCGCTCCGTGCTCCGCTTGCCGCAATGGTCGCAGCGCTGGAGAGCGGCGATGAAAAGCGAATCACGTCCGCTGCCGCATCGCTCAAGCAGGAAATCGAAAGCAAGGGCGCGCAGATTCTGAAAGCCGACTCCGAGCTGGCATCGCGCCTCCGCTCAATTCTCCCGCCCGCGCTTCTTTCGGGCATCGCACAATCCACCAAATGAAAACACTCCGCGTCTTCAACTCCGCTTCAAGGGCCGTCCTACGCGCATTCAATCTCGCCACGGCGACGCCGCTGGCGCCCGTGAGTGGCGAGGTCGCAGCCGAGGAATGGCTGCTGCTCGCGCCATACGGCGAAAGCATCTACCAGCATCGGAATGCCGATGGCAGCTTCACGCCATTTCGCCAGCGCGTCACCCGCGAAGGCGCGCAGCGGATGCAGACCGCATTCAATTCCTGGAGCGCAAAGCTAGGACGCCTGTTTCGCGGAGCGCCAATCTACATCGGGCATCCGGATGCAGACCCTGTTCGATACCCGGATGAAAAGCGCATCGGCTCATTCAAGGAAGTGCAGGCGCGTGATGACGGAATCTACGTGCTCACTTCCTGGAACGCGGCGGGATTGGAGAATCGGCGCGAAGGATACTACGTCTATCCGTCGCCGGGATGGGATTGCGCCGTGGATGGCGACATCATCACGCCGGACGTTCTGTTTTCCATCGGGATGACGAACAACCCGAACATCCACACCGTTCCTCCGTGGACGAATACCGCGCCCGTGATTCCCGAGCGCGCAGCATTTCCAGCCAATCCCGCAATGCTCCGCAAACTCGTGGCGCATCGCATCAAGCAAAACCAAACCAAGTAAAACCATGATCAAGAAAATGATGAAACGGTGGGCTTTCGCACGCTTTGCGTTGCGGGCCTGCTCTGCGCCGCGACTCGCGGCTTTTAACGAAGCGATGGACTACAAAGCCGCGCTTCTCAAAACACTCGGCCTCGCCTCCACGGCAACGGATGAGGAAATCGCCGCCGCACTCGCGAAGGTGGAGACCGAAACGGAAACCGAAGTGGAAACCATGACGGCGATGAACGCTGCGAAAGCAGACCTTGCCACGGCTCAATCCGAAATCACCACGCTCAAAGCGCAACTCGCGACGGCTGGAGATTCCGCAAAGGCCAACCGCATGCTCGCAATCAACAGCGCGCTCAATGCGGCGGTAAACGCCGGGCTCATTGCACCGGCATCACGCCCGGCGGAACAGGCATCGCTCGAAAATGCAGCGGACCTCTCCAAAGCCATCGAGGAACTGGAGAAGCGGCAGCCTGCATTCAACACGCAGCCGCTTAATCTCACGCGTCCCGGTGCATCGGCGGCAGTGCCGGAAAAGATGGCGGACCGCATTGCAGCCTACAATGCAGCCGTCGCCGACATCGCAAAATCCGCAGGCGTATCCGACGAGGAAGCGGAGCGCCAGGTGAAGGCAAATCCGCGCTTCAAGGCGCTCGTCGAATCACTCTCCCAGAACAAATAGAAACCAACAAAACCAAACAATGAAAACGATCGAACTCCCGCCTGAATTGGCGGACTCCGGCGAGTCTTTTGACGAAGCCGTGAAAGCACGGACCGCGCTGCTCGTCAGCGGAGGCTCCGGTATCGCCGCCGCTAAAATGCAGGCGGAAACAGCAGAACGCGCACAACGCGCCGAACTGCGCGACCTCGCCGAAAAGCAAGCCGCGAAAGCGGAAGCGGGCAAAGCGAAGGCCGAAAAGAAAAGCGATGAAGGAAAGGAGAAAAAGTAAGCCATGAATGCCTTCGCTCTAATCCTCGCAATCATTGCAGCCTGCGTCCTTGGCGCTGCGCTCGCAAAACGCGCCGGGAAACGTCTCTCGACGTTCAACCAGGCACCGCCATCGACAACCGGCTCCGCGATTTCGCTCGTGTGTGGCGAGGCCGTCACGGACCGCTACGCGCTGATGATTCGGAAGAACGCAACCAGCGTCGAGCTTGCCGACGAGGTTGGTGATATTCCGATTGGCTTCACGCAAAATGATACCGTGGAAACGGATGAAGTAGATGTGATTCCAAAGGCGGTCTATCTGCTCGGAATCCATCCCTCGCCGCTCACGGGTATCGCAGGCGCGAGCATTACGCTCGGCGACCGCCTTGTCGCGGACCTCGCCGCGCCGGGTCGCGTGAAACCGCTCCCCGCATCTGCGGGAACCTACGTCGTGATTGGCCGCGCGATGAACGCAGCCTCCTCCGGTGGCTCGGTGCTCGTCTGGCACCAGCATCCGGTTTCCGTGACGGTCTCGTAAACCAATCCAATCGATAGAAAACCGAATATGAACAAAGCTCAAAACATGCTGCGAATCGCAGCTTACAACAGCATCCTCGTCGGGCTCGGAATCGCGCCCGAAATGGAGGCTCTCACGCCATTTGCAGAAGGCTTCAGCCACGGGCGAATCACGGCGATCAACTCATCGGCTTTTGCCGGTGCAAACTTCCACGCGGAGCTGACTGCATTTGCAGCGCGGCAGAGCGACCCGGAACAGGCAAGCCTCGCGGACTACGCGGACTTCCTTGCGCCGTCGCTCTATTCTCCGAGCGGACTCGCAGAGTATGGCACCTTCGATAATATCGACGGCTTCCGCTCAAACACCAACACCTCGGACGATCTCCGTGGCATCGGTGGCGACTTCCTCACGCTGGAGAATCCGCCCGCAGGAATCGCGGAGCAACGCATCCCGAATCGTGGTCTCGCTATCGAGATTGACGAGGACCAGGAGCGCGATGGCCAATGGCAGCGCCGTGCGGTGACGCATTTGCAGGGCATCCTGCTGCGCAACCGCATCCGCCGCGCTGTCGCGATTCTCGCCGGTATCGCTTCCACCGCGTCAAAAACGTGGAACGGAACCTCCGGTGAAAACCCGGACAGCGACATCCGCCTGCAAATGGACACCGCAGCGGCGACGCTCGGCTTCCGTCCGAATCGAGTGGCGTATGACCCGCTCGCAATGAGCTACCGCAAAACCTCGTTTGAAGCTCAAACGACGGCGGGCGGCTTCGCAGGCGCGCAACGCGACATTGCTGCACTGAGTAACTACCTCGGTGCGGAGGTCCGCGAAATCAAAGCGCGTTACGCAACCAGCGCCTCGGCCCGCACTCCATTGCTCGGCTCGGGTAAAGTGGTCATCTTCCCCGGCGCTGCCGTGGAAAGCCGTGAGGATATCTCGGCGGTGAAGACGTTCTACAAGAACTGCGAAGGCGGAACCCGCCAGCGCGTTCTTGTGCGTCAGGTCGGTGACAAACGCTGGCGTGTCGTCGTGGAAGGCTACGATCAATGCGCAGCCGTCTCCACGCTCGGCGTGCGGATCATCACGATTACCGGACCTTAGTTCTGTCCTGGGCGAAAGCCCGACTCATACACCGCGCAGAGGGTTTCTCTTGCAGGGCTTCGCCCTCTGCGCGTTAGTGAGTCGGCGGTTTCATCCGCAGATTGCGCAGATTCACGCAGATTATTTATGAGCTGGATTTTACTCGCCACGGACGATCTCAAAAAATACCTCTCCGGCGCGGAGTATGATGGACTCACGACGGCGGCGCTCGCGACCGGACAGGATGCGGATGAGGTCGCGGAGTCTGTCATCGCCGATACGATTCAGCTTGTCCGCGGTTACGTGGCCGGGTGCGCGCAGAACACGCTCGGCAGCGGTGCCACGATTCCGGAGGAACTCAAAACGCCCGCGCTTGTGATTGCTCGCAGTTCCATCTTTGGCCGGCTGCCTAGCATGCAGGCGCTCAACGATGAGACACGGCAGGCGGCCGTCCGCGATGCCATGGCGCTGCTGCGCGATGTGGCGGCATGCCGTTTTAAGCTGGAGCAACCCGCGACGCCGACGGAACAAGTCGTGAGCGGTCCGAGTGTGGAAGTGGTGAACAGCCGCACCCGGACTGCGACGCGGGAAACCATGGGAGGGCTCATGTGAATAGTCGCCAGTGGTCAGTAGTCAGTATTCAGTCATCGGACTGCGCGCTGTCCACTGCCCACTGCCCACTGGTCACTGCCAACTGACAACATGGAATTTGACGAGCCAATGCCATTTGAGGAAGCGGTTGCCTTCATCGCGGAAAAGGGATTGCTGCCGACTTCGCTCGGCTCGCGCGAGATTCGCGAGAAGCTCCAGGGCGAGCTGACGCGGCGCTCTGTGTTTTCGGCGCGCGTCACGCAGGCGGATATTCTCACGGAGCTACAGGAGCGCATCGAGGAACTGGCTTCCGGGAATGTGGTCGGTTCGTCGTTTACCCGCGCCAAGGCCGAGCTGCTCGATGCGATTCGTCGCACGGGTTACTCGCCGTCGCCGGACGATCGCGGAACCGTGAAGGATTTGACGAGCGATGCACGGCTTCAGCTCATGATCGAGACCAACGTGCTCGATGCGCAGGGACACGGGACATTCATCGCCGGCAATGATCCCATCGCGCTCGAAGTGAATCCGGGTCAGGAACTCGTTCGCTTTGGGAATCCGGACCGTCCGCGCGAATGGGAAGCGCGCTGGCAGGCCGCGATTGCGGAGACCACGCAGGAAGGCGCGACGGATGGAAGTGACCGCATGGTGGCGCTCAAAGGACATCCGGTGTGGGCTGCACTCGGACGCGGCGCGGGCGGGTATGAAGACACGCTCGGAAATCCGTGGCCACCGTTCGCGTTTAATTCGACGATGGGCGTCATCCCGGTGAGCGCGGAGGAGTGCGAGGAACTCGGCATCCTCACGCCAGGCGCGAGCAATCCGGGCGAAGTGGAACCGGGATTCAACGATTCGCTGCAAGCCGACAAATCGCGCTTCGCTCCCGCGCTCGCCATCGCGCTCGCGGCGAATCCGGAACTCACGCTGCGTGGCGGCGTGCTCACGGTGCGATGAACGCGGAAGTTGTCAGTAAGCGGTTGGCAGTTGGCAGTCGCAAGCGAGCAAACGCGCCCACTGACTACTGCCCACTGACTACTGCCCACTGATTCGATGCAAATCACAATCACCACAAACGATCTCTCGAGGCCTGCGCGGGACCGGCTGATGAAGTTCATGCAGAACCCGGCGCAAGTGGGGCGGGCGATGGCCGAGGCGGCGCTTCCGGTGTATCAGCGGCAGCTCGTGCGCAACGGGCGGAACAATCGGAACCGCTTCGGGGCGCGGTCCACATTTTGGAATCGCATGAATGCCGGGACGCGCGGCGGTTCGACTCCAACGGGCGGTGCGGTGCTCATGCCTCGCGAAATGCGGCTGCGTGTCCTCGGCGGAACCGTGAAGCCTGTTCACGCGAAGAACCTCACCATTCCGCTCCGCGCGGAGGCGTATGGGAAATCGCTGCGGCAGTTTGAGCGCGTGTTTTTCTTCCGCAAGGGCGGACGGCTCTTTGGTGCGACGCGCAGCCTCGCAGTCGCGCAGTCGCGGCGCGGAAGCGGCGGCGCGCGGAACAAGGACGGGTCGCGTGCGCTGAAGGAGAGCGATGGCGCGCAGCGCATCACGGTTCTCTTTCTCCTGGTGAAAGCGGTGAACGTGCGCGGCAATCCCTCGCTGCTCCCGGATGATGCGAGCGTCTTCACGGCGATTGACCGGGGCGTGACGCGATTGTTGCGCTGATTTTCTCGCGCAGAGGCGCAGAGACGCAGAGATTTTTTGAGGCCGGGTTCTCTGCGTCTCAGCGTCTCAGCGGGATAAATGCGGGCAGAAAAAAGCACGCTGGCGACGGTGTAAACGGTGGCGGGGATGCGGGGGTTTGCGCGCGTGTGGCACGTTGCGCCACATGCACGGTATCAAACATCATTCGCACACGGGAGGCAAGGCAAAATGAGCCTCTGCGTGCTCGAAAGATTGCAGCGCGATGTGTGGCAGCGGTTGCTCGCTTCGTCACTGCTCGCGACGGTGAGCATCGTGCTTTCGCGTCCTCGGGTAAATGCGGCGGGTGTCGCGATTACGGACACGGCGATTCAACAGACGTTGAACGGCGCTTTGACGGGACTTGTGAAGCGGTCCGACAAATCCGGCGCGGCCATCGAGGTGCAGATGCCAAACTTCCGCACCGAGGACCGGAACACGGCGGGGCTGCAAGGCGCGGTGGAGATTCCGATTTTGGTCCGCGAAAATCCGATGCTCAATATGAGCACGGCGACGGGCACGCTGCTATCCGCCGAGACCATCGTGCTCAATGTGCTTTCTGAGCTTCACGGCTGGCAGAAGGTGAGCAAGTCCACGGCGGCAGCGCGCGAGATGACGACGGACAAGAACGCAATCCAGCCGCTCGCGACGGATGACGGATTCGTGACGTATCAGCTCGTGATGATGCGGATGGAGCGGCTCGCGAATCGCACCCGGTGCGCCGCACCGGCGATTTCATTCTCCGCAGGTTCGGCGACGCTGACGTGTGCGACGAGCGGCGCAACCATCCGCTACACGCTCAACGGCGAGTATCCCGGCGCGAATGCAGACGCAGGCGGCGAGGAGATTCCCGGTGTGTCCACTTACACCACGCCGGTCGCGGTCGCGAGCGGTGAGACGCTGCGCTGCGTGGCGAGCAAGGCCGGGCTCGGCGACTCCGATGTGATCGAATACACCGCATGAGCGACACCACTCCACAACCCGAGGTCCGCCCGTTTGTCGGACGCAACGAACTCGCGAAGCTCGAATACGCGCTCGCCGATGGCAACTGGCACCGCGCTGCGACGCTCGCTTCGCAGGGAATCAATGATCGTCTCGCCCGCGCCATCGCGGAGGAAAAGCCGGGTCTCTTCATCACGGGCAACCAGGGCTACAAGCTCACGGCGTTTGCCAGCGTGGAGGAAATCGAAGCGTCTGCGAAACGCCTCGCCTCGCAGGCCGCGAAGATGAAGACGCGCGCGGACCTCCTTTTCTCCATCGCCGCCGAGCGCGAACGCGCATCCGCCGCCGCCTGATTTTTCCACTCAACCATTCCGCTAAAACACCATGATTCCAAACCTCGCACAAATTCTCGCATCCGCCGCCATCGTCGTCCTGGACGGCGTGACCATCCGCCCGAAAGCAGGCGTGACCTTCAAACCGATTCGCAGCTCGTTCGACATCACGAGCGGGACCATCGGCGTCGCGGGCAAGCGCATCAATGAAACGGGGGCGGAAATCTCGTTCACGCCGGACGGCTATTTCACCGATGCCATCGCGCAGGCGCTCCACCCATACAAGTCGCTCGAAATCGGCGCGCCGCTCGCCGCATTCCGCAAGGTGGCGTGCAGCAGCATCAACACGACAACCGATGTCATCACGGACACGTCGCACGGTTATTCCACCGGGCAGGCGGTGAAGATTTCCTACACGTCCACCGCGCCCGGCGTGACGGGCGGATTCCCGCGAAACACGACGCTCTATGTGCGCGCCATCAACACGGACACCTACACGCTCCACACGAGCAGCTCCGGTGCGACGAACAACACGGGCAAGGTGGATTTCACTTCGCAGGGAACGGGCTCGCTCATCGTGTCGCGTATGCGCTCGCTCGTCGTGTGGTGCCAGAACGGAGTGAAGGTGACGTTCCATAATGTGATGGTGACGCAGCTTCCGAATCTGCGCTTCTCGGCAGGCGAGACGATGTTTCAGCAGGTGACTATCAAGGCGTTTCACAAGCACGGCGAAACGCCGACGACGGGCACGCTGCTCACGCTCGAAGAGGCGACCTTCACGGATGCGGCGATTGACGAGGACAATTATTCGACTGTCACACCATCGATGACGTGGGGCTCAACGGCTCCGTTTGACGATCTCCCGGTGGGATCGAGTATCGAGGTGGATTTCACGCTCAACACGACGGAATACACGGCGGATGTTTCGCGCGTGGCCGGGTTGATGCTCGGCAGCATCGGCGCGACCGTGAAGCTCACGGCGCCGGGGCTCACGTGGGCGGAAACGCTGTCGATGATTCAGGGTGAAGGCGAGCGCGGCACGGCAATCACGGAGGCACTGCTCGCAATCGGCGCGGGCAATGCGACGTTTAATATGCGCGCCGTTTTGGAGCCGCCTGATTTTGCAGCGGCAGCGGAGCAGGCGATGGTGCAGCCGCTCACGTTCTCACTCGTTCGAGCGCACACGGATGGCATCCCGTCCGCGTGGTATACGTTCTACCGCGACTAGGTTTTCTCACCGCAGATAAACGCAGATTAACGCCGATTCAAAAACCAATGAAAACTGTCGAAGAACTCCTCAAATCCAAGGGCCGCGAAGTCATGTCGGAGAGTACGCTGAAATACCTCGCGAAGCGCGGGGAACTTATCTCGCCACTCGTCGCGGACAGCTACAAGGCGGCGCGTGCGCAGCTCGGCACCGGGGCCACGGACGATGCGCTTGCGCGTCGGGCGTCGCTCATTCTGCTGAAACAACTCGGTCACGTGCCCGACACCGCGCCAAAGGTCGCGCCTGCGGAGCCGGTCGCGGAGCCGGAGAATCCCGGCCATTTCACACAGCCCGCAAACTAACCGGCGATGATCCGCGTCGAGTTCAACGGCGAGACGATTGGGGACACGGCATCGGAGGCGATGACGCTCCTGGCACCGCTGCGTTTTTCCGCAGGCGGCGCGTCGGAAATTGTCGAACTCGTCGCGGCGGATTTCGTCGAAGGCTTTGCGCGGGGGAATAAGAGCATCACGGTCTCCTTCTCCGTGGTGCATCAATACCCGAGCATCGCGGAGGCCAGCATTGCACTCGCGGAGCGCGATCGTGATATGGAGCAGCAGGCAACGCTCGATTACATCGTGGACGATGGCAGCGAGACGGTGACGCTGCGGATGAAGAACGCGGTGCGCAGGCCGGTGGAAGGCACGGAAAACGGAGTGGCAGTGATTTGGAATTACAGCTTCACCGGGGCCAAGTTTGTGCGCGTGGCGAATGCGACGACGCTCGCCGATTACGAAGGCGGATTCGCAAACGATGCCGGGCCGTATGACGGCTTTTATTGGGGCGGCGTGTGCGGCGACGGCATTCCCGCAAGCGGCAACTGGGCGCGACAAATCGTCGGAGGAACCTACTAGATTTTATGTCCGATTTAATCACTCAACGCATCGCGGTAACTTCCGCAGACCGGCTCGCCGAAACGCCCGACGAGGGACAGCTCGTGTGGGATCGGGAACTCGAACAGCTTTTTTGCGGCGACGGCTCCACAGCGGGCGGAATCAAGGTGACTGCGGATGATGGATTCGTGCCTCAATATAAGACCGTGGCCGCGAGCAGCAACGCGACGGAGACCGTTTACTGGCGGCCAAAGACAAGCGGGAACACGCTGCGCGTGACGGTGGCAGCGGGAACCGGGAGCTACACGAAGCCGATTGTGCTTTCCCGCGAGACGCGGGCCGATGGAGCCGGGAGCGGCGATGCCGTTGCGGAGGGCACGGTGTTTGACCTTTCGATTTTGTTCACCACGACGAGCGCGAGCCGCGTCATCGAGATTCGCGAAAACGACGTGCTTGGCGATGTGCTCGATACGTTCAACTCGGACACGGAAGGGACGTATTCCGCAGTGGCGCGCTACGTCTATACCGGCTCGGCCTGGGTGAAGCTGTTCTCACAAATCCACGCTGCCTGACGACTATGGACCTCGACGTAACGAACCGCCTGTTTCTGGAACTCTCTCAATTCGCGACTGCGATACCGCGCAAGGAACTTGTGCTCTCCGAAGCGCTCAAAAAGGCCGTCGCCGATTTGGGAAAAGTCATGGAGGCCATCGAAGCGGCGGGGGCATCCGTGCAACTCACGCATGCACTGTGCGAGGCCAGCGCGGCCCGCGACAACGCCCGCGATGCTCTCCGCAAACTCAACTACATTTGACCATGAAAACACTACTCCTCTTTTTTCTCTCGGCTGCTTCGCTTTTTGCGCAAGTCACGGGAACTACGGCGCAACCGCTCGCGCGGGATGCGACGACATTCAACCTCAACCGGACGCGCCTGGACATCGGGACGGGGACCACGCTGAAATGGGAGAGCGGATCCACGTTCAACATCGAAAACGGGACCACCATCACGATCGGGGCCACGGCGGCGACGGACTTCGCGACGGCGCTGAATCTCGGGGTCGGTGTGAAGACGTTTGCCGACTCGACGGCGCGCAATGCAGCGACGCCAGCGGCGACGGGGCAAATCGGGATTCAGCTCGATGACAAGTCGATTTGGAATGCGAACTCGACGACGGCGGGCGATTGGTCCGGGGCATTCGGGACGGTGACGATTCGCGGCGGGAGCGGCTCCGCTTCGGTGCCTTCGCTGTCTTTCACCACGGACACGGATTCGGGGTTCTACCGCTCCGCGTCGAACGAAATCGGGGTGACGCTCAACGGGGCGCTGACGCAGAAATTCACAGCCGGGCAAATGCTCATCCCGGACGGGAACGAAGCGGCTCCGGGGCTGGCGTTCCTGGACGATGCGACGAGCGGCTTTTTCCGAATCGGCGATGATGACGCAATCGGGTTCTCGTTCGGTGGCATCGAGCTTTTCCGCGTGTATTCGGGCGCGACGAATTTTGGCGGCGTGCTCAATGCGGATTCCATCTCCGCGACGACGTATGAGGGCAACATCCTGCTCAACAATGCAGGCAGCGTGACGGTGCCAGCTTACTCGCGGTCCACCGATACGAATACCGGCATTTACTTTCCCGCTGCGGATCAAATCGCATTCACGAGCGGCGGGACGCAGAGCGGGCTGTTCACGAGCACGCTCGCCACGTTCCCGGCCATCTCGACGCCCGGAGCTGCGACGGTGACGGGACTCGTGACGGGTGGCAGCTACGCCACGATTGCGGCGAATGGCGATGGCTCGGCGACGGTGCCATTCATCACGCGAGCCACGGACACAAATACCGGCCTTTACTTCCCGGCTGCGGATCAAGTTGCGCTCACCACGGGCGGGACTGCGCGAGTGACGGTGACGGATGCGACGACAACCATCAGCAACGCGGTCGCTGCAAGCTCGCTCTCGCTCACCACGGCGCTCCCGGTCGCGAGCGGTGGCACGGGTAGCACGACGGCGGCGGCGGCGCGGACTGCGCTGGGTGCGCACTCGACGGATTACATCAAGCTCTCGCACACGGTAGCGGATGGCACCAATGGAGGCACGGCGACTTCCGGCTCTTGGCTGACGGCGACCGTGAACACAGAGGACGTGGACACGGGCTCGCTTTGCACGCTCTCATCCAACGAATTTGCGCTCGCGGCTGGCACCTATCGCTACTCCATTTCGTGCATTTTTTACAACACGGGATACACGCAGATGCGTCTCTACAACGTCACGGATGCGACTGTTGTGGACTACGGCTTGTCCGAGTATTTTTCGGCGGGCCACGATCGTGCCTCGGTGATGGAAGGCCGGTTCACACTGGCATCTACCAAGACCCTGCGCCTCGAATACCGATGCACGCTCACTTCCATGACCTACGGACTCGGCGAGGCGACCACGTGGAGCGGCAATAACGAGGTATACCGCATTATCACGATCACTCGCGAGTAATCCACGGCGATGGCGGATCAAGATTACCTCATCAATTTCACCGCGACCGGCGACGCGCAGGCGGCGGCGGCGGCGCGGAATGTGAGCGCAGCGGTGGGGGAAGTGAGCGCAGCGGTGGGGGAAGTCGGCGACAAGGCCGAGGGTTCCACGGGCGGATTCGGCAGCTTTACGAGCAGCGTGGTGAGCTTTGCGGGCAAGGCGGCGGTGGCGGGGGCGGCAATCAAGGCCATTTCAATCGGGCTTGAAGAAATCGCGGAGACGGAGGCGGCAGAGCAGGCGCTGCGCAAGGC
>JACCDR012599846.1_pt1 | contig 16747 bp, 15 predicted proteins | sample 7446431 | NCBI WGS metagenome assembly JACCDR01 (sample SAMN15323443, study PRJNA562643) | freshwater metagenome | isolation source: river surface water | place: USA:Blue River Watershed | collected 2017-08-17 | reverse complement strand
GTTGACGAAGATGGCGAAATCTACCTATCTACAGGACCTCTACAGGTGTTCTGTGATTCGTACATTGCGGCACCTGCGAAGAAGGCCAATCACTGGACTACGACTGCCTCTGGTGAGGCCGCAAAGTGTGAGGCCGCAAAGTATAAGACAATCAATCTAGGATGTATGGACCTAGAGCGTCATGGTATTGATAACGCTTTTGTCTGTACGTACGCAGAGTTCCGAGAACTGTTTCCGTCTATCTCACTAGACCCTAAGCCGACAACCTCGGTTAAGACTAACAAGATTGGGCGTACTCAGATCCCTATTACACTGTCCTAATGAACATTCCACCAAAATACTGGAGAAACATGGCTACTAAGAAGAAGACTGCAACTAAGAACTGTGACTTTGTAACAAACTGCCTTTATATCAAGGCGGCGCATAACGGCTATCTTGTAGAGGAGGAACAGAGCACTGCGACTGGTAACTATCGTACTATCACGTCGATCTTTGCTAATACTGAAGCTCTTCTATCTGCACTAGAACCGCTAGTGCGTGATCTACGAGACAACACTCCTAGGAAGTAACTAAATGGACATCATCGGACAGCTTCGCAAGAAATTCCCCAGCCTCAAACAAGGCCCAAACGGAGAGTATCTAGCGAACTGTCCGATGTGTCTGTCTAGGGTTGGTAAAGAAGATACTGGACATAAGCTCTATATCAATCCCAATAAGTACTCTTCTAAGTTGAAGAAGCGTGGCAGTTGGTTCTGCCAACGTTGTAACTATAGAGGATGGGGTTTAGACCTATTAGGCGTATTTGCTGTAGAGGAATCTAATAAGCGCGTAGAATTACTGTCTATTGGTGATAAGTTGCGCACAGCTATCACCACTAACGCAAATTTCGAATTTCCTGAGAGTTATTCGACCGAGTTTTCAAATTCAAAACTTGGTGAACAAGCTTACGACTATCTTACTCGAGCAAGGCGTATTGACCCAGCTAAGATAGTCTATTATAGGCTAGGTTACTGCTCTTATGGCCGGTATAAAGGCTGCGTAATCCTCCCAGTCTTTGACCAAGGTAACCTAGTTTACTTTGTTGCTCGTTCTATCTTCGGAAAGCGGTATCTAAATCCGCCTCTACCAAATAGAACGATACTATTCAACTATCGACCAAACGCGAAACGCATCATCATAACAGAAGGCATCTTCGATGCTATTGCAGCAGGATACGATGGCGTAGCTCTTCTGGGCAAGTACCTTAAGGACGGACAGAAAGAGCTAATATCTCTAGCGCAACCAAAAGAGGTATATGTCCTTCTCGATGACGATGCTAAGCAAAATGCTGTTTCGCTGGCTAGAAGCTTGAAAACGGTCGTGCCAAATGTTAAACTAGTAGGTACAGGTAAATACCACGATGCCGGCGAAATGCCAGCGGAAGCGATAGAGGAAGCTATTAATAACGCTTATCCTGTCACACTTAGTGGTATAATGTCCTATCTAAATGAGAAGGCATAAGTACATACTATTACCAGAACCGAAGGTAGAAGTCTGGGAACTGTACGGATTACAGGACTTTTATGAGAAGCTCCTGACCCCAGCAGAACAGAAGCTATGGGATCTATTTGTATTCTGTAGCCTACCTATTTCAGAAGTATGCAGAATTACTCAGCTATCACGAAGATCAATCTCTTGGCGTATTCGTAAGATATCAAACAAGGTTTGGTTTTTTGCGTCTGATAGCCTCGTTGACTACTATCTAGGACACGCTGGATATAAAAGGAAAGTCAAATGGCAACCGTACCCGAAAGTATTCACCCCGAAACAGAAGCTAATGCACCAGAGGAAACAGAGGGGAGTACGACGATTCGTAAACGTCGATCTAATCGAGACATACCAAACGCAGGAACCGCAGCAATTGAACAAGGAATCTACGCCGTAACTGGCTGTCAGAAGTGCCCTCTACACGTAGGAGCCCAAGCCAATCTAGTTAATGGCTATGGCCCTAACCCCGCGAAAGTACTCATAGTATTCAATTACGCCTCCCAATTAGACGGAGAAAAGATTCCGAGTCTGCTCCGACAGGCAATCTCGGCAGCTAAGATTCCTCTAACGGATATTCGCTATACGTCTGCGATTAGGTGTATTAATTCGCACGTCATTTATAATCCAGAGTCAGTAAACAAAGAGTGTTATCCGCATCTTCTAAATGAGATTGCAGTTGTCAACCCTAAGGTCATTATCACCATCGGGACACAAGCGCATTATGCGATTTCAGGCAAGAAGAAGAATGGCAACTTCAACTCTATTGTAGCTATGGAGGATGGTAGATATAGGATTAACCTATATCCCGAACTGACTGGAACTTTGAATAGTAAACTGCACAGGGAACTTTTTTCATCTTTGAAGAAGGTGAACAATCTTTTACAGGATATTACGTATCCCCCTGATGCGAAGTACGTAATCGTTAAGTCCGAGAAGCAGCTAGAGAAGGCGAAGGAACTTCTCCTCAAGTGTCCAGAACTTGTGTTCGACTTTGAGGTCGGTACTAGACTAGATAAGGAGTATAACGGATTTGATCCAGAAGATAAGCTTCTATGTTGCGGCTTCTCTTGGGGTACAGGTCGTGCTATCGTTATTCCGTTAGACCACGACGATAACACCCTCGATAAAGCAGCGTGTCACCAAGTAGTAAAAGATGTTCTGCGCTCCCAGTCTAAGAAGATTGGGCATAATGTGATCTACGATCAGTACGCGGCATACCATTTCTACAACGGGCTAGAAACCGCTAACGTAGCCTTCGACACTATGCTGGCACATCACCTTCTTGATCCTACACAAAAGACGCATAGTCTCAAGTACTTAACAGGTATCTACACACCTTACGGTGGTTATGAAGAGGCACTAGACAAGTACAAGACTGGCACGGACGGTGTTGGCAACTATGCCAACGTACCTCTAGATATCCTAGCTAGGTATTGTTGCGTTGACGTTGACATGACTTGGAGGTTATACGAGAAGTTTGCGGCAGACATCAAGGCGAACGCAGACCTACACAGGCTGCACTCAAAGCTAGTAGCCCCAATCTCTAACGTATTCTATGCTATCCGCAAGGAGGGTATGTACGTTAACAAGGACAAACTCTTGGAGATTAGGGACTATTATGATGAGAAGCTAAAGCGTGCATTAGCGCAACTTTATTCAAATCCGTTAGTGGTTAAGCACGCACCGAATTTGAATATCGCTTCACCGCTACAACTTCAGAATCTATTGTTCGATACGCTTAAGCTACGTGTAGTTAAGCTAACACCTGCTTCTAAGCCATCAACTGACGAGGAAGCAGTAAACAGGTTAGCGGCACTATACAAGAAGGATACCGACGTACAACACTTACTATCTTCGATTATCGAAATTCGCAAGTGCAATAAGTTCATCGGTACCTACATCGATGGAGTTCTACCGCACGTACAGAATAACCGTATCTATACGTCGTACCTATTGCACGGGACAACTAGTGCTCGGCCAAGTTCGATTAACCCGAACTTACTGAACATCCCGTCCGAGGATGCTAAAGATACACCGCCAGAGTATCACATTAAGCAGGCGTTTGAAGCCCCAAAGGGCTATCTCTTCTGCTCAGCGGACTACTCTCAGATTGAACTTAGGAACATTGGCAATGAGACTGGTGAACCTGAACTAGTAGACGCATACCTACAAGGTGTGGATATGCATAGAAAGACAGCTTCGCTAATCTTCGGCGTTGATCTTGACCAAGTAGTTGACTATATGCGCAAGCTAGGAAAGACCACGAATTTCGGCGGCGCATATGGGGCTGGTCCTGCTACCTTAGCTTCACAGATTGAGAAGAAAGGTAGCCTATCTGACTCGGAGTTACTAGCGGCTTTAAGAGCTGTTGGTATCTATGTGTCAGATGATGAAGGGTCAATGACAGCAGATAGACGTAACAAGTTAATGGAGGACTTGGCGAGGAAGATTCAGACTACACTCTTTTCTCGATGGGCAGTATTCTCACGATGGCAGCGTCGGCAAAGAGACTATGCAGAGAAGTTTGCTCATGTAAAGTCCCGTTTCGGACGTGTGCGATATCTGCATTTTCCGCCGAACGCGACGAACAAAGAGAAGTGGAAGCTAATCAACGTAGCGGTCAACTATCCTATCCAGAGCGTCAGTAGTGATTGTCTAATGTTGGCTATGGTTAGGATTCATGCTGAGTTCAAGAAGCGTGGGATGAAGTCCCATATTGTTGGACAGGTCTACGATAGCATTAACTACTATATCCATGAGTCAGAAAAGGATGAAGCACTGTCTCTTATCAAGACAGTGATGGAATGCGAACCTCTGCTATACGATAGAGAGTACTTTACCATTCCAATGGAAGTAGACATTGCAGTAGGCCCAACGTGGGCTGACCTCAAAAAGGTTAGCGATATCAAATACTTAGAAGGTGTTTATGAGTAAGTTCTATACATTTATGCAAAACAACAGCGGCGGTCATTTCTCATTTGATGAGAAATTGGGTATTACACATTTCGTCATCATCGAAGGTGACAGTGAAGAGGAAGCTGAAGACAAGGCTAAGTGTATTGGCATCTACTATGATGGTGTTGATGATGGTCTAGACTGTCCCTGCTGCGGTGATAGGTGGTATCGCCCAGAGGATGGTGCCGATGAACCCGCAATATATGGTACGAAAGTTCTAGACGTAACTACAGATTCTGTTAACAAGGCTATTGCTTATCGTTGGATGGAACCTGGTAAGGAAGCTTGTATCCTGTACAAGGATGGGACTAAGAAGTGGGTATGATTGATCTGGTAGTAGCGCGATTCAATGAGGATGTCGGGTGGGTCGAACAGTTTAAGACCCACCCACTTCTTAGAAAGACACTTGTCTATGAGAAGCAAAAGCAAGACTCCGAGTTATCGCTACCAAACATCGGTAGAGAAGCACATACATATGTCCACCATATTGTTGCCAACTACGATGACCTAGCAGACTACACAGTATTTGTACAAGGTACACCAGTAGATAGCCATAACTGGTTGCTAGGCCCTCTACCAGAATTGCTGGACTTCCAACAAGATCAAGACTTTGTACCACTAACCAAGACGTTCGTTAGTGATTTAGATGGTAGCCCGAACCATCCAGGTCTAGGTCTAGTTAGAAGTCCACTTATGAACTACGTACAAAACCTCCCTACGGAGTTGCGGTTTCCTATCGGAGCGCAGTTCGCAGTCAAACGAGACGCAATTCATTACCACGATAAGCAATTCTACGAGTCGCTGCTAAGCGAGTTTGACTCGGCGGCTATGCTGCCGTGGCAAATTGAAAGGGTATGGCCATATATCTTCCAGAAGAGTAACGACTAATGTATGACTATCTAGTAATTGGTGCAGGACTATTTGGTTCTGTCTTTGCAAATGAAGCTAGCTTACGCGGCAAGTCGGTTCTCGTAATCGAGAAGAATGAGCATATTGCCGGCAACTGCTACACTGAGAAGCGAGATGGTATTAACGTCCATATGTATGGGCCTCATATCTTCCACACAGATAGTGAACCCATCTGGAACTATGTGAATCAATATGTACCATTCAAGCAGTACAAGCAATCGACAAAAGCGATTATTGATAATAAGGTCTATTCCTTACCGATTTCGTTGACTACACTAAACCAAGTGTGGCCCCATATCGTCACGCCAGCACAAGCAAAAGAGCATCTAGCCGCGCTTAAACGGATACACTACGTTCCTAATCCAACCAATCTCCAGGATTGGGCAGTATCGCAAATCGGGCCAGAACTATACGAGTTATTCATAAAAGGGTATACCACTAAGCAGTGGGGTAGAGATCCTAGCCTGTTACCTGCTAGCATCATCAAACGGTTACCTATTCGTACATCGTTTGATGATAACTACTTTAACCACGCATACCAAGGTATCCCTGTAAATGGCTACACGGAACTAGTTAGCGCTCTACTCGCAGATGTAGATGTAGTTTGTGAAGCTGACTTCTTTCAAGATAGGGATTATTGGTCAAAGAAAGCAAAGAGGATCGTATGTACTGCGCCTATTGACGAGTACTTTAACTATTGTCATGGACCATTAGAGTATAGGTCATTACGGTTCGAACACAAAAAACACGCAGTAGAGGACTACCAAGGTTGTTCTATTATCAACTATCCTAGCGTGGAGATTCCGTATACACGTATTGTTGAACACAAGCATTTTGAAGGATCAAAGAGTCCTGTAACGTGGGTAACGAAGGAATATCCTAGCGATGTTGGCAAGCCTTACTACCCTATTGCTGATGTCGAGAACATGAAAGTATTGCGTAAGTACCAAGAACTAGCGAAATCAACCCCCCGAGTTCTTTTTGGCGGGCGTTTAGCTGAGTACCGGTACTACGACATGGATCAAGTCATCGCATCAGCCATCACTAAAGCACATAAGGATATGGAATGAAGCTACTAACACTCGGAAATCCTAAGACGGCAAAAGCTACTAAGTTCGGATATCTTAATGCAGTACTTCACTTAGCACCTGCTAAGTTGGCGAAAAGAAAGAATGTTTGTCAATTCGCTAGTCCTGGATGTCTAAAAGCGTGTCTCAATACAGCAGGTCGTGGTGGTATTTGTAAAGCAGGTACTAATACAAACCGGATTCAAGAGGCTCGTATCCGAAAGACACAGCTTTTCTACGACAACCCTGCTCAGTTTGCATCGGATCTATTGTCTGACATTGACGAGCTACGTAGTTTGGCAGATAAGCTAAAGCTAGAGCCAGCACTACGGCTCAATGGAACTTCCGATATTGACTGGGGTAACGTGGGATTTGGTGTTGACCTATTCTCATTTATTGACGACCGCGACATTGAACTATATGACTATACTAAGGACTTTGACAGAGCGGTGGCTTATTATGGTAATCCTTGGTATCATTTAACATTCTCCAGATCAGAGATTAACGACGACCAAGTAAACATGGCTCTACAGAAAGGCATTAACGTAGCCGTAGTGTTCCGGGATAAGTTACCCCCTACTTGGCGCGGTGTTACCGTTATTGATGGCGACCTACACGATCTTCGCTTTCTCGATAGAGGTGGCGTTGTAGTGGGCCTCTTAGCAAAAGGCAAGGCAAAGAAGGATACGACAGGATTTGTGGTATGAATTACTACGTAATTACAGATGTCTATAGTGGTAAAGCCCTTTGCGTATTGAAAAATACGAAAGCTCCAACGAATAAGCAGATTTTATTCCATTTACAGCACACGCTAAACCTTGAGCAGTACGAAAGCGTCAAGGACATCAAGGACGGAATCTGTGTAGAACGTGTGGAGATATATGAGATATGACCCTAACAAAGCAGAAGTCAGATGTATGGAGACTTACTCATTATCTAGGTAATCACTATTACGTCTATTCCGTTAAGTATCCGTCTAAAACAAAGATACGTGAAATACTTAAGGCTAATGATCTTGAACCGCGTGTAGCCGATATTCTGTACGTTACGCGCCTAGAAATTTACGAACCAGCTAAATACCATAAGGAAATATGAAAAAGATTCTAACAGCGCTAACCCTTCTACTTATTCTCGCAACTCCCGCTAGCAGTATGATGACCTGCACAAAGACGGATTTCAATACCGAAATCTACTCATATACTGCACTAGTATCTGGCCAGCACACCTTTAAGGGTGGTAATGTCATCCACTCTCCTAATGGGTATCTAACGACGGTTAACTTACTAGCTGGCGAAACTTGGACTGTACCGGACGGTCTAGCAGCTATCAGCCACGTAACTGTTTGTACTGAGCCTCCTGTAGCTGATCCAGCAGATTGCGTATATCGTGATCCTGCATTCATCCGCTACAAGGATACAACAGACACGTTCAAATTACGCGGTGCGTTATTTCCTACGCAGGAACTCGACTATTCTACTGGCGTAACTGTGCAGTTTGGTAATGAGGACAACACGTTAGCAGTCTTCTCTACACCAACGTTTACAAGTAGAGGTCGTATTACGCAAAGCACTAGTAGTAATCCATATATTCGCGTTACTCGAAATCGAGACGATTCCTTCACTGTGAAAATTAAATTCGCTGGCATTATCGAGCAAACAACAGATCCTAATATTGCCGTTGATATTTTCATTGGAAATCAATGGTTTAGAGTAGAGGGCATTTGGCAAGAGCGTAAGTACGGATGGATCTTACGCAATAAGGACTACGTGTGCCCAACAGAGTAATGCTATACTGGTTTACCGACTTAACAAGGAGTTTTCGAACGTAGATGAAGAAACTAGACGGACTTGCACATATTATCCACCAAGAACGATACGCCCATCCTGGAGAACTACAGTGGGAGGATACTGTCAATCGTGTTACAACTTACGTTGCTCAAGCAGAAACTGATCCAGTGGCACGAGAGAAGTTTATCTCAGAAGCGAAGGAGTTTATCGGGGATCTATCTATTATTCCCGGTGGCCGTATTCTTACTAATTGCGGGCGACCTGACGGTATGCTTTTGAACTGTATTTCAGGTAATACAAAAGTACATACTAAAAAAGGCGTACTATTAGCAAAGGACCTGTCTGGGGAGGTGGAGACGCTATCCAAGGATGGTGTCTACAGAAAGGCTATTTGGAAAGATTTTGGAGAACAGCCTTTATTTAGAGTTGTTCTATCTAATGGCAGAACACTTGAAGCTACCGCAGGACACGAGTGGGTCGTAACCAGAAAAGGCGGACCAGACAAATATGTTAAGGTTACTACTCTCGACCTAGTGGGGGAACATATTCCCTATTGTACGCCAGCTACTTTTGAATACGACGAAACAGAGTGGAAGAAAGGTGTGCGACACGGGCTGGTGTATGGAGACGGTAATGTACACAAAAATCGAAAAGGGGAAGTCGATTACACAGTTATTCCACAATTTGGAGATTCGTCGCATCTAATCACAGATTATTTTGAGAGGTGGGCAGAGCAGAAGCACGCTTTTGTAGCATCTCATTTACCAAAACATTTCAAGGAATTACCAGACGAAACCGCTACTCCCTCATACATTAGGGGTTTTATTGCAGGCTTTATTGCAGCGGACGGGTGTGTTTCAAGAGTTTCTGGTAATATCATGTGCCATCAAAGTGACATAGGTGCCTTACAGAAAATTGCCGATTTAGCGATAAGTGTTGGACTGCCTTATGCATCTATTAAGAAGGTACGAGACATCAACCCATTTGATGGGCGCGAAGGTTTCCCTCTATATAAGTTAGCGTTTGTTAAAAAGGGCTTCTTTAATGCTAATGGTTTAGATACTAATCTAATTCTAAAGCATAAACATAGACAATATCTACAAAGCCATGTAATTAGAAAGACTCCCTCATGTCGTGTATTGTCTGTGGAACCGACTGGTAAGGTGGAGAAGGTTTACTGTTGTACAGAACCAGAAACGCATACAATGGTAATTGACAACGGGATTCTAACTGGTCAGTGTTTCGTTATTGACATTGATGATTCTAGGGAAGCTATAGGTGAAGCAGTTAAGAACTATCTAATCATCTCTGGCACAGGTGGAGGTGTCGGCCTAAGCTTTAAGAAGATTCGTCCTAAGGGAACACCGATTGTAAAGTCTGGTGGTGAATCCTCTGGCAGTGTATCGTTCATGGATGTTATCAACTCCGTAGCGGACACTATCAAGATTGGTGGTGGTCGTAGAGCAGCTACTATGATCTCTCTACCAGCAGAACACCCAGACGTAGTTGAGTTTGTCCATCACAAGATGGACTTGGGTAAGCTAAACAACGCTAATGTCTCTGTAGAGATCAACAGCAAGTTTATCCAAGCCGTACAGGACGATAAGGACTGGGATCTAGTTTGGGCTGGGCGTGTGGTACAGAAGATCAAGGCCCGTGAACTATGGGACTATGTAGTTAAGAATGCTCTAGCTAGTGGCGAACCAGGATTCCTTAATCTTGAACTAGCTAACAAGATGTCGAATAGTCATTACTACAATCGACTATCCACAACCAACCCTTGTGTAACTAAAGACTTTACTTTTGTAACTCCGTTTGGAATTAGGAAGCTGTCTGATGTTAGGGTTGGGGATACTGTGTGGACTGGTAAGTCTTGGTCGAAGCTTGTCAATGTCTGGTCGACGGGCGTTAAACCCGTTTATAGATATGGACTATCCAATGGTACCTATCTAGACATGACCCATGACCACCGCGTAGTTTCAGACGGTTGTAAACTTGCGATTGGATCAATGATTAACAATGGTAAGAAGCTAGATAAGCAAGATTACTCAAATGAGAAGTTTGATCTTTATGAACATACTAGTAAGGGAGATAACTCTTTATTAGAGGTAGCGGAACTGGCTGGGTATCTATTTGGTGATGACTCGATGCAGAAGAATGGGGGTGTTTCCGCTTATATTAATATTGGTTCTAAAGACGGAGACGCCGAAGCGCATTTTTCAAGGTTCACAGAAAAGGTGGTAACTGGATCAGGTAAGCGCTTGCTCAAGCTACTACCAGACTATACCTTTGACAAGCTAAAGCTAGTCTATGCTCCTATGAAAGAGCGGGAAATTCCGGAGTTCTGGAGGTGTGCAGGGTTTCAGTCTAGTATGCTTTTCTTGCGTGGTCTATATTCTGCTAATGGTAGTGTTATTACTAACAAAGGTAAGGCTATTCGTATCGCTTTAAAGACTAGCAATAAGCAGGTCGCTTTAACAGTTCAAGAGATGTTGGAGTCTTTACAAATTCATTCCTATATCACTACCAATAAAGCAAAAGCTACTAAGTTCTCTAATGGGGAGTATACATCCCAAGAGAGTTATGACGTGAATACTACCGATGTAGAAAGCTTTATGTGTACTATAGGTTTTATCCATAAGTATAAGACCGAAACAGCGCTCACATACGGAGAATGCAAGAAGCAAATTATTCGTAGACCAGAGGTTGTTAGCTCTGAATTGCTTGGAGAACAAGAGGTCTTTGACTTTACTGTTGAGGCAGATGAGCATACAGTCGCTCACAAAGGGCTTCTAATATCCAACTGTGGTGAAATCTTCCTACCGATCTTCGGTGTGTGTTGTTTGAGTTCGATCAATGTAGCTAATTTCGTTCTACCTACTGGTGGGCTTGATTTACCGCGATTCCGAGAAGCTGTCCGTGTTGGTATCCGACTATTAGATAACGTGCTAACTGTCAACAGTTACCCACTACCGACAATCAAGGAAGTTGCTACATCAGAACGCCGTATCGGTCTTGGTCTAACTGGTGTTCATACGGCAATGCTAAAACTAGGCATTAAGTACTCGTCTCGGGCTGGTATTGCCTTTATCGAGCACTGCTATGAAGAATTACGCAATGCGTCATATCTAGCATCTATTGACCTAGCAAGAGAGAAAGGTCCATTCCAGAAGTTCGATCCAGAGAGGTACCTAGAAAGTGGATTTGTTAAAACGCTACCTGCATCAATTAGAAGGAAGATTGCCCAATTCGGTATACGTAATGTATGCTGCAATACTCAAGCACCTACTGGTACCACTAGTCTATTGGCTGGGGTATCTAGTGGGATTGAACCTATCTTCGCGCCGATCTTTAAGCGGACATTCTTCAGCGACAAGTCGTCAACAGGACGAAAGGAACAACTAGTTCTTGATGAAGAAGTAAAGACCCAACTCGATTCAGGTAAGTCGTTTACTGATCTGAAGCACTTCGAGGGTGCGTATGATATTCCTGTTCGGAAGCATCTTATGGCTCAAGAAGCTGCCCAGAGGTATATTGACCAAGCTGTATCCAAGACAATCAATCTGCCTACTGACTATACTCAGGAGCAGCTATCACATGATCTATTGGAGTACACACCAGTCCTTAAGGGAACAACTATCTATCGTGCAGGATCTCGTGGATTCGAGCCCTTGCAGACAGTAGAGTTCAATAAGGACAATCTAAAGGCGGCTTTAGAAGGTGGCGCTACAGAGGTCGTAGATAATTCATGTGCAAGTGGGAAGTGCTCAATCGGATGAGCACTCCCATCTTCACCTTTAGCTACATTAAACACTTAGCCAAATTCACATTACGAGAATTTCTCAGATTCCTAAGGAACAACTAATGCCAAAACTCATAAAGCCAAATCTAGCAGCAACGCTGGATAAGCTATCTGATTGTAATTTTCCTGTAATTGTAAGCCCGAAGTACGACGGTATTCGGGCTACTGTTCAGAATGGTGTTGTGTATTCGCGCACACTAAAGCCTATTCCAAATAGGCACGTTCAAGAAGCCTATAGACGATACGAAGGATGTGATGGAGAACTGATTCTAGGTGATCCCGTAGACCCTATGTGTTTTAGGAACACAACTAGTATCGTGATGTCAGATGATAAATCAGCCGCTGGTATCGAGTTTCACGTGTTCGACGTATTGGATATGAATACACCTTATCATGTACGTCGTAACGATAGACGAGTAACTGTACCAAGTAAGATAGTAACATCACTGGCAGAACTCAAGAGCGAGGAGGAGCGCTTGGTCAAGAAGGGTTGGGAAGGTATCATCATCCGTAACCCCGATAGCCTATACAAGCAAGGAAGATCCACAGTACGAGAAGGTGGGCTGCTAAAGTATAAGCGCTTCTTCGACAGCGAGGCTACTATTATTGGTTGGCATCCTCGATACGAGAACTGTAACCCTCAGGAAATCAATGAGTTAGGTAGATCAAAGCGTTCAACTAAGCAGGCAGGGCTGGTTGCGATGGATACTATCGGAGCGTTAGACGTTACTTGGAAAGGCCAAGAGTTCTCGATTGGATCAGGACTAGACGAAGCAGAAGCCGCTAAATTGTGGAAGCTTCGGGGTAAGTTACCTGGGATGAAGGTCAAATTCAAATACCAATTAGCTTCGGGTAAGCCTAGATTTCCTATCTATTTAGGCCTACGTGATGACAGGGATATGTAATGAAGATACTAGTAGCTTGTGAATACTCAGGTGTAGTACGAGAAGCCTTCCGTAAGAAGGGGCATAATGCTTGGAGTTGTGATTTACTGCCTAGTGAAATTCCCGGACCGCATTATAGAGGCGATGTCTCTGACTACATGAACCGTGGTTGGGATATGATCTTGGCTTTCCCGCCTTGTACGCATTTAGCAGTAAGCGGTGCTAGGCACTTTGCTGCTAAGCAAGCAGACGGTAGGCAGCAAGAAGCTATTGACTTCTTCCTAATGTTCGCTAACGCTAAGTGTGATAAGATCGCAATTGAAAATCCTATCGGGATCATGTCCTCAATTTGGAGGAAGCCTGACCAGATCATCCAACCGTGGCAATTCGGACATCCAGAGTCTAAGTCAACGTGCTTATGGCTAAAGGGGCTAGATCCATTAGTACCTACTAACGTTTTACAGAAGCCCCCTAAAGGCTATTGGGATAATCAAACACCATCAGGGCAGAATAAGTTAGGCCCTAGACCAGATCGTGCTAAGATTAGGAGTAAAACATATAGTGGAATAGCTCAGGCAATGGCCGACCAATGGGGCTAGATTAGGGGCTTTAGTAAATTCTCGGAGGTTTTTGGATGGGAATTTCAAATTTGAAATCTGTACTATCACATAGCTGCTATGTAGTATCGTACCTATTCGAAGCCATCGGAGATTTACTACACGACCACGATGATTCTGGATTAGAGAATCTAATCGTAATGAAGGATGACAATAATGACTAAAGCTGAGCTACAAGAATTAGTAACTATCAATGAACAGGATCTTCAACATGAATGTTCGACCTTACCGGAACGATTCGTTCATGTATACTCACTATTCTCGGAAGCAGATAACGCCTATAGTATGCATTTAGAAGCAACAACAGCTATGTATGCTACTAGGTATCTTGCAATTCGAGATGACATTATTCACAATGGTGGGAAACCTACAGATGCAATCGTAGATAACTCTGTTAAGGCTGATAAGCTCTACACCGAGATGTTGGACAAGAAGTATAGGCTAAAACAGGAGCGAGATTTCCTCTACGGAATCATTCAGGGTATGACCAGTAAGCGAGAAATGCTTAAGACCCTAAGCTTCTTAAGGCGTGAAGATCGTAGCGCTTTCTAACTAGTTGAGTTTGAGCATATGGTATAATTTACCATATGCTCAAACGATTAGCTCTATCTCTATTTCTAGTATTATCCACCGCAACAGCTTCTCCGGCCGTCCTTAGTGACCACTGCGATTGGCCTGCATCAATCGACCAGATGCACGAGCGCCCCAACCGTTGGATTGTAACAGCCGACGAATGGAATAAGACGCAATGTGTTCTACAGAATCTCCAAACAGAGCTACAGGTCTGTGCACAAAATGACTGCGTAGGTGGTGGAGGCGGGGGTGGTACGGATACTACCTGTAATGATGCCGGTGTAACGTGTCTCTTTGCCGGAAGTGCAACAGAAGGTGGCCCAGCAACAACGGCTTTAGCACTTAATACTAATCCTAGCGACTGTTCGACAGGACAATACGCTACAACTATTGCCGCTGACGGTTCTTTAACCTGCTCACAAGTATCCTTTTCACAAATATCAGGCTCAGTTACAGACGCCCAAGTACCCGATAACATTACAGTTAATAACGCAGCCACGGCTACAGCATTAGCTGCTAATCCTACTGACTGTGCTCCCGGCGAATATCCTTTGGGTATTGACGCTAATGGTAATGCTAGCGGGTGTACCACACTACCATCCGGTGTTGTAGACACTACCTGCTTAGATGGAAGTGTGTCATGTCTATTCGCTGGTTCCGCAACCGAGGGTGGTCCAGCGACAACAGCGTTAGCACTTAACGCTAATCCTGGCGATTGCACATTAGGAGAATATGCTAATACTATTGCAGCGGATGGATCCTTAACCTGCTCACAAGTTGCGTTTAGTCAGCTAAGCGGTATCATAACCGATTCCCAAGTTCCTAACAATATCACAGTAGATTACGCTACAGCGAGTGGATCTGCTTCTGCACTTTCCTCAAATCCTTCAGATTGTTCTCTTGGGCAATATGCTGCTAGTATAGATGCTAGCGGAAATCTTACCTGCGCTCAGGTAACTTTTTCCGAACTAGGTGGTGCGGCTACAGATTCTCAAATCCCAAATGACATCACTGTTACTCTTGCCAGTACTGCTACAGCTTTAGCAGCTAATGGTACTAATTGCTCTGCCGGGAACTACCCACTAGGGGTAGACGCAAGCGGTAACGTAGAAAGTTGCACAGCAGCCCCAGTAGATACGGATACAACTTGCCTAGATGGTGGTGTTAATTGTCTATTCGCGGGCTCTGCTAGTGAAGGGGGTGCCGCAACTACTGCGCTAGCACTTAATGCTAATCCTGGAGACTGTGCTGTTGGTGAATACGCGACAACCATTGCGGCAGATGGTACTCTTACGTGCGCGCAGGTAGCATTTTCACAAATCTCCGGGTCTGTTACAGATTCTCAAGTTCCTAATAACATCACTGTTGATTTGGCGACTACTGCTTCAACAGCCAGCGCCCTAGCAGCTAACGGTACAAACTGTTCGGCTGGGAACTATCCTCTAGGTGTAGATGCAAGTGGTAATGTTGAAAGTTGTACTGCCGCTCCTATTGATACAGATACAACCTGTAACGATGCAGGGGTGTCGTGCTTATTCGCCGGCTCGGCTACAGAAGGTGGTCCAGCAACAACGGCTTTAGCACTTAACGCTAACCCCGGTGACTGTACGGCCGGTCAATATGCTACAACAATATCTGCTAATGGGGATCTTACCTGTGCGCAGATAGCGTTTAGCCAGTTAAGCGGCTCTGCAACTGATGCGCAAGTTCCGAACAATATCACCATAGACCTAGCCAGCACAGCTACTGCGCTAGCAGCTAATCCAACTGATTGCTCCGCTGGAGAATACGCGCTAGGTATTGATGCTAATGGTAATGCTAGCGGTTGCACAGCATTCGCCTCTGCGAGTACTGGTGTCGCAGATGCCGGTAAGGCTATCAAGCTTAATAGTCAAGGCGAACTTGACTATTCCATGCTACCGCCACTAGCTATCACCGAGGTATTCGTGGTAGCTAACCAAACTGCGATGTTGGCGCTATCAGCCCAACGCGGAGACGTAGCGATTCGTACTGACCTAAATCAGAACTACATTCTATCTACGGATTCGCCAAGTACCCTTGCGGATTGGGTGCTATTGTTAACTCCAACAGATACAGTCTTATCTGTATTCGGACGTACGGGGGTAGTGACAGCCCAAGCTGGGGACTATAACTTCTCTGATCTAGGCGGCTCTGCTACAGATTCTCAGATTCCAAATAGCATCACTATCGATCTAGCTAGTGCAGCAACGGCATTAGCGTCTAATCCAACTGACTGTTCTCTTGGGCAATATGCTACAACAATAGCAGCTAACGGTAACCTAACCTGCGCCCAGCCAGCTTTTTCAGAAGTAAGTGGCTCAGTTACAGACGCACAAGTACCGGATAATATCACGGTATCTCTTGCTGCGACGGCTAGTGCGCTAGCTGCTAATGGCGGAAACTGTTCAGCAGGGCAGTATCCTCTAGGTGTTGATGCAAGTGGAGCAAGCGAAAGCTGTACCGCTGACGACGACAGTCCTGATAGTGACGCAGAGGTACCAAATGGCATAACTGTCGATCTTGGTTCTAGTGGAGTAGTTACAGGTGGGACTGCTACTAAATGTGCTCGATTCGACGGCAGCGGTAATCTTGTCGCCGCCTCAGG
>JACCDR010846487.1_pt1 | contig 16747 bp, 27 predicted proteins | sample 7446431 | NCBI WGS metagenome assembly JACCDR01 (sample SAMN15323443, study PRJNA562643) | freshwater metagenome | isolation source: river surface water | place: USA:Blue River Watershed | collected 2017-08-17 | reverse complement strand
TTTCGTCAGCTTGACCAGGCCCGCGACGTTCGGCCCGATTTCGACCCTGAGCTTTTTCGGTTTCGCAGGAGATTTTTTGACTTGCGTCGGATTCGCGGTCAAAACTATATCTTCCGTCGTTTTCTTGCCTAGCATTGACCCGGAAATCGTCGCCGCCGTCGCCGATAGCGCCAGCTTTAGAGCGTTGACGAACGCCCCGGAAAACTTATCAGCGCCAGCCGCCGACCCCGTTTCGACCGAGTAGGTCGCGAACCCCGAATCCGGGCCATACATCGCGGGTTGAAACGTCCACGTCGCGACGCCGGTCGCCGTGACGACCGTCGCAGGGCCGAGAAGCGACGCCAGAAGATAACAAATATCGTAAAAACTCAGAACGCCCTCAATACTGGCGGCGGTATGCTCTTTGTGCGTTATATATTCCGTGTCGGCCTGAGCGCCCATAGGGGCGAACTCGGTACCCGGCGTTTCCGGGCTGGCGTCAATGCTGGTACACAGAAGGCGCAGGTTCGCCGCGACGGCGGTACCTGGGGCGTTCGCGGCCTCTATTCCGATTTGTGCGCCCTCGAAAACATTCGCTCTTGTTGCCATAGCTTAAAACCTCCGCCCTGCCGAAGCTCGAGCGCTCCGCCCTTTCCTGGGCTTTCTGGCGGGCTTGATACCGCCTTTTTTATTTCGATTCAACTTCCCGCCGAAACTTATCGCCGAAGCGGTCGGGAATTGCCCGCCCTGGCGATTTCGGAATTCCGAAATACTCAGACCGCCGATACGAAGACCTCGAGCATAATACCGACGTGTCGGTATAGATCCTTCCCCGCGTTTTCGGTGTAGCGGTACGCTTCGCTTCGGTACCCTTGGACGTCCCAGCCGTCAATAACCGCCGAAGCCTGGTCGCCCGCCAGCGCTTGCCACATAGCCGCGACCGCCGCCGAAAGCTGACCATACCCGACGTTTTTTCCGACGACCTTCGCCGCGACCGTCGCCTTTTGCATTATCGAATGCCCGCCCGCCCCGACGACGTGCGGGGCGAACTGAATCGTATAAATGAAACACGGGAACGGGCCGCCCTCTGGCGCGACGTCTGAGAATATCCGGCGCTTGACCTCCGCCGCCGACATAGGCCCAGCGCCCGCCAGAGCGCCCAGGGCGACCCGGAATGGTTCGGAGGCCGCCAACTGGGCGACGACGAACTTTCCGACCGCGTCAAGCTCCGTCAGAGCGGCAGGGATAGGGGCGGGCATACTAGCGGATCCCCTTTCGCGACGCGGCGGCCTTCGCGCCCTGCTCTATCGCCAGGCCGACGGCCTTCTCGAAGAATGGTCGCTCTTCTTCGACCGCTGGCGTAAAGTAGGGCCGCGCCCCTTTCCTCGAGGTTCCGAATTCCACATAAGCGGCATATTCGACCGCCGTTCCCGTGTCGCTCGAGCCGCCCGCGCCGACCTCCGCCCGCAGGGCCGCCCGTGCTTCCTTGACGTTCGCCCGAATCGAGTTCTTCAGGTTCCCAGTGTCAACCGGTACCCGCATTTTCGCCCGGCGCTCTATGGCGAACGCCGTTCGCGCGACGACGGCCCCCAGAACTTCGCGGGTCTGTGGCGTCAGATCCGACAGGGCCTCCTTTAGCTCGAAGCGAATCGAAATCTTTGTCATGGCTATACCTGCGCCTTCTTTATGGCTATATTTCCACTCTGGCGATTAGCGGCCCGTAGGTCTTGACCCCGCCGCCAGCGAAAACGACCTTCGCCGTTATGCGGAGCGTCCGGGCCGCGCTTGTGTCGGCGGCCTGAAGCTGATACCGGATTCGACCGCCCAGGGCATAGACCACCGTCGCCGCTCCGTCGTCTGTCAGAGCTTCCCCGGAATAGTAGTCGCGAACGTCAACCGTCACGGTCGCCCCTGTCAGATTGACCGCCCCGCCCTGGTCGCGGGCCTCGAATTCGAGCGTCGCGAGGTCGCCGACGTGCAAAACGACGGAATCGCCGTCGCCGACTTCGAGGGCGTACGGGCCGAAGCTGACAGGGCCGGGGTTCGACTGGGCCGAAGCTCCGTACCCGGTCGGGGCCGGGTTCGGTAGCGTGACCGCGCTTCCCGCTTGCTGGGAACCGTCAATTTTAGCCAGGCGGGGCGCGGTCAGTTTTCCGTCGGCGCTGGCGCTCGAGGTCGCGGCGGCGGTCGCCTGGGTCGCTCCTGTCGTCGCCTGGGTCGCTCCTGTCGTCGCCTGGGTCTTCGTGAGGTCAAGCATTCCGCCCGCCCGCTCGAGGTCGGCCCGAATCTGAGCCAGGAGCGGCAGGGCCGCCGCCAGCGCTTCGACGTTCGCCAGCTTCGCCCGGTCGGCGGTCGTGAAGTCGGCGGCGGTCGTGTCTACAATCTGAGTCGAATACGAATAGGTTCGCGTCGCCCCGCCCTCTGTCACGGATAAGACCCAGGTAATAACCTCGAGCGCATGGGCCGCCGCGTTTGTATAGGTCGCCGTATAGCGCCCAGGGGCCGGGTTCGCTAGGGCCGACAGGCGGGCCGACAGATCGGCCCCGCTCTGGGAAGTAAGGGCGATTGTCGGGGTCGCGTCTGGCGCTTCCATATTCCCCGATTCGTCGTAAAGCTCGAAGGCGACCGACAGGGTTTCGCTTCCCGCGTCTGGGCGCTCTAACACGGTCGGAATGGTCGCCCGAAGGCGGGTATTATTCGAGACGTTTAGAAGATTCCCAGCGCTGGCGACCAGGCCGCCGACGTTTAGATTATCAAGGTACCCGGCCCGGCCCGCCGTCAAGCGACCCAAGAGCGTATCGAGCGACGACCCGGCGGCCTCGAGCGCGACCTTTATCGCCGTTCGCTCCCCCGCCGTCAGGGTCTTTGGGGCCGATACGTTTTCGTCAATGCGACCCGCGACCGTGTCGGTATAGTGCGCTTCAGGGTAGAACTTTTCCGACCCTGAAGCGATTCCGGTTCCCTCCCAGAAGATCCGCAGTTCGTCGCAGTTCCAGACGCCCGCCGTCATGGTCGCGACCGAAAGCAACCAGCCGCCGAGAGTCGCGTCAATCCGCGTCGGGATAATAGCGACCGGGGCCGCGCCGTCTTTTGAATACCACATTTTAGCGACCGCGCTATCGGGCCATGTCGTCGCGGTATATGGGGCGTCTGACGTACCAGAAACGCGAACCGAAAGCGAAACAGGACGGGCAATATTTTTTAATATTGGCATTTATACTATACTCCATGCCGAAATCTGATTAGAGGTCAGCAAATTCCTATCATTGGCGATTAAAGCGCTACCAAAAAGTATTAACTCGTTCCCACACGCAAGCCCGACCCCGTTAGCGGTCGGCGCGGGAAAGTTCCTAATCGTCGGTGTCGAAAACGTAATACCAGCCGAACCCCTTAAAATGTTTTTTTGGTATACCGTGAGTGTTGCGCCGTCGTTTATTTCGGTCAAAACGTGTTTTATTCCGATTCCTGGGGCGGAACCGCCACTTATAGCGACGCGAACGGTAGAAAAAAAATCGGTGTATATATTAAAATCGCCGAAAGGGTGGTGTGTGTCACTGCCCGAGCTTCCTATCTTGTGATACCCAGGGTAGGAAGTCGTCAGGCGGGCGGCGACCGTGGATACAGACGCGGTAGTCAGACCGGCGACCGCCCCGGCGGGAATGCTCATTTGATTATTGGCCCCAGTCGAAGCGACGCCCCCGCGATATACCCCCGCGCCGACGACTTCGGGCTGGTTCGCCGCCGTTGCCTGGGTGGCATGGAACCCGTTCCCGCTCTGGTCGTAAATCGTCACGCATCGCGCCGTGTTGCCAGCGCCGACCCAGGCCAATACTTCAGATTCGGAAACGAATCCGTCGGATCCTGCGCCGAAATCCGCTTCGGTGTTATCCGTCGTTCGACGCAACCGAACCAGAGGCCCGGTATATGCCCCTCTGAGTCGCCGGAACGAATACGCCGCGCGGGCGGGAACGCTCAATAGATCCAAGACCAGCGCCGAACGCTTCCGGGTACCCGATTGAAGCGAGTACCCGGAAAAAGCGCCAGTCGTTCCGAAGCTCATTAACCGCCCAGCCCTACCGAAAGCGCCGCCGCCTGAGATTCCAGATCCGCCGCCGCTTCGTGCTCCGCCTGGCGGGCCGCGTCGGCCTCCGCGCGACGTCGGGCCGCCTGGGCCTTCAACCGGGCCGCCTGTACTGTGATTTTTCCGCCCGCCAAAATCGCCGTTAGTTCGGCAGGAGTGACGCCCGCCGCGTTCACCGATTGAAGTAATTGCTCTTGTGTCATGTTTCTACCTTAAACCTTTCAGGGGCCAACCCGCCCCGACCAACCCGCCCAGCGCCAGGGCCGCCAGCGGTACCCGCGATAGGAACCGCTGAAACCGAGGAACCCCGCCCGCAAAGTGAACCGCCAGCGCCCCGACGGCGACGCCCGCGACAGGCTGGGCGACCGCCGTGTTATTGACGACCTCGGAAATAGTGTCGCCGTCGTGGCGGTTCGTCAGAGTGACCGCTTCGCGAATCAATAAGACGACCAGCGCCCCGCCGACGAAGGCCGCCGTCGTTTTTGCCGCTTGGTTCATTTCCCGATACCTGCCTTTCCCAGAGCTTTAGCCAGGGCGACCGCTTCTTCGGGCGTCAAGCGCTCGAGCGTCGCCGCCGCTTTTGCCGCCAGAGCGTCGCCCGGATCCGGCCCAGCTTCCGGGGCCTCCTCTTCGGTTTCTGCTTCCTCTTCGCCCTGTCGCTCTGGTTGCATGAAGAAGGTCACGACCGGCCCGACCAGGCCCGCCGCCAGTTCAACCCAGGGCCGCCAGGTCGCGGGAATGGGCGCGGTTCGGAGCTTATCGAGAATAAGGCCGACGATAACAAGGGCGGTCGCCAGATTAGACCAGCGAACCCGCTTCGCCCGCTCTAGTGCCTGGTTTTTCACTGCCGCCCCCTTTCCCCTCGAAGATCCTTCAGCCATGCCAGATCTGACGACATGGCCCGAACGTCGCCCCGTAAAGCCGCTATGTCTTCACGAACCCGCGAAAGCTCTTTCAGTGCTTCGGTATGCTCCTTCAGGCCCTCGGTATGCTCTTCGACTTTCTGCTCGAGTCGCGCCCCCGTTCGGATCCCTGAAAGCGCGAACGGCAGGATTCCGCCGCCCAGCAAGAGCGCGACCAGCGCCAGAATATCGGCCCGCGACCATTTCGCGCCCTGGGCGTTTCCGCCCGCCTGATTGTTCGTCATAGCCATTTCTTCGATTCACCTTCCGACGCTAGGGCGCGAACAAAAACGGTCGTCTCGAGCGCTTCGCCCCTCCCTCCGTCAACAAAAACCACTGAGTACCCGACCTCTAAGACCTCGAGACGGTCGCCGGGCCTTATGTCGGCCCCGTACGCGAAAAGAATTCGCTGGTCGGCCTTCGAAACGCTGGCGTCGCCTTCGACCACGTCGCCGGGCCGGTTCGTGATAGGAACCGGGCGGCATAGGAGCGGATCCCGCCGTTCCGGCCCTGCTATCGTTCCGCCCTGTCCGTCGTCGCCGTCGCCCTCGGTTCGGATCCGAACCGCTGGGGTCTTCATGGTCGCGGCCTGTGTCGCCCTCATAAGCTCGAGTTCGCCGTCGGTCAAGGGCAGGAAAGGCGAAGCGCTCAAAGGTCTTCCCCGTGAACGTCTGACGCATTGACCAGGGGCGAATAATCCCCCGTGGTCGTGAACGCCGCCGCCCCAGCCGCCGGAAGCGAAATCGCCCCAGACGAAGCGGAGCGCCTTCGATAGCCTTCGGCCTTCTTTTCCCAGTACGTCGCGACCTGGCTTCGTTTGTGCGATTGGCCGCCGCTCGAGAAATCGTACGCCGCCGCCGCTTTTGCCGCCTTCAGGGCGCAAGCCAGCGCCAGCGCCCTGTTATGGTCGAACGTGTCGGTATAGCTACTCGAGCCGGGCCGGATCCCTGCCGAATCCATGACCAGCGCCTTATTAGCGACGGCCTTAATTTCCGCGTCGGTTAGTTCGGGCCATGTCGCCGACTGGGCGAATAGTCGAACGTCGCCTTCGCAGGATTCGCGCGGGGTCTCCATTTCTAGCCCTGGGCCTTCTCAGCAAGGGCCGCCACTTGACCGGAAAGCGTCGCGGCCTGGCGAACGTCGTCGCCGGGCGCTTCGCCCTCGAATCCTGGGCCGCCCTCTTCCGGGGCCGCGTGGCTGGTCGGTCGGTCGCGGTACGCCTGGGCGCGGGCCGCTTCGGCCTCGAATAGAGCTTTGTTCGCCGCGTCGGCGTCGCTAACGATAGGGGTTTCCCCCTGCGCTTTCTTGGTCTGTGCCATTTTGTTTTTCTCGGTTCGCTAAAATCAGAGGTTCCCAGTTTTCGAGGTTCTGGGCGGCCTGGGCGGAGCTTCCGCGAAGGGCCGAAGATCGGGATAATATCGCCACCGACTTCTGAAGCTGATTCGAGCGATAGAGAAGGGCGCGGGCCTCTTCGTTCTGGGTCTGCTCGGGCGTCATGGTCGGGGCCTTTCGTGGGAAATGGTTCGGGTGCCTGGCGGGGCCTCTTCGTCGGCGAAGCTCGAAAGAGTCGCCTGGGATAGTCATATAGACCAGCCCCGCCAGCCCAGGCGGGAAAAGGGCGAGGTTTTGAGCGCCGCCCCGTTCCCGCGCTTCTTACGCGCCCTGGCGAATCGCGGCCCAGGGATACCGGGTCGCGCTGTTCGCATTATCATAATTGATAGTGTTCGCCACTTGGAACGCTACACGCATCACGACCCGAAGCGCTACCATATCCTGTTGTGCCAGGTTGTAAACGACCGCGCCCGTGTTGTCGGTAATAACGGCCTGGTCAAGAACCTTCGCCGTGAAGTCTTTTCGCTTGCCGATGATTCCCTGGGTGAAGTCGCCCAGGATAACTTCGACGGCGTTCGCGGCAGGTGCGGGCCATTGGCCGCGCAGGGCGTAGGTAATCGGGGTACCGTAGGCCGAACCCGCGTTCACTTCTTGGAGCTTCGCGCCGGTCGTTTCTCGAGCGTTGCGAAGGCGGCCCTTATAGGTCGTGTTCGCGAGGATCCCGTTCACGTCCATACCGTCAGCTTCAACCAGGGCGAAAGCGTCGGAGAAATCCGCCGCCAGACCGCCAGCCGCCGCCGCGTTCGTACCCCGTGCGACGTTATGACCCGCCGCCGTGATACCGGCGCGAATGTCGTCAGGCCATGAAGCGGGCTTATTCGTACCGAAGAAGATCGCCGCGTCAAGAGTGCGGCCCATAGCTTGCTGAATCAGCGGAACCGCCATACCCCAGAGGTCGTATGACGAATCTTCGAGTACCGCTTCGGGAATCGGCACGATACACGCGATTTCCTCTGCGTTTAGGTACTTGTTCGCCCATGCGACTTCGGTCGTTTGCTTTAGACCTGTATCGCCGTTGACGAAGTACGCCGTCGGCAGGGCCGAAAGAACCGGCATACGGGTCTGAGCCGTTGACATAGGAATCGAGCGAAAAAGCGACAGGGCGGCGCTTTCGTTTGTGAGGCCCTTTAGGATCTCGTCCGAATACTCTTCGGGAATCAGCGCCCCAGCGCCCGCCCGTAAAATCGCGTTATTGTATGGCATAGTTTAACCCTTCCGAACCGGCGTCGCCCCGGAAGGGTTCGACGCTCTAAGACCGACCAGCGATACCGCGAAGCCAGGAATTCGGGTCAGGCTTCGCGCCCTTGCCGCCAGCGCCGCCGCTTCCGGCGTTCGCGCTTGCGGTCTTCCCGCTTCCCCCTGCCGCTCCGAAGAGCGCGGGGTATCCTTGCTTCAGGTTTTCGATAGCGGCGACCAGCGCCGCTTCGTCGTTTAGGGATTCCGGCGCGAGCTTCCCGACCAATAAGTCGGGGTGAAGCGCTCCAGCTTTTGCGAGGGCCGTTTCGGCTTTCAGGGCCGCGACCAGGGCCTTCGCCTGGTCGCGCTCCGTCTCCGCCGTTTTTCGGGCCTCCTCGAGCTTCTGGGCTTCGGTAAGGCTTGCCTGTCGGGCTTCCTCCGCCGCCTTTTCAAGTGGCGTCAGCTTCCCCCTAAGCGTCTGGGCTTCTTTCCGGGTATCTCGAATCAGCTTTTGCGCCCATTCGGGAAGATCTTCGACCTTCTCTTTTGTGCCTTCGCCGCCTTCGCCCCCTCCGGTACCTGCTCCGCCCTTGTTCGGGTCTTCGCCTGTCCCGGTTCCGCCCCCCGCGCCGCCCTGGGCCGGGTCGCCATTTCCGCCGCCGCTTCCGCCCGCCTGGGGCGCTCCGCTTGCTCCGCTCATTTCCCTATTTTCCTTTCAGCTTGACCAGCGCCGGGCCGGTCGAACCGTTGCGCCCGGTTTATCACTATGTCGGATATTTGTCAACTTCCGGTTGAATCTTTGCCGATCTTATGACCCGACGGGCATCCCTAAGCGTTAGCGCCTTATGCGATTCGTACCTATGAGGAACCCCGCCCGCAAAGTCGCCGCAAGAGTCGAAACCATGAAGCGACCGGGTTCGCGCCGCCCCCGGCGTCAGCTTCCCGATAGCCGCGCAAAAAGGGCAGTACCCGTACGGGGCCGCCGGGTCTTCCTCTGGGTCGGCCTCGAGCTTCCCGACCTCCTCGGGTTCGTCGTCGCCAGATCCGATAAAAACCGGGGCCTGAAGCTCGAGGTCGTCGTCTTCCTCCGCTTCCGGTGCAGGATCCGCCAGGCCCAGCGCTTCCGCCAGGTCGGCGACCAATTCGAGGGCCGCCAGCCGCGACAGAGTGAACGCCTTTCGCTTCCCCTTGACGTCGCACACGTCAACCGATACGAAACTTTCAACCGCCATATTAAAACCTTCTCCTTCCCGCGTCGCCCTTCAGCTACGCGACCGCCCCTTCGGGTACTTCCGTTTCCCACTTCCCGCGCTCTATGACCCGCGCCCCGAAGCGCTCGAGCGCCTGGGCGACCGTGGTCGCGGCGACGAAGAGCGGGTCGGGAATATGCGCCCCGAATTCGCCCCGGTGGTACGCGTAGTAAAGCGCCGAACCCGCCAGCCGCTCGAGGAGGCCCGCGCGGGCGACGTCGGGCGCTCCTGTCGGATCCTGGGCCGCGACGGTCGCCGACCATGGCGGGGCGTCGCCTGGTTCGACCAGAGCGCCCCATCCGTCGCCCTCGAGCCATGCCGCGCCCTCTTCGAGCGCTCTTTTCTTCAGGTCTTTAATTGTCACGGTTGCGCCCCTCCTTCTGGGCGGTACTCTTTCTTCCCTGCGTCGGCGTCGCCAGCTAGAAGGCGAACCATAAAGGCGAAATGGTCGGGGTCTTCTCTGTAGAACTTTTCAGGGTCGGTATATAGCTCTTCAAGACCTATCGCGACTATTTCGGTCGAATATTGGCCCGTCTTCCCGTTCGGGTCGCCATACCAGCGCCCGGTATACAATCTAGGGAAACCGCCCCGCTTCACGACTTCGCCGGGATTGTACGAACCGTCCCGAACAAGATCTTTTAAGCGCTCGAGCTTCGCCCCTTGCGTTCGCCTTTCGTAGAACTCAAAGGCGGCCCGCTTGACCGTCGGCGAAAACGCTTCGGCCCAGTGTCCCATTTCGTGAACCGCGACCCAGTCGCCCCCAAAGGGCGCGAGGTGTAATTCGCCCCCTGATTCGTAGGCCCGCGACCTGGGCGCAAGCGCGACGACTGAAACGTCAGTCGTCGCGAATCCTAGATTTCGGGCCATGACCCGACCGACGAACTTCGCCGCCTTTTTCGCGTCGCGCAAAACGTCGCCCTGTCTTGCCTTCTTTATCGTCAACGGCCCGACGGCGTCGGGTGCGTAGAATACGGCGTGACGCCGTTCCCGTATCCTGTCGTTTATATCCCAGGCCGCCCGCTCTATGGCTTCGCGCCTGGTCGCAATTTTCGTTAGTCGCTCCGCCACGTCGGCGGGCCGATCCGACACGACAGGATACGCCGACAGGAGAGATTTTTGTTCCGCTTCGAGCGCGTCGTCGTGGTCGAAGATCCTGTCGCGAAGTTTCCTCTCCCATTCCTTCGCCCGCTCCAGCTTCGCCAGAACCGCCGCGACCGGATCCGGGGCGCTGGCGGGCCTGGGCGCGGGAATCAAGGGCCTGGGGAAAGCGCCGGGCGCTTCGCCTGTTAGGGCCTCCTTTAGCGACCGTTCCGACCGACCAGGCCCCCATTTATCCGAAACGTGATACCCGACCAGGTTTCGCAAGGGAAGCGACCCTTCGCGCCAGCGCTGGGCCTTCTCCTTCCCCAGAATGGCGACCTGGTCGCGCTCTGGTAAGCTCCGAAGGAACTCTTCGCCGCTCTGGCTGGGCAGGTCTGGGGCGTCTTCAGCGCCCGGTACAATCGCCGAAAGAGGTTTCAGAACCGGCAGGGCGGAACACCTACAATTCGGGTGCGACCCGAAGGGTTCGGAAAGCGGGAAGCGCTCCCCATGAAGCGCCAGGCATACCGGACAGGTTCGCCGCGAAAGCGACGCCGACCATTCCCACATTTCGACCAGATCCGCGTTTCCCCGATACTCTCGAAGGGTCGCCGTTCGGTACGCCCGGATTGTTTCGGTTCGCGTGTACCGCATGGCGACGAAGAGCGGGCCGCCCATAGCCGACCGAATCCGGCGGGCCGTCACGGCGGGCGATTTTCCCAGGGCGACGCCGGTCGTCAGGGCGTTTTTAATTTCCTTCAGCGCCCCGCGCTTCGCTTCGCCCAGGCGACCGAGGAACGATTCGACCAGGGGCGACCCGTCAGACACGAAACCGACCATATCGAGAAACGCGTCGGAAGGAAGACGGTTAAAGCCCACTTCGACCCCGACCCCGCCAGGGCCTCGAGCGCCGCCGCGAAGCTCCGAAGCTCCGCCCAGGGCCGCCCGCAAGAGGCCGCCCGCGTCGCTCCTGGCGCTCTGGATGGCGGAGCGCTGGGAAAACGACAGGAGTCGGGCCGCGTCGCCCGCCCAGCCGTCAAGCTCCTTCCCGATTCGCTCGAGGAGGCCCGAAAGGCGGCGCTCTTGGAAAAGCCAGGAAGGGCCGACCGTTTCGCCCCGCTCTTTGGCCTGGGCGATTTTAAGCTGAAACGCTCGAAGCTCCGCTTCCGCCGTCGCCCTGGCGCTCTGGTAGTACCCGACCAGCGCCCGAAGTGCTTCTTCGTCGCGCTTTAGGAGGGCGTCGCGGTTCGCTTCGGCGACCTGGTAGATATTCACGGTGCGACCTATTCGCCTATTAACCGATCCCATGCCCGGCATAGCCAATTATGGGCCGGTGCTAAGGCGGAGCGAACGGCCTTCGGGGCGTCGCGTTCACCTGAAACGATTTCGCCCAGGCGGTCGCCAGCCCAGCCAATAGAGCGGGTTAAATACTTTCTCATTGGTCGTACTCCTCGAGACACTTTGTAAAGACTTGCCGCCAGAACTTTATTCTGGCGTCGCGGGCCGGATCCCCTACCGACGCCGCCAGGTCGTCGGGGTTCGTGATAAACCCGACTTCAAGAAGACACGTCGGCATAGCTCCGCCGAAGATCGCAAGTCGCCCGCGCTTCGACTCGGTTTCGCTCTTGACGCCCCTGTCGCGAAGCCCGAACGCTTCAACCGCCGCCGTTTGAACGATTCGCGCCAGCTTTTTATCGGCCTGGTCGCGAAAGAGCGTTTCGGTTCCGGTCGCCTTTTTCGGCCCTGCGTTGTAGTGAACCGAAATCAGGAGGTCGCCACCCTCTCGGGCCGCTTCGTCGTCGCGGCCCGCCACTGGGGCCGACTCTGTCGCCGTGTCGCGCGTCAGACCGACGACCAGACGCCCGGCGAAATACTCCTTCGCCACATAAACCCCGGAATTCACGAAGGCCCAGGCCAGGGCCGCTTCGTCGTGACCATTCCCCGACGCCCCTTCGTCGAACGTGTTCGCGCTGGCGTTATTTTGCCCGTGTCCCGCGTCAAGAATGATTTTCAGCATGATACCGGCCCCTCCTCCTGGGCCTTCTTTTCCGCCTGGTACGCCTGGGCGACCTTATGGAATTCGTCGTTTTTGCATCGAGGGCAGGGAAGGGCCTTCTCGGTCAGCTTCGGCGACTTCACTTCGCCGCTTCCCTTGCATACCCAGCAAGTCGCCGACGAAAGGGCCGCCTTCAGGGCCTCCGCCGGATCCGGCACGATTCGCCGAAGCTCGCTTCGAGGGCGTACCGTCTTGACGATTCCGTCGGGTGTGGTGATTAGGTACGCCATTATCGCCGCCCCCGCTTCCCTCGAATTCGGCGGTTCTGGCTTTTCTTCCCGCCGGGCCTGGGCTGAATCCGAACATTCGGCGCGGGCTTCGGAAGTGGCGGCGGCGCTGGGGTGGTCGGCAAGCTGACCGGGGCGGGCGGCGGCGGCGGTTGGAAAGCTCCGATTGACGCCAGGCCGCCCAGCATGGCGACCGCAAGAAGAGCGCGGTTTTTCATTTCTCCCCCTTTGTCGCCTGGGCCATTTCGACCAGCGCTTCGACCTGGTCGGCTATTTTTGCCGACTCTTCTTTCTTGACCCCGACCGCCCGAAGGCCCCAGGTCAAGGGTTTCTTTACCAGGAAATTAAAAAGACCCCTTTTCATAGCTCCGAACCTCCTCCGTTGAATCCCCGCGCCAGATTCTCGAGCGCCGAAGCCTGGTTCGCCGCCGCCGCGACCGCCCAGGCTTTCGCGTCGGCCTCCTCCGCTCCGTAGTGCTCGAAGACGACCTCGAGCGGGATACCTAAATCCTTTTCAATGGCGGCGACGTCGGCCCGCTCTTTCGGGTTGACATACTCCGCCGGTTCCCAGACCGGTACGACCTGAAGGCCGTTCGCCGACGCCCCGCCAGCCTTCGCCGCGACAGAGAAGGCGAAATTCATAGCGTCGGCCCAGACCGCCCCGAATTCCCGCTGGCGGCGCTTTGCCTTCTTGACCATGCGGGCGTCAAGCGCCTTCAGGGCGTCGCCCGATACGTTCGACGTGCCAGTCAGGGCCATATACGACAGGGGCGTACCCGTGACGCGGGCCATTTCTAGCCGGAACCCGTCGGCGACGCCCGCCAGCTTTTCGACGTCGGCGGTCGGGAAGGATCCGAACGACCCTTCGGTATTTCCCATTGACCAGATACGACCCGGCCCAGCCTGAAAGGGCGGAGCGCCGACAGGCTTCCCGGTCGCCGGATCTACTTCGACTTCAAGGCCGATAGCGTACCGTTGCGGGAAGCTGGCGAACTCCATAGCGACCAGGAGGTCGCACACGCTCTTATTTAGGGCGTCTTGAATCGAAGTCGCGTCGCATAGCTCCGGGGTTCCTTCTTCGCCGTCGCCGCCCTCTGGCGCGAAGTGGAAGATCGGAACGCGGGCGTATGGGTTCGGGATTTCCGGGCCGCCCTCTTCCTCCTCGAAGGGAACGAACGCCGTCGCCTTTACTTGATGGCGCGATACTGGCTTCGGCGTGACCCATTTTTCGACCCGGTCGGGGAAGTACACATTTACCCGCTGGCGGTCGTCGTCAGCTTCCCAGGTCTTCGCCGCCCAGAGGATCCGACCCGGATCTTCGTCGCTATACTCGAGGTACACGCATTCGGGGCGCTGGAAATAGAACCGGGGCATTCCGCCCTCGTCAGGCCATACCATGACGTACGCGTCGCCCTTAATAAGCGCTTCTTTGTGAACCCGGCCCGACATTAAATCGAGCTTCGACAGATCCCAGAGGGCGCGGGCCGCCTTCTTTGCCTCCTCCGTCGAAACCCCTTCCGGGGCGTTCGCGACCGCCCAGCCCGTGACCTCGAGACGGTCAAGGGTCGCATTTACGACAGGTTTACAAAGATTGTCAGAGAAGGCCGCGAAGAGCATACCGAACGCTTCGCGAAACTTAGTCGTCGCGAACGCTAGTCGGTGGCGACCCCGATAATAGTTTTCGTAGAATTCGAGACGGCCCCGCCGCGCCGAAAGCTCCTTCAGGGCATGGCCCAGTTCAACCCGCGACATATTCCGCCCTCCGTGAACGCTTGTTTTTCATGGCTATAATTGTACCGTATTTTTCAACTTTGGATTATAAATATCTGACGCGGGCGGAACCGCTACCAGGAGGCCGCCGTATGCCGCCGCTTCGTCGCCCAGAAGTCAACGGTCGCCGAAAGCGTGTCAACAATATCGTCATGCGAACCGCCGTTTTCGGATCCGTCGAACGCTTCCATTTCGTCTATGAACTCCGAAACCCAGGCCGCGCCCTCGGGAAGAAGGATCTTCCCCGCTTCCGCCTGGGCGCTGGCGGGCCTGGCGCGAAGGAGCTTCCCGCCCTTGCCGGAAACCGAAACGCCCTTCGCATCGAAGCCCAGGAGCGCCCCGACCAGGTCTTCGACGACATACTTCCCAGAGCTTCCGCCCTCTTGTTCGACGCGTACCGGGCAGGTCTTCCCGTCTTCCCAGGCCGTCGCGACGACCAGGTCGCGAACCGCGCCCGCCGTCTTCCGGGCGCTCTTCAGATCCAAGATATAGAGAATCTTTTTACCTGGGTCGTACGCGCTTTTTAGACCCCGCGTAAAGTCCGGGTCGGTATTGGTCGGCCCTGGTTCCGTTCCTGCTAAATCCCATTGTCGCAAGGTCGCCAGCTTCGGAAGATCCGACGGGTTGAAGCGCCCCGCGAACCATTCGCGCTTGAAGACCGTACCGCCGCTCGAAATCCGCCAGTCGCCCCGCCGTAGCTGGGTACGTGTGACCGTGTCAAGCTCCGCCAGCGACTCTTCGTATTCTTCGGTATCGAGGTGTGGGTTGTCTTCGAGCTTCGAGGGAATGAAGACCCTGCCCCGTTCCCCGACCGACTTTCGCCCCGCGTCGGCCTCCTCGGTCAAGATCGGAAAGCGGCCCATAACCCAGTTATGCCCGACCCCGCCGGGGTTTGTCGCGCCCCTCATGCGAATCGGAATTTTCGACCCCTTCAGACGGCGAAGTCGGGAGAAAAGGTACCGATACCATTTTTCGGGGAACTGGGTCAATTCGTCGAACCCTACGAACTGGTATTCGGCCCCTTGGTGGTTTAGCTTGTCTTTCTCACAATCGAGGTACCCGAAGGATATTGTCGCCCCGCTGGGAAACCGGAAGGTTTTCGTTTCGTCAATCCACTTCGCCGCCGTTCCGTCAAGCCAGGCATGGGCGCGTTCCAAGAGCGCCCCAGGCTTCGACAGGTCGGCGTACGTTCGGCGAAAGATAATCGCCGCGTATCCTGGGATATGGACATACTGAAGGGCCGCCATAAGAAGGGCGTCAGACTTGCCGCCGCCAGCCGCCCCGCCGAAGAGCGCTTCGCGGCCCTCGAGCGCCAGGAAGGCCGCCTGTTTCTCGGTTGGTTCGTGCGGGCAATAATGCCGCCAGTCGTAGAAATTCCCGTTTTCGTCCCGACCGCTGGCGGTCTGTCGCCGCTTCGCCCGCTTGACCATTTCCGACCGCGTAGGCAAGCGGAGGCCCCGCCGGTCAAGCTCTAAAAGAACCGCCCGCTGGGCCTTCGACATCCCACGAACGCGGCCCGCCAGGGCGTCGCGTGACGATACCGCCATTCTATTCTTTAAGCTCCGAAAGTGCTTTGTATGCCGCGACCATACCGACCACGTCGCCCGTCATCATGGCATATTCCGCCGCCTTCAGATCCGCTTCAATCATGGCAACCAGGAACCCGCCAGCCGGGCCGATTTCTCGGGCGTTTGCCTGTATCTCCCGCGCCCGCTCCATAGCTTTCGGCAGGGCGTCGCCTAGTGTCTCGGTCGGCATTATTCGCCCTCCCGAAAAACACAGAAGGCCGTACCGTCGCGCCAGGTTTCCCAGACCTCCGACCCTGGGAATTCATAAGCTAGGCTGATTAAAGCCCGCCGCCCTTCGCCGGTCTTAATAACTTCGCCGCCGTGTCGCAATTCGTACCCGTTCATTCTTCCGCCCCTTCCTCTTCCTCTGGTTCGTCGCCCAGATCTTCGCCCGCGCCTGGTTCCATAGCCGCCAGGCCCAGCTTTTCCGCAAGCTCGAGAAGGTCGTCGTCGGAGCTTCCGCGAAGCTGAAGCGAATCGCCCCAGCCCCCGCCGAAGCGCCGCTTCAGGATCTCGAGGGCCGCCCGCCAGTCGAAATCCCGCTCTATGGTCGTTTCCTGCTCTTCGATATAGAGCGGTTTCCCGTCGGCCCCTATAATCGGTTCGCCCTTCGGCCCGACCACGCTTCGCCGCTTTATCTTCGTCTTCCGCTTTTCGTACCCGGTCGCGGCCTTATAAAGAACCGCGACCAGGGCGGGTTCGGCGGCCCCTTCCGCAGCTTTAACCCTATCCGCGAAACCGCTATACACGGCGTCGGCCTGGTCGTCAGATTCCGACCGCGCCAGCCATGCCCCGAGGGCGTCTTCGGAAATCCCGACGGCGTGACAGGCGGCCTTTCGAGTATTCCCGCCCTCGAGGAGTTCACAAAGGCGGGCCGACAGGGCTTCCGAATATTTCGTCGGTCGCCCCTGCTTCTTCCCTTCTTCCATAGCCACCTATTCCCAGACCGCCCGGCGACGGCCCAGCCCTAAGACCACGAAGCCCGGTTCGATACCGAACGCCCCGCCCGGCAGGACATACGAAACGCGGGCCTCGAGAATCGAACACGCGGTATCTTCCCCTTCGACGGGTTCGACCTTCCCCGTTTCCGGGTTCCAGCGCTGAAGCTCGAGGAGGTCGCCGACCTCGAAGGCCCGGTCGTTTTTACGAACCTCGAAGGTCTTCGTACCGTGTCGTACGGCGTCCCAATACTCGGGCCATGTCTTCAGCCGAACACGACGGGCGGGCGGGTTGGTCGTCGCGGCGACCTGGGCGGGCGTCTGGGCG
>JACCDR010691917.1_pt1 | contig 16758 bp, 16 predicted proteins | sample 7446431 | NCBI WGS metagenome assembly JACCDR01 (sample SAMN15323443, study PRJNA562643) | freshwater metagenome | isolation source: river surface water | place: USA:Blue River Watershed | collected 2017-08-17 | reverse complement strand
GTGAAGATGGTAAAGATGCGTTCAACGTGCAGGAACCATGAGAGACTTCAGTCTCAACCCACTCTGTGCACTTCTAGTGCACAGTGGTTGAAAACGGAGTTTTAAAGAGGGATTCGAAAACCCTGAATAGATCGCACGGAGCGATAGTGAGTACGATATGAAGGGTGTACCGAACATGTAATGTTCGAATCCTTACAGGATCAGTACACCGTGTCGCCCGTTTGTTTCGCCTGGCTCACAAACGTGCTGGCACGGTCTCGTGAAGCTCCAAGTATTCGCTTCTCACCCTCCATTTCCGCAAAAGGTGCTTTTCTTTGCTATAATCACGGCACTATGGATAAATTAAAAAGCACCATCTTTGAAGAGATTGCTCTAGAACGGAAGGAATTACGAATACAGATAATCCTCACCATACTCACCGGAGTGGGACTGGTTGGGGCGGTGATAGCGAGTCTCATGGGTGAGTCACCGTGGATCGTCTACGGATTGTATACGCTCGCATATCTCGCTGGTGGTGCGCCAGCGGCGAAGGAGGCTATCACATCGCTTTTCAATAAGGAGCTAAATATAGATCTCCTGATGGTACTGGCGGCGCTCGCCGCCGCCGGGGTCGGGGAAGTACGGGACGGAGCGATACTTCTCTTCCTTTTTAGTCTCGCAGGTACGCTCGAACATTATGCCATGGGCAACACGAAGCGTTCGGTCGCGGCGCTCATGGATATGCGTCCCGATGAAGCGAGTCGGCTTGAGGCAGATGGCGAGACAACGAAGCGAGTAGCGGTGGAAATGCTCGCCATAGGGGATCGGGTTATTGTGCGTCCCGGAGAGCGCATGCCGATTGATGGGGTAGTCACTAAGGGGTCGGGAGCGGTTAATCAAGCACCGATTACGGGCGAATCGGTACCAGTCGATAAGCTCCCAGGCGATCCGGTTTTTGCAGGGTCGGTCAATCAAAATGCGGTGTTGACCATTGAAGTCACTGCCCCAGCATCACGCTCGACATTATCGCGCATGATCCAGCTTGTGATGGAAGCGGAAGAAAAGAAGTCGCCAAGCGAGCGTTTTAGCGATTGGTTTGGACAGCGGTATACGTTTGTTGTGCTCTTTGGCAGTATTGCTGCACTCGGTATCTTTTTGCTGATTGGTCTGCCAACTGCCGAAGCGATGTATAAGGCAGCGACTCTCCTCGTCGTCGCAAGTCCCTGTGCGATTGTGATTAGTGTACCGGCAGCAGTGTTGTCCGCCATTGCGGCTTCAGCGCGACATGGCGTGCTCTTCAAGGGGGGAGCACCACTGGAGGATTTTGGTAACGTGACCACTATTGCTTTTGATAAGACCGGCACCCTCACTGAAGGGAAGATGATGGTGTCTCGCGTGGAAGTGCTCGAGGGGGAAGAAAGCGAGTTTTTGTCGATTGTAGCAACACTTGAAGCTCAGTCAGATCATCCCTTGGCGCGGAGTGTGATGGAATATACAGCAGAACGTGGCGTACGGACACTGACCGCTGACACCCTCGGTGCTGTACCTGGGCAAGGGGTGGTTGCAGAGATTGCTCGGGTATCGTACTGGGCAGGGAATACGACCTTGATGACTGCCAAAGGAGCAACCTTGACGGCGGAACTCGAGACGGTACTCCACACTGCCGAAACTGCTGGCGAGACACCGATTATTGTGGGACGCGATACGACAGTGCTCGGCGTGATTACACTCGCTGATACGATTCGTGCCGAAGCGGCGACGATGATCGCCTCACTCCGCGAGGCAGGGGTCAAGCGGATTGTGATGCTTACTGGTGATACGTCACGGGTGGCTGAGGCGGTAGGATCACGACTAGGCTTACGACCCGATGAGATCTTTGGGGGATTATTACCGGAACAAAAGGTCGAGCAGATTGAGAAGCTTGCGACGGCTGGACCAGTTGGTTTTATTGGAGACGGCGTCAATGACGCAGCGGCGCTGGCGACCGCCCGAGTTGGTATCGCCATGGGGGTTGCCGGTACTGACGCAGCACTTGAAGCGGCTGATGTCGCGCTCTTGTCGACTGACTTGCGTAAGCTTGTTTATACGTACTCACTCTCACGCCAAGCCAATCGCATTATCCGTCAGAATCTTTACTTTGCGTGCAGTATTATGCTTGTCATGGTGATAGCTACTATCTTTACCGATTTCCCATTGCCGCTTGGAGTCATTGGTCATGAAGGAGGAACGCTCCTCGTCGTTGCTAACGGTTTGCGCCTTTTGTTTAAGCGGGAAAAATAGGGGATATACCGCTATCTGTGCACGGAGTTCTATACAGACTTATACCGAAGTTTCCCACGGACTTTTCCACTGCTTATACACAGTTTGTTGTAAAATAAGGTCCGATTGATGGTTGGTTGGGTGTATTGACCTATTGTGTTGGTGTGAGAGCATATATATAGGTCGACATGGTGGTGATTCTCCATACTATGATCCCCTTTGAGGGATCGGAGCATGCCGACCAAACTCTACGTTGTACAAGCAAAACGCGCCCGGCTGGGGCGCGTTTTGTGTGGTAGATACAATCCGTTAATTAGTGGGCTTTGAGAGTGACGTAGATATCCTCGAGGGCTCGTACCGCATCACCAGCTGCAATGTTGTTTTGGTGGTACTTTACATTCGTACAATCGCCGGCTGCCCAGATGCCAGGGGTGCTGGTACGTTGTGTCCAGGGGTCGATTTCGATACGACCAAACGCATCGAGTGCAACAGCGTCCTTGGCATATGTGGTATTTGGGAGCATGCCAACTTCTACAAATATGCCCCCCACTGCAATGGTTTTCTCTCCGTCGGCGTCTGTCTGGTAGGAGAGACCGGTAACGAATTGCTCGCCAGTAACGGCAGTTGGTTCAGCATGAGCGATAGCGGTCATGCTGGGGTGAGCGAGTACCTTTTCGACCGTGATAGCGTCGGCCTTAAATTCGCCACGGGAAATAAGTGTCACACTCTTGGTATACGCGAGGAGCTGCGCCGCTGTTTCAAAACCAGCATTACCTCCGCCAATAACAGCGACATCCTGTCCGGCAAACATTGGCCCATCACATGAGGCACAGTAGGTGAGACCCTTGTGTTCGTAGGTATCGGCTCCTGGGATCGTGAGACGTCGACGAGCTGATCCAGAGGCAATGAGAATGGCTCGGGCAGTGATCGTGTCGCCTGAATCAAGGGTTACTGTATGTCCCTCATCCCCGCGGATTAGTGCGGTGGCAAGATTATTCTTCACGGTGACATACTCACCGGCATAGGACATAAGATGTGCTTTCAAATCAGCAGCGAGCTTATCACCACTAATAGAAGGGGTACCAATCCAGTTTTGGATATCGGTCGAGACAATACTCTGTCCGCCCCATTCTTTGGTCACAAAGCAGGTCGTGAGGCGTTTGCGAGCGGCATATACCCCTGCGGATACTCCAGCTGGTCCACCACCGATGATAACAAGATCGTACATACTCAAATACTAACTAGCAATATGGTCAGTAGTGTACCATATACCGTTTGACGAGTATACCCCCAGGAGGTATACTCACCAATGCTTACGAAGACTGTCAACCATGATTGTTTGATAGGGTAATAACATCACATGAGTTATGAATTGGAAACAAATAATGAAGAAGTATCAGTTGGGGGAAGTTGGAGTACGTATCCCACACTTAGAAATCTATGGTAAACCAGCACCATATCCGGTACTTAATGAGCGCGCTATACGCGCCGGAGCAGGTATTGTTTTTGCGCTTGGGTTGTTTGCCTTCTTTCAGGCGTTTTATCTCCGCGAGTTTTGGTACATCCAAATACTCGTTGTGGTCTTATTTGTCGACTTTTTTGCTAAGGTGATTATTGGGACTCGGTATTCGCCAATTTCGCGGCTCTCAAATTGGATCGTGCGTGGGCAACGTCCAGAATATGTAGGTGCGGTACAAAAGCGGTTTGCTTGGTCAATTGGGTTGGTTCTCGCGACGACAATGATAATACTTATCTATGGTTTTGGGATTATGGGATTACCTAACCTTGTAATCTGCTCCATCTGTCTTACGTTTATGTTTATGGAGAGTGCGTTTGGAATTTGTGTGGGATGTAAGCTGTATGGTTTTTTGGTTGCACGAGGAATGATAGCAACGCCCGAACATCGTCCAGCGTGTCCAGGGAATGTGTGTGCGATTGAGTAGGTAAGCAGCTGTGGCGATAAAACAAAACCACCCGGCGGGTGGTTTTGTTTTTGAAAGATATATTTCAAAATAGACGAAGGAGACAGAAGAAATGAGTATTACGAGAATGTGGTACCGGTCACAAGTTACCAAGCATAATCATGACTACGTTCTGATTCTGCTAAGTACTTCCGACCCCGGCAGCCTGCTTCGTCGCCCTAGGAAGGAGCGGTTCGTATCGCTGCGGCTCGCCGTCCCTTGTATTTCGACGGCAATCAAAACTCTATTTAAGTTTTGACCTGCGGAGAAATGCGGGGACGGCGCCCCAATCGTCCTCGTCATCCTCGTCGACTGGATCAACTGGCTTCGGGTCGCGTCGAGGTAGCTCGGGCTTTGGTTCGACCATTGCATCTACTTTTGGAGCCGGAGCCTCTTCTGGTTCTGGCTTGCGAGGATTGGTGAGTGAATTGAAAATCCGTCCCCGAATTGGTTCAGGAGTTGGCTCTTCGACTTCTTCTGGTACTGGCGTTGGGGCAGCCATTGGCGCGCGACGAGCTATTGGTGCACTGTGGTGGTGACCGCCTTCTTCTGGGAAGCCAGTGGCGATGACTGTCACTTTCACTTCGTTCTTCTTCAGCTTTTCATCTTTGATAGCACCAAAGATGACTTTTGCTTGTGGATCGATTGATTCAGTAATGACCCGAGCAGCATCCTGGATTTCGAGCATACCGAGGTCGTCACCGCCAGCGATTGCAAAGAGCACTCCTTTGGCACCGGTAATAGATACTTCAAGGAGCGGTGAATTGATAGCACTGCGAGCGGCTTCTTCGGCACGCTTTTCGCCAGCGGAGACACCAACGCCCATGAGAGCTGAACCAGCATTCTCCATCACACTGCGGATATCCGCAAAGTCGACGTTGATGATACCAGGCATCGTGATGAGATCAGAGATCCCTTCGACCGCTTGTTTGAGCACATTGTCACACTGCTCAAAAGCACTTTTGACAGTCGTCTCTTTGTCGACGATAGCAAGGAGTCGGTCGTTTGGAATGGTGATGAGGGCGTCTACCTCTTTTTTGAGTTCTTCGATACCCTGGAGAGCGAGGCGCATACGTTCTTGTCCTTCAAAGAGGAACGGCTTCGTGACGACACCGACCGTGAGAGCGCCACTTTCGCGGGCGATCTTGGCGACCACTGGAGCGGCACCGGTACCAGTACCACCTCCCATACCACAGGTGACAAAGATCATGTCTGAACCTTTGATTGCGTTGGCGATCTCTTCACGTGTTTCCTCAGCAGCGCGACGTCCCATGTCTGGGTTGCCACCAGCGCCGAGTCCACGAGTGAGATTCTTCCCGACGTGGATTTTGCGCTTGGCGAGAGAGTGGTGGAGGTCTTGAGCATCACTATTGATAGCGATGAATTCAACACCTTTTACCTTGGCACCCACCATGTAGTTGACGGCGTTGTTGCCTGATCCACCAACCCCAACCACGCGAATACGGGCGAATGATTCTACATCTGTCTTGATCTGTTCCATACTAATATGCGACTAACAACTGATAACCTTTCCAAACGATACCAACTGGACAATCGATTTTCTTACGCACGAAAATCCGTAGGTGTCACCATCATACAGGGAATAAAACTACCTGTCACTATATTGACTATTCCAGCTTTCGTGTTTTTGACTATAAGAAAATAAGTGTTGTTTTTAAGGTAAAAACTGTGAGAACCAATCAAGGATGGTGCGCTTGGTTTGCTTTACGACACCAATGGCGGTCGTCTCTTCACCATCGCTCGCACCGAGCATACAGAGGCCGTAGGCGACCGCCCAGGAAGCATCGCGGACTTTGGTGTTTTTGCCGAATTCGAGCGTGGCGATACGGGCGGGGAGGTTTAAGGTGTTGCGGGCGAGGTCTTGGATACCGAGGGTAGTTGATCCACCACCAGTGAGGATGACACCAGCTGGGAGAAGGCCGTCCTTTTTAATCTTCTTGAGGTGGAGGCCAATCAATTCGAAGATGTCACCGAGCCGAGCATTGATAATTTCCTCAAGCTTCTTTTTTGGGATAGTGGTGGCGGTCATACCGCCACGCTTGATCTTTTCGGCTTCTTCAAGTGGGATGCGGAGACCAAGGGCAATGTCGTTTGTGATATCGTTTGCGCCAATTGGGAAGACTTTGAGTGAGATCGGGGTCATGTCTTCGAATACAACAGTGGAGACTGTTTCCGCACCGATATTTGCGAGGATGCAGCCCGCTCGGCGTTGAGCTTTGGAGAGGATCACAAACGACGCTGCGAGTGGGGAAGCCATCACGTCTTCGACATAAATACCGGTATGTTCGACTGCTCCGATGAGGTCGTTGAGGTGCTGCTCGAAGGTAGTAATGAAGAGGGTGTCTACTTCGAGCTTGGTACCACGCATGCCTTGTGGTTTACCAAGGACAAGCTCTCCGTCAATTCGGTAGCGAAGGGGAATGGCGTGGATGATTTTGCGATTCGGGATGTGGTCGATGATACGGTCTTCACTGTCTTGTTGGGCTTTTTCGATATCGATAGTGGTGATCTCAGAGTCAGCCCGAGAAGTAATCACTTCACCAGTGGAGATCACCTCATCGAGTCCAATGCTACCGATCGATACATAGGCGCGCTTCACCTCAACACCAGCCGCTTTTTCGGCTTGGGCGACGGCGCTACGGATACTTCGGACAACATCAGTCTCACTGATGATGTAGCCGTTACGTAGACCACGACTTTCGGCAAAACCAGTGCCAATGATTTGTGGTAGCCCTCGTTCACCTTTTTGTTTTGGTACACGAACAATCGCTACCTTGACTTGGTAGGTGCCGACATCGATACCGGTAATAATATGTTCAGACATAGATTAGGTGATTTCGTACTTGCGGAGATACCGACGTTCTTGCTTCTCCATATCATCGCTGTGGTCATAGCCTTTGAGGTGTAAGAGGCCGTGAATAAAAAGATATGCGACATATCCAGCGACAGATAGGTCGTATTTGGCTGCTTCTTTGGTGGCAACTTGCGGACAGATGAATATTTCACCGGTATCAGGCGTGAGCGGGAAGGAGAGGACGTTCGGGGTGTAGGTTTTTTGACGGTAGGTAGCATTGAGTTTCTGTGCTCGAGACGGTCCGACAAATTGGAGTGAGAGGGTATAGCGCTTGCCGAGAATATCGTTTTTGATCGTCTCGTACGGAAAGTGCGGATATTTCTTGACGGTGCTGTCGAGTGAAAAAGTAGACATAGTCATAGCGTAGTATGCCATGTTTTTGACGCTTTTATAAGTCTTATCCTGTGAAGTCACTAACAAAAACCCGCCTCGTCGTGAGGCGGGTTTTTGTTAGTGGTTAGCCGCGGCGACCACGGGCGCGTTCTTGTACCTTACCGAGCTTCAAGAGCTCTTCGTAGGTTTCTTTTTTCGCTAATTTCTTGAGACGAGCGAATTTCTGAACGTTACGACTCTTGATGCGAGAGTAATACCGACCAGTGCGGACTTTCTGAATAATACCAGCACCCTGAACACGCTTCTGGAAGCGACGGATGACGTTTGCGCTACTTTCGTTATTGTTTTTCGCGACTGCTACGTTTGTTGCCATATGTGGGCGATAGAATACCATAGTGCGCCCTATACTGCAAGGCGGGTGGAGTAAAGAACACACAGCCGATCTCAGGGAGATCGGCTGTGTGGGACATAATGCGGGTGCTTAGACGTTTTGGAGGGCTGTCACGCGCTTGAGGCGCTTCACGAGGGTGTCTGACGTGACGGCTTCTTGTTTGCGAGCGTCCATGTCACGGAGAATGACAGTGCCATCTACGAACTCTTTTTGACCGATAATAATGACATGCTTCACCCCCCGAGCTTCGGCGTCTCGGAGCTGGGCTGAGAGTGAGTCGTTGGCGAGGTCTTGCATAACAGGGATACCCGCTTGGCGCAATTCGTCGATAATCATGAGACTACGGACTTTTGGACCAAATCCAAGCTGAATAATGTAGGTCGTTGGAGTATCGAGCTTGGCACGGGGAATACGAGCCGGAGCTGGCTTGTCAGTGAGGATTGCAACCGCCCCAACCCCACCAGTTTTACGTTTGGTTTTGCGTTCGAAGAAGGTGTCAAAGCGACCCCCGCGGAGAATAAGAGGAGCACCATCAGTTTCTTCGCCGATTGAATCAATGGCAAAGAGGGCATCACTGTAATATTCGTGGTGGCCGAGCATTTTTGGATCGATTTCGTACGCGGTGTCGGTCATATCGAGGTACTCGATAATGTCGCGGAAATGCTTGCGACTCTGGTCGCTTAGGTACTCGAGAGGATTTGGTGTCTTATACGCAAGTTCATGATCTTCATCGATGAGGGCTTGCAGTGCCAAGAGTGCGTGGACTTTCATTTGTTCACGAGCGCTCGGGGGCATGGCATCAAGTCGCTTACGGAGAAAATTCGTGAGTTCACGACTGTAGCGCGTGATTGACTCGGTATCGCCGAGCGAGTTGATACGGACGACATGATCGGTTTGTCCGAGGTCGTTTGCGAGAGCTCTGGTCGTCTGGATGAGGATGGCTTCGGCAATACTTTTCTGGACATTAAAAACGTGAAATGAGATGGCAGTCTCGTTCGGGTTTGAGGTAGTATCGATTGTATAGAGAAAAACCGGCTTACCATACGCATGCAAACCTGCCTCGCAGTAGGTGAGGACTCCACGAGAAAGGTGGCCACGGACCGCATCAAGCCCATGATCAGACTCAGTGACTGAGTGTGAAAGAGGGACGGTACAGTTCTTACACTCTGGTTCGTTGGCGAGTGACTCAATTGAACGAAAGCCAAAATGTTCAGCGGTCGTGGTAGCAATCTTCAAAAATTCGGTTGGACTATGAGTGATACGCATACGAAACGATATTATGGTGTGCTAGTAACTGCTGCTTCTTCAAACCGTACTTCACCAGGTAAATAGTCAAAGGTATTGGGCGGGAAGAGTCGGAGGAAAGCTCGCCCGATGATACGTTCTTCCTGGAGAACGCCCCACACCCGAGAATCAGAACTTTGGTCACGGTTGTCACCCATCACAAAGTATTCGCGTTCCCCGAGCGTCTCGTTTATGGTGCTACTGTTACGCATGCTTTTGATGTAGGGTTCGTTCAAAACAAAGCCTTCTGGATGTTCGGTGTTACGAATACGAACAGTACTCCCATCAATCTCGACAGTATCACCAGGGAGGCCAATGACCCGCTTAATAAAGAACTTTGACGGATCTTTTGGATAGCGAAATACGATGACGTCACCACGTACTGGCTCATGGAATTTGTAGCTGACTTGATCAACAATGAGATATTCACCACTTTCGAAGGTGTCTTCCATAGATGCTCCCGACACAATGAAGGGTTGCGCCACAAACATGCGGATTGGGATGACGATAATGAGCGCGATGAGCGTGAAGCGGAAGATCTCGATGAGCGGATGTTCACTCTGCGGTGGAATAGTCACTGCATCAGCGGCGGTTTCGATAACTTCTGGTGCTGGTGTACGAGAGAACAGTGACATAGTGGTGAGTGATTATCATCATTATACTCGATACAAAAATGAAAAACAAATTTTTGCAAGATAAAATTTTGAGAGGGCATTTTGATTGCTCGCATGTTACTATGTATTCATGTTCTACATCGTCGGGCTTGGGAATCCAGGAGTACAGTATCAGTACACGCGGCATAATATCGGGTGGCTCGTGTGCGATGAGTTAGTGGCAACAGTTGATCTGCCGGAGGCGATACTCGTTAAGAAGTATCGTGGTCGTGTGACCGAAGGTGTACTTGCTGATAAAGCTATTGTGGTGCTCTATCCCGATACGTTCATGAACCAATCTGGTGAGGCGGTGAAGAAGCTCGTGAGAAAAGGTGAGCATGAGCAACTCATAGTCGTCTATGATGATGTTGATCTACCAGTTGGCCACTTCAAGATTTCGTTTGGTAACGGGGCTGGGGGTCACAATGGTGTTGCTTCAATCATCGAAACACTTGGTACCAAAGACTTTATTCGAGTCAGGATCGGGGTAGCCAAAAAGGGGAGTGAGACCGGACGTGCGATCCGCCCAACTAGCGATGAACTCGCACAGTACGTGCTTGGGAAAATAAGTCCTGATGAGCGAGCCGTCTATACTACTTTGTTCCCGACCGTAATCGAAGCAATAGCGTCAATTGTAAGCGAAGGCAAAGAGAAGGCGATGAATCGGTATAACCAATAAAAAGATTAGATTAGGAAGTTCTTTGACATTACAAATGAGACATGTCTAAAACGTATTATTGTCTGCAAACACCGATAAATTCACAAATATGTTCGGCTACTTTTTCAGCAGATGTATCTGTGTTGTCTATCGTCAAGTTGTTTTTCAAGGGTGCGGGTTGTGAATGATCGTGCTTTTGAAGAGCTTGCTCGAGTACCTCGGCAGTGTGTATTTTTTTCCATTGCTGTCGATCTCTTTCTACCACTCGCTTGAGTAATATCTCTTTTGTGGTAATAAGTTGTACTCCATAAAATTCGCCACCGTTACGTTCCGTGATCTCTTCTAATTGTTTTACATACCAGTCGTCATTCTTGCCATTTGCATAGATGAAGTCGTGAGCATACACTCCAGTAAGTATTATTCCTGGTAGACTCTCCTTTACAGCAAGCTCAAGTAACTCTAAACGTAATTTGACAATTAACGTATCTCCGACAACATTACCTCTATCAAAAAGTGATCGAACCAAATCAGTGCTTAGATGATTATGAAACACTCTAAATCCCGTTATTTCGCTGAGAGCTTTAGCTGTTGTTAACTTACCAGCAGCTGGGGCACCATAAATGAATATAACTTTTGTTTGCATGAGAGAATTATATAAATTACCTTATTAATATATCACAAACCCCCGCGCCGTAGGCGCGGGGGTTTGTTGTGTGAGAGTAGTTTTGTTTTCTAGCGTTCAGTCAATGAGTCTAGATTCGAGACGTCAAGGAGGAGAAGCATGAGACGTACTGAGATGTACGATGAATGTTTCTCTGACGCAGACAACAAAGAAGATAGGCTTAGTGAGTGGACGCTAGGCCTGAGGGACGTCCTTGAATGTTAGTGTCATACGCTGTTCAGCTGGTTCAAAGAGCGAAATCTTGAACTTGTAGACTCCTCCGAGGGAGAGGGTAGCCTTCATCTTTTCTTCTGATTCGAATTCAGAGATGTGGACGAGACCAGCCACACCTTCCTGGATAGACGCAAGCGCTCCATGCTTATTGTACTTGATGACAACACCTGGTACTACCTGATCCTTGGCGAACTTGGTCGCTGCTTCGGTCCATGGGTTTTCACGGAGCTGCTTGATTGAGAGAGAAATCTTGTCATCCTTCACTTCAATCACCTTAACCTTGACCTTGTCTCCAACCTTGTAGAGGGCGCGAGTGTTTTCGACAAGACCCCAATCGAGTTCAGAGATGTGGACGAGTCCTTCTAGTCCCTGTTCGATCTTCACAAAGACTCCGAAGTCAACAGCACCGGTCACTTCTCCGGAGAGAACATCACCAACTTCGTACTTACCGACCTTTTCACCCTTCTCTTCACGTTCCTGGTGACCCTTTTCTGAGAAGATGAGCTTGTGCTCCTTCTGATCAGCAGTGATCATCACGACACTGAGGTGCTTACCAACGAGTGAGTTAAGTGCCATGAGGATCTTGTCCTTGTCGCCGTTATCCACGCGTGGGTAATTGTCTGGTCCAAGCTGTGAGGCTGGAAGGAAGCCTTGGATACCCTGCCACTCCATGATAAGACCACCCTTGTTGGCCTCTTTCACCTCAAGTGACATGACGGTACCCTTCTTCACCGCTTCCTCGGCATCAGCCCAGATGAGTGCCTGACGAGCTTCCTTGAGTGAGAGCTCGATGTATCCGTCCTTGTTGTTTACATCTACTACTTTGGCAGCGATGGTGTCCCCGACAGAAACCTTACGGAGAATATCGCGAGCGTTCATGTACTCACGACCAAAGATAAGACCCGTCCCAAATGGTGGGAGATCAACATAGACGCGAGCGCGACCAATAGCTGATACAGTACCTTCTACTAATTGTCCTTCCACTGGAGCGGTTGGAATGTTGGCAGCGAGATTAGTCATCACGCTGTTTGTTACTTCTTCTGACATACTTTTGATATGTGTTAAAGGACGAACTCACGGAGATAAGATTCAAGGTGCGACGAGATTTTGAGAGGAGAATGTACTCCGTTGTACATTGACGACCAAAATTGATGTCATAACGCAGAAGCTTGCTTCGTGTGTTTGTCCGACTTCCGACGACACGCGTCTGGGTTTCCATTGCTCATGGCCGTAGTCCATAAACCCAGGGTTAACGTGTGCCGCTAGGAAACTATTAATACCTTTCGGTGCGGGGAATATACCAGAAAAGGGTAAAACTGTAAATAGATTGCGAGTTACAGTGTCCCCGACCTCAGGGCGGTGACAGACCCCGTCCTCACTTCGTTGCGGAGGGTCTGTCATCGCCCTGGGGTCGGGATAACGGGATATAGCATGATAGGTACCGGGGGGTGAGAGTGAAGGGGATATGGAATATGAAAAGTATAATCGTCATTGCCAGGAAGGAGCTAAGGCGACTGACGTGGCAATCCAGCATTAGTGACAATAAAAGTCTGGATTGCTTCGTCGCTCAGCTATTGCTACACTCACTCGCAATTACGAGTGGAACTTTGGATTGCTTCGTCGGTCGTTGGCACTCCTCCTTTACAAGGGCTTTCCATTTATTTGGATACTTTAATTCGCGAAACTTATTAAAGTCTCTCAATAAGTCTTGCGAAATAGGTTTCATCATATTTCTCGCTTGCAAAGACGAAAACTAATTTTCATTTATTGCGCTTCTCTTGTATACTAGTGCCACTATGGTAATCACACATCACGGTGGGCAGTGCTTTAAGGTGTCGTTTGGTGATACGACACTCGCCTTTGATCCAATAGCGAAGTCATCAAAACTTACTCCGGTAAAGTTTGGGGCTGATGTCGCTTTCGTTTCACTTAATCATCCGAACTTTAATGGGGTAGAAAATGCTTCACATGGGAGTAAGGAACCGTTTGTGGTGCAAGGTCCTGGCGAATATGAAATTGGTTCGGTGACCGCTCGTGGCTATGGCGTCAAGACGAAGTATGCGGGGAACGAACACTATAACACTATCTACCAAGTCCGCCTCGAAGAGATGAATATGGTATTCCTCGGTGCGCTCGGGGATCCTGAGATTGATCCAAAAATCCTCGGAGAGTTTGGTGATATTGATATCCTCTTTATTCCGGTGGGTGGCGGCGATGTGCTGGAGGTACCACAAGCTGCGAAGCTCGCTTTGAAGCTCGAAGCGCGACTCATTATCCCGATGCATTATGATGGAGCGTCGCTCAAGGCCTTCCTCAAAGAAGCTGGAGCTGAAGGGGTGTCACCAGTCGAGAAGCTCACTCTCAAGAAGAAAGATGTCAACGAAATGGAGGGAGAGATTGCTGTGTTGACTGTGTAGCGTGATGGTCTTTTGTCATGTTATTTAAAACCCTTGATCATTTGCGGACGAAACCAAAAGAAACCCGTAAGCAGGTAGCTTTCGCTACGGCATTGGCGGTTACTTTGATTGTTGGTGGTGTATGGTCACTGACCTTGCCGGCACGATTTGCTCCCCAGTCGACCATCGCAACTACCGAAGGCACAGGACCGTTTGCAGGGGTGTGGGCAGGATTTCGAGAGCAGATCAACACCATGCGTCAACAGGCGGGGTTGATTGCGAGTACAATATCGAGCACTACAGCCGCCACGACCACGGTAGTCAGTGCGACTTCTAGCGATACTATTGATCTCGAAGCCCTGCTCGCAAGTACTACACTCGAACGACAACCTACCCCAGCACCTATTCTGATTGGGACAACATCCGCTACGAGTGCTACCACAACCATCAGGTAGTGGCCTGACTAACACGAGAATAGACAAGACGCGCGACCGTAGGTCGCGCGTCTTGTCTATTCCGTCACCTGATACATCTATGGTATACTGCTTGCATTATTTTATTCGTTAGTAGACGTATTTCGTTGTTATGCCAAAAAAGACTGAAGTCAATGAGACGATGCCGACAGGAGAGCGGGGGATAGTCACCCAGGGCATCACGAGCGAAATGGAGCGCGCATATCTTGACTATGCGATGTCGGTGATTACCTCACGTGCCTTGCCTGATATTCGCGATGGACTCAAGCCAGTACACCGCCGTATTCTCTACTCGATGCGGCTCAACGGTTTGACCGCGGGGGCAAAATTCAAAAAATCTGCGACGGTAGTGGGAGATGTGCTCGGTAGTTTTCACCCACATGGTGATGCTGCCGTATATGAGTCGATGGTAAAGCTTGCACAGCCGTTTGCCACACGCTATCCGCTTGTACTAGGACAGGGGAATTTTGGTTCTATCGATGGAGACTCAGCAGCTGCCTACCGTTATACCGAGGCGAAAATGTCCCGTCTCGCTGAAGAAATGCTCCGCGACCTCGAGAAGGACACGGTTGATTGGCGGCCGAACTTTGATGGTACAAAAAAAGAGCCAGTCGTACTTCCAGCGGCGGTACCTAATCTCCTCCTGATGGGTTCTTTGGGTATTGCGGTCGGTATGGCGACGAATATCCCGCCGCACAACCTCCGCGAAATCGCCAAGGCCGTCGAACATCTCATTGATAATCCAGATGCCACGACTGATGATCTACTGAAGCACATCAAAGGTCCCGACTTTCCAATGGGTGCGATTGTGTTTAATCAAAAGGATATTTCTCATGCCTATACCCATGGTAAGGGTGGCGTCGTCGTGCGCGGTGAGGCCGAAATTGTCGAGGACAAAAAAGGCAACTTCAGCATTATCATTACGTCAATCCCGTTCCGAGTAAACAAGGCTGATCTCCAAGAGAAAATCGCTGATTTGGTGCGAGAAAAAAAGATTGAGGGTATCCGCGAAATGCGCGACGAGTCAACAAGTGATATTCGGGTTGTGATCGAGCTCAAGAGTGGGGCCCAGCCACAGACTGTGCTCAACAAGCTCTACAAACACACCCAGCTCGAGGAAACTTTCCACTACAACATGGTGGCGCTGGTCGATGGGGTACCACAGACAGTATCACTCAAGCTCATTCTTGAAGAGTACGTCAAGCACCGGGCTGAAGTCGTTCGTCGCCGTACACAGTATGACCTCACCAAAGCACAAGACCGCGAACATATCCTCCTCGGACTCAAGAAAGCGCTTGATCATATCGACGCGATCATCAAGTTGATTCGCGCTGCCAAGGATGTTCCGACTGCGCACGCTGGCCTCATGAAAGAGTTCAAGTTCTCTGCCATTCAGGCCCAGGCGATTCTCGATATGCGTCTTCAGAAGCTCGCTGGACTCGAACGCAAGAAGATTGAAGATGAACTCAAGGAAGTGCAGAAGCTCATTAAGGAGCTTGAAGCGATCTTGAAGAGTAAAGCGAAGATGCTTGGTCTTGTGAAGAGTGAACTGCTCGAAGTTGCCGAAAAGTATGGTGACGATCGCCGGACAAAGATTGTGAAAGGTGGTGTCAAGCAGCTTTCCCAAGAAGACCTCGTGCCTGATGACGAGAGTGTACTCGTGCTCACTGCTGGTGGCTACGTGAAGCGTACCAATCCAGAGGAATACCGCACTCAGAAGCGTGGTGGAGTGGGTGTCGTTGATCTCAACACCAAAGAAGAAGACGTTGTCACGACACTCGTGACAACCTCCGCTCATAGTGATCTCTTGTTCTTTACCGATAAAGGTAAGGTGTATCAGAGTAAGATGTACGAAATTCCGGAAGGTCGTCGTGCCACCAAGGGTAAGTCAATTATGAACTTCCTCTCGATGTCCCAGGATGAACGGATTACCTCAGTGCTCGCTGTTCGTAAAGATGAGTGGGCAGGAGAGTGGAGTCTCATGATGGTCACAAAACATGGTGTCGCAAAGAAGTCAGACGCGGCAGCCTTCAAGGATGTGCGTCGTAGCGGACTGATTGCTATTACCCTCAAGGATGATGATTCGCTGATTGCGGCGAAGTTTGTGGGTCGAGGTGATGATATCTCGCTTGTCACCAAGAATGGTCAATCAATCCGCTTCAAAGAAAGTGATGTTCGCGAGATGGGACGTACTGCTGCGGGAGTTGGCGCGATGAAGCTCGGCAAGGGTGACGTCATTGTATCTGCCGACGTAGTAAAGAAAGGAGACAACAAGGCCGAGATCTTGGTCGTGACTGAAGACGGGTATGGTAAGACCACTCCAATTAAAGAATACAAGGTACAAAATCGTGGTGGTTCTGGTATCAAGACCGCCAAAGTGACTGATAAGACTGGTGTGGTGATTGGAGCGATTGTCCTTAATCCGGAAGAACGAGTCGATGGTGAGTTGGTGATCATGAGTAAGAAGGGGCAAGTGATCAAGTTGCCACTTAAGGACGTGCCGACTCTCGGTCGTGATACGCAGGGGGTACGCGTAATGAAGATGCGGGCGGGTGATTCTATTGCATCCATTGTCTTCGTCTAGGCATTCTTTGTGGTGAG
>JACCDR010756623.1_pt1 | contig 16761 bp, 17 predicted proteins | sample 7446431 | NCBI WGS metagenome assembly JACCDR01 (sample SAMN15323443, study PRJNA562643) | freshwater metagenome | isolation source: river surface water | place: USA:Blue River Watershed | collected 2017-08-17 | reverse complement strand
GTGACCCTCGAGGTCTTCCGCGACCTCGGCCTGGCCTTCGCTGCCGTCTGTATCCTGATCTACATGCTCATGGTGGGCTGGTTCAAAAGCTACCTCACCCCCTTCCTGATCATGGTCGTGATCCCGCTCTCGCTGATCGGCATCCTGCCGGCGCACGCCGCGATCGGCGCCTTCTTCACCGCGACCTCGATGATCGGTTTCATGGCCGGCGCGGGCATCGTGGTGCGCAATTCCATCATCCTCGTGGACTTCATCGAGCTGCGCCGCTCGCAGGGCCTGCCGCTCGCCGAAGCCGTGGTCGAGGCCGGTGCGGTCCGCTTCCGGCCGATGCGGCTCACCGCCCTCGCCGTGATCATCGGCGCCTCCGTGATCCTCGCCGACCCGATCTTCCAGGGCCTCGCGCTCTCGCTCATGGCCGGCGAGGTCGCCTCGCTGCTGATCAGCCGCTTCGCCGTCCCGATCCTCTACTACATGATGAACCTTCGCCACGTCCCGGCCGCTGGCGAAACCCCGGCCGAGTGCCCTGTTTCCCCCGCGCCATGAACCCAACCCTCCTGATCGTCATCGGCGTGGTCGCTTTCGTCGCCTGGACGTTCTGGCGCGCCCGGCCGCAGATCAAACCCGACGAACTGAAGGCCGCCCTCCAGGCCGGCACCGCCGTCCTCGTGGACGTTCGCGAGCCGTCCGAGTGGCTTGCCACCGGCACGGCCAAGGACGCCGCCCTCCTGCCCCTGAGCGACCTGCGCGGTGAACGCCGCCAATGGAACGCCTTCCTCGAGCAACAGCGCGGCAAGCGGCTGTTCCTCTACTGCCAGTCCGGCACCCGCTCATCCATGGCCGCCGCCCAGCTCCGCCGCGCCGGTGTGGACGCCCGCAACGCCGGCTCTCTTGCCGCCCTCGGCCGCGCCGGCTGGCCGCTCAGCCACAAACGCTCCTGATCCTGTCCCGTCCAATCCCAACCCCATCCCAACATGAAACCCAACGTTGGCGGCATTGACCGCATCCTCCGTCTCCTCGTCGGCCTCGGCATCCTCGGCGCCGGCCTTTATTTCAAAAGCTGGCTCGGCCTCATCGGGCTCGTGCCCGTCTTCACCGCCGTGTTCCGGTTCTGCCCGGCCTACGTGCCCTTCGGCCTCTCCTCCTGCAAGACCAAGGATTCGTGAGGAACGCAGGTTTGCGGCAATATCTGCGCGGCTGACGCGCCCAGACCGCGTATCCTTTACGCATGTGGACCTGGGCCGAATGGACCGCTGACCGTGCCGTGCAACTCGCCGGCCTCGACGCCGCGCGCGGGGCCGGGGCGGCGCTGCATTTTTTCATCTACGACCTGCAGAAGATCGTCGTCCTGATCCTCGTCGTCGCGTTCGTGATGGCGCTCGTGCGCGGGGCGCTCCCGCTGGAGCGCATCCGCGCCTGGTTGGACCGGCCGGGCGGGCGCATTCTCGGCTATCCCGCGGCGGCTGTCTTCGGGGCGATGACGCCGTTCTGCTCGTGCTCTTCGGTGCCGGTGTTTCTCGGCTTCGTCCAGGCGCGCTTCCCGATCGGCGTGGCCTTCGCGTTCCTGATCACTTCACCCATCGTCAACGAGATCGCCGTGGCGCTGCTGGGCGCGACCTTCGGCTGGAAGTTTGCGCTGACCTACGCCGGCGTCGGCATCGCCCTCGGCATCTCCGGCGGTCTCGCCCTGACCCTGCTGCGCGCCGAACGCTGGCTCACGCCCGGCGCGCTGACCCCGGTCGCGGCCGACGACGATCCGCCCCTGCACGGCTGGCGGGCGCGCCTCGGCGACGCCGCAGGCACCAGCGTCCGCATCCTGCGCAGGATCGCGCCCTGGCTGCTGGGTTCGCTCGCCCTCGGGGCCGGGCTGCACGGCTTCGTGCCGGCGGGATTCTTCGAGCGCCTCTTCGCCGGCACGGGCGCGTGGAGTGTGCCGCTGGCCTCGGCCGCCGGCCTGCCGCTCTACGTCAGCGCCAACGCCACCGTGCCGCTGCTCGACGCCTTCGTCGCCAAGGGCGTGCCGCTCGGCACGGCCCTGGCCTTCCTCCTGTCGGCGGTCGGCGTGTCCCTTCCCGAGCTGGTCATGCTGCGTGGTGTGATGACGGTGCGCCTGCTGGTCGCGTTTTCCCTCGTGGTCCTCGTCGGCACGACGATCATCGGCTGGATCTTCAACGCGCTCACATGAATCCCGTTTACGACGCCTCCTTCTGGGACCAGCGCTACGGCAACGCCGGCGACGCCTACGTGTTCGGCACCGCGCCCAATGAATTTCTCGCCGCTGTCGCCGACCGCATACCCGCCGGGCCCGTGCTCTGCCTCGCCGAGGGCGAGGGCCGCAACGCCGTCTTCCTCGCGCAACGCGGCCACGCCGTGACCGCGCTCGACCAGTCGGCCGCCGGCCTGGCCAAGGCCCGGGCGCTCGCGCTCAAAAACGGCGTGCCGCTCACCACCGTCGTCGCCGACCTGGCCGAATACGCGATCCCGCCCGGCGCCTGGGCCGGCATCGTCGCCATCTTCATGCACCTCCCGCCGGATCTGCGCGCTCGCGTGCTCACCCAGGCCGCCGCCGGCCTGCAACCGGGCGGCGTGTTCATCCTGGAAAGCTACACCCCCGCCCAGCTCGCTTTCGGCACCGGCGGTCCGCGCGAGATCGCCCTGCTGCCCACCCTCGCCAGCCTGCGTCCGCTGCTGCCGGGCCTCGTGCTGGACCACGCGCTCGAACTCGAGCGCGACGTCCACGAGGGCGGCGGCCACACGGGCCGCAGCGCGGTCGTGCAGATCCTCGCCCGCCGGCCGGTGTGAGCCCCGTGCCTCCGCAAGCGCCACCCGGCTTGCACTCCGCACGCCCCCGGACATGTTTTACCGCATGAAAATCCTGCCCCTATTGCTCGCGACCCTCTCCCTTTTCTCTTTCGCCGCCGCCGCCGAGGTTCCCGCCATTTCCCCGGCCGATGCCGCGAAGCTCGTCGCCGAGGGCAAGGCCGTGCTGATCGACGTCCGCGAGCCCTCCGAATGGGCCGACACCGGCGTCGCCGCTCCCGCGATGCTGCTGCCAAAGAGCGAATTCGACGCCGGCCAGATCGGCGACTGGAAGGACTTCCTCGCCAAGGTCGGCGATAAGCAGATCATCACCTACTGCCGCTCGGGCAAACGCTCGGGCGCCGTCGCCGAGGCCCTCGCCGCCAAGGGCCACAAGGTCGCCAACGCCGGCGGCTTCAAGGGCTGGCAGGACGCCAGCCTGCCCGTGCGGAAGCCGACCGACCCGGCGAAGTAAACCAGGCGCGGCGAAAACTGCTCGCCGCCGGCCCGCCGACCACCAGTCTCGGGCGCAATGTCCGACGATCCGCTTTCGTCCCCGCTCATCCCCGGGCACCTGCGCGAGGCGCTGCGTTTTTCGCCCGACAACGCCCCGCTGCTGCTCCATGCCGCCGAGACGCTCCTCCTCCACGCCGGCTTCGCCGAGGCCGAGGTCCTCTTCAAGCGCGCCCTCGCCCTCCAGCCCGGCCATCTCCCGGCGATGCTCGGCCTCGCCACCGCCTTTTTCCAGCAGGGCAAACAGGGCGCCGCCCTCGTCATTGTCGAGGATCTCGTGAAGGCCGCCGAGCCGCCGCCGCGCGCGCTGCTCCTCCACGCCCGCCTCGCCCTGCAGGCCGGCGAACCCGTGCTCGCCGGCCGCCAGTATGCCCGCGCCCGCACGGCCGATCCTTCTCTTACCGACCCGACCCTGGAACAGCAGCTCGGCGGCCACCTGCCGGCCCGCCCGGCCCCGGTGCTGCCCAAGGCCGTCGCCCCGGCACAGGGAGAAACGCCCCCGGAGGATCCGGATACGGACGCCGGCGAAGAGCGCGAGCGACTGCCGGCGGGCGACCTGCCGGCCGACACCGCCACCGAGGTCGAGCGGCCTTCGCTCCGTTTCGAGGATGTGGGTGGCATGGAGGGCGTGAAGGAGGAGATCCGGATGAAGATCATCCTGCCGCTGAAACAACCCGACCTCTTCAAGGCCTACGGCAAGAAGGCCGGCGGCGGCATTTTGCTCTACGGTCCGCCCGGCTGCGGCAAGACCTTCCTCGCCCGCGCCACCGCCGGCGAGGTCGCGGCCGGCTTCATCGCCATCGGCATCAACGACGTCCTCGACATGTGGATCGGCCAGAGCGAGAAAAACCTCCACGCCATCTTCGAGCAGGCGCGCGCGCACCGTCCCTGCGTGCTGTTCTTCGACGAGGTGGACGCGCTCGGCGCCAACCGCACCGACATGCTCAAGGGAGGTGGCCGGCACATCATCAACCAGTTTCTCTCAGAGCTGGACGGCGTGCAGTCCGACAACGAGGGCCTGCTGATCCTCGCCGCGACCAACGCCCCCTGGCACCTCGACCCGGCGTTCCGCCGGCCCGGCCGCTTCGACCGCATCCTCTTCGTGCCGCCGCCCGACCAGCCCGCCCGCGCCGCCATCCTTCGGCTCCAGCTCAAGGGCCGGCCGGTGGACAGCGTGGACTTCGACGCCCTGGCGAAAAAGACCGAGGGCTTCTCCGGCGCCGACCTCAAGGCCATCGTGGACACCGCCGTCGAGGACAAGCTCCGCGCCGCCATGAAATCCGGCGCGCTCCAGCCGCTGCGCACCGGCGATCTGGCCGACGCCGCCAAACGCCACCGCCCCACGGCGCGCGACTGGTTTGAGACCGCCAAGAATTACGCGCTCTACGCCAACCAGAGCGGTCTCTACGACGACATCCTCGCCTACCTGAAGATCAAAAAATGAGCGCCCACCTCGAACGCGCCCAGCTCCTCCTCCAGCAATCGCGCCCCGCCGAGGCCGAGCGGGAGGCCGGTCTCGCCATCGCCCAGACCCCGGATCACCCGCACGCCCACGCCCTGCTTGCTCTGAGCCGCCTGCAGCAGGACAAGTTCGCCCTCGCTCTGGTCGCCGCCCGCGCGGCCCTCGGCCTCGCACCGACCACCGGTCACTACCACTACATCCACGCCCTGGTCCTGCATCGCAGCGAACAGAACAAGGAGGCCCTGCCTGCGCTGCAGGAAGCCATCCGGCTCGATCCGGAGGACGCCGACAACTTTTCCCTGCTGGCCGCGATCCACCTCAACCTCGGCGATTGGCCGGCCGCGCTGACCGCCGCCGAGCAGGCGCTGGCGCTCGACCCCGAGCACACCGGCGCCGCCAACTTCCGCGCCATGGCCCTCGTGCGCCTCGGCCGCAAGGACGAGGCCATGACCACGGTGGACTCCGCGCTGGAGCGCGACCCCGAGAGCGCCTTCTCTCACGCCAACCAGGGCTGGAACCGCCTGCATCGCAACGACCCCAAGCAGGCCCTGGTTCACTTCAAGGAGGCCCTGCGCCTCGACCCCACGCTCGAGTATGCCCGCGAGGGCCTCGTGGAGGCGCTCAAGGCCCGCAACCCGGTCTACCGGGTGATGCTGGCCTACTTCCTTTGGATGGGCACCCTTGGCGCCAAGGCTCAGTGGGCCGTGATCATCGGCATCATGCTCGGTCGCAATGTGCTCAAATCCGTCGGCCAGTCGGTGCCCGCGCTCCAGCCTTTCATCACGCCCATCCTCATCCTCGCCACCGTCTTCGTGTTCCTCACCTGGACGGCCCAGCCGCTCTTCAATCTTCTGCTGCGGCTCCACCCCGACGGCCGCCACGCCTTGAGCCGGGAGCAGCGCCGCTCCGCCAACCTCATCGGCCTGCTGCTGTTGGTGGGCGTCATCGGTATCGCCGCCGCCTTTCTCACGGAAATGTCGGCCCTGCTCCTGGGCGGACTTGTCGCCCTCGTGCTGATGATCCCGGTGACCGCCGCCTGCAACGCCCGCGCCGGGGCGTGGCGCTGGGGCCTCGGCGTGACCGCGGCGGCGCTGGCGGTCTGCGGCTTCACGGGCGTCACCCTCCTGGCCGGAAACAAGGAAACCGGCACGCTGCTGCTCTCCTGCTTCTTCGGCGGTGTGTTCGTGGCCAGCCTGGTATCCAATTTCGGCGCCTTGCGCCGCACCTGAATTCCGCGGAAACCAGCGGCCGATGCCGACGGTTTGGCAAGATTTGCGGAGGCCGGGACTGGTGACCGGCGTAGAATGTGGGTATGAAAGCACGATCCTACCCCGTCGTTCTTTCGCTGGCCTGCGGTCTCGCCGCCGGGTCCGCCGCGCTGGCCGCTGATGCGGCCGCCCCCAGCCACCATGCGTTCGTCGATCCGGCGGATCCTGCCGTTCAGGAAATCCGTCAAATCGGCGAACGCGCCCTCGACCATTCCGGCACCGCCCTCCTGGGGGAGGTGCGCCGCGTGATGGCCGATCACACCGCCGCCCTCGCCATCGGCAAGCTGCACCTCAAGGACTACAAGCTGCCGGCCGCCCAGCCCGGCAAGCCCGCCGTCACGGCCGTCCGCCGCACCAGCCTGCAGGTGCGCAATCCGGCCAATGCCCCCGACGCACCCGACCTGGCCGCCTTGGAAATGATCCAGGGCCAGCTCGAACGCGGCGACGAGGTCTCGAAGGTGCTCGTGCAGCGCGTGACCCTGCCCTGCCAGCATCCGGAGTGGCGCGTCTATCGTCCGCTGGTCACCCTCAAGCAGTGCCTCGACTGCCACGGCCCGCCCGCGACGCTCGCGCCCGGCGTGGCCGACACGCTCAAGGTGTTTTATCCCGCCGACCAGGCGCTGAATTTCCGCACCGGTTCCTGGCGCGGCCTCATCCGCGCGTCGGTCGCGGATGCTCCCGGCAAACCGTGAACCAGCCCGCCGCCAAATCCGCTCCTGCTGTCCGTGGGCAGAACTCCTCCACCCCCCAGCCCTGCTCGGATTTTTGCGTGAGTTTCCGTTCGCTCGATCCCTACCGCTGGCCGGATTTCGGCCGGTGCGTGCATCCGCACTCGCCGCTGCGCGGCTTTCCCGTGCGCATCGGGCGCGACTGCGCCAGCTACCGCGTGCAGGGCGCGACGGATTTCACCCGCGCCAGCTGAACAGCCGCGCGGCCTGGATGACGCACACGCAGTCTTCGCCGTCTTCGGTGTGCAGCCAGTGCAGGTCGAGTTCGGGGAAGGCGCGGTCCATCGCCCGGCGCAGGCCGCCGACCTCGAGCGTCACGAGGCCGTGCGGTTGCAGGCGCTCACGGGCCTGGCGCAGGATTTTCCGGATGATGTCGAGGCCGTCGCGGCCGCCGTCGAGCGCCAGGCGCGGCTCCCGGGTGAACTCCACCGGCAGGCCGCGCAGCTCGCGCGTCGGCACGTAGGGCGGATTCGAGAGGATCAGGTCGTATTTCACCGGCGGCACGGCGTCGAAGACGTCGGAGCGGTGCAGCTTCACGCGTTTGGCCAGGCCGTGCGTCGCGAGGTTGAACTTCGCCACGGCCGCGGCGTCGGGCGACAGCTCGATGGCATCCACCTTCGCCTCCGGAAACTGGTGCGCGAGCAAAACCGCGAGACAGCCCGAGCCGGTGCAGACATCCACCGCGCGCTTCACGGGGCGCCTCTTGGGGAGGGTCGACCTCCCGGTCGACCGCGGCCCATCGGGAGCCGGGCCCTCCACCAAACCCGCGATCTCCGGCAGCAGCTCGAGGAAGTAGGAGCGCGGGATGATGACGCGCTCGTCCACGTAGAAGCGGTGTTCGCCGAGGAACGCCTCGCGCGTGAGATAGGCGGCGGGCACGCGCTCCTCCAGCCGGCGGCGGAAAACCTCGGTGACCCTGGCGGTCTCGTCGGGTGTGAGTTTGCGCTTCAGGACGGCCGGCTTGCTGTCGAGCGGCAGCCCGAGGGCGTGCAGCAGGAGATAGAGCGCCTCGTCGTGCGCGCTGACGGCCACCTGCCCGAGCGCGACCTTGTGCCGGGCGTATTGTTTTTCCGCCCAAATCAGCCAGTCACCCAAGGTTGACGGCTGGCCGGGCGTCTGGGTTTTGGCGGGCATGGCTCAGGCCTTTTTCGGACGGTGCTCGGAGCAGTAGCAGCGGTCGTCGTCCGAGTAGCGAAACTCCTCCTTCGGATGCGTGCGGTCGTTCTTGCCGCAGACCACGCAGGTGTGGCGCGGCTCGTCGTTGTCGCGGGCCGCAGCCTGGCGGGCCTGGTGCTCCATCCGACGCTTGCCGGTCTTGATGCGCTGGATGATGTCGCCGGTGAAGAACACGAAGAAGTTGCCCACGGCAGCCAGCACGGCCAGGCGGATCGGCCAGTCGCCCCGGACAAAGGCGAAGCCGTAGAGAAACCACTGGATCAGCGCCAGCCACTTGATCTTCACCGGCAGGATGAAGAAAAGCAGCATCTCGAAGTCGGGGTTAAGGAAGGCAAAGGCCAGGAAGACGCTGCCGGCCAGGAAGAGATTGGTCGCGAAACTGCGCGGGAAAAGAAACGCCACCGCCACGGTCAGGATCCAGCCGATGAAGATGAACAGATTGTAGCGAAACACCCCCCAATGCTGCTCAAGGGCGGAGCCCATCATGTAGAACAGATACCACGCGAACGCGAGGAACATGGCGTCGAAGGCCCCGAAGTTGGCCAGGTTGGCCGGCGGCACGAACAGGAAGGTCACCACCCGCCAGACCTGCCCATCAAACACCTGCGCCGGCATCAGGGCGATCTGTCGCAGGATGTCCGGCCGCCCAAACAGCGCCAGCGTGAGCACAATGACCTGCGCCGCGACGAGGTAGAGGGAAAGGTTGGGGAGGGCGAAGCGCCCCAGAAGGCGCTCCATGCGGTTAAGGAAACCCATGACGGGCTACTTTGCGGCGTTTGCCGCCAGCTCGTCCAGCAAAGTCTGCTTCTGCTTCTGGAGCGGGGCCTCGGTGACGGTGATCAGCAGGGCGCGGGCGTGGTCGCGGCGGCCGAGCTTGCCGAGCACGTTGGCGGCGTGCAGCCGGATCGTCTGCTGCTCGAGGCCGGGCTTGGCCTTCTCCTCGAGCGCGCTCCAGGCCTTGAGCGCGTCGTCCCAGCGCGGGGTTTCCAAGTCGTAGTAGGCCTCGGCGGCGCGGTAGGCGAAGGCCATCTTGTCGGGCGCGAGCTCCGCGGCGCGCTGGAAGGCCTCCAGCATGGATTCGTCGAGCTTGGCGCGGGTGAAGTTGCCCGTGGCGATCAGGTCGTCACGCGCTTCGGTGAGCAGTTTGCCGAGGTGGTAGTGGTAAACGGGTTCGTTGGGCTCGAGCTTGATGGCCGCGGTGATCCAGGGGAGCGCCTCGCCGGGTTTGCCGTCCTCGGCCAGCAGGCGCCCGATCTCGTTTTTCACGAGCGGGATCTCGCCATCGAGCTGGTTGGCCTTGAGCAAAATGCCGACCGCCTCGCGGTTCATGCCCACCTGCCCGAGCAACTGGCCGTAGGCGGCATGGCCCGCGGCGAACTCCGGGTTCTTCTGGATCAACACGTCGTAGCTGTTGATGACCGACTGCAGCTCGCCGCGGAGCCAGGCCTCGTCGAGGTTGTCCTTTTCCGCCTCGGCCCGGGCAAAGATGTTCTTCTGGCGGCCGACGATCTCCTTGAGCGTGCGCTCGGCAAAGGTCTCGGCGGCGGCGGCACCCAGGGCGATGAGGAACAGGCTGACGACAAAAAGCAGGCGACGGAGAAAAGACATCGCCCTAACGACATGCGGGAAGGGGATGCGTTCAAGGCTTTAGGTGGTTTCTAATCCTGTGCGGCAGCAGCAGTGATAAGCCTGCGAAATGTAAAATTCACCGGATCGGCACACCCCCTTTGGCATCAGCTGTGCTATAATGGCTGTCAGTCACCGGGCTGCCTTCCCTCAGGAGGCGGTTGGGTGAAGTTCAGATACTGTTCTTTGATTTCGGTCATTACGGCGCGAGGCCGCTGCAAATGACCGGGTTTATGTTGATGGTGAACTGTTTGCTTCTGTCGGGCCACCGGGCTGGCTGTGATACCGAGCCCCTGGCGTTGCCCCAAAGCAGACTTTTGCCGCCTGCGGCCGATTAACGGGCCGGAGGGGGCAGAACGGGACACCCAGCCTGCGGTCATTCCGATCGGTGGCCGTGTCCTGCCTGAACAGAAAAACAGCCTCCGCCCCGTGCGGAGATATAAAGCCATGAACATCAAATCCAAACTGACCCTCAGCCTCGGTCTGCTCGTTGCACCCCTCGCCCTCGTGGCGGCGGATTCCACCGAGAAGGCCTATGTCGAGTCCTACCGCAATCGCGCCGACGGCCCGATTCCCACTTCGGTCGTAAAGCCCGATGTGAGCTATCGTTTCGCCGGCAAGCAGGTGGTCCTCGAATTCGTCGTCGATGCGACGGGCAAGCCGACCGAAATCAAGGCGGTGACCCCGGGCGTCGATACCGAGCTGGTGAACACGGTCGCCGAAGCCGTGGCGCGGTGGAAGTTTTCCCCCGCCCTCGTCGACGGCAAACCTGTCGCCCGCAAGGTCGCGCTACCGGTTAACATTGTCGCCAATATCGACAGTGCCACCCGTTACGCGTTCAACTAAACCATAAAGCAAACAACCCGGGCCGTCCTTCGCGCAGGCGGAGGTCGGCCCAGTCTATTTTCCGGGGTTTGTGCCTCGCTCTGGGGAGGGCCGGCGTCGCTGGGACGCGAACCCTTCCAGGAAAACCACGGTGTTGCGACATACAGCTGTCAGGAGTCTTTGCCTCTGCCCGTTTTGATTCTGGCGTTGGTTGCGCCTGCGTTAACGTGGAACGCATGACCCCGCGCCCCGACCCCGCTGTTGTTCCCGCCCCGGGCCGCGGCACGGCATTGAATCCGGCCAACCGCTTCGCGCCGCTCACCGTCGAGGCCGATCCCGACTACGCCGAACTCGACGAACACGGCGTGCCCGTCGAGCGTCCGCACCCGCGCACGCAGTTCTACGAGGACGCCACCGAAACGATCCTCAACCGCTACGACAGCCCCGACCTCGGCGCCGGCTGGGGCCTCAACGCCTACCGCGGCTGCGAACACGGCTGCGCCTACTGCTTTGCCCGCCCCTTCCACGAATACCTCGGCTGGAGCAGCGGCCTCGACTTTGAAACCAAGATCCTGGTGAAGACCCGGGCGCCGGCCCTCCCCCGCGCCGAGCTCTCCTCCCGCCTCTGGCAACCCGCACCCATCGCCATGAGCGGGGTGACCGACTGTTACCAGCCCGCCGAGCGGCGCTTCCGCCTCACGCGCGCCTGCCTCGAGGTGATGGTCGAGGTCCGGCAGCCCGTCGGCATCATCACCAAGAACTTCCTGGTCACCCGCGACCTCGATCTGCTCGCCCAGCTCGCGCGCCACGACTGCGCGATGGTTTACGTCAGCGTCACCACGCTCGACGCCGACCTCGCCGGCAAACTCGAGCCCCGCGCCGCCCGCCCCGAACACCGCCTGCGCGCCATCCGGATGCTCGCCGACGCCGGCGTGCCCGTGGGCGTGATGGTCGCACCGATCATCCCCGGCCTGACCGACCACGAGATGCCCGCCATCCTCGACGCCGTGGCCGCCGCCGGGGCGAAGCGCGCCAACTACGTCGTGCTCCGCCTGCCTTACGCCGTGAAGGACGTGTTCCTCGCCTGGCTCGACGCGCACGCTCCGTCGAAGAAAGACCGCGTGGTCTCGCGCATCCGCGAGCTGCGCGGCGGCAAGCTCTACGACGCCACCTTCGGCGCTCGCCTGCGCGGCGAAGGCATTTTTGCCGCGCAGATCAAGCAGCTGTTCGACGTCTCCGCCCGCCGCGCCGGCCTCAACCGCGAGGATTTTCATCTCTCCACCGCCCATTTCCGCCGTCCGGGCGGCGAGCAGATGGAGCTGCTGTAGGATTCCCCCGCAACGACGTAGCCAATGGAGGGCTCAGCTCCCGCTGAGCCGCGGCCCAGCCGGAGCTGGGCCCTCCACCATCGCATCCCCCGCCGGCCGCACCACGCGCCGCCACGCGAGCATCACGATCCACGCCAGCAGCATCGTGACCACCGTATGGCTGAGGTAGTGCGCGCCCTTGAGCATCTGGTAGCCGCCCATCCAACAGCCGGCGCCGAGTCCCAGCGCCAGTCCGCCGAGGCGCCACGCGGACGAGCGCCGGAGCCACATCAGCCCGAGCAAGGCAAAGCCGCCGCTGGCGTGCCCGGCCGGGAAGCCGCGGCCGCGCCGCGCCGGCCGGTCGTTTTCCGCGTAGCGTTCGAATACCTTCACGTAGGGCACGTCGCCGCCGTAGCGGCGAATTTCCGAGGGACAGAACGTGTTGGTCGCATCCTTGCCCAATCCCGCGAGCACGGGCACGGAGACGAGCGTGAGCACCGCGACCCAGAGATCACGCCGACCCAAAGCCAGCCGCTCGCGCCACCGCGCCGGTCCAAGCCCGAGCACCAGCAGCGTGACCGTTGTCAGGATGATGAGAACCTTCGGCCCGTCGTAGAACAGCAGCCGCCCGAGCGGATCGGCCGCGTCCACGACCCAGTGGCCCGCGCCCGGGTCGTAGAACAAATCCTGCACGGCCAGGTCGAGATGACTGAGTTCGAACAGCGCCAGCACCGCAGCCAGCACCAACACCACCGGCCCCAGGGTGCGGTCGAAACCTGAGCTCCGCGACGTCATGGCCGGGACACAAGCGCCGTTTTCCGCGCCAGTCCCACTTCACCGCGTTGCCCATAACGGGCGAACTCCTCCGGTCCGAGCGCGCGATAGAGATCGTTTTTGTAGAGGTAGCTCGCCGCCTGATAGAAACTGATCGCCTCGCGCGTGCCGTAATCGCTGTCGGGTGCCGGCGTGAGCGTGGTGCTGCCGAGTTCGTATCGGTAGGTGGACTGGCCCCGCGGACGCAGCACGACGAACTCCCCATTTTCGAGATGGCCGAGCTTCTGGTAGTTGCCGAGCAGCGCGTGCGCGTCGTCCGGCGGGATCCGGCGCACGTCGTGGCCGAAGAAACGCGACGGATAGCTCCAGTTGAGCAGCCCGAGCAGGGTCGGCGCATAGTCCATCTGGCTCGTGAGCGTTTTGATGCGGCCGGGGGCGATCTGGCCGCCGGGAGCGAAGATGATGAGCGGAATGTGGTAGTTCTGCACCGGCAGCTCGGTCTGCCCGGCGCTGGCGGCGCAATGGTCGGCCACGATCACAAACACGGTGTTCTTGAACCAGGGCCTCCGGGCGGCCTGCCGCAGGAACTCGCCGATGGCGTAGTCGGTGTATTTCACCGCGCCGGCGCGACCGGAGACCTTCGACTGCAGGTCGATGCGGCCCTCGGGGAAGGTAAACGGACGGTGGTTTGAGGTCGTCATCACGAAATGATGGAACGGTTTCCCCGTCGCCGCGCTGGCGTCGGCCTCGCGCAGGGTCCAGCGAAACAGGTCCTCGTCGCAGGCGCCCCAGGCGTTGGCGAAGGTCACGTCCTCCTTCGCGACGGCGGCGCGGTCCACGACGCGATAGCCGTTCTCACCGAAGAAATGGTTCATGTTGTCGAAATAGCCAAAGCCGCCGTAGATGAACGCCGTGTCGTAGCCTTTCGCGCGGAAGACCGAGCCCAGCGTGAACAGGTCCTCATTGTGCGGGCGCTTGATCAGCGAGCGGCCCGGCGTGGGCGGCAGCGAGAGCGTGAGCGCCTCCATGCCGCGGTCGGTGCGCGTCCCGGTGGCGTAGAAATTTTCGAACACGAGGCTGCGGCCGGCGAGGTCCACCAGGTTGGGCGTGAGATTGGACGCCCGGTTGAAAATGCCGAGGAAGTCGGCGCTCAGGCTCTCGACGGTGATCTGGATGACGTTGGGCCGCAGTTCGGGGCCGGGGTTCTTGACGTAACGGAGCGTGTCGCGGGAGCCGGGGTTGATCATCACGGACCCGTCCTCGGCCAGCTCCTCTTCCAGGCTGGCAAACACCCGGTCGATCGGCTTGGTGGGATAGAACTCGTCGTAATCCAGCACGTTGTTGCGGAAGGAGGCGAAGAGCGACCACAGGCCGTTCTTGGCCAGCTCGCGGTTGAAATTGTTGCCGAAGACCGGGAGCCCGTCGGCGCTGATCGCCAACCCGAGCGCCAGCGCGCCGGCGAACCAGAGCGCGCCCTGCCGGTAGCGGCGCCGCCACGGGTCGGCCGCCGCATCCAACCAGACTCCGGGCAGGCGGCTGCGCCACAGCAGCCATCCGAACAGCGCCGCACCTGTGGCCAATCCGCCCGCGATCAGCGGCAGCGGGTAGGATTCGCGGATGTTGCCCAGCACCTCGGTCGTATAGACGAGGTAGTCCACGGCGATGAAGTTGAAGCGCACGCCAAACTCGTCCCAAAACGTCCACTCCGCCACCGCGCCCAGAAGCAGCCCAAGCAGGATCAGCAGCCCGAGCGCTCCCGCCACCCAGCGCATAAACGGCCGGCGGAAGGCACCCGCCGGCAGCACCGTCAGCAACAGGATGAGCGGCAGCGACGCTAAGCTGGCGGCACCGATGTCGTAAACCAACCCCCAGCCGAAGGCGGCGACCAGACTCAGCGTCCATGAAACCTCGTGCGCCGCCTTGATGAGCAACGCCACGCGCGTGAGGAAGGCGATGCCCACGAAGGCAGCATAGAAAATCAGCAGCCCGCCATGCCGGCGTCTCACCAGTCTTTCCGACAACGCAACCGGGTGGAGGAGCGGGGCCTCGGGATGGATCATGAGCATGCCTCATACTGCCAGCAGGATATGAATGCTGCATGAACAGGTGATTAATTTTGTTTCATCTGCACCGGGCACGTATTTGGGCCCTCTGGCGTGCACGGGTTTGTGCATCGGCCAACCCGGCCGCTGCAGGAAAAATCTTGCCCCGGCGCGCATTCGCGGGCTTGTTCGCGTTCCCGAATGAATCACCACCATCATCACCACGCTTAACGCCTTCCCGGCGCGGGAAGGCCTTGATGTGCCTTCCTGGGTGATGAAACGACTTTCCGAAACCCCGGCTGGCATGTCCCGCCGGGGTTTTTAATTTCCCGGCATAAGTTTGCCCCGCGCTTGGCTCGACCTGCTCCTCCCTCTTCACTCTCACTCTCACTCTCACTTTTTACTTTTCGCCCATGCCTCCCGCCAACCTCCCCAAAGACCGCCTGCGCCTCGCCGTCCAGAAGAGCGGTCGCCTCCACACCGATTCCCTCGACCTGCTCAAGGCCTGCGGCATCAAGATCAAGTCGCCCAAGGAAAAACTCCTTCTCCACGCCGACAACTTCCCGCTCGATCTGCTCTTCGTCCGCGACGACGACATCCCGCAGCTCGTCATGGACGGCGTGTGCGACCTCGGCATTGTCGGCCAGAACGTCCTCGAGGAATCCGCCCTTGAGCGCGGCACGGCCCACGCCTACGTCTCCGAGCGCGTGCTCGACTTCGGCGGCTGCCGCCTCGCCATCGCCCTCCCCGAGGAGCGCCCCTACGCTGGTCTCAAGGACCTCGCCGGCCTCCGCATCGCGACCTCCTACCCTCAGCTCACCAAGCGTTACCTCGAGCAGCAGGGCGTGAAGGCCGACGTCGTCACCCTCAGCGGCTCCGTCGAGATCGCCCCGCGCCTCGGCCTCGCCGACGTCATCTGCGATCTCGTCTCCAGCGGCTCCACCCTCGAGGCCAACAAGCTCCGCGCCGTCGAGACCATCTTCAAGAGCACGGCCGCCCTCATCCGCAACGCCCGCCCGCTCAACGCCGAGAAAGCCCACGCCCTTGAAATCATCCTCCGCCGCCTCGACGGCGTGCAGAAGGCCGCCGGCACGAAATACATCATGCTTCACGCCCCCAAGGCGAACCTGCCGGAGATCCGGAAACTCCTCCCGGGCTCGGAAAACCCGACCATCCTCCCGCTCGCCGGCGACGACTCCAAGGTCGCCCTCCACGCCGTCTGCTCCGAGGACGTCTTCTGGGAAACCATGGACGCCCTCAAGAAGGCCGGCGCCAGCAGCATCCTCGTCCTCCCGATCGAGAAGATGATGCTCTGAACCCGAGTTTTCTGGAGGCGGGCCTATCCGTCCCGCGGGGCTGATGACCCCGCCTCCACCAAAGCCATGCAACCCCTCGACTGGAAATCCCTCTCCGCCGCCGCCCGCCGCGCCGCGCTCCAACGCCCGGCGCAGAAGGCGCAGAAACGGACCGCCGTGATCGTCGCGGGCATCCTCGCCCTCGTCCGGCGCCAGGGTGACAAGGCCCTGCGCCAGCTCACGGCGAAGCTCGATGGCGCCAAGCTTTCCTCGCTCCGCGTGAGCGCCGCGGAATTCGCCGCGGCCGAAAAGGCCCTGAGCCCCGCCGACCGCGCCGCGCTCCGCCGCGCCTATCGCAACATCCGCAAGTTCCACCTCGCCCAGCGCCCGAAGCCCGTGCGCGTCGAGACGATGCGCGGCATCGTGTGCGAGAAGGTTTCTCGCCCCATCGAGCGCGTCGGCCTCTACGTCCCGGGCGGCAGTGCGCCGCTGTTCTCGACCGCGCTGATGCTCGGTGCTCCCTCGCAGATCGCCGGCAATCCCGTGCGTGTGCTCTGCACCCCGCCGGGCCGTGATGGCAAGGTCAGCCCGTGGATCCTCTGCGCCGCGCGCCTCTGCGGCATCACCGACGTCTTCAAGCTCGGCGGCGCCCAGGCCATCGCGGCGATGGCCTACGGCACGGAGTCCGTCCCGAAGTGCGATAAGCTCTTCGGCCCGGGCAACAGCTTCGTCACCGAGGCCAAGCTCCAGGTCTCGCGCGACGCCGCGGCCATCGACCTGCCGGCCGGTCCGTCCGAGGTCATGGTCATCGCCGACAACTCCGCTGATCCCGCCTTCGTCGCCGCCGACCTGCTCTCGCAGGCCGAGCATGGGCCCGACTCGCAGGTCGTGCTCGTCGCCCTCTCCCGCCGGCTCGCGGAACGCACCGCCGCCGAGCTCGCCCGCCAGC
>JACCDR012107223.1_pt1 | contig 16762 bp, 17 predicted proteins | sample 7446431 | NCBI WGS metagenome assembly JACCDR01 (sample SAMN15323443, study PRJNA562643) | freshwater metagenome | isolation source: river surface water | place: USA:Blue River Watershed | collected 2017-08-17 | reverse complement strand
CTTCCTGTCAGACTCACGCATGAAATGCCCAGATCATGGAGAGCGATGCTCATCAAAGACATACTGATTCGTTCGCCCACAGAAAGAAGCATATCAAGTTCTCGAGTTGGGGGATGGGGGCTTATCTTTTTTGCTAAGTTGATGAGGTCATTTGTGGTTCGACCCATGGCGCTGACAACGACGATCAGATTTTTTTCAGTCACAAGTTCTGCTTGGACGATCAAAGCTGCCGATCGAATGCGGTCCGTGGTTTCAAGGGTCATCCCGCCGAATTTAAGAACTTTCATAAAGACTCACGTAGGTTGTAGAGATGCTTTTAATCTTTAGCGAAAAGACTTCTTTTTTCAACGTAACTTGCAACGATTTTTCCGGCACCCTTTGGTACGCGAATAAAATGACTTTGGATATGTCGTGGCACGTAGCCCAGGATCAACTCTGCGTTCAGGTCCTTGAGGGACTTCTTTGTCACGCCCAATTGGTCTGCCAGGGTTTCTATGTCAGTTCCGCCAGGAATCGAGACGATATCATATTCGAGGGGCTTTAGCTTTTCTAAATCCCTAAATCCATACAAACTTGGAGCCTTTGTAATCAACATCGCAGCCAAAATTTTTGGTACGTAGTCCCGGGTTTCTTGAGGCAGAGCCTTTTTGCTGATCAGTTTCCAAAAATCTCGGGTGCCGTGCTTATTGATCTGTCTGCGTAAACCACCTTCGCCCATGTTGTAGCTCGCAGCAACGAGATACCATGATCCAAATTCTTGTTTAAGATCTGAAATGTACCGGATAGCGGCAAGAGTACTTTTTTTCAAATCTCTTCGCTCATCCAGCCAATAATTTGCTTGAAGGCCGTAACGTTTTCCCGTGGGTTCAATGAATTGCCATGGCCCTACAGCATCTGCGTGTGAAACAGCATTCGGTGAAAAACCACTTTCGATCATCACCATAAAAGCGAGATCAGTTGGCAAATTGGCTTTTCTTAATTCGTTTTGAATCATTGGCATATAAACAAAAGATCGCTGGAGCCAGTCGCGAAACCAACGCTGACCGCGAGTTTGAAAGTGTGTGATCCAAAAACTCACTCGCTCGTTGTAGGTCACGGGGAGATCAAAGATCAAAGCGCCCTTGATGTTTTTTTGAGCTAAAATTTTTGCTTCAGAATGCTTACTTTTTGCATCTTGTGTTTTGGGTGGAACGGCAGCCTGGGAAATCCAAGAAAAGATCATCGACAACACAAATGAAACTGCGAATTTGCTCATTGCCTTATTCCAACACAACTTTGCGGGAACTGACATCTCACGAAGGTCTTGTTTTTCTAAGTCGGAATTTTGACAGAGTCCGACAAAAAAACGAGAGCAAAATCAATTCGATGGTCGATGTCGCAACGCTTTTTCTTCGGTAGCAGGCGTGAATTTCATCAAATACGAGATATAAACAAAACTTAAGTAGAGTTGCGGCATGAACCATTTCGAATGGCACTTGTCTTGCTTTGTTTTGAAAAGCATGAGTGTCAAAGGAATCTATACAGCCCTTAGTGGGGCCATGGCGCAGTCACAGAAACTCGATACCATTGCGAATAACATCGCAAACTCGAACACCCCATCTTTCAAACGAGATGACGTGGTCTTTCAAGAATATTTAACTGCCAATGAAAAAGAACAGCAGTTTATGAACATCCCTAAAGTGCCAGGAACTCTTGATAGCTTTTACCACATGCAAGGTGGGGATAAGTCATTTGTCGATACGAAAGGAACTTTCACGGACTTTTCCCAAGGAAGTTTAAAGCAGACCGGAAATACACTCGACGTTGCAATTGATGGAAAAGGCTTTTTTGAGGTTGCAACTCCCCAGGGAGTGAAATTGACCCGATCCGGGAACTTTACCCTAGATGGCAATGGGCAGCTCGTGACAAAAGATGGTTATCCTGTGCTTTCTGCTGGAGCTGGCGAGCCCGCGGATCGAGTCATTCGATTAAGTCCCGCTGGCGCGGTCGCAATCGGTGACAATGGGATGATTTCACAGGGCGAAAATCAAGTTTCTCAGCTTTCGGTTGTCACTGTGAAAAACGTGGATGCCCTTCAGAAAACTGGGCAGTCCCTTTATGGCTTTAAAGCCAACATGAATGCAGAAGTAGAAAATGTCACAATTCCTTCGGTCAAACAGGGATTTATCGAAATGTCGAACGTCAATATCGTCAAGGAAATGACGGATATGATTTCTGCTCATCGTGTCTTTGAAAGCACGCAAAAGGCGATCAGTGCCTACGATGGGATGACAGACAAACTAGTGAATGTCGTTGGAAAAACAAATTAGGAGCGATGAGGTTTTATGTTGAAGAGTTTAAATACAGCTGCAACCGGAATGGCCGCACAACAAAACAATATGGATGTCATCGCCAACAACATTGCAAACGTATCCACCAATGGTTTTAAAAAGTCTCGGGCAGAATTTGAAGATTTGATGTACCACACGCAGAAAGAGCCGGGCTCAGCATCCGGTCTTAATGCTACCTCACCGAATGGTGTTCAGGTCGGGCTTGGTGTTAGAACAGCGGCTGTTCAAAAGGACTTTGCCATGGGTAATGCCCAGGTCACAAAGAACCCTCTTGATATTCAAATTGAAGGGAACGGATTTTTTCAGGTCCAATTGGAAGACGGAACGATTGGATATACGCGTGATGGATCATTCAAAAAAGATCCTTCCGGCAAACTCGTTGATAAAAACGGTAATTCATTAATTCCAGAAATCACTATTCCCCCGCAAGTTTCTGGAATTGAAATCGCACCCACGGGTGAAGTGCGAGTGATCTCTAACTATGCCGATGCACCTCAAACGGTTGGACAAATTGATATTGTTAATTTTGTAAACCCCGCAGGGTTGAAGGCCATGGGAAAAAATGTATTTTCTCAAACTCCTTCTTCGGGACAGGCCATCAATCAACGGCCTGGAACAAATGGGACAGGCTACCTTGCCCAGGGTCAAGTCGAAACAAGCAACGTGAATATCGTCGATGAGATGGTAGGGATGATCACAGCTCAGAGAGCCTATGAAACAAACAGTAAAGTTGTTCAGGCCACTGATCAAATGCTTCAAACAGTGAATTCAATGAGGTAATGGTTTGATTCAGCAAATAGTCTTGTCTATTTTTATTTTCTTCTTCGTGATTCAATCCGATCACATTTTTGCATCCTTAAGTGCAACAAGACCAGATCGAGAAGCCCGCACCGTCATTGAGTTTTCGAGTGAAATCTATGTCTCACAAAAAAATAAATATACCTTATACGATTTGACTGAAATTCGTGCCGCGGGTGCTGAGCAATTGGAAGAGCTCAAGCAGATCACGTTTGACTTTCTTCCCTTTGCCATAGATCCCGGAGTCCAGCGCGGATCAGCAAAACACAATTTGAGTCAAAAAGAGGTGGTGCATCTTCTGCGACAAAACCCAATGTTTCAATCAAGTAAGTATCACTTAAAAATTCCCCAGGAACTCGTGATTCATGTATTTCCAGAGAAAATCTTGGCCATCGAAGTTGAGCGTAAAATAAAAAATCAGCTCGTGTCCCTTTGCTCAGACTGTAAATTCAAAGTGAGCCTTTCAAAGATGCCCCTTGTGAAATCGAGTGAATGGCAAATCGATTTTTCGCAACTGAAAGACCGTGGTGCGTTTCTTTTATCAATCATGGGTGAGGCCACTTGGGTTTCTGGATTTGTGAAAACAGAAAAACCGGTTCTTGTTGCTCAGCGTGATATTCGGTTGGGCGAAGAGATTCGAGCCAAAGACTTTACGATCGAGAGCATCGACATCACTTACGCAAAGGACTATTTCACGAGTCATGAACAGATCGACAATGCCCAGGCGACGGCTCATATTTCAGCTTTTTCACTTTTGTCATCCAGGCAGATCAAAAAGAAACCTGATGTGGTTCGAGGACAACAAGTTCAGATCATGATCGGAGATGAGCAGCTCCAGGTTTCAACATCGGCCGTGTCCGAACAAGAAGGTGTTGTTGGTGAAATGATCCGGTTAAAACTTCCGGGAAGCCAGAAATTCATCACGGGAGAGGTCGTTAATAAAGGAGTGGTGAAGATTCAATGATCACTTTGAAATTTCAAACTCATTTGAAAAATAGAAAAATAAATTTATTCTCCGTCTTCGCCTTTCTGTTCTGTGCATGGACTGTGACGGGTTGCTCCACTTTTAACACCGACAAGGTTGCAGACGTTGTTCCTTTTTTGGAGCCGACACCCTTGAAATACTCGGATGCATCTCAAGCACCGAGCAGTGCTGAACGTCAGTATAAAAAGATGAGCAAGGCCCAAATGGAAGAGGAATCGGATTTAGCTCAAGAGGCTGGTTCAATGTGGATGATGGAAGGACAGACCTCGTATCTTTTTGCACAAAACAAACTGCGCAAAGAAGGTGATCATCTCAGTGTAAAGCTCGAAGGTGTCGCGCAAAAGCAAGTCGAAACAAAAGTGACAACAATCAAAAAATTACTCAAGCAGCTTGAAGAGCAACTGAAAGCGAAACAGCAAGGAGCTGCGGCCGCTGGTGGTGATCGAGGACCTGCATCTGAGAAGAAACCTGAACCAGCTGCGGCAGCAGCCAAGAAACCTGAAGATGAAAAAGTTGATTTATCGGAAGTTGAAATCATTCCTGCCAAAATCACAGAACGTCTGAGTGATGGGACATTTCGTATCAAAGGATCCCAGCCAATGTTAATCAATGACAAGGAGTTTCGTGTTATTGTGACAGGTATTTTGAAGCCAGAGGACTTTCAAGACTCTGGAATTCCATCAGGAAGATTATTGGAATCACAATTTGATGTCGTGAGTATTCGTCGAAACAATCAAAGCGGGATAGAGTAGGCCAATGAAAAAAATAGTATTCGCTCTAGTTTGTATTTTAGGAATCGGACAAACCCTCTATGCGGCCCGGATCAAAGACATTGCCTCGATCCGAGGTGTTCGTGAAAATCAGCTGATTGGATATGGACTTGTGGTTGGTCTCAAGGGCACAGGGGATGGAAAATCAGAGTTTACGACAAAGAGCCTAGTTCGAATGTTCGAAAAACTTGGAATGAAGATTGATAATAATGATCTCACGAGTAAAAATGCAGCGGCCGTGATCATCACTGCAACACTCCCAGCTTTTGCTAAGGCAGGCAATCCTATTGACATTACTGTGAGTGCAATTGGTGATGCCTCTTCGCTCCAGGGTGGAACACTCCTACAGACACCATTGCGCGCCGGAAATGATCAAGTGTTTGCAGTTGCACAAGGAACTGTCTCTATCGGTGGTGATGGCAAAGATGTTCATTTGACTGCTGGAAGAATCCCAAATGGAGCTATCATTGAAAAAGATATCCAAGCCGACTTTGCAACGCGAAAGATGTTTCGACTGACTTTGCATAATCCCGATTTTACAACAGCGGCGAGAACCGCAATTACGATCAATCGCGAACTCGGCGGTTTGTATGCAACAGCCAAAGATGGGGGCACTATCGATCTTATTACTCCGTTTGCCTATGAAAACAAAGGTGTGGAGTTGCTCGCAGCAATTGAAGCTATTCAAGTCAATCCAGATGGCCGTGCTGTCGTTGTGATTAATGAAAAAACTGGAACTGTGGTCATCGGTGATAAGGTGCGAATTTCAAAAGTGGCAATTTCCCACGGATCTTTGAGTGTGAAAGTCCAAGATCCGAAAGATGCAAAAAAACAGATCGAAGAGAAAGTTGGACTGATCGAAGGTGTCAGTGTCGGAGATCTTGTCCAGTCTTTGAATAAATTAGGGGTCACACCCAAAGACCTGATTTCAATACTTCAGTCCATTAAGGCAGCTGGAGCTTTGCACGGGGAATTGGAAGTTCTCTAATTTTTTTGTTTAGTTTTGAAATAGATTTGATAAAATAAAGGAAGAGATAAAAGGCAAAGCGACAAGGATGTTGTGGAGCCGTGGGGAGGGTGGGAAAGAGATCGGATGCCAGGAAGGTCAAACATAGAATCATTTCACCGCAAGGTGAAGTCAAAAAAAATTTCTCGCAGGAAATGAAGCTCAAAAGTGATCAGCAGACATCAAGGATTGATGATTGCGAAAAACAACGGGGCCTTTGACAAAGTTCTTCATGTTCGAAGTACAAGTGCAGGATGCACGACGACTGCTCAGACTCTAACTCCCCTTTTTTTGATTCCTGACGCACCAATCTGGTGCGCCTCACTCGAACGAGATAGGAACGATGAATATTTCCACTAAGACTCCGCAAATGATTGGTGCTGCAAAGGCACCAGAGAAGTCTTCATCTCAAGTCATGGATGAAAAACTTCGAGACGTTGCAAAGATGTATGAAAATCATTTTTTAAATGAAATGATGCGATCAATGAGATCAACGGTTCAAGAAAGTGGATTTATCAAGGTGAACCAGGGTGAGAAAATTTTCCGTGAAAAGTTAGATCATGAGTATGTTGATAAATGGGCTGATCGAGGGGGCATCGGACTTGCCGATGTGATTTACGATCAATTGATCGAAAAGTTCGGAGCTCAGATGGGACTGAAAACTAAAGAGACGCCACCAAAGGGTCCACTCACGCTCCGTCCGCAGGATACTTTGCAAATGAAAAAACTCGGATCAAATTCTAATTCAGTGACCTATGCTGTCCACTCAAAATCGAATGAAAGTCAGAACCTGCCTGAAGGCAAACCCCTTGCGATTTTGAGTCCTTGGGAAGGTCGATTGACACAAAAAACTCAGCTGAGCACGGATGAGTACTTTTTAAAAATTCAGCATGATCAAATGAATGTTTCCAGTGGGCTTCATTGGCGGGGAACGGCTCTACCATTCCAGGTCGGTCAAAAGATTAGCGCCGGGGAGGCCATCGGAGGACTTGACCCTGACCAGAAGTCGGTGGTTTGGAGCATTCAGTCTCAAGATGGGACAGTTTCTAAGGAAAATGTCTCAGAATAGCTTTTGTGAGACGTCTCATTGTGATAAGCTAGACAGTATAGAGATCATCCTATGAAGGAGTCAGAGGAATGAAAATTACTCACAATAAAGTCGGACAAAACTTAAATCTCAGCGATGCGAACCGTTCCGATCGTGCCGAAAAAGCTGACGCATCAAAACTCGGCGGTGCAAAAGCAAATCCGGCAGCGTTGTTTCAGTCTGAAGCTTCGCAAAGTGCAGCGCAAGTTTCATTGTCTGATCGAGCGATGGATGCAAAGCGAATCAAAGATATCGCAATGGCAGTTCCTGATGTTGATCAAGCCAAGGTCGAAAAATTTAGAAAACTGATTGATGACGGAAAATATAAAGTTGATTCAAGAGCCGTTGCTGATCGAATGGTTGATGAACATTTGATGAGCGAAGAATAGAATCAAGCAAAAAATAAAGACAAACGCAGAATGCGTTTGAAAAAGAATTAAGCGTCAAAACCGAACAGGATGTTCAAGATGCAAAACAGAGACACTCTAGCCACAGTTGCAACAGAGTATCAACACTTAGAACAAGTGCTTGATACCTTAGTAAAGACTTACCGGAAACTTCTGGATTTAGTCCGAAAAGAAAAAGATTTGTTACTCGAAGCAAAAGTTGATGAGCTCATTCTCAACAATCAAGAAAAAGAAAATACACTCGAAAAGTTATCTGCATTGGACTCACAGCGAATCAATGCAGCCCTTTCTCTTGCGCGAGTTTTAAAGTTGGAGAGTTCTGCTCCTCGTTTGCTTGAACTTGCTGAGGCGATGAAGGGATCAAAAGAATCAGACCACCTCAGACAATATCAAAATACTCTTGTTCTTTTGTTTGAGCGCCTAAAAACTCAGAATTTACAAAATGAAACTTATGCCAAGTCCGCTCTGAAAACCGTTCATGGGGCTTTGGATGATGTGAAAGAAACCCTCTCTGGGAAAAAGACGTACCAGAAAGGCGGACAATACAAAGCCGGGCCAGAGCAAGCCGGTAACTTCGTGAGCAAGGAAGCCTGAGGAGACGATGTCTAAGATTTCTGCAATGATGGATGTGGGAAAAAGATCCCTGTCGAATTCACAGACAGCGTTGCAGACTGTTGCTCACAATATTGCGAATAAATCCACTGAAGGCTATTCAAGGCAGCGTGTGGATTTAATGACAAATCAACCGATCACATCGGGCAATCTTCAAATCGGAATGGGTGCGAAGGCCGGGGTCGTTAGCCGTACGAACAATCCATGGCTTGAAAAGCAACTTCAGCGCGAGAACACAGGAATGGGCTTTAGCGATTCACGAGCAGATGCCTTGGCTCGGGTTGAGCAGGTCTACAATGAGCAAGTCAATAAAGGTCTGAACCAGTACATGACAGATTTTTTCAACGGATTTCGTGAACTGTCGAACAACCCTGAAAGTTTAGCGTCGAGAACCGTCGTTCGTGAATCGGCCGTCGCACTGGCCAATGATTTCAAACGAGTGACCGAGCAGTTGAAAGATGTGCAAAATGACCTCGACGGCCAGATCGTCACGACTGTTGAAGAAGTTAATCAAATGGCCAAAGAGGTCGCAGACCTGAATGAAAAGATTCAACTCGTCGAAATTCAGGGTGTTCCATCCAATGATGAGCGTGATCGCAGGGATCTTCTCTTAAAGAAAATTGGTGAGCGGATCGAAGTCTCATGGGCTGAAGGAAAAGATGGTATGGTTACCATAGCAGCTGGAGGAACCGGTATTCTAGTTTCGGGAACGACTGTCAATCCACTCAAAGCCGTGCGAACCGATGAAAACGATCGAGTGGAAATTATGTATCGCTCATCTGAAAATGGAAGTTGGTTCAATATGACCGGCCAAATCAAGGGTGGCCGTGTGGGTGGTGCGATTGATATTCGCGACACTGTTGTAAAAGATCTTTTAGGGCACGTGGATAACATGGCCTACACATTGGCGAAAGAAGTCAACCGAGCCCACATTGAAGGATACGATAAACTTGGCAAGCCGGGAGTCTTATTTTTTGATATGCCAGACGCCAAAGATGGCGCCGCCGAAGTTTTAAAAGTGAACAACACAATCTTAAATGATGTCGGAAGAATTGCTGCAGCCAGCAGCCCCAATGCTCCTGGAGATAACACCGTCGCCAATTTGATTTCGGCACTTCAGCACCGGAATGTGATGAATGATGGTCGCGCCACATTTGATGATTATTACAATACTCAAGTTGGACAAATTGGGACAATCGCACAGCGTGCTGTAAAAACACAAGAATCTCAAAAAAACATCGTGTCTCAGTTGACGAATATTCGAGAAAGTATTTCTGGCGTCAGCTTAGATGAAGAAACAACAAAAATGATTGAATTTCAAAAGGCCTACGATGCCTCAGCTAGGGTTATCAAAACGGCCGATGAAATGTTTGATACAATCTTGAATTTGAAGCGATTATAAATGACCGGAATGATTAGAGGCAAAGGGCGAGGACGCGACACATGAGAATTGCAGACAAAATGCAGTACAATCAAGTGCAAAAGAATATTTCGCAAAATCGCAGCGAGATGGCCGGCTTACAAAATCAGGCAGCAACACAGAAACGAATCAACAAACCTTCAGATGATCCGTTGTCTTCAGCCCGTGTCTTGGCTTCAAGGACCGAAGAGAGAGGCAACAATCAGTTCATCAAAAACATCAATCAGGCCAAGGCCTTTTTAGAATTTGCTGATCAATCACTGGGTGAGCTGGGAGATATTCTTGTTCGAGCAAAAGAACTTGCGATCAGTCAATCCAATGATGCCTCGGCCAACGTTGAATCTCGCCTAGTGACCGCTTCTGAGGTCGGTCAAATTTTTAATCAGTCCATTCAAATTGGTAATCGAAAACTTGGCGAACGCTTTATCTTTGGTGGATTCAAGACACAAAGTAAACCGTTCACGGAAGAGGGCGATTACCTCGGTGATAACGGTGAAATGAAAATTCAAACCCATAAAGAATCATTTTTAGCGATGAATTTGCCTGGAAATAAGGTTTTTCATGGCATTGGTCTTTCCGGCGATGGCACGGCACGGCCTGAAATCAATACGCCGATGAACGTGGACGAGCTCAATCAGTGGCGAGCTGAAAAGGACAAGATCAATCAAGAGCAGCAGATGAAAGAAGAAAATTTCATCCAAACTCGGGGACCAGCGGGTCTGGAAAAGCGAACCCGTTTAAGCTACGAAGACCCTGTCGAAAAGGGAACGGGGATCAATGTCTTTCAAGTGCTTCGAGACCTCGAGGTGGCTTTGAAAACGAACGACAAGCAAGGTGTTTTTACCGCACTTGATGATCTGGATGCATCGATTGCTCAGGTGATTCTGGCGCGTTCTGAGGTCGGTTCGCGGATCATGTCCATCAATGGCACCACAGAATCCTTACAAAAAGCCGTTGTCGATAATCGGATTGCGGCCTCCCAGCTTGAAGATGTTGATGTTTTTCAGGTTGTTTCTGAAATCAATAAAACCGATGCAGCTTTGAAAGCTACCTTGGAAACCTCGGGCCGAATGATTCAGCCAAGCCTCATGGATTTTGTGAAGTGATCCAGGCTGGTTTGCCAAGCTATTGGTTGATCATCTATTTTTATGAGCAAGGTGTGAAATAATGTAAAAATATTGTTCAATGAGAGATCTTCTGAGAAAAGTATGCTAGTTTCGGGTTCAACTTTTTTTGGGAGATTTATGCAAATTTCTTCGGTTACTGCTGTAATATTGGTTCTTTTTGGTCAACTTGTTTCTGCGGCTCAGCTTAATCAATTCAGTTTGTTCACTATCCAATCAGCGCATATGGAGCGATCAGATGTTCAAGGCTCTGTGGTGACTGGGGGCGATCTCACAATTCGCCATTATGAAATTGCTGGGTCTCAGCGTTTGGGTGCAATTATTGGTGGGGCGCTGAGTTTAGACAAGGGGCAAATTCGCGGAAACACCGAGCTACAGGGTGGGGCATCGGGACTTGAGAGTGCCCTCATTCATGGACATGTTCAGTCTGCTGAATCAGTGCACCTTAGCAGCGCCCAGATTCGCGGGACCTTGACCTCGAGGAAGAGACCGCGGATTGAAAATGGAGCCATATCACATTTTAAAAAGGCAGAACCTCGGTTTTCAGTGAGTATTGCTGACCTTGCTCAGGAATTCAGAATGAAGTCTGCAGGCTTAGCACAACTCGAGCCCAACACCATTGTTCAAAGGATTGGAATGAATTTGGTGATTCAGGCCACACAAGCCTTATCGGTCGTCAAAGTGACTTCCCAAGAGCTGCGTCGGCAAAACTTGATCATTCAAGCGGTTGGCGTACAGCAAATTGTGATTCAGATAGAAGAGCCTTCAGTTGATTTAAGTGATGTCACGCTCACATTGATAGGTCTTCAGTCAGAAAAAGTCTCATGGGTAATGGATACTGCCAGGTCATTGATGATTCAACGAACGGGTGACCCAAGCATTGGGCTTCCAGGGTTTTTCTATGCACCAAATGCTTATGCCCAGTTTTATGAGGGTTTAATCACAGGCGGTTTGTATGTGAATCGTTTGGGTTTCATACCTGAGCTTGGAATGAAGTCAGGGCAAATCAATGGAATTCCGGCTGAGCAATCGCCGTTGAACTGATCTCATGTCAGTGATTTCAATCCTCATTTTTTTAGGGTATGTTGATCAGCGTCCTGCTTTGCAGTTGGTAAATCAGTCGATGCAGCAAAAGATCATCGCATCGTTTGTTCGGCCTTGTCAGGGCGATCAGATAATCTGTGGATTTCATTTGATTGACCAAAATCATTTAGAAAAAAAAATCCAAGGTGCTATTTATCAGATCACGTTGCAAAGTGCGTCTTTTTCCCAACGTGATGATTTAAACCGCGGAATGTATCTGGCTCAGCAGCGGACTCGGTCCCAAATGATTAAATCGAATTTTTGGCAGGCACTGCAGGCGCCGGGCGTTCATGTTTATTACCTGGGGCATTCCCGTTTTGGGTGGGGACCAGATTTTGATCCGCCGATTTTGACAGAATCAAAGGGTGTCCACCGTGCCTTCTATCTGAGCTCTGAACAGATGAAATCCGGGTTTCGTTCAAAAACAGAACAAGTGAACATTCGAGCTTCAACCCTTGGGCTATTTTCTTGTGATTCGGGGGATTTGATTTTGGAGTCAATTGCGCCACGGTTTCCGCAAACCCGCTTTGTCGGAACATCAAAGCCGTTGCTTCCAGATGAGGCTGTCAAAAAATTCTTGGAATCTGTCGCCTCTCACTTTTGACTGTTCTGACGCAGCTGTCTTGACTTTGGTCGCAAGTCAGAATAGGAACCTACAGTTTCTCACGGATAACCCGATAACAACTTATCATTATCCTGCGTTTCAAGGAGTTGAAATCATGCTCGTCCTCACAAGGAAGTTGGGTGAATGCATCGCTATCGATGACCATATCAAAATTCGTGTCGTTCAAATTAAAGGGAAGCAGGTCCGTCTAGGAATTGAGGCCCCAAAAGATACGAAAATTCACAGGGAAGAGGTCTATACGGCGATTCAGGAACAGAATGAAAAGTCTGTGGCTGTTTCTTCGGATCGTACTCGGTCAGTGTCCAGTTTGTTGAAGCCTAAAATTTAACAGATTCAGGGTCGAACACCGCTTTTTTTACTCAAGGGCCACCCCGGAAAGGGCTGTCCTTCCTCCATTTTCTCCAGGCTTTGCGTCATAAATTCTTAAATTGTCTGAACTTTTTCGTTGAACCTCCCTGGCTTTGAGTCCAGAATTTTAGACAGGGACAACGATGAAAGTTCACTTTGGACATTTCTCATCAACCGATTTGATCGAAAGATGTGTCATTAAAGTAGTGCTTTTATTCTGTTTTGGGGGGATGCCGTGATTATTCAAACTTCTCGTTTTGGGCAAGTTGCCATTCAAGAGTCCGACGTACTCACTTTTCCTGAAGGATTGTTGGGTTTTGCAGATTTACGTAAGTTCGTCTTACTTGATGATCCAAGTGACGAGATCTTTGCTTGGCTGCAAAGCTGTGAAGCTTCCCCGATTGCATTTCCAGTGTTAGATCCTGAAATGTTCTTGGAAAATTATAAAGTGAATTTGACGAAGGCTGATATGGAATCTTTGCGGATGCAGCAAGGTCAGATGCCTAAACATTTTTGTATTATCACAATTCCAGATGATCCAACTCAAATGACGGCAAATCTAAAGGCACCAGTGATCGTCAATGTTCAAGAGAAATTGGCTCGTCAATGTGTTTTGCAGGACAATCATTTGGCGATTCGTGAACCCATTTTTATGAAGCTCCAAGAGCGCGTGGTTCGCAATCCCAACTCAACAATTAAAGAGCAAACAAGTATTGTTGACGTGGCAGTTCGGATAAATCCAGCCGCAGACAGTAACCCTGCGGTCTAAATTTAAAGCTTCAATTTCCCGTCGTTTCCCATTTCTGAATTTTTTGAAATAGAAATCCTGCACTGTATAGAACGATGCCCGTCATGATCAGGCACGCGACTCGAACCATGGATGTCGCTTGCGAAGCATCGTAGATCAGAGCCTTGAGTGCAGAGATAACCAACACGACCAAGGATGATCGAACAAGATGTTTGTCTTTTCGCTGAAATCCAAAATACAGAATGACTCCAGCATACAGCGCCCAGGCGCCTGATACTGCGAGGGAACCGAAATCGTAAACCAAGCGATACAATGTTAAGATTGAAAAGATATGAATCAAATGGAGGAATGTTGCTCGGGAATCTTTCAGGTGGACATGACCTTGAAAGTAATAAAAGAGTCCCATGGCAATTGTGACCAACGCCGGAAAGAGGTCACGGCGACTGCCTCCGAGGAGTCCGAAGCTGATTTCAATAAACTCAAGGCCTGCGATCAACAGCATGATAAAACGAAATCCACGCGAAATCTTCGGAAAGAGATCTCTTTGTCTAGAAATGTACTCGGCCAAGATCAAAATCGGTAGAATCCATGCTTGGGCATCGTCTGGTAAAATTTGAAAATAGCCAGCGTGAGCTAGTGAAACACCCAAAAACGAGTAAACAAGTTCTTTGCTATGGAGACTGTCAAACTGCTTGAGTTGATTTTTTGCAAGAACATAGAAAATCCATACAAAACCAGCAAACGACAAAGAGATCCACGGGGCGAGGGCTGGACTCAGTTTATCAATAAAATAATAAGTCGTTCCATAGAAGAACACCAGAACTGGAAAATATGAAATGGCTTCGCCTTCGCTCAGCCGGCTTTTGTTTTTGACGGAGTAATGAACGACACCGCCGGCAAAAATGAAAAACTGGGCGATCTGAACCAAAATGACAAAGATCAAATTTTCGGTTCCCTGGGTAAGAAGATGTAAGCTAGCAAAGACACCGATGGAAGCGTAGGCAGCCATCAGACTCAAAGATCGCGACTTAAAAAAGGTCGAGCAATAGGCAAAGACACATGACCAAATGATAAAAAATCCTGCAGTCATCCAAAAGTCACGGTGGCCATTCAAGAGATAGGGAATCAGAAAGGTTCCAATGACGGCGAGCATGGAGAAAGATTCATTTCTATGAAAATGAAAGAGCCACAAAGTGATTGCTGAAACAGCCATGGCCAGAGCAACAGCTGTTTGGGGGCCTAAAAGCTGAAAGTAAGAGGAGGAACTGTAGGCTGCAAGATAGAGAACAATAACACCAGCTCCAGACAAATAAATTCTGTAGTCTTTGTGGATTTTTTGAATGAACCTTCCGCAGAAGGTTAAAGAAAGACCGAATAGAATAAGCATCCCCAGTTGCCTTGCTGGAGTCAGCCAGCCTGAGTCGATGGCAAGCTTGACCATGAACAATCCAGCCAGCACAAAACAAATCGCAGCGATGATACCCAAGAGTTTCGAATAGTCCTGTGAGGTCTGTGTCCCTTTTTGGGGAAGTTCGTAGATATGGGAAATCACAGGGCCTGAGTTCTTCAGGGGCACATTAACTTGCGGGGGTTTGGCCGCATGAGGCTGTGGAACAGCGGCGGAGTTTCCAAGCAGAACTTGGGTGAGTTGTTTTTCTATTTGATCAAGGCGTGCCGTGAGACGATCGATTTTATGATGAAGATCGGTGTTGTTTTCCATCCCTTCATTACAAATGACGGTGTTGTTCAAGTAAATACTTTTTATGAAGTAAGGCTAGGCGAGTTTCGCCTCTACTTTTCAAGAAGTGGAAGGGCTTTGTCTGTTTTGGCACCCAAGCGTTTCAGTTCCTCGACTTGGTCAATGAGGTTGCCTCGACCGGAGGAGAGCTTTTTCATGACTTCTTCATGGTGAAGGTAAGCGGATTGAACTTTATCTCCGAGAGCAGAGAGATCTTTGATTAAGCCAGCAAACTTGTCATACAAATGTCCAGCTCGCTTTGCGATTTCAAAAGCATTCTTTTCCTGGCGATCTTGGCGCCACAGTACAGAAACTGTTCTGAGAGTCGTTAGAAGAGTTGTGGGGCTAACAATTGCCACATTCCGATCCCATGCATATTGAAAGAGGTCTGGCTTGTATTTGAATGCCAAGGCAAAAGCCGGTTCGAGGGGCATAAAAAGAATAACAAAGTCGGGAGTTAAAATATTCTCGGCCAGATGATACTTTTTTTCCGCAAGACCATCGATGTGACGCTTGAGGGATTCCACATGGAGTTTTGCCTGTTGTTCCTGAAGATCTAACGAGCTCGCAGAAGAGTAAGCTTCATAGGCATTTAGGGTCATTTTCGAATCGACAATGAGGACCTTGTTCCCCGGGAGCTTAACAATGACATCTGGTCGAAGGATGGCGCCGTCTTCGTTTCGGTAGGTTTCTTGAAGGACATATTCTTCATCGCGCCTGAGGCCTGATTTTTCAAGAATATTTTCAAGAAGTAATTCGCCCCAATTTCCCTGGGTTTTATTTTCGCCTTTGAGGGCCTTGGTCAGTTGTTCGGCCTCTGTTGTCATCACTTTATTTAAATCGATCAGTTTATTCAGTTCCCCGCGCAGCAAATTGCGCTCGGTCTTTTCGTTCAAATAGCTATCTTCGACTTTCTTTTCGAAATCTCGAATCTTTTCTTTCAACGGATTAAGGATCTGAGAAAGATTTTGGTTTTGGAGGTCATTAAATTTGGTGGATTTTTCCTCGAAGATTTTTTGAGCCAAGTTTTCAAACTTCAGACTCATTTGCTGTAGTGAATCGGCAGAATCTTGTTTGAGTCGATTCACAAGCTGCTGTGAAAAATCAACTTGATTCAGGAGATCTCGTTTTTCGATTTCGAGCTGTGCGAGCTCGCTGCGGAGTTTTTTTTCAAGGTCCGACTTTTCGTTTAAAAACGCCAATTCTCGCTCAGAGATGGCTTGCTTGGTTTTTAATCCCTTGATGAAAGATCCAAGGAGATAACCGAGTCCCATGCTCAAAATTGAAAAGACAATTCCAAGAGTTATGGCTGGTGGCATTATTTCTGATCTCCCTCATGAATTTTGAACGAATTTGGCAACAACACATTGTCAAACGGGGCTTGATTTGGCAATTGTTTTGATGGGAAAGGGATCTCTATCAAATGACAAAAAAAAATCTCAAAAAGGCCTCAGGAAAATCACCATCATCTAAGGCTCAAGTGAAAATCAACCCGGTTCGCTCAGGCACCATCATTTCCCATGAAAAGTGGATCACACTCAAAAAATTCAAAGATATTCGTTATGAAAAGACATCAGATGGTGTCGCCAAAATCACGATCAACCGACCCGAGGTGCGTAACGCATTTCGACCTCAGACCGTGATTGAAATGAAGGAAGCGTTTGAGCTTGCTCGAGAAGAT
>JACCDR012065406.1_pt1 | contig 16769 bp, 27 predicted proteins | sample 7446431 | NCBI WGS metagenome assembly JACCDR01 (sample SAMN15323443, study PRJNA562643) | freshwater metagenome | isolation source: river surface water | place: USA:Blue River Watershed | collected 2017-08-17 | reverse complement strand
GTGATCTATGGCGGCAACCGGAAAAAATCACCCATTCGATCCCCATTTACGCACTCGCCCTCCCCTCTCGCAGCTCGCAGCAGCTACGCACAGTGAGCAGACAGCAGTGACGCACAGTAGTCATAGGGGTGGGCAGTGGGCAGGCCATGCAGTGGCAGTGCATAACCATGCAGCAACGCACGTGGGGGCAGGCAGCGCACAGCAGCGCGCCCCACCACCCCGGGATACGGGGGGCAGGGCGCGCTGCTTCAGGCCGCCTACTCTGGCTGGCTCCACCTGGTCACGGCGCGCTCACCGGCGCGGCGCATCCGCTTCGCTGCCACCCGGGCAGCTCGTTGCGGATCCCCGATCTTCAGGTTGCACGGGGTGCAGCAGGCCACGAGGTAGCGCCGATCATCGCCGGTGATGGCGCGGCCGAGGGTGTGGTGCACGGTATCCGCCACCCCGGCACAGCGCACCCGCTCACCGCGCCGATTGACCCAAACGCCAGGAAGGCGGACGCTGCAGCGTCCGCCGTTGTTCTCCCTGTTCTCGGCCAGCACGCTGGCCCTGATCCGCCGCCATCCTCCCGACGACCCGGACGCCCACGCGCCGCGCTTACCCACCGTGCTCCACTTCGCCGGCCTTCTTTGGCTTGACGTCCCCGTTGCCTCGATGGGTGTGCAAGCCGAGATCCTCATCCACCCATGCGCACTTGCCCCGACCTGGACATGCCACGACCTTCGCGGCCAGGGCGGACGCCGCCTTGCCGGCTACCACATCGGCGTACCACGAGGCTGGACGGTTCGGCGCCGCCAACCATTCGCCGAGCAGGGTTACGCCGAGCTTGCCGAACGGCGGCAGCGACACCCCGGCCACCCACACGCTCGACCAGGCCGCGCCGCGCCGAACCGCATACCCGGCATACCCATCGCGCCGGAAGCGCACACTCCACATCTCGGCAACCGCAAGCTGCTTGCCGTTTGCACCGACCGGCCGGCCACGCGAGTGCATCTCCCGATACGTCCAGCCGTGCCGCTCGGCCAGGGCACAGAGGTCACGGACGGGGCGCGGCACCTCGTGCATGCACAGCGTGCCGCACACGAACTCCGGCGCCTCCAGCTCCTTCCGTTCGGCCGACTCCTCTGCGGCGCGAGGGGTGAAAACCGGCTGAGAGCCATTCTCCGGGGACGAGGAGCCAGACCCATACCCAACCATGCACCGGGTGCAGATCGTCCCTGTGTAGCTCGCACAGCCGCAGGATGAGCACTCCTGCTTGACGCCCCACCCCTCCGCTCGCCGTCCGGCGATCATCGCCTGGTGATAGGCGTCCCCGACCACCGGAGTGTGAACCGGCTTCACGGGCGCACCTCAGCGGCAAGCAGGCTCTCCAGGTCCGGCGCCTCGCGCACCACGGCCAACACGCCGGCCTGCTCACCCTCGCGGCACCAGCGCTTGAAGTTCAGGCCGCCCATGCTCCAGCGGTCATCCGCGATCACGCCGGCCTTCACCAGCGCATCGAGCACCGCGCGGCGAAGCGTGTCCTCGTCCCCGATGCTCAGCGCGGTGGGCCAGGGTGTGTCATGCGTGGGCCAGACCTCGCCGGTCAGCTCCCCCGATCGCCGCGCTTCTGTCCGGTCGAACCTGAAGAAGCAATCCACCTGGATTGGCCGATCGAGCGGAGCGCCGCCATCCACGCGAACAACCTTCGTTGATCCACCGCGAGCCGCCACCCGGCCAAGCCGGATACCGAGTTGCCCCTTGATCGAGGCGACCAGCGTGCGCATCCACTCCTGGAGCTCCGGCCGATCCTTGCCGCCGCCGAACCGGCACGGACGCCCGGCCGTGCCGCGGACGTGAGTCGGCTGGATGTGGCCCTTCGTCCGTGCTCGGCCAGGGACGAACACCCGAGCGAGCTCGGCGCCGCCGGTCACAGCGCGGCCCAGTATCCGTTGGGCACGTACACCCGCACCCACCCGGACACACCACCCGGCGAGCGGCCCGGGACGTCCACGTCGATCCCGTGCGAGTGGCGCGCCATCACCCGGCCAATCTCACCAACGCACAGCGTCCCTCCGGTGATGCGCACGTGCGCCTTCGAGAGGCCGCCCATCACCTCTGGCGCACCCTGGCCGAGCTCGGCCAGGATGCGCGCCTCCAGGTGCTCGCTCTCGCGGATCAGGTCCCGGAACTCGGCGATCTGCTCGCGCGCCTCTACTCGCCCCCGGCGAAGCTCGGCCAGGGACGCAACCAGCCGAGCTCGGCGGCTCTCGTTCGTCGTCATGACTCGACCATCCCACGGTCTCAACAGGGTGTCAACTGGTCTGGGTTCTTGTTGCATGAATTGCACAGATCCGGGTCCAGTGCACGGGCACCCCCCCTCTAAAGAGAGGGGGGGTTGTGCACCACCGGTGCAAAGCGTCTGCACCAGCGTTGCACGAATTGCAAAGATGCAGGTCAGAGCGTTGCAAATTGTGCACTCCATCGATAACCTTCGGATCACAAGCCGTTGCACAAGCAGGTTTTGTGCAACGGCTTGTGCAACGCTTTTTGCACCAGAACCTACTCGCCAGTAACATCGGGGTTCAGCACCTTGCGCATCCCTCGGCCGTCCATCAGCACCTTGTCTCCACTGGCCGAGCTCAGCGCCACCGCCCCGTCCCATGCCTTGCGCCAGGTCTGCGAGTCAACCCCGCGCCGCGTGCGCCCTTCTGCTGCTGGCCGATCCTGATACCAGCGCTCGGCCACCACCGCGCGCATCTCGGCTGAGGTGAACCCCTCACCCATCGGGTCACCGAGGTCTGCGAACGCCTGGAGGAGCTGCCGCCGCACCACGAACACTGGGCCAGCAGCCGCCGACACAAGCGCCGTCGTCCAGGACTGCGGCTCTTGGATCTGCACCGCGCTGGCCGGGTCGGCGTCCGCCGGGGCTTCCATCTCAGCCTCGCTCCACGCGCTCGGCGCCCGCAGGGCCAGACTGGTGATCGGGTCTCCATCCTCGTCCTGGCCGACCCAATGCGAGGCGAACACCAGCGGCAACGGCTCGCGCTGTGGGAGATCCTTCTGCTTCTCGACGCGTAGCTCGCCACGCAGTGGCTCCGCCTTGCTGATCACCTTGAGCTCCGTATCCTGCGCACCATCCAGCGCTGAACTGCCGCGTGCATCGCCACCGGTTCGCCCGGTGTGGTGCACCACCATCACGCACGCGCCGCTGGCTGAACGCAGCGCGCCTACAGCGTCGATGAACCGTCCCATGTCGGTGGCGCTGTTCTCCTCCAGCCCTACGGTCACCCTGGCCTGCGTGTCGAGCACCATGAACACCGGCTCCAGGCGCGCCGCGGCCCGCACCAGCACCGCCCATTGGGCCGGTGAGGCTGCCTGGATTGGCCGATTGAGCACGATCACGTCCTCGCTCATCGGCCGCCCGTGCTCCTTCTCCCACGCCGCGATACGGTCACCGATGCCACCGGCGCCCTCCGCGGCGACGATGATCACCTTCCCCTGCTTGACCCTGAGCCCCTGCCATTCGAGCCCTTCGGCGATGTGCGCGGCCAGATCGAGCGCCACGAACGACTTCCGGGAGCCGGGCGCACCGATCAGCCACGTCTCGGTGTTGAGATGCAGCAGGCCCTTGATCAGGTATTGCTTGCGTGGTCGAGCCTTGATCTGCGATGGGGTGAGCATTTCGCCGAGCAACGCCTGTACGTCGTCCGGGTTGGCGGCCTCCACGGCTTCAGCAACGCTCGCGCGCTTCTCGGCGCGCCAGTACTCCGGCCCGCTCTTCGTCGCCAGCGCGTTGTAGGCACTGGCTATCGTCTGCTCGGCTTGCCACGTCGCGCCGTCGTATGCGGTGCTGGACAGGGCGTCAAGTAGCTGCCGTTCGGCGGCCTCGCGGCTCCAGAACTCCTCGCCGAAGTGCGCCATCCGTACGGCGGCGTCGTTCAGGCGATTGTTGATCTCCCCGTCACTGGCCGCGCGCAACGCGTCGAGCGCCGGCTGGACGTAATCCATCGCCTCAGTGATGGAGTACAGCCGCGGGCCGTCCGTGATCTCGGCCGCGGCGAAGAGCCGGGATGCAGTGGTAGGCGCCGGTGGGCCGGAGGGTGTGACTGCCCGCCCTCCGGGCGCTCGCGGCGCGCGCTCCACCGAAGTGCGCATCTCGGCCAGGGAGTAGGAGACGGGATCGGACGGGTGCTCATGGCTCGACCAGAGCGCGCGAGCCATGACCTCGCCACCGCCTTTGCGGTTGTGCGTCCCGGGGAGGCGATACACCCTAGCAAGGTCGCGCGTGTTGTCGACCTTCAGGCCGGCGTCCTTGGCCCACTCGATGACCAGCTGGTGCAGGTCGGAGGAGATCCCGGCGGCGCGCTCCAACTCGCCGGGCAGGGTTAGGTCCGCCGCGTTGTCCAACTTCCAGAACGGATACCGACCGCCGCCGGAGTGCACCCATACGGACGGTTCAGGCAGCCCGGCGCGACGCAGCAGGGAGCGTAGATCCTGCTCACTCTCGGGGTAGTTCAGCGCCACATGGCCGGGACCACGCAGGTCGAGATCCATGGCGAACGCCGGCAGGTAGGTGGAGTCTCCGGCCGCTCCGCGGCCCTCCGCCACGTCATGCATGGTGGTCAGCCGGTGATAGACGCCGCCTGCTCGCTTCTGGTCGAGCTCCTGGCCGTACAGCACGGCTTCCTCAATCGTGGTGAACAGCCGTCCACGGAAGCCGTCGCCATGCCCACCGATCCAGATCGGGCCGACCGGCTCCGGCCCGTACAGCCACTCCAGCCAGCGCGCCGACTCTTGCGCGGCCTCATTCATGATCACGCCCCGGCCTTGAAGCGAATGACGGTGAGCGGGGGCATGCGCTCCTCGGGTGGGGTGCACTGCCAACCCCGGGAGCGCAACTTCTCGGCCAGCTTCTCTTCGCTGGCGCGCATGCGTTTCGCGTTAGCCGCGGTGGTGCGGCTGATCTTCTCAGGCATGCTCGCGAACGTAACACGATTTCGTCATTCGTCCCGGCCCGACCGCACGGCATGATCAGGTGGGGCGTAGCACACAACGTCATCTCAACAGGGCTGTGGTACGGTGTTCGCGTGATCCCGTATCTATCAAGCAAGTGAGGCTGGTGAAGATGGCTCGCAAAGAGCAGCTGGTGGCCCTGGTATCGCGCGAAGTGCGCGACCGCGTGAACATCCTGCGCATGGCGATGAACACATCGCGCGGCCGGACCATCGAAGCCGCCCTGCTCGACGGCCTGCCGAGGCTGGAGGCTGTGTACCTACCCGAGATCGATCGGGTGCACGCGCTCGCCTCCCGGGCCGGAGTCACCACTGCGGCGTACGCGGCCGCGTACGCGTACGTCTACCGCAACGAGACGTACGCACCCTCCGTCGATGACCTGGAGGACGAGGACACCGGCAACGACGGCGAGGTTCGGGCATACCTCGCCGGCACTGCCTCCTAGGGGAAGCCTCACCAGCCTCCCGACATTCAGCCTCCGGTGCTCAACGGCGAGCGGCACCGGAGGCTGAATGCTGTTGACATTCTCAACAGGGTGAGGCAGACTGGTGGCATGACCGAAGGCAAACACCGCCGCGAACTCACCGAGACTGAGCGCGAAGATCGCTCAGTCGATGCGCTGGAGTGGATCTCGATGACCTTCCTCGCGCTCCTTGCTGCCGCCACCATCGCTTTCATCCTGATCGGAGTGGACCGATGACCAACGCCCGTCGCCTCACTGCGCACCTTCTCTCGATGCCGGCGCCCGGGCCGCGCTACGAGCGCCGCGAGATTCCCGGCTTCCCGACCATGGCTGAGGTTGACGCCGCGATTGCCGCCAGCAATCAGCTCTCTGCGCCCGGCCACCGGGCGCCCCGGACCACCGGCACCATCCCTGCGGAGATCCTGGCCGAGCTCGCTCCGGCCGACTGGCTCACGCGAGCCCTCGCACGGAAGGCCTGAGACGATGCTTGCTTTGCTGATCATCGCCGGATATCTGCTCATCGCCGGCTTCGCGTGGCGTCGCTTCGCCATCGCGGAACTGGAGAGCATAGGGGAGCGTTGGCCCAATTATCCGATCAGCTCCAGCGATCGTTCGTTTGCCGCCTGGACTGGCGCAGGGCTGCCCCTGATCTGGCCGCTCGCGCTGGTTCATCGATTCTTGAGTCGCCGCATCCGCAACTCGAATATCCTGCGAACGCCGAAGGAGATTGCCGCCGCCGATCGTGCCGAGCTGGAGAGTCTCCGTGAGCTGGCCCGCTTGCACGACCTTCCGATCCCAGGAGAGGAGAGGTGAGCATGCGCAAGCTGGAGCAGCTCCGCTCGGCCAGGGCCGCGGTGGGCTACACCACGGCCAGCGTGTACGGCGTTCTCCTGGTTATCGCTCTCGGTGCGTGGCGCGACACCGTGCACCCCCGCGGTATGCAGGTGTTCGTGATCCTGGCGCTGGTGGTGGCCGGCAGTGCGGCGCTCACCATCCTCAATCACATGATCGACACTATTGAGCATCGTCTCGACGAGCGGGAGCGGTGATGCTACCCATGAGTACCTGGATCGAACGCACCATGCGCGATGTGCGCGCCGGTGATCACATCCGCCCGATCGGCTCCAACTCAGGCGGCACCCACATCTCGGCTCGCTATCTGCCGCCGGACCCGGCCGGCTTGAGAAACCGCGGGAGCTGGCACGTGGTGGCAGGAGCGGCCGGCCACTGGGATGACCGCGTGGTCAAGCCGGGCGATGTGTGGCTGTGCATGGACGGAGGTGAGCCGCGCTGCCTGAAGCCTGACTTTCCGGTGGAGATCGAGATGCCGCAGGAGTGGCTGGACGTCGCTGCAATATTCATCGAAACCGGCCATGCCGCAGACCTCGATGACGTGTGGGCGAACCGGCTCGACGAAAGCTGTTGACATCCGAGTGGAGAATGGGCTAGGTTGGGGACATGACCGACAACGACACTCCCGAGATCGTCTGGACTCCTAGCGCATTCCTCGCCAACGTTGGCGAATATGAGATCGTCACCAGTCCCGGCAAGTATGTGGTCATCAATTATTTCGGCGAAGGTGCCGCCCACGACCCGGCTGCGATCCGCCGCCTGGCGGAGGCCCTGATTCAGGCGGCAAACATCGCCGAGGGCGAGCCGGCTATCGCCAAGCAGGCCTCCTTCAAGGTGGGCGATGTCGTTCACACCCTGGACGTGCTGAAGGTGCTGCCGACCGGGACGACGCTCCGGGATGAGGACGATGACGTCTGGAAAATTCACCCCAATGCCACGATCAGAATGGTGATTTCCGGACCGATCAGCGACGTCATCTCTGATGAGTATTTCCCATTTACGATCATCGCGCTCCCGGACGGTGCGGGGCGGTGAGCATCCGTCTCCGCTCCTATCAGGAGCAATGCATCGAGTACTTCCACGAGGCATGGGCTGCCGGTCACGTTCGCGTGCCGGCGGTTCTCTCGACCGGCGCCGGTAAGACAGTGATCTTCACGCACCCGAAGTTCCTCAGCCCGACCCTGGATGCCGGCAAGAAAGTGCTCATCATCGCGCACACAGATGAGCTGATCGAGCAGGCCGCGAAGAAGGCGCGCGCCGCCAACCCGAAGCGACGGGTCGGCATCGTGAAGGCGGCACTCAATCAGACGATGGCTGACATCATCGTGAGTAGCCGCCAGACCATCGGCCACCCCACCGGCGGCCCGCGCCGTCTGGCAGACCTGCGCAACGTCGGCTTGATCATCATCGACGAAGCTCACCATGCCATCCGCACCAACACGTACGGCAAGATCCTGGAGCACTTCGGCGCGTTCATCGATGAGCGCCAGGGATTGTCCGGCCGGGCGAGCGCCGTGCGCGTGGCCGGCTTCACGGCGACGCTCGCTCGTGGCGACAAGGCGAAGTTGAGCAGCGTGTGGGAGACGCCGGTCATCGATGGTGTGGGCAAGATCTTCCGGCGCGACATCCTCTTCTTCATTCGCCGCGGGTTCCTGCTCGACGTGCGCGGCCAGCGAGTGATCGTGCCGGACATGGACATGCGCAACGTCAAGCAGGTGGCCGGCGACTACCGGGACACTGACATCGCGGATGAGCTGGAGCGCACCTTCGCACCCGAGATCGTGGCGAAGCGCTACGCGGACGTTGCGGCCGACCGCAAGGGCATCGCCTTCTGGCCGCTCGTGGAGACAGCCGAGCATGGCGCGCGTGCTTTCAACGAGCAGGGGATCAGGAGTGAAGTCATCCATGGGAATCTGGCGAAGCCGGAACGTCGAGCGCTTCTGGCACGTCTTCACTCCGGGGAAACACAAGTGGTGCATGGCGTTGGTGTTCTCACCGAAGGGTTCGATGAGCCCACGTGTGACGTGGTGGTCATCGCTCGACCGACACGCAGTGCGCCTCTCTATCAGCAAATGGTTGGTCGTGTTCTTCGCCCCGATCTCACCATCCCGCCGGAGCAACGCGAAAAAGCGCTGATCCTGGACGTGGTAGGTGCCGGAGCAAAGCATGACCTCCGGTCCCTTGTGGATCTGTCGCCGGAAATCGCCGCTGCCGCAGACGCCGGAGCAGACTTCGATGACGAAGACGGCCTGCTCATGATGGAGGGCGAGCTTGAGGAATGGCTCCAGGAAGAAGAGAAGCGCGTCGGACACCGGCCCGAGTTCGCTGAGGACTATCACGGCGAGACGAAGATCATCTCTTTCGATCCGCTCGGCCGGACGAACCTGTGGCAGCGCACCCCCGGTGGCACCTACTTCATGACGGCCGGATCGGTAGGCTATGTGTTCCTCGTCGACTCGGCGAGCGGCGATCCGGGCACCTGTGACGTGGTGCTGTGCTCGAAGAATCGAGTGCGCACCCGGGACGGCATTGAGCCATGGGCGAAGCTGACCGAGCACATCGCCCTCCCGCTTGATCTCGCCCTGGCCGAAGCCGAAGAGCTGGCCCTGGACGTGGGCGGACACGGCTCGAAGGAGCTTGCCAGCAAGAAGAGTAAGTGGCGCAACGAAGAGCCTACGGCCGGCCAGAAGAACCGGGCGCGCGGCATGGGCGTATGGCGGGATGGCATGACGAAGGGCGAGTGTTCACAGGCCATCGACTTGGCTGCCGCTACCGGCCGCATCGACCCGATGGTGGCCTGGATTAAGGCGTACGACAATGACGCCGCGGAGTGAGGCACTAGGGGAGGCGCTAGCCCTGGCGCGGCGCCTCCCGCTCGACATGCGCGAGGATGCTCTCGCTTACCTAGCCGATAAGCGGCTTGGAGTCGAGCATCTGAATGCGTTCACGCTCGGCGCCGCCGCCGCCATCGCGGCCGAGAAGGAGCGACTTGCAGCACTGCCGAAGGTGAAGAACGGCCGACACCGGGAGGGCGAGTGGAGCGCGCTGGAGCGCGCTGTCATGAACGAGCAGGCGGCTGGCGGGAAAGTGTCATACACCATCGTTAGCATGATGGAAGCCTTGTACGGGCAGGGCATTGATGTTTCGCAGACGGCAGTGCAGAACGCCATGGCGAGGATTCGAGAGAAGAGAATGAGGTCGAGCAATGAGCGATGACAGAGTGAACCATCCGTCGCATTACACGGGGCACCCGAGCGGCATCGAATGCATCCAGGTGGTGGAGCACATGACGTTCAATGTGGGCAACGCGGTTAAGTATTTGTGGCGTGCCGGCGTCAAGTCCGAGACCACGCACCTGGAGGATCTGCGCAAGGCGGCGTGGTACATCAACCGGGAGATCGAGCGCCTGAGCGCTTCCCCACCTAAGCCGCATCCGCCGCTCGTGGACGACAGCGGCGATGTGTGGATTTGGGTCAGTGAGCCCCGCAACGGCTGCTCTCCCGGGTATGCGCTCGAAGGGAGCCCCTTCGGCGGCACTCACTCACGGGAGAGCGTCGAGCGGGTTTATGGCGTGGAGCGCATCGCCGATCAAAACGAAGTGGAGCACGCGCTGAAGTGGCGTCAGCAGTGAGCCAGCTTTTTTCGGCCAGCGCCGCCGAAGTCGATCAGCAGGCCGGCAAGGTTTCCATGCAGAACGCAGTCATGGGGCAGCGCACGTCGATGGGGCGCTACAAGGCGCCGCTACTGCCCGGCGAGGACGGACCAAAGAGTGGCGGAGATTGGGTGCCGGGCGGCATGCAGTCGACGACCAACCTCGCTTCTTCCATCTCGGATATGCGGGCGCTCGCCACGTGGCAGCTACAGCAGCTTCTCATCGGACTCGGCGGCGGGAAGGACTGGGCCGGCAATTGGCGAGCCGTCAAAGTCCTGCGGCGTGACCTCACGGAGTGCCTTGATCGGGCTCGGGCGGCCGACGTCGACTTCCAGGCGCTCTCCGAGCATCCGCAATTTCGCGATGAGCTCGACATCCTCGTCGAACGAGCGCTCACCATCGGCGGCGCGAATGCGGCCAGGGATGCGGGTATTCGCATCCATGACGTGTGGGAGCAGCGCGTCAAGACTCGGCTGTTCTCGGAGGAGGCGCTGCGTTCCGGCGACGCCGCCGCCATCGAGGTGATCGAGCGCCTGCTCGACGAAGCCGACCTGGAGGTGATCCCGGAGCTGTCCGAGCGTACGGTGCGCAACGTGGAGATCGACGCCATGGGTCGCTTTGATAACATCCTGCTTTGCCGCCGCACCGGCCGTCTGCTCATGGCTGATCTGAAGACGAAGGCGAAGCCGTTTTGGGGGATGCTGGAGATCGACGGCCAGCTAGCCGGCTACGCCTACGCCGAGTGGATGCTGACGCCGGACGGCCAGGGATACGAGGATGGGCCGAAGCGGCTCGGCGTTGACCTGAACGAAGGCGTGGTGCTGCACCTACCAAGCCGCGCCGACAAGGATGGCAAATGGGAGCCACGCCTGCGGCGTGCTGACCTAGCCGAGGGCATCCAGACCATGCGCCTCGCCCGGCAGGTCTGCATCCAGCGAAGCCGCGGCCAGAGTGCGGCGCGCATGGCCGCGTCATGGTGGTGACCTGTTGACATAGGCGATTGATCGTGTAATGTCAGCAGCAGAGCAGGGAAGCCGGGAGCCGATGCGGAGTTAGGTTGTCCGCAGAGCTGAAGAGTGGTAGTCGCCTGGTGGCCGGTGAGGGGTTAACCGGCAACACAACTGAATAGCCCGGCCGCCGCTTGTCCATGGGGGCGGCGGCCGGCAAGTCCTTGAAGCTGTGGAGCTCACCGCACACACGATGAGCCGGGCAAAACCCGGATGGCGGATGGCAATCGGTTCGACTCCGATCGAGGGCACGGTGTGGAGGTTCTCCGCATTCGCACAACACAACAACATCGATGCAGAGAAAGCAGGTAAGGCATGAGTAACGACCCGTGGGCCGCCGCCAACGCCGCACAGACCGGAGCTTCGGCGGACGGCCAGGGCGAGAGCCGCCAGGACGCCTACCAGGGCAGCGGCAATGGTCAGAGTCGCCTGTTCGGTAGCGAGGGTGGAGCGCCCTCGCTGTTCAACAAGTCGCACAAGGTCGGCACGAAGCGTTCGGGCATCATCACGAAGGCGCCCTACGACCAGCAGCGTACGAAGATGGGCAGCGGCGAGCCGCTGTTCTGGCAGGCCGGCGAGAAGTCCCCGGTCACGGCGCCGGTCAACCCGCACACCGGCCAGAAGAACCGCCCCGTCAACGACACGGTGATCGAGATCAGCACCGATTACGCGATGGACGCTGAGGAGGCCGCTCTCACCAACCGGGAGACCCCCTATGACGGTGGCGCTCGGCGCGTGTTCGTCGGCAAGGAGCTGAAGGCGTTCAAGGACGCCATTAGCAAGGCCGTGGAGGGCGGGATGCGGCTCACGTGCGATGCAGATCTCGTCGGTAAGAAGCTCACCGTCGAGCGCACCGGCATGAAGCCCAACCCGAATGGCGGAGACCCGATCAAGATCCACTCCTTCCTGATCGAGAACGCCTGATCTAGCACGGCACCATCGCATCACGCAAGACTGAGCGGCCCATACGTCCGGGAGTGCGTATGGGCCGCTCTCCTATCCGCAGCAAGAAAGTTGGGGTAATGGACTGGACTCTGTTCGTGCAGATCGTCATGCTGGCCGGCCTGCTCTGGCTGATCGGCGGAACGCTGGTCGAGCTGTGGAAGCGTCCACGATGACGGCGCGTGAGATCCTGAGCGCTCCGTCCAGCGATGGGCCGAACGCGCCGTGTGCGGCATGCGGCGCGCGGCCGGGTGGAGCACGGCGAGGTGTGGACGGCATCCTCATCATGTTGTGCACTGACGCGTCAGCGTGCGCCAGACGCTACCGGCGCGGACTCTCGCCGAGCGTGTTCGCCGCCCGTCTTCGCAATACCTGTTGACATCAGGCCGTGCTCGGCGTAGCGTCATCTTTGTCAGGGGCGCTACGCCGAGCAGTGAGGAATCCGAGATGCCTGAATCCAGCACCGAATACGCCGTGTACTTCATCGCCTACACGAAGCACAACGCGACCTTCTCCAACACGATCACCCTGGCCGTCCCGGCCGATGTCGAAAAGCCGAGCGACTTTTTCATCGAGCACATCACCGAGAAGCTGGCAACCTACACCGGCATTCCGGTGGCGGACATTATCGTGACGATCATGGAGGCGGCGCCGGCCGTCGCCTGGATGGTCTGACAAGCTCCCACATTCGGCCGCCGCGCTAGGAGAGCAATTTCCCTGGCGCGGCGAGCTCTTGAGAAGCTGTTGACATCCTGTCTGGCTAGGGGTAGCGTGAGGGCATGGCATACAGCAGCAATCGATTCCTCATGGCAGACCTGGAGCGCGTGAGCGAGACCGCGCATCGCGCCATCGAGGACGAGAACACCGACCGGCAGCTCATCGCTGAGTATCTCCTCGCTGCGATTGACGCCATCCAGGACGACCAAGACATTCCGCAACCGCAGTTCGCTCACCACCAGGAAGGCTGACCACCATGGAAGAGAAGATCGAGATCAGCCTTCAGGACTTGAAGCATCTCTTCGACCTGGCCGTGGACAGCCCGACCGTGTGTTCCGGCAGCTTCGAAACCGATGACGTCAATCTTCTTCGCAAGCTCGCCGGCCTGATCGGGGCAGACCCGAACGGGATCACTCCTGAAGAGTTTCAGTCACAGTACGTCCATCCGTTCCGTGGACCGGCCAAGCCGCACCGTGCCAGCTATGAGACGGATGAAGGGTACGAAGCGCGGCTTGTTCGATACGCCGAGAACGTAAGCACGTGCCAAGTTCGGCGGTGCTGGAAAGCGCCCGATCACTCCATCCACCAGACCCACCAGGAAGGCTGACCATCATGGAAGAGAACACCGCACCGGCGCCGCACTACGAGGTGACGGACGAGGGCAACCCCGAGGAGTTCGGCTCGCTGGCCTACTGGGCTGCCCTCCTGGCCGAGGATGGCAGCATCGTGGCCGGCGTGCGGTTGAGCGCCTTTTCGCCCTGCCGTGGTGTGGAGCTCACCACGCCGCAGGGCTTGATGGGCTACGCGAGCATCCGGGGTGACCGGTGACCGGCCAGGGGTGGGCACGCATCGGACTCGCCGTGGGCGTTGTGCTCTCGGTGGCCGGCAACGTCACGCACACCGTGCTCCTGGACTCCTCGGTTAATCTGGCGTTGCGGATCATCTTCGCCGCGTGCTGGCCCGGCCTGCTCTTCGTCGGCATCGAGGTGCTGGTTCGAACGGACTGGCGCCGGAAGTTCATGGACATTGCTGGCCGCGTGGTGGTGAGCATCCCGGTCGGGATCGTGGCCGCGGTTGTCTCCTATCTCCACCTCCATTCGCTGATGACCAGCTCCGGCGAAGATCCGTTTTCCAGCCTGGTCGGGCCGCTCGCCATCGATGGACTCATGGTGGGCTGCACCATCGCGCTACTGGTGGCACGCCGCAACGCAGCACCCGATCCCGCTCCCGTCACCGCGCCGGTTCTGCACGAAGAGCCAGAGCCACTGATGGTTTTTCCGTCGATGCCGGATGGCTTCATGACGACGCACGCGGAAGTGGCCCGGAAGATGGTGGTGCAACCGCGCCCGCCGCGGGCCACGCCGGAGCACCTGAAGAGCGCCGTCGAAGCGCTCCTGGCCGGCCAGGAGCTTGACGCCGTGGTCAAGCAGAGCGAGGCGGACGGCCAGAAGATCGGCATGAGCACGCTTCGCCGCTACGCCCGCACCATCCGCCTGGTGCGTGCCGATCAGAACGTCGAGATCGACTCGGCCAAGGAGAAGGTCCGGCCGGAACTGCTCGACGTCATCCGCCACCACATCGCCACCGAGACGAACTCGGAGCCAGCCCAATGAAAAACCTGCTCATGATCGCCCCGGCTGCGCCGCGCTTTCACCTCAAATGGTTCACTGTCGCGCCGCGCGTCTGGGCAATCAACTTCTACGACAACGTGGAGCAGTGGCCCATCGAGCCGACAATGCCGGATGTGCACACGGCGCACGTGAGGCGTCTCCAGCCGCCGGGTTGGCGCTTCTCGCGGGAGTTCCTGGTGGACAGCAGAGTCAGCTACAGCGAAGCACTGGAGCTGCTCCAACGCGATGTGCACTGAGCTGTGCCTCACCGGGTGCGGGAGGGAGGTGTTCGCATGGAGGCTATGCCAGATGTGCGGACACCTCCTGGCGTCGGAATGCTTCGGAAAGCGCCGGTTCACTCAGCAGGCCGCCGGCCTCACGAGCCGACGCTTTCCGGCCCAGTGTGCCTACCCGTGTCACACGTGCGGCGAATGGCACGTCGGCAAGAAGTTGCCGAACGAGGCCGCCAGGGACCGAGACCGGGACACGATCGTCCTGGCACTGCGTCGCAGTGGGAACGGTTGGCTGCTCACCCAACTGGCCGAAGTTTTCCGGCCGCGCAACGGCACCAGGGATAGGGCTCGATGGAAAGATCAGCGAGAGGCGGGCAGATGAGGGCGATCGGAACACGTCAGCGCGCCATGCTGGAGCGCATGGCCGCAGGGGGCGGCGTGATGGTGCCGACCGGCAAGCGCGAGCTCGATGCCGCGCGGCGGCTGCACTCCCGCGGCCTGGCCGCCTACCACAAGTTCGGCAGCGCGCGTGCCGGCTGGACACCGCTGCTCTCGATCACCCCGACCGGAAGGGAGGCATTGCGATGACTACTCGCGGGACGTCGAACGGAAACCAGCGCGGAAGTAGCGAGAAGCCCAAGCCTCGTAAGCCGCGAGTGCACACCAAAGAGTGCGTTCTGGCCGTCTGTCGGCCCTGCTACGCGGACGCCGTGGGCATGTATGAGTACGGCGGTGGCGATCATCATCCCGGCTGCATCAACCACGACGGGCGCACGGACGGCCGGTGCATCTGTGATGCGTAGGGCCAGGGAGGGCATCGAGCAGGGGGACCGATACCCGGAGCCGGCCTGGATCACCGCGCGGCCGGCGATGCGAACGGCGTATCGCTGGTATCTCGGCCGTCCGATGGACGGCCAACGGTGGACGGACAGCACCTTCTGGCGCAAGGCCACGCGCGGCGAAGATCACTGGTGGTTGCGTCTGGCCGGGTGGCAGCGCGCCGCCATCCGCGTAGGGTCGACGAAAGCGCTCATGTCTGCGTTCATCACCTTCGCGCTCTGGCGCATGGCGTCGCCGCGCGCCGCTGCGTTCTTCCTGGCCGCGCAAGTGGTGCCGATCCTCACGCTGATCATCGTGACGCTTGCCATCCGTGCCGTGCTCGACCACGGCCTGACGCTCCCGATCCCGCGGCGCGTTCTGGCAGCTGAGAGCGAGGAGCGCGTCTGGAGATGGGAGCGGGTGCGCCTCGCGGCTGGGCGGCGGGAGTGGCTGGAGACCAGGGTGCGGCCGGTTGCTCGCACCGTGGCCGCAAAGGTGGGCCGTCGCTACCACCCGAAGGAAGCTGCACAGTGGGTGCACGTTCCCCGCGACTACCGCGAGCCCGGCGGCGGCGCAGTCGAGATCCTGCTCCCGCAGAACTTCATCCTGAACGACACAGCCCGGCGCTCCTTGGCAAAGGCGGCGGCCGAGCGTCTCGGCGTGCGCGATCCGCAGTACTCCTATGAGCTGGAGGGCAACGCTCCTCGCCTCCTGCTCTCCGCCCCGGTGCTTCCTCCGGAGCATGTCAGCTTTGCTGACATGCTCCCGCATCTGCGCGCGGCACAGGAGTTTACCTTCGTGCTGGGCATGGCCGGCCAGGAGGCGCTGAGCGTTTCGCTGAAGGACGACTCTCCCCATCTGGCGCTGTCCGCCGGCAGTGGTGCCGGTAAGAGTGAGCTCATCAAGGAGCTGGTGGCGCAGGCGCTCCATTGGGGGTGGTGCGTGCTCATCCTGGACTGGAAGGAGGAGAGCCAGGAGTGGGCGGAGAACCTGCCGGGAGTGCGATACGTGCGGGATATTGCGGCGCTCCACGATACATGCGTGGAGATCGGCGAAGAGGTGGAGTGGCGCAAGAGCAACCGCGGCCAGGAGCGCCGCCGCGTGCTGATCGTGAGCGAGGAGTGGGGGATCACTGCTCCGCTCCTGGCCGATTACTGGAGCTCGTTGCGCGCCACCACGGAGCCAGAGGAGCGCCGCACCATGCCGCTGAAGAGCCCGGCGGCTACCGCGCTCATGAAGCTCAACTTCACCGGCCGCTCGCTCGGGATGACGCAACTGCTCGTGGCGCAGCGCTTCTCGGCCAGGGTGACCAACGGCAACGCCGATCTGCGCGAGTCCTTCACCACCATTTTCATGAGCCGATGGAAGGCGCAGACCTTCAAGATGCTGGCGCCGGACGTGCGCCCCATTCCTGCGAAGCTGACGAAGCCGGGTCAGTGGTTGGCCGTGACGGGCGATGAGGTGGTGCGCTTCCAGGGT
>JACCDR010837370.1_pt1 | contig 16769 bp, 19 predicted proteins | sample 7446431 | NCBI WGS metagenome assembly JACCDR01 (sample SAMN15323443, study PRJNA562643) | freshwater metagenome | isolation source: river surface water | place: USA:Blue River Watershed | collected 2017-08-17 | reverse complement strand
TAGCCGCGCGTATTCGATTATCATCGTTATTTACAACATCATAGTCATCATATTCAATGAAATTATTTTTTAATATCTCTATATAATTTCGACGATTGTCGCGATCCCTTGCTTGATTATAACCCATAGCATGCTCCTTACAGTGAGTGGGCTTACCCCTTTGTGTTCCGAATGCAGGACGCTTCTTACAGTCGGTATAAGAACAGCGCTTGTTTTTGACATCGACCATATCACCCATAGCGTGGATCCTGCAATGCGTGGGCTTGCCGTGGCGAGTGCCGAATGAGGGACGCTTATAGCAACCGCTATACGCACAGCGCCTATTTATAACGTCGACCATGCCGTCCGTGGCGTGCTCCCTACAGTGCGTGGGCTTGCCGTGGCGAGTGCCGTACGCGTGTCGCTTATTGCAACCGGAGTGTATACACTTTCTAGGCATCCTTGATACATTAGGTGCTTTCTGGTCAATTTTACACAAAACAGAGAGGACTGGTATTGTAAGGCGGAAATTGCGGGAAGGATGAAACGCCGGAGTCAACCATGAACTATACTACTATGTAGTATTACTACTCTGAAAAAATTTCTCACCCAGTCAAACACAAGTACTATAGTACTATAACACGAAATCCAAAATCGCAAGTGCGCGATTTCGAAAAAACAAAATCCCGAAACTGAACCCCGCGAATCGCGAGACGAGAGTATAGAGACGAAGGGCGTGGATAGCCTGAGAACGAAAGAAACCCATCAATGCGTAAGGAAGAGAAGGAGCCGTGAGAGCGCAGGGAGAGGGCAATTAACAGATTGGTACAAAAAACAAAGGATGGCTAGGCAGTTATAACTGACTTCACTTGATTTAGTCATCAATGACAAATTCAATTCTAAATGGATCTGTAATCTCGATACCACTATTGATATTAGTACTATCATGAAATGAAAATGTTAATGTTTGATGCCTATGTGTATTTTCCTGCCCATTGGTTGGATAGAGCTTTCTACAAGGCATAATAGGTGGTTCGTATTTATAATATTTACCATTATCATAAACAAGATCTACGGAGTTAATAGTAAGTATTTCTTTATATTCATTATAAAGTTGGTGATTCGCTTGGTATCCAGGTTCTAATGGCATATCAAGATCATATGATCTCAATACTAAAATGATGTCATTGTTATCAAAGAAGCTCTTAGAAAAGTATATCTTGTTAATATACAGTGTCTTATTCACTGTATCGATACCTCCAATAAACTTCTTATATTCACCACCCTGAAAATCATTATTAGAAATGTTAAATGGAATCATAGTCTTATATATTTTACATATAAATCAGATTAATCACTGATTATAAGATAGCGAATTTCAAATCTATGAATGAAACTTTATTTGTTCTCAATGCGCAATAAGCATGTATATTTTTTATGACTAATCGAATTTACGCAAAACAGAACCCCGATTCCGAATAGTAAAAACCACACAGATAGCGACGAGAGTTGATAGAATGTTGCCGTCAATATCTTGAGAATAAAAGAATGGAAATCCAAATTGAGCCATTATATATATATATATACGAGAGACTATAAAGCACGCTAAACAGCTAAAGCTAACGTAACCATGGTTGCTATTCAGGAATTCATCGCACAATGCATTATAGTAAAGGAAGGTGCCAGCGTGAAGACTACTGACGTGGCTGCAGAGTATGTACGTGTCCATGGAAGTACAGAGGGGAAGATCAAACTGTATAGAGCATTGCAAGGCATAGCAGGAGTTACGAAAACGCGAACGACCTTTGAAGGAATGAAGATCAAACTATACGAAGAGCCAGTTGTAAAGAAGAATACTACAGTAGATAACGGAATGACTGCATATCAGAAAGCAAAACTCGAACTAGAACAACAGAGACTCGAGAGACAAGAACGCATTGAACAACAGAGACTCGATCAGGAGAAGGAACTCAAGAAGGGAGATCAGGAACTCAAGAAGGGAGACCAGGAACTCGAGCGACAAAGACTCGAACAAGAGAAAGAACTCAAGCAACAAGAACTAGAAAGCCAAGAACGTATGAAACAGTTAGACCGTGATTTTATGCGTGAAGAGAACAACAAAAATAGGAAGATGTACGTCGGAAGCAGGTTCAACAAATACCTTGACTTACAAGTGTATGGCTCTCCATCCCAGCAGTACATCCTGACCGATAGTCTTTCGAACGTTCTCGAATTCCAAGCGTTCGATATCACTGGAGATATCGAACATGCTCCACAGATTAAGAGTGATGTTGAGAATGTTTCCGAACAAGTATCTATCATTGAGAATGGACTTACAAAAACAGTGAGCGCAGTTCCAATTTCAAAGACATTGGATTTGTTGGATACCATGCCATGTGATATGCCAGTGCTTACCAAGCAAGTAGAATTAATTCCTGATATTGCAATCAAGGATGATAATCGTCACATCCAGAGCACTTACGATATCCAGATGAGTATGCAAGATACGGACGCGTATCCTACCATGATGGATAAGGACAAGTATTTACGAGTGCAAAACAAAGTACAATCTGGACCAGACGGAGAAATAATGATAACATGTTACACGTGCGGTAAGCTGGTGCCAATGAAATCTTCCGCCTGTCATCGAATGCATGTGATCCCTAAATCTAAAGGAGGAGATTGCTCAATCAACAACATAGTCCTTGGCTGTGCCACTTGCAATCAGGATACTGGCAACAAGTACACTGCTCTTGAATATAAAGTGCATTTATATGCCAAACTGGTAAATGCGTCCGACAAAACATTCACAGCTGACTAATTCTCTATCATAGATTTGGTAATTGTATAAAAATACTAAAGAGATGTCCGCCACTAGTGGACTCATAAATACAAGTAATAACAAAAAAACTACACTACATATCGATGACGAATATAGTCATCGTACTCGTCGATAGCATTCATGCCGTGCTCTTCGATGAACTTCGCGATGAAGCGTGGCTGGTTAAACCACTCGGCTACGCACTGGTTCTTCTCTGCATACAACTGCTTTATCTCTTTGTAGTCATACGTGAAGATCGCGGGATTATACGATAAGCAATTCCAGTTGATCTTGCGTTGGTTCCATTCAAGTAAGTGAATCGCATTATGATTCTTTGATAAGTAATACCAATTAATCTTATTTAGGTTTTGCTCGAGTAAATGAATCGCGTTTGGATTCCTAGATAGCTCCTTCCAGTCAATCTTGTTCTGATTTTGTTCAAGTAAGTGAATTGCGTTCGGATTCCTAGATAGCTCCTTCCAGTCAATCTTGTTCTGATTTTGTTCAAGTAAATGAATCGCATTGGGGTTCTTTGATAAGTAATGCCAGTTGATCTTATTTTGATTCTGCTCGAGTAAATGAATCGCATTGGGGTTCTTTGATAAGTAATGCCAAATAATCATATCCTGATTCTGTTCAAGTAAATGAATTGCATTAGGATTCTTTGATAACACCCACCAATCAATCTTAATTGTGTTCTTTTCGAGTATATACATGGCGTTGGGATTAGCTGATAATAATTCCCAGTTTATCTTATCGATGTTTTGCTCAAGTAGTCGAATAGCGTTGGGATTAGCCGAGAGCTGATACCAGTTTATCTTATCGATGTTTTGCTCAAGTAGTCGAATAGCGTTGGGATTAGCCGAGAGCTGATACCAGTTTATCTTATCGACGTTTTGTTCGAGCAAATGAATCGCGTTTGGATTCATAGATAAATATTCCCAATTTATCATATTCATGTTTTGTTCAAGTAAGTGAATTGCATTGGGATTAGATGATAAGTACTTCCAATGAATCTTGCGTTTGTTCTGTTCAAGTAAATTAATCGCATTAAGATTCCTTGATAGTCCTATCCGGCTTAACTTATCAAGATTGATCCATTTGCGCAGTTTCATAGTTATCATCATCGTGTATATGATATAATATCGCTGTCAATTTTGTACTTAAAAAAGAAAGCTACCGCTTGTACGGCGCCTTGTACTCATCGATGGCATCCATGCCGTGCTCTTGAACGAACTTCTCGATGAAACGCGGCTGGTTGAACCACTCGGCTACGCAACTGTTCTTCTCTGAATACAATTGCTTGATCTCTTTATAGTCGTACGTGAAGATCGCTGGATTAGTTGATAACCGATACCAGTTGATCTTGTCTTGATTCTGCTCGAGCAAGTGCATCGCGTTGGGGTTTTCTGATAACTGGCTCCAGTCAATCTTGTCTATGTTTTGTTCGAGTAAGTAGATTGCATTCGGATTCTTTGATAATTCATACCAATGAATCTTGTCTTGGTTCTGCTCGAGTAAATGGATTGCATTAGGATTCAAAGATAACATCCTCCAGCCAATCTTGTCTATGTTTTGTTCAATCAAGTGAATTGCATTCGGATTGCCCGATAACCAACCCCAGTTAATCTTGTCTTGGTTCTGCTCGAGTAAGTGAATTGCACCTGGATTTTCAGATAATTGGTCCCAGTCTATCTTGTCTAGATTCTGCGCAAGTAACTGGATTGCATTGGGATTTCCGGATAACCATGTCCAGTTAATATTGATTTGGTTCTGCTCGAGTAAGTGAATTGCATTGGGATTCCTGCATAACCCCCACCAGGCAAGCTTGTCTATATTGTTTCTCTTGTCTATCTTGTCCTGATTTTGCTCGAGTAAATGGATTGCATTCGGGTTCTCCGCTAGCCATCTCCAGTCAATCTTGTCTGGATTTTGTTCAAGTAGCTCAATAGCATTAGGATTTAGTGATAATCGCATACTACTGGTCTTGTTTATATTTCGCTCGAGTAAGTTAATCGCATTAGGATTTATGGATAAATAAGACCAGATAAACCTACTATCGGAAATCGAGATTACCTTATCGAGGTCGATCCAATCGCGCAACTTCATAACTATCTTCATGTCTTCTTAGATACTCAGCACCTGTCCTTGTATGTATTATAGATAATTTTTGTCAATTTTGGACTTAAAAAGAAATCTATATATCGTACGGCGCCTTGTACTCGTCAATAGCGTCTATGCCGTACTCTTGGACGAACTTCGCGACAAAGCGTGGCTGGTTGAACCACTCGATCACGCAACTATTCTTCTTTAAATGCAACTGTTTGAGCTTTTCGTAGTCGTACGTGAAGATCGCTGGATTAGCTGATAACTCATACCATTTAATCTTGTCTTGGTTTTGCTCGATCAAGTGAATTGCATTAGGATTGCCAGATAACATATCCCAATTGATCTTGTCTGGATTCTGCTCGAGTAAGTGAATTGCATTGGGATTCTCTGATAATCTATTCCAGTCAATTTTGTCTATGTGTTGCTCGAGTAAGTGAATCGCATTGGGATTACGCGATAACACACGCCAGATGATCTCGTGTTGGTTTTGCTCGAGTAGGTGAATTGCATTTGGATTCGAAGATAACTCATACCAGTCTATCTTGTTTAGGTTTTGTTCGAGTAAGTGAATCGTATTGGGATTACGCGATAACTGTCCCCAATTAATCTTGCGCCGGTTCTGCTCTAGTAAGTGAATCGCATTGGGGTTTTTTGATAACCAAGGCCAGTAAATCTTGTGTTGCTTTTGCTCCAGTAAGTGAATTGCATTGGGATTTTCCGATAAGCAATCCCAGTCGATCTTGTCTTGATTCTGCTCGAGTAAGTGAATCGCATTGGGGTTTTTTGATAACATTGCCCAGTGGATCTTGTCTTGATGTTGCTCGAGTAAATGGATCGCATCGGGATTGTATGATAAATGGTCCCAATTTATCTTGTCTTGGTTCTGTTCGAGTAAGTGAATTGCATTAGGATTAAATGATAAGTAACTCCAGTTTAACTTATCGAAGTTGATCCAATCGCGCAACTTCATAACTATCACCATGTTTATCTTCGTTTGTTCTTAAGTATCCAACACTCGTCCTCGTGTATAATATATCATTTCGCTGTCAATTTTGGGCTTAAAAAGAAAGCATTACATTTTGTACGGAGCCTTGTACTCGTCGATAGCATCCATGCCGTGCTCTTGGATGAACTTCGCGATGAAGCGCGGTTGGTTGAACCACTCGGCCACGCAACTATTCTTCTCTGTGTATAACTGCTTGATCTCTTCGTAGTCGTATGTGAAGATCGCTGGATTCTCTGATAGCCAAAACCAGTGAATCTTATTCTGATTCTGCTCTAGCAAGTGAATTGCATTTGGATTCCCTGATAACAATGACCAATTGATCTTATCTTGGTTCTGCTCGAGCAAGTGGATTGCATTGGGATTCATAGATAACCCCCACCAGATAATCTTATCTATGTTTTGCAGGAGTAAGTGAATCGCGTTGGGATTTCCTGATAACTGGCTCCAGTTAATTTTATCTATGTTTTGCAGGAGTAAGTGAATTGCATTGGGATTACTGGATAACCAACCCCAGTCGATCTTGTCTTGGTTTTGCTCGAGCAAGTGAATCGCATTGGGATTCCCTGATAACAATGACCAATTGATCTTATCTTGATTCTGCTCGAGCAAGTGCATCGCGTTGGGATTCTCTGATAACCCCCACCAGTTAATCTTATCTATGTTTTGCAGGAGTAAGTGAATTGCATTGGGATTACGCGATAACAGTCCCCAGTCGATCTTGCATTGGTTCCGTTCGAGTAAATGAATCGCATTAAGGTTCTTTGATAAGTAATGCCAGTTGATCTTGTCTATGTTTTGTTCGAGTAAATGAATCGCGTTGGGATTGCTTGATAACAAACCCCAATTGATCTTATCGAGGTCGATCCAATCGCGCAACTTCATAACTATTGTCATGTTTATCTTCGTTTGTTCTTAAGTATCCAGCACTCGTCCTCGTGTATAATATAGCATTCGCTGTCAATTTTTGGCTCAAAAAAGAAAGCTACCGCTTGTACGATGCTTCGTACTCATCGATGGCATCCATGCCGTACTCTTGGACGAACTTCGCGATGAAGCGTGGCTGGTTGAACCACTCGGCTACGCAGCCGTTCTTCTCTGAATATAGCTGTCTGATCTCTTCATAGTCGTGCGTGAATATCGATGGATTCCCTGATAAGTAAAACCAGCTAATCTTATCTGGGTTTTGCTCAAGTAAGTGAATAGCATTTGGATTATATGATAGCACATGCCAATTAATCTTGTTTATATTCTGCTCGAGTAAGTGAATCGCATTTGGATTTGAAGATAAGTAACTACAGTTGATCTTGTGTTGATTCTGCTCGAGTAAGTGAATCGCATTTGGATTTGAAGATAACCGACTCCAGTTAATCTTGTGTTGATTCTGTTCGAGTAAGTGGATTGCGTTTGGATTGCTAGATAACGAATTCCAGTTAATCTTGTGCTGATTTTGCTCGAGTAAGTGAATTGCATTTGGATTCTTGGATAACTCCTTCCAGTCAATCTTGTGTTGACTCTGCTCGAGTAAGTGGATTGCGTTTGGATTCTCGGATAACCAACCCCAGTCAATCTTATTTGGATTCTGCTCGAGTAAATGAATCGCATTAGGATTCCTTGATAACAATATCCAGTGAATCTTGTGTTGATTCTGATCGAGTAAGTGTATTGCGTTTGGATTCTTGGATAACATATTCCAGTCCAACTTATCTTGATGTTGCTCGAGTAAGTGTATTGCGTTTGGATTCCTTGATATCATACTCCAGTCCAGTTTATTAATGTCGATCCAATCGCGCAGTTTCATAGCTACCATTATACCTTCCAATCGTCCTCGTGTATAATATGTATGCTCGTTGTCAATTTTGTACTTAAAAAAGAAAGCTACAGCTTGTACGACTTCTCGTACTCATCGATGGCATCCATGCCGTGCTCTTGGACGAACTTCGCGATGAAGCGCGGCTGGTTGAACCACTCGGCTACGCAACTGTTCTTCTCTGAATACAACTGTTCGATCTCTTTGTAGTCGTACGTGAATTGCATTGGGATTTGTGGATAAATAACCCCAGTCAATCTTGCGTTGATTCTGCTCGAGTAAGTGGATCGCTTTTGGATTCATTGATAACCAATCCCAGTTAAGCATGCCTTGGTTCTGCTCGAGTAAGTGAATTGCATTTGGATTCCCTGATAACGAATACCAGTCAATTTTGTGTTGATGTTGCTCGAGTAAGTGTACTGCATTGGGATTCTTTGATAACATATTCCAGTCCAGTTTATTAATGTCTATCCAATCATGCAATTTCATAGCTACCGTCATGTCTCTTAAGTACTTTCAATCGTCCTCGTGTATAATATATCTTTCGCTGTCAATTTTGTACTTAAAAAAGAAAGCTACAGCTTGTACGATGCTTCGTACTCGTCGATAGCGTCCATGCCGTGCTCTTGGACGAACTTCGCGATGAAGCGTGGCTGGTTGAACCACTCGTCCACGCAGCTGTTCTTCTCTGAATACGTTTGTTTGATCTCTTCGTAGTCGTACATGAATATTGCTGGATTGGATGATAGGTTATACCAGTTGATCTTATCTTGATTCTGCTCGAGTAATTGAATTGCATTGGGATTCTTTGATAACATCTCCCAATCAATCTTGTCTTGGTTCTGCTCGAGTAATTTAATTGCATTGGGATTCTTTGATAACATCTTCCAATCAATCTTGTCTTGGTTTTGCTCGAGTAAGTGAATTGCATTCGGGTTCGCTGATAACATATCCCAGTCAATCTTATCTTGATTCTGCTCGAGTAATCGAATCGCATTGGGATTACCTAATAACAAATCCCAGTCGATCTTATCCTGATTCTGCTCGAGTAAGTTAATCGCATTGGGATTCATGGATAACATATGCCAATCTATTTTATCTTGATTTTGCTCGAGTAAATGAATCGCATTGGGATTAATAGTTAGCCACTTCCAATGAATCTTATCTGGGTTTTGCTCGAATAAATGAACTGCATTGGGATTCTCTGATAATATATACCATTCAATCTTATCTTGATTCTGCTCGAGTAATTGAATTGCATTGGTATTCGCCGATAACCACATCCAGTCGATCTTATTCTGATTCTGCTCGAGCAAGTGAATTGCATTTGGATTCAATGATAACCATATCCAGTTGATCTTATTTGGATTCTGCTCGAGTAAGTGAATCGCATTAGGATTAGCCGATAACTCAATCCATTTCAACTTATTAAAGTCGACCCATTCACGCAATTGCATCTTTATAGCCATCTTCTTTTGTTCTTAAATACCTTACGGCCGTCCTCGTGTATTAAATACTATTAATGTCAATTTTGGGTTTAAAAAAGAAAGCTACATACCGTACGGTTCCTTGTATTCGTCGATAGCGCATGCCGTGCTCTTGGATGAACTTCGCGATGAAGCGTGCTGATTGAACCATTCCGCCACGCAGCTGTTCTTCTCTGAGTATACCTGCTCGATCTCTTTGTAGTCGTACGTGAAGATCGCCGGATTTGATGATAGGTTGTACCAGTCGATCTTGTCTTGATTTTGTTCGAGCAAGTGAATCGCGTTGGGGTTATGCGATAACTGGTTCCAGTCAATCTTATCTTGGTTCGGCTCAAGTAGATGAACCGCATTGAGATTGCGTGATAACCGATTCCAGTGAATCTCATCTTGATTCTGTTCAAGCAAGTGAATCGCGTTAGGATTCAACGATAACTCATCCCAGTGAATCTTGTCCAGGTTTTGTTCAAGCAAGTGAATCGCGCCTGAGTTGCGTGATAACCAATTCCAGCGAATCTCATCTTGGTTTTGTTCAAGCAAGTGAATTGCATTGGGATTCCATGATAATTCACTCCAGTTTATTTTATCCTGATTCTGCTCAAGCAAGTGAATTGCATTTGGATTGGATGATAGAATGTTCCAATCAATATCGTTTTGGTTTTGTTCTAATAAGCGAATTGCATTGGGATTCTCTGATAAAGCATCCCAATTGATATCGTCTTGGTTTTGTTCTAGTATGTGAATTGCATTGGGATTCTCTGATAAAGCATCCCAATTGATATCGTCTTGGTTCTGCTCAAGTATGTGAATTGCATTGGGATTCTTTGATAAAGCAGTCCAATTGATCTTGTCTTGGTTCCGCTCTAGTAACCCAATAGCATTGGGATTCTTTGATAAAGCATTCCAATTGATCTTGTTTTGGTTCCGCTCTAGTAACTCAATAGCATTGGGATTCATGGATAAAGCATACCAATTGATCTTATCAAGTCTGATCCATTCGCGCAATTGCATCTTCATAGCCATCTTCTTTTGTTCTTAAATACCTTACGATCGTCCTCGTATAGTAAATAATATTATTGTCAATTTTGGACTTAAAAAAGCTACATATCGTATGGTGCCTTGTACTCGTCGATAGCATCCATGCCGTGCTCTTGGATGAACCTCTCGACGAGACGCGGTTGGTTGAACCACTCGTCCACGCAGCGGTTCTTCTCTGAATATACTTGTTTGATCTCTTTGTAGTCGTACGTGAAGATCGCCGGATTGTGTGATAAACTGTACCACCCTATCTTGTCTTGATTCTGCTCGAGTAAATGAATTGCATTAGGATTTGAAGATAACTGAGCCCAGTCGATCTTGTCTTGGTTCTGCTCGAGTAAGTAAATTGCATTGGGATTACCTGATAACCAGAACCAGTCTATCTTGTCTTGATTCTGCTCGAGTAAATGAATTGCATTGGAATTTTGTGATAATCTTTTCCAATTAATCTTGTCTTGGTTCTGCTCAAGTAAGTGAATCGCATTGGGATTCTTTGATAACCAGAACCAGTCTATCTTGTCTTGAGTTTGCTCGAGTAAGTGAATCGCATTAGGATTTGAAGATAACCGAGCCAAGTCGATCTTGTCTTGGTTCTGCTCGAGTAAGTAAATCGCATTGGGATTCTTTGATAACCAGAACCAGTTAATCTTGTCTTGGTTTTGCTCGAGTAAGCGAATCGCGTTGGGATTCGTAGATAACATATTCCAATTGATCTTGTCTGGGTTTTGTTCGAGTAAGCGAATTGCATTTGGATTGGATGATAGATTATCCCAATTGATATCGTCTTGGTTTTGCTCGAGTAAATGAATCGCATTAGGATTTGAAGATAACCGAGCCCAGTCGATCTTGTCTTGGTTTTGTTCGAGCCAATGGATGGCATTGGGATTGTATGATAGTATTTGTATCGCCCAGTCCAACTTATCGAGTTTGATCCAATCGCGCGGTTTCATAGTTATCTTCATGTCTTTTTAAGTACTTACGCTTGTTCTCGTACATTTATACGTTCGCTGTCAATTTTGGACTTAAAAAAGAAAGCAAGCATTATAGCTTGTACGACGCCTCGTACTCGTCGAGAGCGTCCATACCGTGCTCTTGGACGAACTTCGCGATGAGACGCGGTTGGTTGAACCACTGGGCTACGCACTGGTTCTTCTCTGCATATACCTGCTCAATCTCTTCGTAGTCGTATGTGAATATCGCAGGATTGGATGATAATCTATCCCAATAACTCATGTTTTGGATTTGCTCAAGTAAGTGAATCGCATTGGCATTCACCGCCAACCCATGCCAACGAGTCTTATCTGGATTCTGTTCAAGTAATCGAATTGCATTAGGATTCAATGATAACAGATTCCAGTCGATCTTATCTTGGTTCTGCTCGAGTAAATGAATTGCATTTGGATTTGAGGATAGCCACTTCCAATCGATCTTGTCCGGATTCTGCTCGAGTAAGTGAATCGCGTTGGGATTGCATGATAGCGTACCCCAGTCGATCTTGCTCGGATTCTGCTCGAGTAAGCGAATCGCGTTGGGATTCATCGATAAACAAACCCAGTCGATCTTGCGTTGGTTCTGCTCGAGTAAGTGGATTGCGTTCGGATTCATCGATAAACAAACCCAGTCGATCTTACGTTGGTTCTGCTCGAGCAAGTGGATTGCGTTCGGATTCTCTGATAATCCGATCCAGTCGATCTTGTCTCGGTTCCGTTCAAGCAAGTGAATTGCATTGGGATTGCGTGATAACCAATCCCATTTGATTTTGTCTTGGTTCTGTTCGAGTAAGTGGATCGCATTGGGATTCTCCGATAACCAACCCCAATCTAAGTTATTAATGCGGATCCATTTTCGCAACCGCATCTTCATATTTATCTCCATGTTTTCTTATATATCCTATACTTGTTCTCGTATATATTATACGTTCGGTGTCAATTTGAATTTAAAAAGAAAACAAGCTACATATCGTACGGAGCCTCGTATTCGTCGATGGCGTCCATGCCGTGCTTTTCGATGAACTTGGCGATGAAGCGTGGTTGGTTGAACCACGCAGCAACGCACTGATTCTTCTCAGAGTATAACTGCTCAATCTCTTCGTAGTCGTATGTGAAGATCGCTGGGTTGAGTGATAACCAATCCCAGTTAATCTTTTCTTGGTTCTGCTCAAGTAAATGAATCGCGTTGGGATTTTGAGATAACTGGTTCCAATCAATATTATATTGGTTTTGCTCGAGCAAATGGATTGCATTCGGATTCGTAGATAACGCGCCCCAACAAATCTTGTCTTGATTTTGCTTGAGTAAGCGAGTCACGTTAGGATTTTGAGATAGTTGGGTCCAATTTATCCTGCTTGTGTTCTGCTCGAGTAAGTGAATCGCACTTGGGTTGAGTGATAACCAGCACCAATTTATCTTATTTGGATTTTGCTCGAGAAGATGAATTGCGTTAGGATTGCATGATAACCCATTCCAGTCGATTTTATCTGGGTTTTGCTCAAGTAAATGAATTGCATTAGGATTTCTTGATAATATATCCCAGTCAATCTTATCTTGGTTTTGCTCGAGTAAGCGAATTGCATTTGGATTTCTTGATAACCGAAGCCAATCAATCTTATCTTGGTTCTGTTCGAGTAAGTGAATAGCATTTGGATTATGTACTAACCAATACCAGCCAATCTCATCTAGATTTTGTTCAAGTAAATGAATTGCATTGGGATTACGAGATAATCCCCACCAATCAATCTTATCTTGATTCTGCTCAAGTAAGTGAATCGCATTTGGATTTGTGGATAACCAATACCAATCTAAGTCTTCAAGTTTAATCCATTTACGTAATCGCAGCTTCATAACTATCTTCTTTTATTTTTAAATATCTTACGCTCGTCCTCGTATAGTGAATATTACTATTGTCAATTTTGGACTTAAAAAAGAAAACAAGCTACAGCTTGTACAATGCCTCGTACTTGTCAATAGCATCCATGCCATGTTCTTGGATGAACTTCGCGATAAGACGCGGTTGGTTAAACCACTCGGCTACGCATCTGTTCTTCTCTGAATATACCTGCTTTATCTCTTCGTAGTCGTATGCGAAGATTGCTGGATTACATGACAAATAATACCAGTCGATCTTGTCCTGATTCTGCTCGAGTAGGTGGATCGCGTTGGGATTCGCAGATAACCATTTCCAATTAATCTTATCTTGGTTCTGCTCGAGTAAATGGATTGCATTTGGATTTCTTGATAATATATCCCAGTCTATCTTATCTTGATTTCGTTCAAGTAAACGAATCGCATTGGGATTCCATGATAACAACATCCACTCGATCTTGTCTTGGTTTTGCTCGAGTAATTGAATTGCATTAGGATTCTTGGATAACCAGAACCAGTTGGTCTTGTCTTGGTTTTGCCCGAGTAATTGAATCGCATTGGGATTCATAGATAACCAGAACCAGTTGATCTTATCCTGATTCTGCTCGAGTAAGTGAATTGCATTGGGATTATTTGATAACCAAGCCCAGTTAATCTTGTCTTGGTTCTGTTCGAGTAAGTGGATTGCATTTGGATTCTTTGACAACGCACCCCAACGAATCTTATTTTGGTTTTGTTCAAGTAAATGAATTGCATTTGGATTTGAAGATAAATAATACCAATCAATCTTGTCTGGATTTTGTTCAAGTAGCTTAATAGCATTTGGATTTGATGATAACTCACTCCAGGTTATCTTATCTGGATTCTGCTCGAGCAAGTGGATTGCATTAGGATTTGATGATAACCAACCCCATCTTAATCTTAAGTCTTCAATATTGATCCATTTTCGCAATTGCATCTTCATGTCTTCTTAAATACCTTACAACCGTCCCCGTGTATATTATACATAATCGTTGTCAATTTTGTACTTAAAAAAAAGAAAGCTACATCTCGTACGGTGCCTTGTACTCATCAATAGCATCCATGCCGTGCTCTTGGACGAACTCCGCGATGAATCGCGGTTGGTTGAACCACTCGGCTACGCAACTGTTCTTCTCTGAATACAACTGCTTGATCTCTTCGTAGTCGTACGTGAAGATTGCTGGATTTTTAGATAACCAATTCCAGTTAATCTTGTCTTGGTTCTGTTCAAGCAAGTGAATTGCATTAGGATTCGCGGATAAGCAACTCCAATTAATCTTGTCTTGATTTTGCTCTAGTAAATGAATTGCATTGAGATTGTATGATAAGTAATCCCAGCGAATCTTGTCTGGATTTTGCTCTAGTAAGAGAATTGCATTAGGATTGGTCGATAAGTAGCTCCAGGTGATTTTGTCTTGGTTTTGTTCGAGTAAGTGAATTGCATTAGGATTCTCTGATATCATTGCCCAGTTAATCTTGTTTTTTTTCTGTTCAAGTAAGTAAACAGCATCAGGATTTCCTGATAAGCAATCCCAGTTAATCTTGTCTTGGTTTTGTTCGAGTAAGTGGATTGCATTTGGATTGTATGATAATTCCATCCAGTTTATCTTGTCTGGATTTTGCTCTAATAAGTGAATTGCATTCGGATTGGATGATAAGCAAAACCAATTAATCTTGTCTGGATTCTGCTCGAGTAAGTGAATTGCATTGGGATTACGTGATAATTTACGCCAGTCTGTCTTATCTGGATTCCGTTTGAGTAAGTGAATTGCATTGGGATTACGCGATAATTTACTCCAGTCTATCTTATCCGGATTCTGTTTGAGTAAGTGAATTGCATTGGAGTTCTCTGATAGTATCATCCAATTCAACTTATCAAGTTGTATCCATTCACGCAATTGCATCTTTATAGCCATCTTCTTTTGTTCTTAAATACCTTACGATCGTCCTCGTATAGTAAATAATGTTGTTGTCAATTTTGGGCTTAAAAAAGAAAGCAAGCATTATAGCTTGTACGGTGCCTTGTACTCGTCGAGAGCGTCCATGCCGTGCTCTTGGACGAACTTCACGATGAAGCGTGGCTGGTTGAACCATTCCGCCACGCAGCCATTCTTCTCTGAATATACCTGTTTGATCTCTTCGTAGTCGTACGTGAATATCGATGGATTTGACGATAACGAAGACCAGTCAATCATGTCCTGATTTTGCTCGAGTAAGTAAATTGCATTGGGATCCCATGATAACCACTCCCAGTTTATCTTGTCTTGATTTTGTTCAAGTAAGCGGATTGCGTTAGGATTTAGTGCTAACTGATCCCAGTTAATCTTATCTTGATTTTGCTCGAGCAAGTGCATCGCGTTGGGATTATTTGATAAATTGCACCAAGTGATCTTGTGCTGACTCTGCTCGAGTAAGTGGATGGCATTGGGGTTCGCGGATAACGAACTCCAAATTATCTTATCTGGGTTTTGCTCGAGTAAATGAATTGCATTGGGATTGACTGATAACGACCTCCAAATTATCTTATCTTGGTTTTGCTCGAGTAAGCGGATCGCATTGGGATTAGATGATAATATATTCCAGTTTATATTATCTTGGTTCTGCTCGAGTAAGCGGATCGCATTGGGATTACATGATAAGCAATACCAATCGATCTTGTCTTGATTTTGCTCGAGTAAATGAATCGCATTGGGATTGGACGATAATCTTTTCCAGTCGATCTTATCTGGGTTTTGCTCGAGTAAATGAATTGCATTGAGATTGACTGATAACGACCTCCAAATTATCTTGTCTTGGTTTTGTTCGAGTAAGCCAATCGCATTTGGATTGACTGATAAATAATACCAGTCGATCTTGTCTTGGTTTTGTTCGAGTAAGTGAATTGCATTGGGATTGGACGATAATCTTTTCCAGTCCAACTTATCAAGTTTGACCCAATCGCGCAACTTCATAGCCATCTTTATGTCTTTTTAAGTACCTACGATCGTCCTCGTATATTATATATATTCGTTGTCAATTTTGGGCTTAAAAAAGAAAGCAAGCATTATAGCTTGTACGGTGCCTTGTACTCGTCAATAGCATCCATGCCGTGCTCTTGGACGAACTTCGCGATGAAGCACGGCTGATTAAACCATTCCGCCACGCAACTGTTCTTCTCTGAATACAACTGCTTGATCTCTTCATAGTCATATGTGAAGATTGCTGGATTTTCTGATAACCAAAACCAGTATATCTTGTCCTGGTTTTGCTCGAACAAGTGGATTGCATTAGGATTCATGGATAGATATTCCCAGTTAATCTTGTCTTGGTTCTGCTCGAGTAAGTGAATCGCATTTGGATTCTTTGATAGCCAATGCCAGTTGATCTTGTCTTGGTTCTGCTCGAGTAAGTGAATCGCATCGGGATTAACTGATAATGCGTCCCAGTTGATCTTGTCTTGGTTTTGTTCGAGTAAGTGAATTGCATTAGGATTGTATGATAATACTTTCCAGTCGATCTTGTCTTGGTTTTGTTCGAGTAAGTGAATTGCATTAGGATTGGATGATAATATATTCCATTCGATCTTGTCTTGGTTCTGCTCGAGTAAGTGAATTGCATTAGGGTTTTCCGATAAATAAAACCAGTCGATCTTGTCTGGATTCTG
>JACCDR010053325.1_pt1 | contig 16772 bp, 16 predicted proteins | sample 7446431 | NCBI WGS metagenome assembly JACCDR01 (sample SAMN15323443, study PRJNA562643) | freshwater metagenome | isolation source: river surface water | place: USA:Blue River Watershed | collected 2017-08-17 | reverse complement strand
TGATGCTGGCTATCGCGGAGCACATTCCGGACGGTCAGCTGATCGATGACTGGAACGACGACCCGGATACTCAACTTACCGACGTCTACCGTGTGCTGGACGCCGCACGTCAGGAGAACGCGAGATGACCAACGAGTCCGACGAAGTTCACAAGTACCTCATGGAGCAGTTTGAGCGGCCAATGGCTAGACTCGAAGCACGCAAGCGCGGCTGGGTTCGTCGCATGTTCGACATCTGTTCGACACCCCCCTGTCTCGTTGAATCGGGGCACCGCGATCACCATGGCGAGTGCTCAATTCACGGCACCCCGTGGTACGCCGACGGCGGCGAAGACGACTGGAAATTGATTCCGGAGACTAGCGATTCCGACGAGTTCATTCACGTCATGGGTTACAAAAGGATTACGAGCGAGCGCGGTTACGAGATGATCGTGCTACGCTCGGGCCATGACGAACAAGCGAACGCTCTGGAACCTGCATGACCGACTGACCCGTCGCGGATGGGTCCTGATCTGTGCTACGCTGTTCATCGCAGCTATCGCCATCGGAATGTTCAGTGCCAACTGGGTGCTGATTCCAACCAACTGAAGGAGAACCGCATGACCGAAGACACCGACATCGTCGCCGAGGCCGAGGCCATCCTCGACCCGCTGGGTCTGTCCCAGGCCGGTGCCCAGATCCGGGCTCACAAGGAGTCCGGCGAGTACACCCAGGAGCAGCAGGACAAGGACGCGCAGATGGTGCTGCACGTCGCCGTCCTGAAGGGGTCCGCCAAGACCCTAACCTCTTACCGACAGAACATGATCTCCAAGATGGATCAGCTGCTCAAGCTCCAGGAGATTATCGCCGGGATGCCCGCTCCCCAGATCGTCCGAGACACTTTCGAGGACATCAAGCTCCTCCTGAACGACGACACCGTCGAGAAGTCTCTCCACGCGGACGCCGCCGCTATCCTTTCCGGCCGCACCGCCCAAGAACTGGCGCAGGAGGCTAAGGCCAAGATCGAGACCAGCGCGAAGGCTGAGGCCGCGCTGGAGAAGCTGATCAAGGCCATGGGTGAGGCCAAGAACCGCGAAAACCCGTACGGTCTGTGAGGTACGGACGCAGGTTCGCCCTGCAACGCAACGAGGACGCTTCGGGCGTGTCCGGCACCGGGGGTGTCGCGTCGGGCATCGAGTTTCCTGACGGACAGGTGGCGATGCGCTGGAACACCGTGACCGCTTCAACAGGCATCTACGAGTCGATCGAAGACGTGATCGCCGTACACGGTCACGAGGGCCGGACCGAGGTCGTTTGGATCGACTGATCAACTGAACACTGTTCCCCTCTCGGTTGGAAGCCGTTAAGTAATGAGACGGTTTCCAACCGAGAGGTTTTTTCATGTCAAAGGCCACTGATGTAGCTGACGCCCTGCGCAAGGCTGCGAACGCGACCACGCTCGCAGAACAGCAGGGGTTCGTCCGACAGGCCGAGGAACTGAAGAGCGCACACCACGAGGCTGCCTTCGGTGGCGGCGAGTGGTCGGCAGAAGATGCCGTCATCCGCGACACGCTCGTTCCCGGATTCACTCACGAACTTCACACCGCGTCCACCGACTGGCTGACCGATTTAGACGATTCCGTGGACAAGCGTCAGGCCTCGCAGAACATGATTGCGGAGGCCTCTTTGTGGTATGGACGAGTCTCTGACGAGGTCAAGTCTTACGGCAGCGAGTACAGCGAACAGGCCAAGAACCTGGCGCACCGCCTGGCCGGTCAGTACGGCGACTTCGCTGACGAGGCCGAGCGCGTGTTCCTGGATGAGGCTTCGCGTCTGCGCACCACCGCCGTACGCGCTGGCATTGTAGTCGAAGCTGGCGACGCAGGCGAGACTCCGGACTCCGCCAAGGGCCCCGCCCAGAAGGCGTTCGAGGCCAAGGTCGAGCGCGAGCTTGACAAGGACAGGGACGGCAACATCAAGGACCGTGACTTCAAGGCCAACGAGAAGCACGCGTCCTATGAGGACGAGGCCGACGACGAAGCCGACCCGAACAAGGACGATGACTGGTTCGAGCCCAAGACGTCCGGCCTGTCCCACTACGCTTCCAGCGACCTCTTCGCTGTTCTAGCAGCCTCCGAGGGTACGGAAGATACGACAGGTAATCCGGGCGTCTACAACGACAACCCGGCCCTGACATCCAGCAACAGGGCCCCGGCCATCCCGGAGCTACAGCAGAGTTCCCCGGTGGTCAAGGCCAACGATCCAGGTCTCGGACAGACCGACGATCTCACGGGCGCGAACAACGCCCCCATCAATCAGCAGGACCACGCATCCAAGGGAACTTTCCCCGTGCAAGGCGCTATGAACAAGGAGTCCAGTATGGGACAGCAGTATGCAGGTTGCCCGACGTGCGGTGGCCACGGCAAGGTCGCGGTGCGGCAGCGTGAGCTTCCGAGCATCCTCGATATCTCCAAGGAGGGTGTCTCCGGTCTCGACCAGATCGACCAGACCGTCGACCCTCACGACAACGGCCCAAAGCCGACCTCGCTTCCGGTGGACGTCGCATTCCCTTGGACCCTCAACCCGCAGCAGCAGGTACCGGCCGCTATCAACCAGGCCGAGGAGCAGATCAGCCAGCGTAACTCGCTGAGCCCGCTTCTCCAGAACCAGTCGAAGCAGCCCGCCGCACGTCAGTCGGTCCAGTCCGCTTACCACACCGCAGGCGGTCGTGACAACTCCGGCTGGATGGGCGACAACGGCGCTCGCGGCACCGACTACCCGGGCTACCAGATCGGTCAGTACCCGGCACCGTCCACCTCCGAAGGCTACGTTGACCCGGCTCACGGCAACGGTGGCGAGACCGGCCAGAACGGTGGCGTCAAGCCGTACGGTGCGCAGGAGGCCTCCGACCGTGGCTCCGTCCCGTCGCAGTGGCAGCCGGGCATGCCGACCCAGATGGACCAGGGCTGGCGCGAGACCGTCGCTCAGGACCCGGCGCTTCAGTCGGCAGCCGCCTTCCTAGAGCAGCGTCACGCCGCTTACCTGAAGGCGCAGCGAGGCTGAAGCATGGATTTTAGGGAAGCGAGCCGCAGGCTGGCCGACCTAACCACGAGTGAGTGGGGCATGACCAGCGACTGGCCGACACGTCGGCCGACGCATCAGAACCCGCCCGTTCAAACGGATGGTCTGGATCCCGCCGCACCTGGCGGCCCAGCACCGTTCAACAGCGGGGTCGGCCCGTACGGAGAGAAGGTAGTCACCGATCCTCTCGTGCCGGTCCCGGAGCAAGACCGAGGCGGACCCATGCCTCATACGCGTGGGCCTGACGTAGACACAGTAACACTTAAGAACTGGCGGGAGAGCTAGAATGACCTTCTCATCGGACAGTCTGTTCTGGAACATGGTTTCAGGAGACGATGAGGCGCAGCGCAAGCAGGCCTCCCTTGTGCGCGGCAAGGTGGCCTCGGCTACCTGGTGGCCGCTACTGGCCAACGCCCGCGACGAGGCCGACTTCGACAATAAGCTCTCACTGGTCGCAGGACGCATCGAAGCCGCTGTGGACCCTGAGGTATACGCCGATGTGATTTCGTCGCTCAGGGACGACTACAGGGCCGTCAAGGAGGCTTCTCGCTCGCACGCGGAGTCCACCTCACCGGAACTGGCCGAGTTCAACACCGGACTGCACTCCCGACAGGCCGACATCACCGCCGACGAGTTCTTCAACACCGGCACCGGCCAGTGGGAGCGCCTAGCCGGACGTCACTCCGACCCGAACGACTACCAGGACGAGTACGCGCCCGGTGAGTCGATCAAGACCCCGTTCCTGAACGTCTACGAGGACCACAAGGGTCGCTCCAAGGTCGACCACGTCGTCAACCCGGGCATGGTCAACACCGTCCACTCGGGTCGCGACCTGGGCGAGGCCACGGAGAAGGCTCACGCTCTTAGCCGTCAGCACAACGTCCCCGTCTACCAGAACGGCAAGCGCATCGCTTCCCTTCATCGTGAGGCGACCGACTACAAGCCGGACCCCATCGCCGGGTGGCGCTATCACTACCCTGACCTGAATGGTCCGGTGAACAACGGAGCCCTCCAGGACTCCGACGGGTTTCCTATCGATCTAGCTCAGGACGAGCACCGTGACCTGGAGCGCATGCAGTTCCAGCTGACCCCGGGCCAGTGGACGCAGTCCGACGGTATGCCCGAGCGCCCGATGCCGTTCAGTCAGCAGCGTGGCTACATGCCCGTCAACGCCTCGCTCTACGACGCCAACGGCTTCCTCGTAGAGGCCTCTGACGTCGCTCAAGAGGGAACAGCGGGGCGAGCCAACTCCCCTTTAGTTGACCCGCCCGTAGGGGCACCTCAGCGCGTCAACCCGTTCTACTTCAACACCGAGGAAGCCGCGATGGGAGCCAATGAGGGCTTCCCGCAGCAGCCGCAGGCTGACCCGATCGACCGGGTCAACGAGATCTACGGCGAGGGTGGACCGCCTGTGCAGTCCTCCGGTTCGGAAGAGGGCCAGGTCGACGGCAAGGGCTACTCGCGCAGTAACCCAGGGCAGTCGCCAAATTTTAACTCGACCGCTTCGGGTCGCGACCAGCTGAGCCCGTCCTACCAGGAGGGCCACGACTGGCACCGCTACCAGTCGGAGCCAGACGAGAAGCCGGATTACGATGACTGGAAGGACCAGGTCCCGAACCCGGCCTACCCGCGCCCGCACGTACCCGGCGCCGACCAGTGGAAGACCCCTGAGGATCACGCGAATCGGTTCCCGGAGTATGAGGATCCGTGGTGGGAGAAGGGTGACACTCGCAAGAAGTTGGGTGCCACCGATGGTCGCATTGTAGATCACTGCCCGGGGTGCAAGCAGCCTCGACGCGTTCACTCGACCGCCCACGGCTACGAGGTACGTCACCTGCACAACGATCACGTCCGTTGCTTCGGTGACCGAACGGCCCGCCGCAAGCAGGCGGAGATGACTCCGGGTTCAGCGATCAACGACGACCCGAAGGACCTCCACGAGGATCCCGCCGAGGACGACATGATGACGACGGCTTCCCTGCCGCAGTTCTTCGACCCGAAGGTAGCGACCCCTTACGTGCCCAACATCAACCCCGTGACGAACGGAACCGGCTACCACCCTTCGTCCGGCGACGGGGGCGCAAGCTGGAGCGATGTCGGTAACTGGATCGGCCACCACCCGGTTGCGGATGCTTTGATCGGTGCAGGGCTAGCTGCTGGTCCGGCCAAGATGATCGGCGGGATGATCCACGAGACGGGCCAGAGCCACCACAGCAGGGGCCTGTCCGTCGGACAGCGACACCGCGAGACCGGTGAGGACTACGCCCCGCACGGGGCGGCCAACATCGGCAGGTTCCCCGATAACGACGAGTACAAGATGGTCCACCAGCCACAGGGACACGGTCCGGTCGACATGTACTACCGGCACCAATTCAACAAGGGCTACCACCAAGGCTATCACAACTCAGCACAGGTGACTTCTGTTTCAGAGAATGCTTTGCTAGTGGAGGCAGTCAAGGCCGCTTACTTCGACCCGAAGGTCGCCGACTACCTGGGACGCCCGGACGCTAACAACCCGACCGGCAAGGGGCCCGACGAGTACGAGGCTCGCAACTGGGACGCCTACTCGCGCCAGCGTCCGTCCCAGACACCGGAAGACCGCAACGTGAACACCCCCGTGCTGGGTAAGGAACCCATCGTCCCGACCCACCACGTAAACACACCTACCCCAGGTCTGCGTGATGGCCTTCAGGTCACCCGCGACGAGGATCGAGAAGAGGACGACGATCGTGACTAACGAGTTTCCCATCCAGTGCCTTAGTTGTGGCGCTACAGGCTCGGTAGGTCGCGTCACCGCCAACCTTCAGTGCCGCTGCGGATCGACTGACCTCGACTTGTGGGACGGCGTTTCCAAGACCGCCGTACGCCCTTACGGCTACGCGCCTTCCGGTTTCGGACCGGAAGAAGAGGACGTCCCCGACGACTCGGTGCAGCTGCCCGAACACCTTCAGCACTCCTATGACACCGGCTACAACCGTGGCCGCCGAGGAGACAAGCCACTCCAGGGTTTCTTCGGTGACCACAAGGACGCCCACGACCTCGGCTACGAGCACGGCCAGCGTGACTACAACCACGTACTGAAGACCCGCCCGTGGGGCCAGGACAAGATCTTCCCGACCAAGGAGTCCGTCGTAGCTCCCGGCGGTACTGGATGGGGTAAGCCGCACCCGGCCGCCGACGCCAACTGGTCTGACTATGAAGGACCGAAGCCAGGCGACAACCCGTACCGTGACCGCAAGAACGACGCTGACGCATCCAGCACCTGCCCGATCTGTAACGGAACGGGCAGTGACCCTCGCGCGTCCGGCGGCGGGTACGAAGAGAACGTTTGCCGTAACTGCCACGGCACCGGCAAGGTCACCACGTGGTCCAATTCCCGAGGCAGCCAGACCAACGACGCTACCGTCAGTAGCGGACCTCAGTTGGGAGCTTCCGACAACGGTCGGACCGCCGCCACGTTCGACACCGATCCGGGCGGTAACAACTGGCACGCCAAGGGCGTTCACTTCGGCACCAACAAGGGCGACGACGAGATCAAGGAACAGGCGACCAAGATCTTCGTCCGCTCAGGACCGAAGGCTCGCGACCAGTTCTTGACTGGAGTCGATAAGGGCAAGGGCAAGAAGAAGGCCACAGTCATCGTTCCTAGCCCCACCGGCAACAAGGCCGTCCCCGCATCGACTGCCGACAAGCTGATGACTATGGCTTCTGCCATCGTCGCCAACAACTCGGGCCTATCCACGCAGGAGGCATTCGAGCTTGCACGACGAGCGGTAGAGGCGTTTCCGGAGGACTAAGTGACTATCTTCTACGAAGGCGACCGAGTCGAGTGGGTCGGCGGCGGCTTCCAGGCTGAAGGCAAGATCATTCAGTGCGAAGCTACTGCCGCTCACGTCAAGTGGGAAAGCGGACCCGACATCGGTCGCTTCACCCTTGTCGACTTCTTCGACATCGAGCCGGTCACCGCTAAGGTAGAAGACCCGTTCCATCTCCACGCCGTACGCAAGGCCTACGACGAAGACGCTGAAGAAGGCGTCGTCACCTTCCTGGCCAAGAACGCCTACCTCAAGGGCTGGAACAAGATCGCCAAAGACGTCCTCGACTACACCGAGGACCGCCTACGCACGGACGCGTCCATGGAACTGGTGGACGAGCAGTTGTCGGCTCAGGAGAAGCAGAGGGTCCTCACCGTCGCCGCCATGATGTTGCTGCGCGACGCCTTCGGTGACCCCGAGACGGAGTAGTCATGACCGACTACCCGATGTGCTGTGGTCGCGCCGCCAAGGACCGAGGCAAGGAATCTGCCTACCAGGACCGTGCCGAGACGACTCGGATCGAACCCAACCGCGACGCCATTGCCGGAGCTAGCGCATTCGCGCGTCAAAAGGGTCTAGAGGATCCGCACGCGGGCATTGACTACCACAAGGTCATGACCCATAAGAAGCTCATCACCGACCTCGGCGCAGCCTACGACAAGCTACCCGAGCACGACCCGTCAGCAGTCAAGCACTTTCACGCCATGCGCGACGAAGTCAACCAGCAATTCCACCACCTCACCCACAATCTTGGTGTCCAAGTCAGCGTCACCAGTCACGATCCGTACAAGGATGTGCACGAGCTAGCGCACGACGTTCGCAACAACAAACACCTTGCCGTATTGGGCACCCACGCCACGGGCGCACACCCGCTGTTCAGCAACGAGGAGAACGACAAGTTCCGCGCCGTCCACGACTACTTCGGTCACCTGGCTACCGGACGAGGCTTCGACCGTCACGGTGAAGAAGCCGCCTACCAGGCTCACTCGCGCATGTTCTCTCACCACGCCCGTGGAGCTATGGCTTCCGAAACGCGTGGCCAGAACGGATCCCTGATCTCCAACGGTCACTTCGGCCCGCAGCGCATTGCCCTACTCCCCCACCACCTGTGGACACCGGGTTTGGCCCGCAACGCAGCCGCCGACTGGCACGAGTTCCGTCGCATCCAGGACGCGCAGCAACGTCGCTACGAGCGTGCAGGCGTAGGTGGAGACTCCGAAGACCGTGATCGTTACTTCGGCACGGGTGAGATGCGTGGTCGCGGCGAGGAGCGACTGATCACCCCCAAGGACTGGCTGAAGTACAACAAAGGCCCCGAAGAAGTGAGACCACCTCACGAAGAAGAGAACTGGCGTGGTTTCGAGATGGGCCAAGACCACGGTCGTGACCTGGAGCATGCGGACTTCGATGAGATGGAACGTCATCACGCTCAGTCCCCGCACCCGGATCACTTCTACAACGGATACCTCGAAGGGTTCAAGAGCATGGTGAACAAGACCGCACGCGTCGCCGTCATGGTCAGCGACAACCCGATCAAGGTTGTCGCTCACGTATCCGGTAACCAGGTCGACATCCTGCACTGCCCGTTCTGTGGATCCGGTGCGGTCATCGGTCGTTCCGACGGCACCGTCGAGTGCGGCTTCTGCACCAGCGTCTACACCGTCCAGGTCCAGCCTCAGTTCAACGGCATGCCGCAGTCCGTCGACGGTCAGCCGTACCAGTGGCCGGGCATGCCCGACCCCGCAACCAACGTCATGGCCGAGCCGGACATCCCGGAGGGCACCAACCTCAACCCGAACACCAACGGCGAGATGGACATGGGTGGCGCTCCCGGCGATTTCGGATCCTCCGACCCCGCTGAGGGCGGCGACCCGGACGCCGAAGGCGAGGACGGCGAAGAGGGCGACGACGACAAGCCCGCGTTCCTCAAGGGCAAGGGCGACGACTCGAAGGCGGACGACAAGAAGAAGGGCGACAACCCCTTCGCGAAGAAGAAGTCGTACAGGACCGCTCAAGGAACGGAACTTGACGAGGCCAACTACCTAGCTCACCTGGCGATACAGTTCGCCAACGACAAGGCCAAGGTAGCGGCCATGGTGAAGCATGCTCGAAGGGGATAACAGAGTATGGCCAGAACGGCTGTAGCCAGCAGTCCAGACGATCACAACCCGCGCCGACGCCAGCGTAATCGCAACATGGCGTCTCGTCGTCGTGATGACATCGTGTCGACCCAGCGGATGTTCGGTGACCCTGAAACGAACGCCAACTCGTTCGAGAACGTCAGCGCGCGCATGGAGGCCACCCGCCGCCACACCGCAGCGATCGGCGGATTCGCTCCCAGCGGTGACGCCGTGCAGATGGCGACCGGTCGCCCGCGCGACCCGATGTTCTACTGGCGACAGAACAACATCCCCTTCGACTTCACCAAGCCCGAAGAGCTTAAGAAGATCCGCGAGTTCTGCTCTGACCCTGCTGAATTGGTATGGATGGGCGACTATACGTTCAAGCCGATTGGTGAAATCCAGGCTGGTGACGAGGTCATTGCTTGGACCAAGCCGACTGCTGGACAGAAGTCTCGTCTGGTTCGATCTGAGGTTCTGGCGACGAGTCGACGCGTCGCACCCGAGACCGTGAAGATCACGACCGAGACCGGCCGCACTTGGACAGGAACCCCTGATCACAAGTTCGCTAATCCCTACTACTCTCCCGGTCAAACTTCTGGGAATCGTGGCTGGCAGCAGCCTGAATTCATTCATCCGGAAGTTGGCAAGCAGCTTCGACACATCATCGATCCGACCGAGCCTCTGACCAGCGATAAGGAACGAGAGACCGCTGCGTGGCTGGGGGGCATTTACGATGGTGAAGGATGCGGTGAAGGCATCGGTCAAAGTGTCACTCACAACCCGGATGTTTATGCGCGGATTCAAAATTCGCTCGACTTCCTCGGTCTCCCTCACGTAGACGGCCAAGAATCGATCTTCATCCGCGCAGCCAATAGTCGGAAGCCTGCGAAGAAGCCGCTGGTTGACCTCCTGAACTGGGGTGGAGTCACTCGCCGCAAGACCAATGCGATCGACAAGAGGATGCTGACTCGGATCAGCGGATCCAAGGATCGCATTGTCTCCGTAGAGCCTCTCGGACCCGGTGAGGTTGTCTCCATGCAGACAACCGAAGGAACATACATCGTCTCGGGATTCGCTTCTTCGAATTGCCGACTGCTCTACATGACCCACCCGGTCATCGCTGCCTGCGTCGACATCTACTCCAAGCTACCGTTGCAGGGCATGCACGTCGAGTGCAAGGACGAGCAGCTGGTCGAGTTCTACACCGACCTGTTCTTCGACCAGCTGAAGCTCGAAGACCACCTCGTACGCATGGGCCGCCAGTATTGGCTGTCCGGTGAGATCTTCTCCCTCGGCATGTGGAACGAGAACCTTGGCGTCTGGGACGACGAGCAGATCATTTCCCCTGACAACGTCGAGGTCGAGTCCAGCCTGTTCATCAACAAGCCTCGTTTCATGATGCGCCTGCCCGACAATGTGCATGAGGTGCTGACCGAGCGTCAGCCGGTGTGGGAGTACCAGCAGCTGGTCAGCGAGTACCCGGAGCTTCTTCAGTTCGCCAAGGACGACGAGTTGATGCCGGTCTCGAACTACATCATGTTCCAGATGCGTTTCGAGGGTGACGACTTCTCTAACCGTGGCATCTCGATCCTGATGCGTGCCTTCCGCACCATCATCCAGGAGGAGATGCTGATGACGGCGTTGGACTCCATCGCCGACCGCCTCTACACCCCGATGATCGTTGCCAAGCTCGGGGCGTCCGCTACCGACCTCGGTACTGAAACCCCGTGGATCCCAACCCCTGAGCAGAAGGTTGAGTTCAACCAGTCGATCGACGCCGCTCTGTCTGGAGACTTCCGTGTTCTCACGACTAATTTCGCTACTAACATCGAAACGGTATTCGGGCGTGAGAATGTGCCCGACCTGTCGAACGACTTTGACCGCATCACCGAGCGCATACTCATGTCATTTGGGCTCTCACAAACGATGCTTACAGGAGCATCTGCGGGCGAGACCTATGCAGCCGACGCGCTCAACCGGGACGTCGTCACCCAACTCCTGACCCACTACCAGCGCAAGCTCCAGGATTACTTCTACGAGCGTGCGGCCATCGTGGCCGAGGCGCAGGAGCACTTCGATTACGAGGTCCGTAACGGTGAGCGCTACCTGGTTACCGAGGACATCTGGGAGATTGACGAGGAGACCGGTGAGGAGACGCTGTTTGAGCAGCCGAAGCTTCTCGTACCTGAACTGAAGTTCAAGATCCTGAACCTCACCGACGAGTCGGAGATGAGTGAGTTCATCGAGGGCTTGGCTATGGATGGTCAGATCCCGATCCCGATCCGCGAGCGCATCAAGCGCACCGGCATCGACTTCGATGAGATGATCGAGGTCAAGACACAGGAGACCATTCAGTTGGCTGTTGCCGAACAGCGCGTCCGCAAGGAACTATACGCGACCTTGCTCGCAGAGGGTCTGCCGATCCCAGACGACCTGATCAAGGACTTCCGACCGCAAGCTCAGCAGGCCGACGCGCAGCAGTTGCCTCCGGGCGCTTCCGACGTGTCCGTGTCTTCCCTAGGCCAGGGTCCGCAGGATCTACCGGTGCTTGCTCCGACGGAGGACGATCTGGAAGGCAACCAGCAGGCTGCCGAAGACCAGATGCTGAACGATCAGCAAAACGACTCCACCGCACCGGATCTGCCTCAGCCGGGCGACGACGTTCCGCCGGAATCAACCGAGCAGATGGGCCGCATGCCGAAGCCCGCTTCACTGCGCCCAAAGGTCAGTTCTCGCTATTCGATCTGGCAGTCGATGTCGGCCGACGAGCGCAAGCAGTTGGTCGCTTCGTTGAAGGAGCAGTTGCAGTTGGGTGACGAAGACATTAAGCCGAAGAAGCTACGTACCAAGGCTGTTCGCAAGCTGGGTATTCGTGACGCCACTGAGCAGCATCACATTCCGGTCGACAACAGCCAGGAGAAGAAGCTGGAGCACTACCGACCGACCGGTAAGTTCGGCATGCCACGGCACGTAGGTATGCGTCGCTACCTTGACGTTCCCGACGAGTTAAACCTGCGTAAGAAAGAGGTTGACGACTCAGAAACCTGAGGCGTGTCGAATAGTGTGCCTCGACGCCTAAGAATGGGGGAAGCCAATCATCGTAGGTAGTCAAGGAGGCTAGCGTGTCCCAGGTACAAGCCTCGGCTGCCGATTTCTTTACCAGCGTCGGTGGTGTACTTACCGGCCTAGCCGAAATCTTGGCAATCGTTGGAGCCGGTATCGGGTACTTAATTCGATCACGGCGTAACCGCCGTCGTCAGCGCCTACGTACTGAGACCGCTGCAACCGTCGCCGCACAGAAGGCGAAGGAACAGCTGGAGCAGAAGCTGGACTTGAAGCATCAAGAGCAGCTTAAGCAGTACCAGGAGCAGATTGATGACATCGAAGAAGCACACGCCAAGCAGATCGAAGACATCCGGAAAGCCAACGCCGAGCAGGTAGCCGGGTTGATGGCTGACCGTCAGGCCCTTTTGGATCGGCTACTGGACCGAGGAAAGGATTCCTGAGATGAACGAAGAAGACGTCAACATCGCAGAGATTGTCAAGCAGTCGACGGATCAAGCCGAGCAGGATGTCCCGCGCGAGAGCATGTCGCTACGCACACGCGCGTTGGTGTTTCTGGCCGCCCTGATCGTCGTCGCTAGCGCAGTAACGGGTGTGTACAACTCCGTCGCGCTTCAGGGTCAGATTGACTGCAACCAGAAGCTGACGTCCGCCCTGAACACCGTTGCCGACCAGAGTCGTGACACCAACCGTCAGCTGTTCCTTTTCTTGCTCGAAGGTAACCACACCAAGGCTCAGCGCGACGAAATCCGACGACAGTACGACCAGAACTATCGAGACTCCTCCATCAAGCGGCAAAAGATCTTGGACACCACCTGCAAGGCGGGCGACGACGTTCCGAGTCCAACCGGTTCCGGTTCATAGACGTCTAGTCCCTCCTAAGTAGTGGAGGCAACATGTCTGGATCAGTGGATCTCATCATCCCCACGGGAACCGATTGGGGAGTCAGCTTTGCGTGGAACGACGTCAACGGCGAGGGCTACCCCTACGTGTCTCCGGTCATGACCATCCGGCAGGGATACAACTCCGCCAGCCCTCTCATTGCTCGTCTGGATGAAACCGGCCAGGCCGAGGGTTTACTGACCATCACCGAACCCGGGAAGGTCGTGGCCACCATGACCGCCAGCGCCACCAACAAGCTAAAGAGCGGCACCGGTTTCTGGGACCTGTACGTCATGTTGTGGGGCAACCGCGTTCGAATGCTGTTCGGTACGGCCTCGATCTCCCCTCACGTAACGGAGCTTGAAGATGTCTGACATGCCCACGGTAACGATTGAGGACCTGTCCACCGGACAGATCTTGGTCACTGGTGGCGGCATCCCCGGCCCGCCTGGACCCGCTGGACCCGCTGGTGGCCCCAAGGGTGACCAAGGTGATCAGGGTGAGATGGGACCCGAGGGTCCGCGTGGACCTCAGGGCGTCCCCGGTGACCGTGGGCCCCAGGGGCCGCAGGGTACCCCGGGCCAGGACGGTGCGCCGGGTCTGATCGGACCTCCCGGACCGCAAGGTGTGCCGGGCGAGAAGGGCGACAAGGGAGACGGTGGATCTCCAGGCGAACGTGGTCCTCAGGGGCCGGTCGGACCTCCTGGTCCGAAGGGAGACAGAGGAAATGACGGTAACGCTGGTGCACAGGGTCTACAAGGCCCGACTGGTCCAACGGGCCCGCCCGGTTCGGTTGGACTTCAAGGCCCGAAGGGCGACCGTGGTGTTGCAGGACCGCAAGGTCTGAAGGGCGACCCTGGTATCCAGGGTCCTCGCGGTGCCGACGGTGCCGTCGGTCCCAAGGGCGATCAAGGTGACCCGGGCGCTCCAGGCGTGCAGGGCATCCAGGGCCCGAAGGGCGACAAGGGAGACAAGGGCGACACAGGCCCGAAGGGTGATCGGGGAGACCCGGGCCCTCAGGGTATCCAGGGCGTCCCGGGACCCTCGAACGGACCTCAGGGCCCGCAGGGTGACCCGGGTGTCACGGTCGTCTCGCACGGTACTGACGGTACGGTGCCCCGACCCGACGCGACAGTCGTCTACTGGCAAGGCACGGCCGTACCTCAGAACGCCGCAGAAGGCGATTGGTGGTACGGCGGTACCTCGACCAACCCCCAGTCGTATGCGGCGGCTCTCATCGCCTCTCAGAGCTATACGGACACGACTGTCGCTGCGCTGGACGCGAAGTACCCACGCAGCGCTCAACCGACCCAGGGTGAGTTCAACTTCAACCGCGACGATGCGGTAGCGACCTTCGCCCCGGTGTCGTCGTCGCTGTTCGGTGCCTGCTTCGTGGCCGGTAAGAACGAGTCGATCACCAACCTGACCGCCTACGTCGACACGCCGCTCTCCGGAAGCACGCCGACCTACAGCGCGATCTTCATCTACGAGGTGTCCTCCAGTGGCGCGACCCTGGTCGGGCAGACCGCTTCCGACCCGACCCTGTTCACCTCCAGCGGAAACGTGACCCGCCCGCTCGTCGCTGGCTTCAGCAAGGTCGCCGGACGACGTTACTTCGCTGGCGTCCTGCACGTGCAGAGCGGTGGCACGCAGCCGATCCTCGTGGGCGCAGTCGCGCCGATCTCGGTGGAGTCCGCACTGGTCGCCGACCCGCCTCGCTCGCTGCGCATTTCCGGACAGAGCAGCGTCCCGGCAAGCCTGACCGTCGGCCAGATGACCACGGGATCGGCGAACCGTCCTCTAGTCTGGTTGTCGTAATGGCTACGATCCTGCGTTCGGTCGGTAACCAGTTCCGAGTGGTGGGACCCCTGACCGTAGCCAACATGGTCCTGAATCCCGGCATGGAGTCGGTCACCTCCAACGTGCCCAACGGCTGGGTGGCAGTCGGCCCGAACGTCGTGTTGGAATCCTCCAGCGATGCGGCCCCCGGCTCGGGCAAGCTGTCCGCCAAGGTGACCCTGCCTTCCGACACAGGCTTCAAGGGCGTCGCATCGACCATCACGTACCCGGCTGTCCCGGGCGCGTACTTCTACATGACGGTGTCGTTCAAGTTGACTTCACCTTTGAGCCAGCCACTCCAGGTGCAGGCCGTCTTCCGTGACGTGAACACCAACCAGGTCGGCCCCACCGTGTACACCAACCTGTCGCTGGGTTCGATCACCAGCGGTTGGCAGCAGGCGTCCGTTGTGACCCCCGTCCCCGACCCGGCGATTTGGGTAACGTTCGCTATCGGGTCCACCGCCACGTCCGGGTTCTTCTACCTCGACAACGTGCTGACCCGGCCTAGCTTCATCGCCAACCAGACCTACCCGTACGTGGACGGCGACTACGCCGGATACACGTGGCAGGGAACACCGCACGCGTCGCAGACGCTTCAATCCACGGAGCCCAAGCAGTTCATGCGCTTCGACTCTGATCTCAACCCCGTCCCGTTCGTTTCGTAAGGAGAAACATGACAACCCCAACCAACAAGACCGGCTTCGTCGCCAACGAGCCCGTCATCGCCGCATCCATTGCCACCTGGCTGGTGTCCGTAGTGGGCACCATCGTGCTCGGTCACACCGACCTGATCACCTCCGACCAGTGGGGATCCCTGGCGACCATCCTGGTCCCGCTCATCGCCGGAGTCATCCTGACCGGTGTCGCGTGGGTAACTCGCAAGGTCGTCACCCCCGCGTGGAAGGCCGTATCCGCTCAGACCGTCAAGGTCGGCGTATCTCCTGAGTTGCTGACGCAGCTAGAGGCCAAGGTCGATGAGGTCGTCGGCGAGTCGGTGCAGCGCGAACTGTCCAAGCTGCACAAGCCGGTCGAAGACAAGCCCCTGCCCTCCTAAGAAGTGGACTAACTTCTAGGGAGACCTATGCGCAAGCGAGCCTTTCACAACACAGCAGTGATGCAAGCCCACGCGGGAGTGCCAGCCGAAGAGTTGGCCGACTACCGCGAGGGCGATCACGTCATGACCGTAGACGGTTTCCCCGGACGCGTCACTGCTGTGTTGTTCGGCCCGTTCCAGAACACCGAGTCCTACCAGGTCACCCTCGACGGTGGCATGGGTGGCGGAGACTACGCGCCTGGACAGCTGCGCCCTTACCACGGCAACACCGCCTCCCGTGAGGTCGCTGCCGTCGACTACACCGCCTCCATCCCGGTAGAGGCCACCACCGAACACCTCGCTCACGACGACTACCCGGAGCTTGAGGACATTTTGATCCGTCGTCAGCCGATCGAGCGACTACAGGTCTTCGCTGCCGTCAACAAGGACGACGAAGCGGACCAGCCCGACTCTTCCAAAGAAGATCCGGGCCAGAACTTGGAGCAGCAGAACCAGGTTGAAGAGCCGAACGGGGTCGCTTCCGACAACCCAGAAGCCGACCCCGAAGCCAAGGGCGGCAACTACGAGATCGGCGACGTCACCCCACCGTCGTCGTGCTCCAACTGTGGAGGCACGTCTTTCGGCGAAGCGCAGAACACCGGTCGCGGTGTCCGTATGCGTTGCCAGAACTGCAAGGCGACCATGACCTCGTGGGGCGGACAGTGGCAGCCGGAGTTCCCGAACAGCCCAGCCAACCACGCGTCCGGCGAAGCTGACTACCGTTCCGGCGGAGTCGGCGGTATCGGTAACGCTCCTGGCGCCAAGCCCGGTGACCCGCTGCCGGAGTCGAACGACCCGAACGCGGAGTCGAAGGCCAAGGACGGGGACGACGCTGCGAAGGACACCAAGACCATCGAGTTAAAGCTGTCGTCCGTCACGGCGGGCATGAGCAACAACC
>JACCDR010990168.1_pt1 | contig 16773 bp, 33 predicted proteins | sample 7446431 | NCBI WGS metagenome assembly JACCDR01 (sample SAMN15323443, study PRJNA562643) | freshwater metagenome | isolation source: river surface water | place: USA:Blue River Watershed | collected 2017-08-17 | reverse complement strand
GCAGTGAATTATGTTCGGCCAGCAGGGTGGCTCGACAAGCTATCGATCCCCGGCCTGGAGGAATTGCAAGCCATGACAGAAGTGATCTGGCGAGAGGCGAACGAGGAAATCATGCGCCGCAACGATCCTGACAACCAATCCCACTAAGGAGCGCCGCCATGCGCCAGCCAAGCCTATTCCACATTCACGGCATCATGGCCGCTTGTGGAGAATTGCCAAGCGATGCGAACCCTGCGCCAGCCAGAATGATCTCTGGCGGCACACGCAATTGGTGGCAGCGATGGCGTTGCGCTTGGCTTGTTTGGACGGGCCAAGCGGATGTTCTCGTTTGGAAGGGCAGCGCTCTGGAACGGAAGATTTGGGGCGACCTGCCCTGGAAACAGGAATCCTGAAGGGAGAATTTGATGGTTGGCGGAACCGTAATTGAAGCAAAGCCAATGCGCATCCTCGCAGGGACTTACCCAGGAACCATGCAGGATGTCGTCAGGCTCTGGTGTGTGGATAATATGGACGAATGCGCTGTCTACGCAGACCCGACTAGTACTGAGGAGATGCCTAGCGTCGGCACACGCATTTGGTGGCAGGCGGGTGTGATCTATTTCGATCAGGACCGGCGCACCGTTCGAAAGGTCGGATTCTCATTCGACCCGAGACAAGCCGAGTGCGAACACGTCGCCAACGCAGGCGATCACGGCGACCCCAATTGCGTCCTGTGCGGCAAAGAAATCCGGTAAAGTAGTGTGCCGTGATCGGCCCGGAGGAATTTAAGTTCAGAGCTCGCCTGAAGCGACAGATTGCCGAAGGACTGAAAAGCTTCAACGTCTTTTGGGGCGACAAGGCGCATGAGCTTTCGCGCGAGGAGCGCTTCGCCGCGCTCAACGGCTTGCAAGGCAAAATTGACAGAGGCGAGGTGCGGAAAGTTTGCGCGCACGAGATCGACGGCGACCCATGCCCGGTAACGTGCAAGTTCTACAAATCGTGAAAAGGAGCGGCCGATGATCAAGGTCAATGCTGACGAGTTGTCCCGTCTAAGAAAAATCGAGCGAGCGGCTACTGCCCTATGGAATGAGCATTGCAAATGCCACGATGCCCTGCCTGCTCCGCAGAAGTTCGGGATGAACTACGGGCAGCTACTGGAACTTGGCGTCGCCCTCGGTCTCGCAAAACGCAAATCCTGAAAGGAGCGACCCAATGGAGCAAGCCCTAGCGGCATTGCGAGCGCGCGGCTGGCGCGTCGCAGTTCACAATGATTACCAGCTTGGGGGTGAATTCCATACCTTCTGGCTGTTCACGCATGAGAATGGGCGCTGGATCAAGGGCGAGGGGCAGTCTGACGCCGAAGCGTTGAGCCGAGCTTGTGAAGATGCAGCAGAAGAGTATGGCGGCTAAAAACAGGAGAGTCCGATGAGCCGACTTTTGAACATGGCCGATCCAGAAGACGTGAGCATCCTGAACAAATGCCAGGAGAGCCACGCCACTGGAGTGCGGGCGCTTTTGAATGATCAAGAGGCGCACGAGGCGCTTGCTGTGCTTCTTAGCAAAGGCGCGCAGCCGTCACACGTCCATGGGGCGTTCTCAGCCCTGTTCCGTGAAAGCAAAAGATCCTGAAGGGAGCCAGCCGTGGGCCTGAACATCTGTGTCATGCGGTCGGACCGTACCGGCGATCACCCTCAGTGGAACTGGCTACGTCACGCGGGGGATCGTGAATTCGCGACCCTTTCAGCGACGCTGCCGCGCGTCACCAAGGGGCCAGATGGCTACGGCGATGATTGGCTATTCGTCCGCCCTGCGGATTTTGCGGCTTGGCGAAAGGCCGTCGCAAAGGTCGATTGGCCCAACGAGGGGCGCTACGATGATCTGCTCGACATCCTTGAGCGCGAACCAGACTATTGGATCTATTTTTCCTACTAAGGAGAATTTCATGCCTGATTTTTTGCCAGGAAACTGGACCGTCCACGATCGAAACACATGTCAGGAGAACTGGGCTGTCGGCAGCGATCATGACTTCCCGGGGGCGCCAGGCGCGACGCACAGGCGCTATGTCGCGCAGATAATGATGCTGCCCGACGCGCACTTGGTCTCGGCAGCAAAAGAGCTTTATGAGGCCCTGGAGGAATTCCAGCACGCGCACGCCGCGTGGCTGGAGAGCGTGAGCACTGATCCTGACGGCACCGAAGAAGGAAGCGACAAGATCATGTATCGCCTCGTCGAGGCCAACACGAAAGCCACCGCTGCGCGCGCCAAAGCACGCGGCGAAAAATCCTGAAGGGAGGCTGGCCGTGCTCAAAACCGTAATCCGATATCTCTGCCGGTTTAATATTTGCCTGCAAAGGGAAGAGATGATGTCCGATGACTGGTCCGGGACGGAATGCGTTCATTGTCGGCGGAGGAGGCTGAATTGATGAGACTCAGGGATATCCCCGCGCTTTGCGCGGCGCTCCTGATTGCCGGAATTAGCGCCATTCTGGCGCGAGCCACAGGTTCGGACGCTGAGGATGATCTCGACGATACGCTGGGGGAGGAATAGGAATTATGAGCGAGAAAATGCTTATTGCGGCAACCGTCTTTTTCGCGGCCGGCTGCATCCTGACGATAGCCTGGGCGATCGGGGATTGGCCTGCGGCACTACTGATCGATCCGTGAGTAATCCTGTTGCATAAATGTTGCAAAGTCACAGGTTAACACCCCTAAACATATGAATGGCGGCGCTCCCGCCATCGTTTTGGTGTAATCAGATTCGGCCACGATAGTCCGGGGTACGAAGTGGCGACTTAATAAATAGAGGAATTCGGAAGATGAAAAGAATCGGATTAGCGGCATTGGCAGCCGCGCTGATGAGCAGCGGCGCCTACGCGGCCGATGTTTTTGGTCGCGAAAGCCTGAAGGACGGCGCTCCGGCGGCCGTTGGCTCCAGCCCATGGCAGGGGCCATATGTGGCCATCGGCGGCGGTTACCGCTGGCACAACTGGGAGGGTATCGGGATTCCCGGCGCTGGTGAGTGCGAAGTCGATCCGAGCGGCAGCAGCAACAGCTTTAAGGTTTATGGGCTGACCGAGGCGGAATGCGACAGGCTCGATAAGCCCAACACCAGCGTCGATTATGACGAGGAAGATCCCGCGATTCCGGCGCGGGCCGAAGACAGTGATGGCTGGGTGGTCACCGGCCGCATCGGCTATGACTGGCGGGCGCAGGGCTATAGCCGAGTGGTCTTCGGCGTATTCGGCGAAGCCAACTGGGTCGAGGCTGATACGGATCATTTTGCCGACGCGGACTTCATCTATGGCGGTGGCGCGCGCCTGGGCTATCTGCTCAACGATCGCCTGTTGGCCTATATCAACGCGGGCATCGAACTGACGGACTATTCCGGCCTGGACACCAAGGTCGATCCGTTCCTGGGCGGCGGCCTGGAGCTGCTGCTGAACGACGGATGGAGTGTCGCCGGAGAGGGTCGCTGGACTTTCGCCGACGATGGCGACCTTCCCGCCAGCGTGTCGAACAATGACCCGGTGACGGCCCGCCTGCTCCTGATCAAGAAGTTCTAAAAATCGGCCGGCGCGCGACGTAAAGCGCCCGGCCAACCTTCCCGAGGGGCATCGGGTGAAGCCTGGGGGACGAGCGGGGTATGCATCCGTCTCCCAGGCTTTTTTTGTTGTCTCGGCCGAATCGGGTTTCATAGCGACAGCTCCGCGACCATTGCGGGGCGATTCAACGGAGAATCCACATGCATCGAATTCTTATCGCCGCAGCCCTGCTCGCGGCGCCCACCATCGCGGCCGCCGACGGCTTCGAGGGTTCCGCCAAGGACGGCGGCTACGCCTATTCCTATTCCATCAAGCAGTCGCGCGGGAGCTGGGCCTGCCCGCCAGAGTTCAATCGCCGGGAGTGCCGCCGGCTCCAGGCGGAGATCGCCGCGCGCCGCGCCGGGCCGCGCAAGGTCGTCGCCGAGCGCCGCATCCCCGTCGTCCGCGACACGGCGACCCGCGCAGCTTTCGACGGTCGCCGCTGCATTGGCCGGGTCAGCGTCACCGGCGGCCAGCGTCCGACCGAGGGGCTGGCTCGCGGAGCGGCCTGGAAGGAGTGGCGCTCGGTGGTCCGCGCCATGGCCGGCGGCGGCGAGGCCTACATGGACGATCGATACGCCATGGGTGAGCGGGTCCGGTGTCATATTACTGGCTCCAGCCGATTCCTGAAGCGTTGCGAAATCAGCGCCATCCCCTGCCGGTAACGGAAACAATTATAAAAACCTTAGCGTAATCAGTGCGTTGCGTCCAGAGTTATCGAAATATATCCTTCTTGAGGAGCAACGATGTTCAACCTTATCTGGGTGATCCCAGCAACGATTGGAATCATTACGGTTTGGGCAGTCTCCGCTGTCGCAAACTATGAATATGGCCTGACCCAGGGCACGGCCGACCCGGTTCACATCTTGTGGTTTACTGTAACCACAGCGCAGATGAACGGCTATGCCAGCCTCTCCATCGACGTGCTCAAGGCGGCGCTGCCGGCGACGGCCGTAGTCGCCTGGGTGCTAGGCAGGCGCATGGCGGCGGCCGGTGTCGCGGCGATGTTCCTGCTCTGCCTTGGCTGGAGCGCGCAGAACTCGGTCGGCTATGTGCTGAGCAACCACAGCCGCGCCGTGGACGGCAGGGGGCAGACCGCCGACCAGTGGAAGGCGCTGCGCCAGTCCCTGGAGGAGGCGGAGCGCTCGCGCGGCATGGTCCCGGAGCACCGGCCGAGCGCCGTGGTTGGCGCCGAGATCGCCGCCGCGAAGGCTGATTCGAAATTCGCCCTGTCGTCGAGTTGCGCCGACCCCAATGTCGGCAAGGCCGTTCGGTTCTGCCAGGGCTACCGGGCGTTGACTGCGGAAATCGCGGCGGCAGAGAGCGCCAACCAGCTCGACGCCCGCCTGAAAGATCTGCGCGGCCAGCTTGACCACCGCAAGCGCATATCTGACGCTGACCCGCTCGGCACCATGGCGGCGACCTTGCTCGGCTATCACCGCGAGAGCGTGGTCGCCGGCCGATCGGTGTCATTCTCGCTGCTGGTGGAGTTCATCTCCGCCGTCGGGCTGGCGCTGATCTGGGGCACGTATTTCGCCGCGCGCCGCGATCAGAAGGATAAGGCTGAGGCCAAGCCCACGGCCGTGGTTGCGGAGGAGATCGCCCTTGATAGCGCCACCCCAGCGAAGCCGGCGAATCTTCCCCACGAGCCCACAGAACGCGAGCGCAGCCCCAAGATGGGCGCCATGCTCGATGACATCCGTGATCGCCTTGCGGACGCCAGCGAGGCCCCAGCGGCTCCTGAGCGCCCGTCCGGCCCGCCCCCGAGCAATGGCGGAACCCGCGCGCCTGCCCCCGAGCCAAAGATCGTGCCGATTCGGGCCAGCGCGCCGCTCCCGAGCTTCGCCAGCGATATGTTCGAGGAATCCGAGCCGCCGGCAAAGCGGGCCGTCCGCGCCTCGCGCAAGCTGCCGCCCGGCCGCCCGTTGTTCTGGCTCGCCGACTGCACCGAGCGGAGCCGCGACCTGTCCATCACCTGCCCTCCCGGCCATGCATGGGCGCATTACCAAGCCTGGTGCGCGGCAGAGGAACTGAAGCCGGTGGGCCGCCCAAAGTTCCTGCGCACCATTGAGATGCAGATCGGCATGGCGCCCACCGGACGCGGGTTCATCGGGCTGGTGCTGCTCGATATCGGCGCTGGCGAGGAAAAGCTGCGGGCGTTCGCATGAGCGCTGCTGAGCTGAAAGTCTTCACCGGAGGCGGCCAGAGTATCCAGGCCGCCTCGGGGGAGTTGGCCGAGCGAATCAAGGCGCTGGTCTACGAGTATGCGGGGAAGCTGCCGGCGTCTGCCGCCATCGGCGTGCTGGAGATCGTCAAGATGGAGATTTTCAACGATCAGCGCTGAAAGCAAAAAAACGCCGTTGCCACGCTTGGAAGATAAATGGCAACGGCGTTGGGCACTACAGGAGACGGAGAGGAATCCGTCTAGCCTCAGCGGGTGGTAACGCTTTCGGCGCTATATTCCTTACACATCACATCTGTAGATTCAAGCAAATTCGCCCCAACTTCCCTCTTGCGCAACCGTCAGGGGTCGGGCTAAAAGAGCAGAGTCCCCCGAAACGCGAACGGACCCCGAAGGGTCCGCTGCAAATTCGGAAGGGTGAGATCCGGGAAGAAGTTGTCTGCTTGGCGGCGGGCCTTCGATCCGGGTAGAGGCTTCAGAAACCGAGGCGCTATTGCGTCTACGGCTCCAGGAGGGTGCCTGTGAAACAACTTTTAGCCCAACCGTTGGGCTCGCGCAAGCACAAATTTTGCGCCGTTCCAACAAAGATAAACCGAACGGTTAAGCTAAAAATAAATCTACCTCTTGACGCCGCAAGGCGGACCGTTCGCGCCTGGGCCGATGCCTGCAACGCGGTAAGCAGGGTTGCGTTCGAGAACGGGTGCATATCCAATAAGGTGCGTCTGCAGCAGCTAGCCTATGACGTGGCAAAATCAACCGGGCTGTCGGCGCAGGTCGCAACATCTTGCATCAGGCAAGTCGCCGGGAATTATGCGACAATCCGCGCCAGCAAGCGAAGGTTGACCCGTCCGTCTTTCTTCCGAGACCAAGCTGTCATTCTCCAGGGCGGGCCGCGAGGGCGCGATGTTTCCATGCTCGAATCCGGCCTGTCCGTTTGGACGGTGGACGGCCGTTTCAAGGGCTTAACATTTTCTGGGCCGCAAGCGCTTATTGACAGGTTTTCCGGCTGGGCGTTTGGCGGCGGGCGCCTAGCCGTCAGTGGCGAGGACGTTTTCCTCACGCTAAGCTTCAGCAAAGAAGTTGAATCGCCATCTTTTCAGAGCGATTCCGTAGTCGGCGTTGATCGTGGAATTAATGTTCTTGCCTGCGCCACGGACGGCAAACGCCACTGGATGCGCAAGGGTGGCCACACTAAGCATGTGCGCAACCGTTATCTAAATGTCCGATCGTCTCTCCAAAGGAAAAAGGCAGAGAGCCCCACGCGATCCGTCGCCAAGGCGCTCAAACGGCTGTCCGGTCGCGGGGCGAGATTTATGACGGCTGTCAACCACGAGGTTTCAAAATCCATCGTGGCCTTCGCTGGCCGGTCAAACAGTGCGGCCATTGCCATTGAGGACCTTGGCGGCATCCAAAAAAGCCGGTTAAGCAAGGCGGTGCGGGGTGAGGTTCGGAAATGGGCGCATGCGCAACTTGCCCAATTTACCGAGTACAAGGCCGCCGAGCGGGGGATACCCGTCATCAAAGTCGATCCCAGAGGCACCAGCAAAGGCTGTTCGCGCTGCGGGCACGCCGAGGCAGCCAATCGGAAGCGACACCAGTTTCAATGCAAAGAATGTGGTCACAAGCTGCATTCAGACCTCAACGCCGCACATAACATTCGCCTACGCGGCATTCTCGCTTGGCAAGATCTGAGCGAGAATGGGCAGTTGTCATGCTGCCCTGAAGTTCGGCCCATCGGTCCTGAGCAAAACTCAACGATGGTCGCGGACAAGCTCCCTGTTGTGGCGGGAAGCGCATGATAATTTTTCCCCTTGAACCCGTTCCGGCGGGCGCACCCGCGCGCCGCTTCTTCTTGATCGCGAGGTGCGCATTATGAATTGCATGGGGCACAATTCTAGGGCGTTCGGGGAAGCCATGAAGTTTGATCTTGAAGCCATGCTCGGCAGTGACGACGCCGTGCAATTTCGCCACATCGATTGGCATATCGGCGACTGGATGGGCGGCACGATCGGCATGAGCTGCGAGCATGAGGGCGCCTATTGCCGTTTCCTTAATCGGCTCTACCAGCGCGGCAAGCCCCTCCCCGATGACGACCGCTTCATGTCCGTCGTCATGGGGCTGTCGGTTCGCGTTTGGCGCCGGCTCAGAGATGTTCTCGTCGAGGCTGGGAAGATCATGGTTCGCGCCGGCTGCTTAACCAATGCGCGCTTCGAAAAGGAGCGCATGAAGCAGGCCGAAAGGCTTCGTCAGGCGGCCGCTGCGGCGCGCGCCAGATGGTCGAATTCGGCAAGTTTGGACGAAGTTTCCCCGAAGTTTGCCCCAAGTTTGGTCGAAACTCCAGCCAAACTTCAGCGAAAGACGCGCAAAAAAGTCAATGAAATCAAGGAGGCCTCTGATGCGGTCGCTATGCCTTACCAATCCCAATCCCATACCCCTATAAAAGACTCTCCTAACGGAGAGTTGTCGCCGACCCCGTCGGACGACCTGTTTCCCGATCCTCCGGCAGAGGCTCCGCCAATGCGTCGCATGATGACCGCGACGGATGCCGCGAAGGAGGGGTTCCGCATGTGGAACGAGCTGGCCGAACGCTGTGGCTTGCCGAAGGCGGAAAAGCTAACAGACAAGCGGATGAGGGCGCTCGGCACCAGGATGAGGGACGCTGGCAGCGTGCAAAGATTCGGCGAGATCATCGCCAAAATTGAACATATCGGCTGGATGTGCGGCGACAACGACCGAGGCTGGCGCGCCGATCTGGATTTCGTCTGCCAGCAATCCAGCTTTGTTAAGCTGATGGAAGGCGCTTACGAGCGAGGCGAGAAATTCTCAGCCCAGCCGCCCCGCGCGCCGGCTCGGCGAACGCAGGAGGAGGCCGACGCGGATTACCTCGACCGCCTCGCCAGGAAGTACCTCACCGAGGCTGCCTGATGCGCTTGGACAACCTCGTCAACGCCGAAGCCGAGCGGGTCGTGATTGCCACGATCCTGTTCCGCCCAGACGGCATTGAGCTGTTCCAGGAGCTGGAAGACCGGGACATCGCCTCCAGCCAGATGCGCATGGTCTACGCGGCGATCGCTCAGGAAATCGAGGCTGGCCGGCGGCCGACGCCGTTCACGGTGGCCCCTTACCTGCCAAGCCAAGCCTTCATCGAGCAGTCGCCGGTGCAGTTCATCGGCGGTTTGGCCAAGTTCAGCGACGCAGCCAAGGCTGCGGATTGCCTTTCGGCCGTTCGCGACCTCTCGGCGCGGCGAGCGCTGGTCGAGGCGGCGGAGATCATGGGAAGCGAGGCGTGGAACGCCGAGGCCGCGCCCTATGATCTCGGCGACCAAGCCATGGCGCACCTCGACGGCATCCTGTCCCGGTCGCGCAAGGTCGCCAGCAAGTCGGTGATGTTTGCCGATGCTGCCGACGAGCTGCTGGAAAACCTGGACGATGGCGACAGCGCCGATTTCGTCAGCACCGGCATCAAGGCGCTGGATCGCGCCATGGGCGGCTGGCCGCGCGGGGAGATGACCCTGGTGGCCGGGAGGCCGTCAATGGGCAAATCGGCTGTGCTGTTTTCCTCGGCGCGCCAGGCCGCCGATCGTGGCGTCAACGTACTGATTTTTTCGCTGGAAATGCGGCGCAAGGCCGTCATGGCGCGCATGCTCTCAGACCTGGCCTGGAGCGTCAACGGCACCGAATCGGTGCCGTATGAGAAAATCCTGCGCCGTGAGGTTGACGAGCGCCAGCGGTGGCGTCTGCGGTCAATGCTGGATCAAGTTCGCGGTTATCCGCTGCGGATCGATGACACTCCCGGCCTGTCGGCGGTCGAGATTCAGCTCCGATGCCGGAAATTTGCCGCCGATCTGGAGAAAACAGGCAAGCGCCTCGATTTCGTCATCGTCGATCACCTCGGAAAGGTTCGGGCTGGAGACCGCTACGCCGGGAACATGGTTCACGAGACCGGCGAGAAATCCAACGCCTTCATGAACATGGGGAAGGACCTGGATGTCGCCATGGTGGTGGCCCACCAGCTTAACCGAGGCCCAGAAGGGCGCGACGACCGCCGCCCGATGCTCGGGGACCTGCGCGACACCGGAAATTTGGAACAGGACGCTCATTCTGTGCTTTTCCCGTTTCGTGAGGCGTATTATCTGGAGCGCCAGAAGCTCAGCGACACCAATGGCAAGAAGAAGAGCGACAGCGATGAAGGGGCCGAGGCAAAGCGCCTGAAGCTACTGGAGAAACTTAAGAATATCATGGAGATTAACATTGCCAAAAACCGGAACGGACCCAGCTTGACCGTGGAATTGTTCGCGGATATGGGCAGCAATGTTATTAGGGGCAGGATGAATGACCGTTACGCATAGTGATCGCGCCCGAGCCGCTGAGAATCTGGCCAAGCTCCGGGGCCAGCGCGCGCCAGGAGCCCTGGCGCTGCTGCGAGCGCTCTCCGAGATGGAAGGGAAGATTTGCGCGCTGTGCGCCGTCGGGCATGGCGGCGATTGGCTCGCTCTGGCGCATGCGGCCTTTGAGGAGGCGCCGTGCATGGTGTGCGGAAAGACCAAGGCAACATGCAGCGCAGCGCACTGGAGGTGGAGCGCCGATTGACTGGCCCACCGAGAATCGCTAACCTCAACCCGTACAAGTTAATCTCAACATACCGACTGATTCAGGAAAACCCGTCGCACCCCATGAAGGGCGGCGGGTTTTCTTGTGCCTGGGGCGGACTTGCCACAGCCGCCTGTGCGATAATGGTTGGGTCGAATCGCATGGGAGTTCTGTGTCAATGCTTACCCGCCTTACCCGCCGAGCCATCGGCAAATGCGCCGTTGACCTCTACGGCGCCGGCAATCGCCGCGAGAGCCTGGAGCTGCTGCGCCGCCTCGCTGAGGCCAGCGAGAGCCAGGACGGCGACGCTGGTCTCGGTCTGGACTGGCGCGAGACCGTCCGCGCTGGCGCCCGCCGCACGCGGGTTCCTGTCCCGCAGCAGGTGAAGGCGTTTTTCAATGTCTGATCGCAATCTCATCGAAGCTTTCGGCCTGGGCCGGCGCGCGGTTTGCCGTCTGTGCGGGCTGGGGTTCCGCGTCGCCGGCCACGATCCCGGGGTTTGCCCGGATTGCGTCGAGTTCGAGCCCGGCCCGTTCCAGGACAACGACCCGCCTGGCGATGTGCTGTGGCACGGCCCGCTGCTGGCGCCGGAGATCGCCATTGCGCAGAGGATGCGCGATGAGGCCGAGCGCTGCGCGCGGGAAGCGTTCTCGGCGGCGCTGTTTCTGCGCGAGGCGCTGACGGCGATCGCGGGGCAGGCCGGGCGGCCGTTAAAACTGCTGCCGCGCGATCAATCGAAGCGCGCGCAGGCGGCGCTGGATATGTTTCACGAAAACTTCGCCGAGCTGGCTGAAGCGATGGACGAGTTGCCCTTCATCGACGAATCCGCAAAGCTCCAGTAACGGAGAAAATCTCGGGGGGCGACGGTGCAGGAAAAGGTCACGAGCATACGGCCGGGGATCAGCGTCGCCCTGGAGAACTATCTAGATCGCAATCAGGGACCGCCGGAGGGGTCACGCACGGGCGTAAGCCACCTCCAGCCCCCAGAGCAGCGCTGGCGGATTTCGCCCGTCCTGGACGAGCTGAAACGGCGCAAGACGCTGACCCCGGAGGAGCACGCGGCGGCATGCCGGTTCTTGCGTGAATATTACCTCGGCGTGATCGTCACCGTCGGGCCGCGCGGGCAGCGCTACGAGCCATCCTCGCGTGGCGCCAGCATGGCCGATCCCGTCGCCGAGAAGATCCATTTCGCCCAGGAGACCGAGCGGGCGATCATGGCGATCGATCCGCTGTACTATCCGGCCCTGCGCTGGCTGGTGGCGACGCTGGGTGACGGCAAGCCGCTGTCCTCATTGGGGGATCACTATGCGCCGGGGCTGGGCGCGCAAACGCAGAGTGCGCGATGCGGCGCGGCGCTGGCGCTGCTGTGCGCAAGCCTGTGTCGGCATTACGGGATCAAGCATCGATTGACAGTTGAGGCCAGAATCGAGAGTCTGTCGCGAATCCTGCTGGAGAATTCCAAATGAATGACGCTGATGTGGCTTACAACGAGCGCAACCGCTTGGTCGCCTTGCTCGCCAGCATTTTCCCCGCCGGCATCAAGAGAACGGAAATCGAAGGCTGGGACACGGAGTGGCACGGCTGCGTCTACATCGACTTGCCGAATGGCCAAGCATCGTGGCACTACCATGACCGCGAGGCGCACTTGTTCGCGCATCTTCCGCCCTATGCGGGGGAGTGGGATGGGCATACGACCGAACAGAAATACGAGCGCATCGCCGAGCTGGCAATGGATTGCGCGTGGCGGCCGGACAACAGCGCGGCGCCGCATCCCTTCGATCATCCGCCGCATCGGTATTGACATGTCTCGCCCCCGCAAGTCTCGCAAACCGACCAATGTGGTGAAATTCCCGAAAAAGCCCGTCCGGGTGATCACCGCCAAGGGGGTTGAGGTCGCCTCGCCCTATGCGCAATTCTCAAGCGCGGTTGACATCATGATCGAGCGCGACGGCATCGAGGCGACATTCCACGCGCTGGCGGATGTCGCGGATCGGATGCGGCGGATATTGGCGAAAGAGATGCTCATGCGAAGTTCCGGTTGACACGCCCGGCGCTCCATGGTACAGATTCCGCATAGTCCAGAGTTGCGCCAGCAACCAGGCAACCGGAATCTCCGCCACAATTGAGATGATCTTGAGCAGGCACGGATTGTAATCCGCCGATGCCGATTGGCGCTTGAATTTTGGGCTAAATCAATTAAAATATTTCTGCGAGTGTGGTGTATCAGAGCACGCCAGGGTCACATGCCTTCGCGGAACGGAAAAGGCGCCTCAATGCTAGCCAAGGGGCGCAGTTGGTGCAATTCCCCGTCGCTCGCTCCAAAAATTCGGGCTGAATGCCTCGCGGGACTACATCGAAAACTGGCGTCTCGCAAACACTTGTCAGCCCACAGAAACACGAAAAGCGGCCGCCCTGGGGTTTCCAGGAGCGGCCGCAGTCATGTCAGGAGTTCGCTGCCCGCTTGGGCAGGTGCCGCAGCTTCCGGCCGTCGATGTTGAAGTCGAAGACCTTGGCCTGCGGCAGCTTGCGCCCGTCGATCGGCTCGGCGGAGAGCCAAGCGGGATCGCCCAGGGCAATCGGCGCCGGTTCAGCGGGCTTGGCCAGCATCGGCGCAAATGCCATAGAGATCAGCCCGGATGCGAGCAGGTCCATGGCGACGGCGACGAAGATCGGCAGCCAGTCCGCCACGGCTTCGGGCGCGGCGGTGAGCACCATCGACAGGCGTTCGGCCTGCGGATCGGCGCTCAGAGGTTTCGGCCGGGCGAGGGTGGCCTGGTGTTTGGCCAGCTCGCCCTGCACGCGGCGGACATCGGAACAGTATTTATCGGACTGCACCACGGTGACATCGGTGCATCCGCTGGTTTTGGCCCAGCGCGGGTTTGGCTTCATGGCGTTGAGTTCGCCGTTGAGCCGGTCATATTCGCGTTGGGCGATGTCGTGGGCATGGATCTCGTCCCGAGCCGCGCCGACGCCGCTGTCGCGGTGTTTGGCGGTATAGCCGATGGCGTTGATCAGGACGAAAGCCGTGCCGATGGCGAACAGGAACCAGGCGCCGAATGAGTATCCGGGCGTGGTTGTCCTGGCGATGGTGGGCAGGAACCAGGAGCCAACGACGGCGGAGGCATACGCAGAGCCCCATAGGAGGCCGTGGAAGCCCGAAGCGGTCGCCGCGCCATTGTCCCAGGCCATAGCGGCGCAAGTGGCGCCGATGGCCGCGCCTGCGGCTCCAGTTGCGATTCTGGGCGCCAGCATGGTAGCAGGTAGCATGGAATCGATCTCCAGAGGGGTTCGATCCTAGTCTGGCCTCCGGCTGTGCGTTCAGGCTGGCCGGAGGCTGGGCGTCTAACGGCCCATCAGGGCGCCAGCCGAGGCCGGCGACCGAATTGAACGTTAGAGTTCGCGGACTTGGTTGTATGTGAAGGCCACCAGCAGCACGCCAAGCGCCGCCGCCGCGTCCCACCCGCGATTGTGGACAAAGTAAGGCATGGCGAACAGGGCGCAGAAGCCGACGATCCATGCGAGGACCTTGAGCCTCTGCCGGATTGACCCGGTGAGGAGTCCGCAGATTGCCGCGCCGATGAAGACGAGGACGACCGCAGCTCCCGCCATGGCGACGATATAGGGCAGCACGAGGCCGATCGCCGCCAGAATAAGGCTGATGATCAGGATCACTGGCCACAATATCGTCAGCAGCATGAAGCAGACGAACTCGATCATCGCACCCTCTCCGTCTGCGCTTCGTCTTCCATATGCTCGAAGCGCTTAATCAAGCGGTGGATCTGATGCGCCCGGCATTCTCGACGCACGCCGTCGCGAACATGCCAGACGCTTGTGTCATCCACGACGACATCATGGCCGCCCGCGCACACCATGCAGGTGTCCTCGGCCTCGGACATGAGGACTTCGTGGATCTCAGGTATTGAGAGTTTCATTTTGTCCTCCAGTAAAAGAGGGGGCCGGTCACCCCAGATGACCGGCGGTTGCTTGCTGCTATCGCACGGCAGCCTCCCTTCTAGCCGATTCCCATCGTTCGCCCTGCGGGGGTCCAGGTGGGGCATCCGCTGGTTATGCGCCGCCTCCTCGGGCCAACGGCCCTGGCCTGCGCTGCTTCAGTTCCGGGAACCACCCGTCGCTGCCGTCACTGGTTCACGCCCGGTGACGGCAGCAAGAGGGGGTTATCCAAGGACAAGCCAAAGGTATAATGCCGGGCCAATGATGGTGCCCGGCCATACAACTGGCAGCCCCAACGCCTGGCCTGCCGCAGCGACGGCAGCGCCTATGCATGTAGCGATAATGAAATGCATCTTTCCCTCAAGGTGTTGGCGACTATTTGAGTTTTTCATCCAGCATGGCCTGCGCCTTGCGTAGCGCCTGCTCGGCGTCCAGCAGGTGGCCAGCCAGCGCTTGGTCGTCTGTGTATATCTGGCCAATGATAGCCAGGGCGTGGCGGGTGTAGCTCCGTTGCTGGGCTGGGTTCTCGCCTTCCTGGCGGAGGTTGGCGATGTCGTCTGGCCTCATTTGCGAATTTTCTCCGATGGTTAGCCCGGCTGCTGCACAATGGGACCAGCAGCCGGGCCTTTTCTGCGTTCAGGGGTCAGTTGATGCCCGATCCGACAGGCCCGCCCGTGGGGTTGGCGCCATGCAGCGCGCCCCAGCAGAAAGCGCCGTATTCCACTGGCAATGCGGCGGCATTGCAGAAGCCGGCCTCGACGATTGCCGAATGGCGCTGCATGCGATACTCGCGGTAGCGCAGGCGCTGGGCGTCAAGCTCGGCCTGCGGCGTCGGGAACTGCCCGCCAGCGTCAGATGCGGCGGGGAGCTGGCGCCAATTGGCGTAGCTCTGATGGTCCGCTGTCCAGCTCGGCGCGGTCGCCGCCGGGGCTTTGACCGCCTGCCCGTGGTCTTGACCGCTGATCTTGTGATCGCGCGGCCAAGCCGTCGGGGATTCGGCCAGCGCCGGGTAAGCGACGGCCAGGGTCAGGATGGATGCGGCAATGAGTTTATTCATGCGAGGTTTTCTCCGTTTCCGGGCAAGCCGCCCGCCAGACCGCCCCGCTTTCGCGAGACGGTCAAGGAGATGGCTCAAAATGTGCGCTTTGCGCAAAATGAAATCGACCGCCGGAATTCAGCGGTCTTGGTTTCGCTGGTGAACTGGCGCCTGGCTTCGGCGCATTCCTCGACGGTGCCGAACTCGACCTTTTCAGTTACCAGCGCCGCGCCGCCCTCGCCATTTGAATAGGCGAGGAACATTACTAAAATCCAGCCACTAACCATAGAATTGCCCCTCTTTGCTGGCATCAGGGCAGGGGCATGAAGGCGACGACGCGCTCGAATTCGGTCGCTGCGTCGCGCGGCTCCCCGCGCAGCTCGAAGACTTTCGCCTCCAGCTCGCAGATGATGTCCTCGCGGGAGAGTTTGCAGGCTTCGAATGTTTCACACAGGCGATCAAGCCCGGCTGCGAAATCGTCGGGCGTCATGGTGCCCAGCATATCGGATTTCATGTTTCCTCCAGAGAGAGACCGCAAGGGAATTTGCGGGCTCGCCATGAAGGAAGGCGGGGGCCGAAGCCCCTATTTGCCGCCCAGGTGGCAGATGGTTGCGAGCATCGCCGCAGAATGCACTTGAGCATCCTGGAAACGCTCGGTGATTTCCTCGCTGTGCGAGCGCTCGGCTGCGTCGGCATCCCGACGGATTGATTCGCTCATTTTGAGCAGCTTTTCGCCCAGCGCTTCATTTCCTAAGGTTTCGCAAGCCATTGCCATGTCCTCCAGCCGGAGGGCTGTTGCGTTCAGGCCGGCGATTGCGAGGCGATGCATGTTCATGTCCAGATTCTCCTCAATGACGCCGCCCATTAAGCGACGTGACAGAAGAGAAAAGCCCCGCCTCTAGCATAAGCCAGGGCGGGGCGGGGATGCTAGGCGTAGGTTTCCAGGAAATTGGCGAATTGGACCAGCTGATCGTCTTTCAGCCAATGCCCTGTTTGCGGGTTTGCCACCCAAATGTCGCCGGCGACGCCGAAGCCATTATCCGTGGTGTTGCCCCACTGGGCGACAGCTTCGAGCACGCGCTCACCACCCTCGGCGGTTTCGGCTGCCTGCATGATGGTGGCGCGGGCGTCGGCAGTGGTTTCGATTGGCATATTCCACCTCCCAAAAAGCCGCCGGTTCGCGGCGGCCATCGTGGAAGTGTCCCGCCCTCACGAAAAGCAACGGCGCGATCCGAAGACCGCGCCGCGCTCCCGCTGCCTTAATGCCGATACATTCTGGCGATAGTCTTCGCATACTGGTGTCTATCCCAACGATCCAGTAACCCGTCGAGAGCCTTGGCGATAAGCGCGGCAACGCATATCGTCAAGGACATCATCCCGAACAGGGCGAAGAATACAATCCAGGTCATATCGATATTGAAATCAAGCATGGGTATGCCCTCCGTTGCTTCACG